>ERZ773046.20-NODE-20-length-104938-cov-10.069468_pt1 | contig 104938 bp, 83 predicted proteins | sample MGYA00580634_ERZ773046 | MGnify/ENA primary metagenome ERZ773046 (study PRJEB29015, sample SAMEA2738127) | human oral metagenome | biome: human oral; feature: human-associated habitat; material: saliva | place: China | collected 2159 ... | reverse complement strand
ATACAATAAGGATGTCAGCTGATAGCCTTATTGCGTCAGCTCACAGGCTTATTGTGGTCTAAGGCAAAACCTTACCTCTAGACATATTATAGAATAGATAATCACTATATTCATTTTCATATTTAGAAAAGACAAGCCGTTAAAAGTGTTTGCCTCTTAAAAAATTTAATCCTATCTTTGCAAACTAAAATAAGATAATATACCTTTATGGAAAATTTATATAAACTCAAGAAAGGTCTTGATCTAAAGCTTGAGGGAGTAGCTCCGAAGGTACTTCGTGAAATTTCTTCTGTAACTGAGTATGCTGTTGCTCCACAAGACTTTTATGGAATGACGCCACGCTTAGTGGTTAAAGAAGGAGATCACATTGTCGCTGGAGAACCGCTATTTACCGACAAGCAAACGGGGAAGATTCAAATTGTTTCGCCTGTAAGCGGAATTGTAAAAGAAATTGAGCGTGGTGACCGCCGAAAAATTCGACTCATTCGAATCACTCCTGATGTGCATCAAGACGCAAAAGAATGGCCTATTTTAGGAATTGAAAAAATTACCAGAGAAGACATTTTAGAACGACTTCTTCAATCTGGGTTATTTGCTTTTTTCAAGCAACGCCCCTACGACATCATTGCATCTCCTACAGATTTACCTAAAGGCATCTTTGTATCAACTTTTAATAAGATGCCTTTAGCAGCTGATTTTTGTTATGTTGTAAGCGGGCAAGAAGAAGAATTCAAATTGGGGATTAGTGTACTTAGTAAATTGGCAAAAGTCTATGTTAGCATTAGTCCAGAACAAGTCAATACAAGCTTTATCCCCCTCCATAGTGCAGAAGTAAATATTTTTCAAGGACCAAACCCCGCAGGCAATGTCGGAGTCCAGATCAATCATATTTCGCCCATCAACAAGGGAGAAGTTGCATGGACTATTGGAGCTGAGGAAGTAATCTTTATTGGTAGATTATTTAAGACGGGTAGGATTGATTTGACTCGAAACATAGCTATTGCAGGAAGCGGAGTGTGTAACCCCACCTACATTAAGACAAAGATAGGTGCTGCGATTAAAGATATCATAGGCAATAATTTAAAAAGTCAAGAACATACACGCATAATCAATGGCAATCCTCTTGTTGGTACATGCACCAATTTAGGAGGTTTTTTGGGTGCCCATACTACAGAAATCTGTGCTATTCCTGAAGGAGATGACGTACATGAGGTTTTTGGATGGATTGCACCACGTCTAAATGATTTTTCGACAAGTAGAAGTTACTGTAGTTGGCTATTCCGTAAGAAAAGTTATGCTCCAGATTGTCGCATAAAAGGAGGTCAACGTCACATGATAATGAGTGCAGAATACGAACGCGTATTCCCCATGGACATTTACCCAAGCTATCTAATCAAAGCCATAATCACTGGCAATATAGATAGACAGGAAGAACTGGGAATTTATGAAGTTGCACCAGAAGACTTTGCTGTGGCAGAGTTTATAGACTCCTCAAAACTTGAGTTACAACGTATTGTACGCGAAGGTCTTGACCTTCTCAGAAAAGAAAATGCATAAATAATGTTACAAGATTTTTTTAATAAGGTAAGACCTCATTTCGAAGAAAATGGAAAACTTCACGCTTTTCATTCTGTATTCGAAGGTTTTGAGACATTTGTTCTCGTACCAAATACCACATCAAAGACGGGGGTAAGCATTCACGATGCTATTGATTCAAAGAGAATCATGTCTTTCGTGGTTATTGCACTTCTACCTGCCCTGTTCTTTGGCATGTATAATATTGGTTACCAAAATGCCTTAGCAGCAGGAAAACTAGCCGAAACCTCTGTTAGGTCTATGTTCCTTTATGGCTTCGCTATAATGCTCCCCAAAATTATTGTAAGTTATGTAGTAGGTTTGGGTATTGAGTTTGCTGTAGCTCAATGGAAAAAAGAAGAAATTAATGAAGGATACTTGGTTACAGGATTGTTAATTCCACTTATTCTTCCTGTTGGTACACCATTATGGATGATGACTGTAGCCATTGCTTTTTCCGTTATTTTTGCAAAGGAAATTTTTGGAGGTACAGGCATGAATATCTTCAATCCTGCACTTATTGCTCGTGCCTTTCTATTCTTTGCATACCCTAGTAAAATGACAGGGGATCAAGTTTGGCTTTCTACCGAAAATTTTTGTGGATTAGGCTATGCTTTACCCGATGGTTCTACTATGGCTACACCACTAGGAGAGGCAGCTGCTAATTCCGTATCAAACACAAGCTTTATAGATATGGTAATTGGATTAATCCCAGGCTCTATTGGAGAGACTAGTGTTATTGCCATTGCCATAGGTGCCATAATTCTTCTATGGACTCAAATAGCCTCGTGGAAAACTATGTTAAGTGTCTTTGCTGGCGGGGCCATTGTAGCATTTTTGTTTAATGTAGCAGGAATAGAGAACAACACTGTAGCAAATATTCCTTGGTACGAACATCTCGCATTGGGCGGATTCTGCTTCGGCGCAGTATTCATGGCAACAGATCCTGTAACTTCTGCACGTACCGAAACAGGCAAGTATTATTATGGCTTCCTAATTGGTGCATTAGCTATTACCATCCGTGTTCTGAATCCTGGCTATCCAGAAGGCATGATGCTTGCAATCCTATTTATGAATATGTTTGCTCCGCTTATCGATTATATTGTTGTTCAGCGTAATATCACAAAGCGTGCAAATCGCTTGAAGAAATAAAAGAAGATCGCTATGAAACTAAATACTAATAGTAACGCTTATACCATCACGTATGCAACTGTAGTTGTCGTGATTGTGGCATTTCTCCTTGCTTTTGCTTACGCAGGCTTGAAAGAACGCTCCGATTCAAACGAACGTATCGACAAAAAACAGCAGATTTTGGCAGCTTTGAACATCCGTAATGTTGATAAAGTTCAGACTGAGGATAGATACAAAGAAGTTGTCATGGCCGATGAAATTGTAAATGCCAGAGGAAAGGTCTTAAAGCAAGGGACTCAAAAAGATCAAGATGGCTTCAAAGTAGATCGCAAGAGTATGTCTTCTGAATGCCTACCTGTTTATGTCTGCAGCGTCGGAAACGAGATAAAGTACGTCATTCCCATGGTAGGTAAAGGCCTATGGGGCTCTATTTGGGGATTCGTAGCACTAAATGCCGATGGACAAACAATTTATGGTGCATACTTCTCACACGAGAGCGAAACAGCAGGACTCGGATCTCTCATCAAGGAAGAACCCTTCCAAAAAGAATTCCAGGGAAAGAAAGCCTACCTCAACGGAACACCTGCACTCAAGGTTGTAAAGTCAGGCACTGTTAAAGATGCCAATACAGAATGTGATGGTATCACTGGTGCCACTCTTACCTCTAAAGGTGTAAATGACATGATTCATGAATATCTCAAAAACTATCAGGCATATCTTGCCTCTCTAAATAAATAATTGGAGTATGAGTTTCTTATCAGAAAAAAATAAGCAAGCCTTTGTAACTCCTCTAAACTTGAACAATCCTATTTTAGTTCAGGTTTTAGGTATATGCTCTGCTTTGGCTGTAACAACACAGCTTGAACCAGCCATTGTAATGGGACTTTCCGTTACTATTATAACGGCATTTAGTAACTTTATTATTTCATTGATTCGTAAAACAATCCCAACACGCATTCGTATTATCATCCAGCTTGTCGTAGTTGCAGCGCTTGTAACAATTGTCAGCATGATACTCAAAGCTTTTGCTTACGATGTTAGCGTACAATTGAGCGTATATGTTGGTCTGATTATTACAAATTGTATTCTTATGGGGCGACTTGAAGCGTTTGCTATGACTAATGGCCCCATTGCTAGCTTTCTTGACGGTATTGGTAGCGGATTAGGCTATGCATGGATTCTTGTTGTAGTGGGAGGTATACGCGAATTTTTCGGTAATGGTAGCCTTATGGGCTTTAAAATTATACCACAAAGTTTCTACGATGCAGGATATGTAAATAATGGAATGATGACAATGCCAGCCATGGCTCTGATTCTTTTAGGCTGTGTCATTTGGGTGCATCGATTAATCGTTAAAGATGTTGACAATAATTAAATAAGCAGTTATGGAACACACATTAAGTTTATTCGTTCGCTCGATTTTTGTCGACAATATGATTTTTGCTTCTTTTTTGGGTATGTGTTCATACCTTGCAGTGAGCAAAAATGTGAAAACCTCCTTCGGTTTAGGAGTTGCGGTAACGTTTGTCCTCTTAGTAACCGTCCCTATCGACTATTTACTTCAGACAAAAGTTCTCTCTGAAGATGGCATCTTTGGAATGGACCTCTCCTATCTCTCATTCATTCTTTTCATTGCAGTCATTGCAGGTATTACCCAACTTGTCGAAATGATTGTTGAAAGATTCTCTCCGAGCCTTTATGCTGCATTAGGAATTTTTCTTCCGCTGATTGCTGTAAACTGTGCAATCATGGGAGCTAGTCTTTTCATGCAACAGCGCATAAATATGGATTCAAATAGCTCACAATTTATTGGTAATGTTTGGGATGCTATAATTTATGCCTTCTCCTCTGGTATCGGATGGCTTTTAGCAATTGTTGCACTTGCAGCCATTCGTGAAAAGATGGCTTACACGGACGTTCCTAAGCCACTACAAGGCCTCGGTATAACCTTCATTACCGTAGGTTTGATGGCCATGGCTTTTATGTGCTTCTCTGGACTCAATATCTAAATAAGTAAGAAGACAAAATAATGGATATACAATTTATCATAAACAGTATTGGTGTTTTCTTAGGAATCATCATCGTATTGGTTGTCATATTGCTAGTAGCCAAGCGCTATTTGCTTCCCAGTGGCAATGTTACTATCACAGTAAACGACAAGGATAAAATCTCAGTTCCTCAAGGATCTAGTTTACTCTCCACTCTCGGTGATGCAGGCGTACACCTCTCTTCAGCATGTGGTGGTAAAGGTAGCTGTGGCCAGTGCAAATGTCAGGTTGTCAATGGAGGAGGAGAAATCATTGATGTAGAAAAAGCACATTTTTCTCGTAAGCAAATTAAAGAAAATTATCGCCTAGCTTGCCAAGTAAAAGTAAAGGGAGATATGGGTGTAAAAGTCCCCGACTCGGTTCTTGGAGTTAAGGAATATGAGTGCACAGTAGTTAGCAATAAAAACGTTGCAAGTTTCATAAAAGAATTTATTGTAGCTCTCCCCGAAGGTGAACATATGGACTTTATTCCAGGTTCTTATGCTCAAATCAACATCCCCAAGTATAAAATGGACTACAATGTTGACATTGACAAAGAAAGCATTGGTGAACAATATATCGGTACTTGGGAACGATTTGGTATTTTCAATTTGAAGTGCGAAAACAAGCAAGAAACCGTTCGTGCTTACTCCATGGCCAACTATCCTGCAGAGGGTGACCGCTTTATGCTGACAGTGCGTATTGCAACTCCTCCCTTTAAACCTAAAGATCAAGGTGGCGGTATGATGGACGTTATGCCAGGTATTGCTTCTTCTTACATATTCTCCCTAAAACCAGGAGATAAAGTTATTATGAGTGGTCCTTATGGTGATTTCCATCCACGCTTCGAGACAAAGAACGAAATGATTTGGGTTGGCGGTGGCGCAGGTATGGCTCCACTTCGCGCACAGATTATGCACATGACTAAGACGCTCCACACTACGGACCGCAAGATGTCATTTTTCTATGGCGCTCGCTCGCTTAGCGAAGTGTTCTACTTACAGGACTTTCTCGAGTTGCAGAAAGAATTCCCCAACTTCAAGTTCTTCCTTGCACTTGATCGCCCCGACCCTGCTGCGGATGAAGCAGGTGTAGAATACACTGCAGGTTTTGTGCACCAAGTGATGTGGGAAAAATATCTCAAGAACCATGAAGCCCCCGAAGATATAGAATATTACATGTGTGGTCCTGGCCCCATGTCAAATGCCGTTATAAAACTACTTGACAGTCTAGGCGTTGAGCCAGAAAATATTATGTACGACAACTTTGGCGGATAAGCTGAAAGTATACGCAATAGATAAATAATAGGCAGTGAATCTTTTTGACTTACTGCCTATTTTGTTTCTTGCCAAAAATAAAACAAATATGCTTCTTTGAAAGCTAATATAAGTAGCTGCCAAACATTAACGTATTTATTCTTCCCCAAAATTTATATAAACAGAATACATAATCTACAAATCTACAGCTACACGAATCGATAAACTTCTAATTTTCCAATAAGCATAAATAACGCAATCCTGAACTATACTCTATACCAAATCAACTTAAAAAAGATTAAAGAAACGACCATAACAACCTCCTCTAAACTCAGCATTAGGAGATGTCGAGCAATATATATTTTAGAAAACAGAACTCTCAACCTTTTTCAGTACAGAGCAGACTGTAGAAGAATGTTACACTCTCTACAGAAAATTGGAATTTCTCGCTGAGAAACTCAAAAAAATAATAAGGCACTTTTCAAATACAATAAGAGTATCAGTTGACATCTTTATCGTGTCAACTGACAGAATAAGGAAAATAAAGATTCGTTACTATCTTCGTAAAGTTATGCAATAGTAATTTCATTCACGTCAATTCTACCCCAAAGTTGAAACCTGTATCCCCCAAAAGATAATCTCCTCCTCTCTCAAGTAGAATGTTTTGTAATACTCTGCAACATTCTCGCCCGCAAAAAACTCATTGTCAAATAAAAGAAAAAGATACAGTCTATCACTAAGATTATTTTCTTACGTTTTGAATAAAAGAATCAGAGATAAGAAGGGCTATACAAATCAAAAAATAATAAGATTCTTTTCTTTTCCATTCGTTTATAATATTTTTGTACCTAAATAGTCTAACTAATCTCAATCACAAATGGAATATAATCAAACTACACAAGAAGGACAGTTTCCACCAGCACCGGAAACTAACACATTAAATACAGCTAAACAAGTCCCTCCTTTTCAGAACCAGCAACCCCCACTACCCTCCCCTCCTAAAAAAAAGAATACGGGTATCATTATTGCTGCAATTGTAGTCGTTATTCTCTTGATTGTTGGGGGTGGAGCCTACTATTACATATCTTCTACAGCCTCAACTGAACAAGAGCAGAGAGCCTATGAGGCTCTAGAGAAAAGCAATAGTAGTGCGGATTTCCAAGCCTTCCTAGATCGCTACCCAAATAGCAGGTATGCTGATGATGTTAGAGAGAGAATGAATGAATTTAAGCAGATGGAAAACAACTGGTTGCAGATTCAGAACTCTAGCAACACTGCCGATTTTATCTCGTTTAAAGATAAATTCTCCAATTCATTTTACAGCAATCTGTGCGATCAGAAAATAGACTCGCTTGATTGGGTGAGAGCGCAGTCGTTGGGCACAGCTGAAGCCTATAACGCCTATATGGAACAACACCCGCAAGGACGCTATTTCTCTGAAGCAAGCATTGCACAAGGTCAAAAGCAAGATCAAGAAATAACAGACGACGAATATGCTGGTATTACGCAAACAATTGAAATATTCTATGATGCTTTTGGAGACAATGATGAAAATCGCATTGCAGGATGCATCACACCAATAATGGATCAATTTCTTTCAAAGAAAAATGCCACAAAGGCCGATGTCATGAATCTAATCTCCAAGATGTTCAATGAGCATATTGAGGAATGTTCTTTTAATGTAAACAATAACTATAACATTGTGAAGAATGGAAGTAGCTATAATGTTACATTCTCCGTTGATCAGCACATCACTCGCGACAATGAGGGTAAAACATTCGGATCATATCAAGTACAGGTAAAGATGGATCGAAACTTTATGATTCAATCCCTAACAATGAAAGAAATCTCACAACGATAATAAAAGACTTATGATAACAATTAATTCATACGAAGAATTTGCTGCTCTAAAAGGCAAAGAAATTGGAACGAGCGAATGGCTCGAAGTTAATCAAGAACGCATCAATCAATTTGCTGATGCCACTCTTGATCACCAGTGGATTCATGTTGATGCAGAACGCGCTAAAGAAGGTCCTTTTGGCCAAACTATCGTACATGGCTACCTAACATTGAGTTTACTTCCACATATGTGGGGTGAAATCATTACAGTAAACAACATCAAGATGATGGTTAACTACGGAATGGATAAAATGAAGTTTGGACAGGCTGTACTATCTGGTTCCAGCCTCCGCCTAGTTGCATCTCTCCACGACATTCAAAACTTACGAGGAATCTGCAAAGCCGAAGTTAAATTCAAAATTGAAATCAAGGATCAGCGCAAGCCCGCATTAGAAGGTATTGCTACTTTCTTGTACTATTTCAACTAATTGATCAGCCACCAATCGACGGGCCATACTGATTTGATGTATCAGTTGTGCCCGTCGGTCATATCTCTATACAGCTCTACAATGACCGACCACTACCTCACTATTGCAACGCTCGGAGAAGGACTTTACACAGAGAAGCGTAGCCGCTTCCTTGCCTTTGCCATACACGTAGAAAATGAAGAAGAGGTAAAAGAAATAGTCAAAAAGTACCAGAAGGACTATTATGATGCACGCCACGTTTGTTATGCCTATGTCTTAGGACATGGCGGAGAACGAACACGGGGTGTGGATGCTGGAGAACCATCGGGCACAGCAGGCCGCCCTATCTTGGGGCAAATCAAATCGAAGAATTTAACAAATACTCTTGTCATTGTTGTTCGGTATTATGGAGGTACTCCCTTAGGAGCAGCAAACCTTGGGCGAGCTTACCAAGCAGCAGCCTTAGAGGCACTTAATCAAGCTGTCACTGAAGAAAAGATTGTGACCAAAAACATAAATATAAGTGTTCCTTATACAGAAGTAGACGCTATTATGAAGATCTTACGAGAAGAAAGTACAGAAATATCCTCGCGAGAATATGATGCCACAGCGCAACACATGACTGTCACAATCCCATTAAACGGAGTAGAGCTTCTCTGTGAACGTTTGAGAAAATTCTACACTGTTAAGATTCAGATTGAGGATAATGATGGAGAATAACATTACCCTTCGCCCCTTTACTCCTGAGAAAGATTTAGAAATAGCCCTGCAGCTCTATGAACAAGCTTTCCCTATTGAGGAGCGCAGACCTGCAAAACAATGGGTCACAACATTAACGTCTGGCCAAACACACCCGTGGACTATTCTATACGGCAACAGCTTTGCTGGTTTCTTCATATTATGGCCCATGGAAGGCTTCATCTATGGTGAGCATTTTGCTATAAATTCTAGCCTACGTGGACATGGAGTGGGAAGTAGGGCTTTAGTCCTCATACTTGAAAGTATAAAAAAGCCACTTATTATTGAAGTGGAACCACCCCAAAGTAGTACTATTGCTCAACGGCGTATTGCCTTCTATCAACGCCATGGGCTGCATTTCTGCCCAAAAGTCTACCTTCAGCCGCCCTATAGAGATTCAGATAAACCTTTTCCACTTTGCTTAATGAGCTCTGACGAAAAGTTTATCAACGAACAGTTTAATAATATCAGCAAACAAATACATCGTGTTGTTTATGGGAAAACCAACACGGCTTACTGAAAGAAACACCCATTATGTATTACATTAAGAAAAGAATTGAAGTGGCTTTTGCCCACCATCTCATGCTCAACTATGCGAGCAAGTGTACAAACCTTCACGGCCATAATGCGATCATTACAATTTATTGCAAAACAAAAGAGCTCAATGAGAACGGAATGGTGGTAGACTTTAAACACGTTAAAGAAATCGTAAGCGGACAGCTCGATCATCGCTACGCCAACGATGTCGTCAACTTTAATCCAACAGCAGAGAACCTGGCGCGCTGGATTTGCGAACAGATTCCCCATTGCTATAAAGTATCATTCCAAGAATCTGAAGGAAATATCGCAACTTACGAGAAGGATGATGTACAAGATTAACGAGATTTTCTACTCTCTTCAAGGCGAGGGTTTTTGGACAGGGACTCCGTCCATTTTTATCCGCTTCTCGGGCTGTAATCTCCAATGCGCTTTCTGCGATACGCTCCACGAAGAAGGAAAAATGATGAGCGAAGAAGAAATTCTCAGCATCACAAAGAGCTTTCCTGCCAAACACGTAGTACTCACAGGAGGGGAACCTTCCTTATTCGTCAAAGAGACTTTATTAGAAAAGTTACACGCCCAGGAAAAATTCATTGCCATTGAAACAAATGGTACACACGAATTACCTAAAGGTATTGATTGGATTACACTCTCCCCCAAAAAGGATTTTCAGCATAAGGCAACTCCTGTATTGAAACATTGTGATGAACTGAAAATAGTTTATACAAACACAGAGTTTAACCCATACTTAGATATAGAAACTAAACATCGCTACCTACAACCCTGCGACACAGGGAATCTTGCAGAGAATAAAAAAATTTTACAAGCAACGATTGATTTCATTAAAGCCAATCCCTCTTGGCAATTATCATTGCAAATTCATAAAATTATAGGAGTTCAATAAAAAGTATGCAAAAGACTTTGTCGTAAAATAATAATACATTATTTTTGCAGGCGCAAATCAGAAATGAATCTTGCGAAAAGGTCGCCGATATAGCTCAGTTGGTAGAGCGACTCATTCGTAATGAGTAGGTCGCCGGTTCGAGTCCGGCTCTCGGCTCACAAATAAGGACAAGTCCAAGACTTGTCCTTATTTGTCTTATACTTATTATCGACAAATAGGTTTTATTCTATCTTACTTGTATAAATGAAAAATACGCTCCATAAGTTGCCATTTCTCTGCACTTCCTGCATCTGGATCTGCCTTTTGATATTTAGCTGTTAAAGCCTCCCATTCTTTCTGTTTCGGCATTTGCCCCATCTTCTGCATAGCAGTATCCCAATCCAAGTCGGCCGGCATTTCAACTATCATAAAAAGACGGGTGCCAAGAAGGAATATTTCCATTTCTAAAATACCTGCAGCATGGATTGCGTCAAGTGTTTCCGGCCAAATACTTGCTTCTGAATGCAACTGTCTATAAGTCGCAATCAATTCAGGCTCCTCACGCAAGTCCAAAGTCTGACAATACCGCTTTGTCTTTCTTGAAAAATGGGTAACAGGATACCCTTCTTGTAAATTTTGCATATTATCTTATTCTTTTATCTTAAAAATTTAGGAGAACAAAAGTAACAAAAATAAGAGAAGAAACTATATCGTCTCTCCTCTTTTACGCTGAAAATACTGCCTCAAACGCTTAAAACCTTCAACACCTATGATAAGACCTCCAACATATTGGAATATTTTAGCTAAACCAAAGAGAGCCAACCACAGAACACTTTTGGTAGCAGCAGAAATAGGAAGAAGCATCTGGGCAAATGAGGCTATATAAAAAGGAATACATAGAAAAAGAACTATAATTCCCGTGCGAAAAGAGAGTTGCCGTAACTTAGTTATAATGACCATAATTTGTTAATAGCTCTCATAAAAAGATAAAGATAAAAATATTCTAAATTTGTTCAATACCAAGCATTAAAGGGGCGGAAAAATATCCGCCCCTTTAATGCTTGGTATGTTTCAAAACAAATCACTCCCACTCAATCGTTGAAGGCGGCTTTGATGAAATATCATAACATACGCGATTGATTCCTTTCACCTTGTTGATGATATCATTGCTCACTTGTGCCATAAATTCATAAGGAAGGTGAGCCCAATCTGCAGTCATTGCGTCCTGACTTGTAACAGCGCGCAGTGCCACAGCCTTTTCGTACGTGCGTTCATCACCCATTACTCCAACACTCTTAATGGGAAGTAGAACTACGCCAGCTTGCCAGGTCTGATCGTACAAACTAACTTGTTTCCCATCGATCTCGGTACTCCATTCGCGCAGTCCACGAATGAATATGTCGTCTGCTTCTTGTAATACCTGCACTTTTTCACGTGTAATATCACCTAGAATGCGCACTGCCAAACCTGGACCAGGGAAAGGATGTCGAGTGATGAGATGTTCTGGCATTCCAAGCTGGCGGCCAACGCGACGTACTTCATCTTTGAAAAGCCATTGCAGTGGTTCGCATAAACGGAGATGCATCTTTTCAGGCAAACCACCCACATTGTGATGACTTTTGATAACTTTACCTGTTATGTTCAAACTCTCAATGCGGTCAGGATAAATAGTACCTTGCGCCAACCAACGAGCATCTGTAATCTTATGTGCTTCTGCATCAAAGACATCTATAAACCCTTTACCTATTATCTTCCGCTTCTGTTCTGGCTCCGTGACACCTTCCAACTCTTTAAAGAACTTTTCAGAGGCATCCACACCTATCACGTTCAATCCTAGACACTCATAGTCGTTGAGAACATCACGGAATTCATTTTTCCTTAGCATTCCATGATCAACAAAAATACATGTCAGGTTATTCCCGATTGCACGGTGAAGCAATACAGCACAAACACTACTATCAACGCCACCAGACAAACCAAGAATCACACGATCATTACCTAACTGAGTTTTTAGTTCTGCCACTGTAGTTTCAACAAAAGAAGCAGGACTCCAGTCTTGTTTACTCCCACAAATATCCACTGCAAAGTTTTTTAGCAATTGAGTACCTTGAAGCGAATGAAATACTTCTGGATGAAATTGAACTGCATAAATCTGTTCAGTCTCCGACTGATATGCTGCAAATTCTACTGAATCCGTTGACGCAATACAACGGAAACCCTTAGGAAGAGCCGTAATTGTATCGCCATGACTCATCCAAACTTGAGAATCTTTATCGAATCCCTTGAACAATGGTGATGTCGTGTCCACTGTCTTTAGATTTGCGCGACCATATTCACGACTACCAGCAGGTTCAACCTTTCCTCCATTGACATGAGCCATATATTGAGCTCCATAACATATGCCCAAAATCGGATAACGTCCTCGGATGTCATCTAAATCAAGCTTAAAGGCCTCAGGATCATAAACACTATAAGGTGAACCACTAAGAATTACACCAATGATGTTAGGATCATTTTTGGGGAACTTATTGTAAGGGAGGATTTCGCAGAAAGTATCCAGTTCACGAAGCCGACGTCCAATAAGTTGCGTCGTTTGCGAACCGAAATCAAGAATAACGATTTTCTGTTGCATCTTAGAAAGAATTTATATTCTATGTGCAAAGTTAAGCAAAACTTATAAAGTTACCTTGCTGATATTATACAAATTAAGAATGTTCTTTCTATATCTAGCAGTTATAAACTCTCTCTAAGCCTAAAATTTCTAAGTTTATAAGGATTTCATAGCGTGATTTACGAGGATAAAATAAGACGCCAAGCCACAATAAACTTGCGACTTGACGCTTAAATTTTAATTTATAACAATTAATCTTTTATTTTATTTCCTTTCCTTCAATAAGTCACGAATCTCTGTCAGCAACTTTTCTTCTGGTGTTGGTTCTGCTGGAACTACAGGTGCAGGCGCTTCTTTTTTCTTGAAGCTATTAATAAGTTTTACCAACAAGAATACGCAGAAGGCTATAATAATAAAATCCAACGTTTCCTGCACAAAATTCCCCCAATTTATAGATACTGGTTCTGCACCTTCATTAAGAGGATTAACAGGAAGTTTGAGAGATAAATCTTTAAAATCAATTCCACCAATCAACCATCCTATAGGAGGCATTATTATATCATCAACAATAGAAGAAACAATCTTGCCAAATGCACCACCGATGATAACACCGACAGCCATATCTATAGCATTTCCCTTTACCGCAAAGTCCTTGAACTCCTGAATCATTTTTCCCATAATTCTATTTAGCTTAATTATCTATTAGTCAGTAAACTTTTAATTATTTTTTCAAGTAGCTGATGCAAAAATAAAAGTTTATTTGTAAATTTGCAGCGCAATCAAAGAAAAAGATCTCACTGGGATCTAAAATCTGATTCGAAGAAGAGAACATCTCTATAATTATTTAAATATCTAACAAACGTTATGATTAAAATTGGTATTAACGGTTTCGGTCGCATCGGCCGTTTCGTATTCCGTTCCACTCTTGAAGAGGCTAACAAAAACGATGTTGAAGTTGTAGCTATCAATGACCTTTTGGCTGTTGATTACCTCGCTTACCTTTTGAAGTACGACACAATGCACGGTCGTTTCGATGGAACTGTAGAAATTAAGGACGAGCACACTCTGACCGTTAACGGTAAGGATATCCGTATCTTTGCAGAGCGCGATGCAGAAAACATCAAATGGGGTGAAGTAGGTGCTGAATATGTTGTAGAATCTACAGGTTTCTATCTTACAATGGATCGTGCTGAAAAGCACCTTAAGGCTGGTGCTAAGTACGTTGTTCTTTCTGCTCCTTCTAAGGCAGGAGAGGACGGCCGTCAGGCTCCGATGTTCGTTTGCGGTGTAAATACTGACAAGTATGCTGGTCAAACAATCGTTTCTAACGCATCTTGCACCACTAACTGCTTGGCTCCTATCGCTAAAGTTCTGAACGACAAGTTCGGTATCGAAAACGGTTTGATGACGACCGTTCACTCTGCAACAGCTACTCAGCTTACTGTCGATGGTCCTTCAAAAGGCGGAAAAGACTGGCGCGGTGGCCGTGCTGCTTCTGGCAACATCATTCCTTCCTCTACAGGTGCTGCTAAGGCTGTAGGTAAGGTTATTCCTGAACTGAACGGCAAACTGACTGGTATTTCTATGCGTGTTCCTACTTTGGACGTTTCTGTTGTCGACCTGACTGTTAACCTCAAGAACTCTGCTTCTAAGGAAGATATCTGTGCAGCAATGAAAGAAGCTTCTGAAGGAGAATTGAAAGGTATACTGGGTTACACAGAAGATGCTGTTGTTTCTTCTGACTTCCTTGGCGATGCTCGCACATCAATCTTCGATGCAAACGCAGGTGTTTACCTCACTGACAAGTTCGTTAAGGTCGTTTCTTGGTATGACAACGAGATTGGCTACAGCCACAAGGTTGTTGAGCTTATCAAGATTATGAACGCACACAACAACAAGTAATTTTTTAATTACACTATATGCAGGCCGTTCAGCAAAAGCTGAACGGCTTTTTTATTATAAACTCTTCACATTTGTTCTCTTTTTGTATCTGCATAATAAGGTGGTTGCGGAAAAAACATTAACTTCGCGAGATATGGACACATACGACATTATTACAGTATTAGGCCCTACGGCTTGTGGAAAAACGAGTTTTGCAGTCAACTTAGCTGCAATACTCAACGCTGAAATCATCAGCGCTGATAGCAGACAAGTATATCGGAGAATGGACCTTGGAACAGGAAAAGACTTGGAAGATTATACCTTTCAAGGAAAGGCGGTCCCCTATCACCTTATAGATATTGTTGAACCAGGTTATAAATACAATGTCTATGAATATCAGCATGATTTTTTACAGGCATATAACGATATTCGCCTTCGAGGGAAACGTGTAGTAGTATGCGGTGGTACTGGCTTATATTTAGAAAGCATACTTCGTAGCTATCGCCTCAGTCCTGTCCCACAAAATCTCTCACTACGAAAAGAACTTGAAGGGAAAAGTTTGCCTGAGCTAACAAAAATCCTTAAAAACTATAAGAGGCTTCACAACACTACGGATGTAGATACAACTCAAAGAGCAATTAGAGCGATAGAGATTGAAGACTACTATAAGCAATGTCCACTCGAAAACAGACCTTTCCCAAAACTCAAAAGTTTTACCTTGGGACTCGAAATAGATCGCGATACCAGGAGAGAAAGAATAACAGCACGATTAAAGAGCAGGCTAGAAAAAGGTATGCTCGATGAAATTCGCAGTCTTCTTGCTGAAGGGCTCACAACAGAAGACTTGATGTACTATGGTCTAGAGTATAAATATCTAACACAATATATTATTGGACAATTATCTTATGAAGAAATGTTCAATAAGTTAGAAATCGCCATTCATCAATTTGCCAAACGACAGATGACATGGTTCAGAGGAATGGAGCGAAGAGGAACCTCAATCCATTGGATTACTCCGCCAAAGCTGCCAATAGGTAAAGAAGATCTTGAAAAAATATTAAAGCTCTATACACAGAGACAAGATCAATAAACACTCGCAGAAAAGGGGATTTGTATTTGGACCGAAGAAAGGTTCATATTTTGCTACGTTTTAATGGAAAAAATATTCTCAACTATCTACAAACTATCCTCATACTCAAACAGCAGTGCACGCGCAAAATTGATATTGTCACTTGCGTATTAACAGATGTATTTAGAAAAAAGGACATTCATATTTACTTGATTACATCAATATTAGACTTACTGCATTCATCACTAATATCAAGAGATGAACTCGGAGATTCTTAGATAGAAACACCTTATATAGTCTACTCCCCACTCTGCTCTTAATTTTCAAACGCAAGATTTTCAACATCGCTTTTTATCTATCAGGCAAAAACATTTGAACAGAAAGCTATAACCGTCTGCGTGGGGTCAATTACCGAGCATAGACAACTTTCAGAACTATTTTCCCACAAAGGGCTACTCAATATTAATCTAATGCCAGCCACGCCGTCAGCACAAATTATACATGGATGCTAAGGTTGTTATTTACTGAACATTTTCTCAAAAAGTATTTAGAGGTGTGGCGAACAAAACAGTAAAATTATTAGAAATAGGACTTGCCACAGTTAGCATATTATACCACACAAAGAAAGAACACTCAAGATAGGAATTTAAAAGAAGAAATCAAGCTTCTACTTCCTTAAAAATCACGAAAATTTTAACCTATTTCTGAGACAAGTTTCAATTTCTGTTCATCAAGAATCGTGATCTTCCGTCCATCTACTACTATTAGTCCTTCTACAGCAAACTCGGATAATGTACGAATTGCATTAGATGTTGTCATATTAGAAAGATTTGCCAAATCTTCACGCGGAATCTTAATTGCTATCGCATGAGAATCTTCAGCAACGCCATAAGTATCGCGCAAGAAAAGCAAAGATTCCGCCAAGCGTCCTCGTATGTGTTTTTGAGTAAGACTAACGGTGCGAAGATCCGAACTACCTAAAGCTTGTGCTAGATTCGTGATAAAAAACCTACATAACGCATTATTTTTTTGTAGAGCAAAATCAACTATCTTCATAGGAATCAGGCAAACGACTGAATCTTCAAACGCTGCAGCTGAAGTCAGATAACATTCGCCTGCCATCGAAGCACGATAGCCAAAATACTGAACAGGACGCATTAAACGGAGCAATTGACTTCGACCTCCTACACCATCACGATAAATTTTAACCTTCCCTGAAATCAAACACATTAAGTATTCAGGTCGATTGCCAACTTCATAGATAGGTTCGTGCTTTCGATAAGTCACAACTTGCATACTCTCTGCAAAACTTTGCCTTTCATCCTCAGAAAGAAACAGCCATAAATCAGCCATTAAAGCTGTAATCTCTGATATTTCCCATTTATAACTTGACGCTATTCTCATAAGATTAAATAAAAAGTCAAAACAACAAAGTTCGAGTATGTTTCATAACATTTCTTGCTACAAATATAAGAACGTCATTTTATTCGTACAAGGCTTTAACATCTTTTTCATAAACTTTTATACATCTTCACCCTTGCTTTATTATTGCACTTCGACTGTTCGCATCATTTGGCATTCATACTTGACATTTATTCTTCAAATAGCTATAACTATAGAAATGTCGTACGAATTTGCCTAAGAATAGAATCCCCCTATTAACCCTACTGATGCAATAAGCGCATCAGCCGATAGGCTTATTCTATCAGCTGACAGCCTTATTGTATTTTCAAACGCAATAAGGATATTTTCGGCTGTGTCACAAATCTTTCACGGTATAGGATAAACGCTGTACACCAATATAAAGTTTCAACTAGTGAAATCCTAAAAAAAGAATAAATAAATTATTACTTTTCATTCAAAACTGGTTGTAATGAAAATACACCTGAAATCATCTCTGTATCTGTAAAAAACGCAACAGAAAGAATCCTCCTCAAGCTCTTATGAGAAACACAAATTCATCATCTTTTAGAGATGAAAAATATTAACTGTGCATAGTTTTATCAAGTCAAAATAAAAAAAATATATGAAAAACATCCTTATATCATTTTTTTGTATAATTTTGCTTTTAGGTCAATAATTAAGCTGTCTGCATAGCATGATAGCACCAAATGAATCATCCAAAGTAATATCAAACCTTAATCATAACTTATTCTACTATGTCCTATTTGCAATTTGATAAAACGCAGATGACAAACCTTCAGGACTCCCTCTTCAAGGAGTTTTTGATAACAAGTCGCTCCGGTGCGTATTGTTCCACAACACTTGTGGGCTGCAATATCCGTAAGTATCATGGTCTTCTTGTAGTCCCTGTTCCTGAATTAGATGACGAAAATCATGTAATTCTCTCGTCACTAGATGAAACTATCATTCAACATGGTGCTGAATTTAACTTAGGCTTACATAAATATCAAGGAGAAAACTACAGTCCCAAAGGACATAAGTACATCACAAAATTTGAATGGGTCAAAGTTCCTACATGGACATACAGAATTGGCGGAGTTGTCCTGAAGAAAGAAATTAGTTATGGAGTCCACGACTCACGACTATATATTCGCTACACACTACTTGAAGCTCACAGTCCTACCACACTCCGACTTCGTCCATTCTTAGCTTTCCGCAATGTTCACGAATGGACACATGCGAATGGCACTGCCGACAAGAGTTATCAACTCATCGAAAATGGCATAAAGATGCGCCTATACAAAGGCTATCCAGAGCTTAATATGCAGCTCACAACCGAAGCGGCCAAATTTCATTATGAGCCCAACTGGTATATGGGACTTGAATATCCAAAGGAACGAGAGCGTGGCTACAACTCATTAGAAGATCTCCTCGTTCCAGGATATTTCGAAACGCCCATTAAAAAGGGAGAGAGCATTGTTTTCTCTGCATCTGTCAAAGAGCCTGAGGAAACTGCCAAACTATCCGCCATGATGGACAAGGAAATAGCCCCACGCCTTCCACTTGATAGTTTCTACCATTGCCTAGTTCACGCTGCCCATCAGTTTAAATTCCAAAAAGACGGTGAATCTTATCTCCTTGCTGGCTATCATTGGTTTAAGTCGCGTGCTCGTGATACGTTCATCGGACTTACAGGATTAACACTTTCAATTGGAGAGACTGAGGAATTCGAATCCTACATGGCTACAGCTCAAAAAGCCATATATGACTATATAAACAAACGCCCCATTAGTGTTCAAATTTATGAAATGGAGAAACCAGATGTCTTACTCTGGGCCATTCGTACAGTACAAAACTACGCACTTTACACATCCAACAAACAATGCTATGCAAAATATGGCACTTTGCTCAAAGATATGCTGGAATTTATCTGGAGCGGTAAGCACCCAAACCTCTTCCTTCATGAAAATGGTTTACTTTATTCAAATGGAAAAGACGAACCTATTACATGGATGAACTCCGTAGCCAATGGCAAACCGATTGTAGCACGTTCTGGATACATTGTAGAGTTCAATGCTCTTTGGTATAATGCTTTAAAATTCATTGAAGAACTCCTCTTAGAAGCAGGAATTGAAGAAGAGAAAGATTTTGCAACCCGAATTCATCGCATGGCAGAGAAAGTGGCCATCTCTTTCAAAAATACGTTCCTCAATGAATATGGCTATCTTCTTGATTATGTTGATGGCAACATGATGGATTGGAGTGTCCGTCCCAATCAGTTGATTGCTATTGCTTTGGAATACTCTCCACTTAACATAAAAGAACGAAAGACTGTTTTAGATGTTTGTACAAAGGAACTCGTAACACCTAAAGGTATTCGCTCACTGTCTCCTAAGAGTGGAGGTTACAATCCTATGTATATAGGCAAGCAAACACAGCGCGATTACGCATACCATCAAGGTACTGCATGGCCATGGCTAACAGGGTTCTATCTCAAAGCCTACCTCAAAGTCTACAAAATGAGCGGGGTTAACTATATCGAACGACAACTCATTGGGTTTGAAGAAGAACTCTTCTATCACTGCATCGGAACTATTCCTGAACTATTTGATGGAAATCCTCGCTTTAGTGGCCGTGGTGCTATATCTTTTGCAATTAATGTCAGTGGTATTTTAACAGCACTGCATCTTGTAGAAAAGTTTCGAATTTTGGAAGAAGAAGATTACTAAGAAGATATAAATAAAAAGTCTAGCTTTATCAACTATAACGCAATGAATGTATTAATGTTCGGTTGGGAATTTCCCCCACATATCCTCGGAGGTTTAGGCACAGCAAGCTATGGCATCACCAAAGGACTTTCCCTACAGCCAGACACACATATAACTTTCTGTATTCCTCGTCCTTGGGGCGATGAAGACAAAAGTTTTATGGATATCATAGGAATGAGTGAAACCCCCATTGTCTGGAAAGATGTCGACTATGATTATGTCAAGCAACGCCTTGGAGACAAGATGGATCCACAGCTTTACTATGCGCTTCGTGACCACATTTATGCCGATTTCAGTTACCGGATGACTGACGATTTGGGTTGTATCGAATTTTCAGGAAAATATCCGAGTAATCTATACGATGAAATCAACAACTACTCTATAGTTGCAGGAGTCATCGCCCGCCAACAAAAGTACGATATTATACATGCACACGATTGGCTGACTTACCCAGCAGGTATTCATGCCAAAAACATAAGTGGCAAACCCCTTGTCGTCCATGTGCATGCTACAGATTTTGATCGTAGTCGTGGAAATGTAAATCCTACGGTTTACAACATTGAGAAAGACGGGATGGACCATGCCGATTGCATAATGTGCGTCAGTGAACTTACTCGCCAGATTGTTATAGACCACTACCATCAAGATCCAGCCAAGTGCATTGCTATGCACAATGCTGTATACCCGTTGGAACAAGATATCCTCGACATAGTTAACCAGCGTAAGCCTTTCAAAGAAAAGAAAACGAAAGTTGTCACTTTCCTCGGACGTCTCACTATGCAAAAAGGACCAGAATACTTCGTTGAAGCTGCTGCACTTGTACTAAACCGTACACGCAACATACGCTTCTGCATGGCTGGTTCAGGCGACATGATGGAAGAAATGATTAATTTAGTGGCATCCCATGGTATAGCAGATCGCTTTTTCTTTCCTGGATTTATGAAAGGTAAGCAGGTGTATGAAGTTTTTAGAGACAGTGATGTATATGTCATGCCTTCTGTTTCTGAACCCTTCGGAATCTCACCACTCGAAGCAATGCAATGTGGCGTTCCTTCCATCATTAGCAAACAGAGCGGCTGTGCTGAAATCCTAAAAACATGTATCAAGACAGATTATTGGGATATTCACGCCATGGCCGATGCCATATACTCAATTTGCACCAATAATTCCCTCCATGAGTACCTGGCAGAAGAGGGAAAGATTGAGGTTGATGAAATCACCTGGGAAAAGGTGGGTCAACGCATCTATAATTGTTACCAGAATCTCCTTAACAAATAATCTAGCAGCATACAAAAATGAAAACCATTTGCTTATATTTCGAAATCCACCAGAATATCCATCTGAAGCGCTATCGCTTCTTCGACATCGGTACAGACCATTACTATTATGACGATTATGAGAATGAGCGTTCCATTACTGAAACAGCAGAAAAGTCATATATTCCAGCTCTACAAACGCTCATTGAAATGGCCAACAAGAATAAGGGTTTCTTCAAATGTGCCATTTCTTTGTCAGGCTGTGCTATAGAACAGTTAGAAAACCATGCACCACAAGTGCTTGAGTTACTACAAGAACTCAACGAAACGGGTTGCGTTGAATTCCTCGCAGAACCTTATTCGCACGGATTCTCTTCATTAAAAAACAAAGAAAGCTTCATAACCGAGGTTCGTCATCTTTGCCGCAAAATAAAGACACTCTTTGGACAAGAACCAAAAGTATTCCGCAACTCTTGTTTGGTCTACGATGACGAGATCGGTGAAACAGTTGCAGAAATGGGCTTTAACGCTATGCTGGCGGAAGGAGCCAAACACGTACTTGGCTGGAAGAGTCCCCATTTTGTTTACAATTGCTGCCGCAATCCTAAATTAAAGCTTCTTCTTCGCGACTATAGTTTGTCCGAAGACATTAGTTCTCGTTTCAACGACTCTAGTTGGAGCCAATATCCACTCTTTGCGGATAAGTATGCGAATTGGATTGCACAACTTCCAGAAGAAGAGCAGATTGTAAATATCTTTATGGAGCTTTGTGCACTAGGTATCTTCCAGCCGCTCAACAGCAATATCCTTGAATTCTTCAAAGCTCTTCCTGAACAATTCCGTCAGCGTGGTATTACATTCTCCACACCGTCTGAAATTGTAAGTAAAGTAAAATCTTCTGGAGATCTCATTGTGGAATATCCAACTAGCTGGGTAGATGAAGAACGCGATATGTCTCCATGGTTAGGCAATATTATGCAACAAGAAGCTTTCAATAAGCTCTATAGCATCGCCGACCGTGTTCGTATTAGCCGGAATCGCCGTTTACAACAAGATTTCGATTATCTGCAAGCATCCAATAATCTACGCTTCATGTCAACTAAAGCAAATAGCTACGGAGGCTATAGAGGCATTTACGACTCGCCTTATGATGCATTTACCAACTATATGAATATTCTTGGCGACTTTATTGCGCGCGTCGACAGTCTTTATCCTGACATTGAAAACGAAGAATTGGATCCACTACTCACTACTATCAAGAATCAAGAAGAAGAACTTGAGCGAAAAGACCGAGAGCTAGAAAAATTCCGCTTAATGTTAGCTAAATTTGAAGCTGGTGGCAACGCAGAAACACCTATTACTGAAACAAAAGTTGTGAAAGATAAAAAACAAAACGCAACAACAAAAAAAGTAAAGACAAAAACCGCAGATTCTAAAAAGTCAACTGTAAAGAGCAAGACTACTACGCAAAAGGCTTCTAAAGTAAAGGCCACAGAAAAGAAATAGGCATTTCCATTGCACAATCATTGAGAAGAGGACAATCTATGAGGTTGTCCTCTTCGTCGTTCCGAAAATGTAAAAAGATATGTTTTTATGGTAAATTAAAATTATTATCCTAACTTTGCAACAATTTCACGACTTATAGTATAAAATAAAGCTATTAATCCATAATGAATCGTTTCTTACTCCTTATTACAGTGGTGCTGGCATTATTTTCTTCATGCCGCACTCAGGAAAAAATTGTCTATTTTCAAGATTTGCAAAATGGTGAAAGCTTCTCCACCCAAACTGTTGAAGCAATGAAACTGCAACCGGGCGATAAGGTTAGTATAATCGTAAGCAGTGCTGCAACTCCCGACCAGGCTCTACGCTACAATCTCGTTGTTGCACAGCAACAAGTGGGATCGGCAACGGCTCGTCAAAACAATCAAGTGTCTCTCTACACTATCGATGAACACGGAGAGGTTGATATTCCGTGTATGGGGCGCATTAAAATTGGTGGGCTCACACGTTCTGATGCTGCAGCTAAAATTCAAAATCTTTTCCGCAACGGTATTCTCAACGATGCAGTGGTAACCCTCAGTGCCTACGATCAATTCATAACTGTTCTTGGTGATGTAAAGAATCCTGGGCGCATTCAGATTGGTCGAGACAATATTACTCTGTTAGAGGCACTTGGAGGAGCAGGCGACCTCAATATCACTGCTCGACGCGATCGCATTCTTGTGCTACGGCAAGAAGGCAACGAAACAAAATCCTACTACGTTGATATTCGTTCTAAAGACCTTATGAACTCTCCTGTCTATAATCTTCGCCAAAACGATGTTGTAGTGGTTCAGCCAAATAAGTTCAAAGCAAACCAATCTACAAATAACGCAAATAGTTTGACACAGGTTGGAACTTGGATCTCAATAGCTTCATTCGCAACAACACTCGTAACTCTCTTCCTTATTAAGAAATAAGGCTACATCATAAAACAACCACAAAACGCCTCACAGTTTTATCTGCCGAGGCGTTTTATTATTCTTACTACGGTTTCACATAGAAACCAAAGAGATAGAAAACTGGGCTATCTACAACGGCATCCAAGAGTTCTCGCCTCAAGATTAACTAAAATATCCTTATTCTATTTTCAAATACAATAAGGATAAATACTCCGCGAAGAAGAATAGGAAAGATCATTCTCTTTAATTCATCTCGTTCTTATCATATCTAAACCCACGATATCTACCCATTAGTGCCTCCTGTAAAATTCTTTTATATCAAAACCATAACTATAAAGCTGACAAATAGATATCTCTTAGTTAAAACATCTATATTTTTACAACTTATAAAAACAGTTGATTAGCAAAATAATCATATTTATTAAAACTCCAACTTCTATAGATCAAGTCCAACATAACGCTTTCAGCCAAATCCCTATAAAAATAAACTTTGTTATTGCTCTTATTTTATCATGCAGAAGTACAAAAAAATAGTATTTCTTTTTTCTTCATCATTTTTTATTTTAACTTTGCGGAAATAGATAATTCTCAAAACTATGAAAGGAATTGTTCTTGCAGGCGGTAGTGGTACTCGCCTCTATCCTATCACGAAAGGTATTAGCAAACAACTTCTACCCATTTTCGACAAGCCGATGGTATACTATCCCATCTCCGTGTTAATGCTTGCAGGAATACGCGATATATTGCTTATATCCACGCCACAGGATCTTCCAGGATTCAAGCGGCTCTTAGGAGATGGTTCCTCTTACGGCATAAATATCAGTTATGCAGAACAGCCGAACCCCGATGGATTAGCACAAGCTTTCATCATTGGCGAAGAATTTATTGGAAACGATAGTGTGTGCCTTGTTTTAGGTGATAATATCTTCCATGGTAACGATTTTCGTCAGCTCCTTGTTGGAGCTGTTCACAATGCAGAAAAAGAAAATAAAGCTACAGTTTTTGGCTACCATGTTAATGATCCACAGCGCTACGGCGTTGTAGAATTTAATGAAAAGGGTAAAGCTGTAAGCATTGAAGAGAAGCCAGCTCAGCCTAAATCGAATTACGCAGTAGTAGGACTCTACTTCTATCCCAATAAGGTTGTCAGTGTGGCAAAAAACATTAAACCTTCCAAGCGTGGGGAATTAGAGATTACCACTGTCAACGAACGTTTTCTCAAAGACAATGAACTGATGGTTCAGACACTCGGCAGAGGATTTGCATGGTTAGATACTGGAACTCACGACTCACTCAGCGAGGCAAGTACCTACATAGAGGTCATTGAAAAACGTACGGGATTAAAAGTTGGATGTGTAGAAGGAATTGCCTATGAGATGGGATGGATTACAGCAGAACAATTGCAAGAAATTGCTGAACCAATGAAGAAAAACGAGTATGGACAATATCTGCTAAAACTCATTGAGAATTAAAAAAGAATGTTTATTAAACTATATCAGATTCTAGTCGTTCTGCTATTTTTATCCAGTCCTACTCTTGCACAGACGAAAGGTATTCCCGACTTTTCGTCTGCAACATTTGTCCGAGTCACCTCGCTAGACGAATTACAAGATGGGACTTTTATCCTCATAGGAGGTACCGACTCAAAAGACGAAAGCCTTTACATCATGACAAATAAGGGAAACAAAAACAAACTGCAAGCTCGTTTCATTCCCAATAGTATCCCCACTATTCTTTCTCCTAAAAACGCTTCTGAAGTTTGGAAACTCAATGCAAAAACGCAAGGTTTTCTCATTCTTACAGCTGATAAAGAAAAAGCTATTTCTGCAAAAGCCAGAGACCTTTATCTCTGTGATGCCGATAATGGAGAAGCATGGACTATTAAGGCCTATGAAGGAAATCGTTTCCTCATCTGTAATAATACTGATAAAGAACGCTTCATTGGACTTTCTGTCTATGATGCTAACTCTTCTTATTTCGGCAATTTTGCGAAAACAGGAGCAGATAAGCTTGGTGTCCTACTCTATAAATATACTGGCCCTGCAGAAGATAAAAAAGGCGAAGCAACACTACCAGCTAATAACCAACGCGTTGCTATAACCTCAACACAAAATTATCTTTTACATAAGGCTTCATCAGTCGATATCTCAGATATTCTGCTCAGCGATGGTAGCTTGGCCCCTAGTGATTATTCAGTGTGGACAGCAAAAGTAGATAATGGGCATTTCATGCTTATGAACACTGCGGAAGCACACCTACAATATAATCTCACCAATGGAAGAGAAGAAAGCCTGTGGCAAATCCTAAATGGAAGAATAGCAACACTTGAAGCTAGTCCTCGCTTTCTTTTGGAGAAAGATGGGAAATTCTTTCTAAGCAGTAGAAGTCAAGATGGTAGCACCTGCTTTTTCAGAAATGTGCAAAATCCCCCCACGAGTGAGATCAAAGACGGTAGTCGTATACTACAAGGAGGTTGGAGTTCAAGTCTTTTGGCCAACATAGAATGGGAAGAAGGGTACAATTTAGACCTATCGCATATTACCTTACCACGTTATCCACAATCTTTCCATAAAAAAAATAAGACGTCAAATCAAATCATTTATATAGCGGATGATCAAATAGGTAACATTCCATCAAGTTGGACTTTAACAGCGACATACAAACAACTGGTCAGAGGAGGAACACTCACAGATAAGTCAGAAGTAAGCATAAAAAAATGTATTAATACCGATGCAGGACAACTAACTTACTCACGCCAATTTATCGATAAGAATTGGGAGACACTATGTATTCCTTTCACAGCAAATGTACCAGGAGGATTTCAAGCGGAAGAGTTACAAAGCTATGCCGATAGCCAATTAAAATTTACCCCCACAAACACCATAACAGCTAACGTACCTGTCATCATTCGGAGTACTGGAGCAAATACAACACTTATCCTAACAAATACAGGTGGAGATTTTATCACAGATACGGATTCTAATGCAGTTTTCTTAAGCAACTACCAACCACTACAGGTAAACCAGACAGACGAGTCCTATTTCCTAGGCAATGAAGGACAGAGTTTTGTGAAAGCAGCAAGAGGTAGCAAACTATCTCCTTTTCGAGCCTATATCCACATTAAGGCTGCTCCTTCAAAAATGAGGATAACACCCCATACAGAACAAAAATATTAAGATTAGAAATAATAAAACAAGAGATTAGTATGATTATAGCAGTTGATTTTGATGGTACAATCGTTGAGCACCGTTATCCAGCTATTGGAAAAGAAATTCCTTTCGCCACTGCCACACTTCGCCAGCTTATGCAAGATGGGCATAAGCTCATTCTGTGGACCGTTCGTGAGGGAGATCTCCAACAAGAAGCAATCGATTGGTGTGCAGAACATGGTGTTCGCTTTTACGCTGTTAATGGATATTTAGATGAGGATAATACAGAAGATCATGATGCAGAGCGAAAATCGAACAAACATTATAGTAGAAAACTCAAAGTAGATTGCTTCATAGACGATCGTAATGTAGGTGGATTACCCGACTGGGGAGCCATTTATCAAATGATTTCTCGTCACATTAGTTACGAGCAGTACATTGAAGAGCAACTCGGTCATGTAGCAAGAAAAGAACCACGCAAGAAAAAGCACTGGTGGAATTTCTAAATACTAAAAAGAATCGCATTTCACTGATACGTCCAATATTAAAATATGAAGATTTTTTCTCAACAACAGTTGCCAGACATTGATGCAGCTACCATTCAAGAACAGGATATGAAGTCCATTGATCTTATGGAACGTGCAGCTCAATATGTTAGCTTATACCTTTCGAGTCTTAACTATTCTCACTACGTTATCTTTGCAGGACCAGGCAATAATGGCGGAGACGCCTTAGCTGTGGCTCGTTTGTTAGCAGCTAAAGAGGGTAATACCGTCACAGCTTATCTCTTCAACATTGGCAAAGGACTAAGTAGCAACTGTGAAGCCAATCGCAACCGATTGGCTGAATGCTCTAATGTAGACTTTACAGAAATTACGGAAAAATTTGAGCCTCCACAGCTTTCTAAAAATACCGTTATCATTGATGGGCTTTTTGGAACGGGTCTCAAGAAGCCGCTCAATGGAGGTTTTGGAGCATTGGTACAATTCTTCAATGCCTCTTCAGCTCATATTGTCAGCATTGATATGCCCTCTGGACTTATGTGCGAGAACAACGCACAGAATGTACGCAACCATATCGTGAGAGCAAATACAACAATAACTTTTGGTGCTCCCAAGATAGCTCAACTGATGGCTGACAATCATGAATTTGTGGGTAAGCTAATAGTGGCAGATATAGGTCTTTCAGATGGAAGAAGTAAGGGATTAGACTCCAACTACGAATTTACGGATAAAGAAGACATTAAGAATATCATACGAAAGCGCGATCCTTTCGGACACAAAGGAACATTCGGCCATTCTCTCCTTATTGCAGGTACATACGGGATGGCTGGTGCCGCAATTCTTGCAACGCGTGCTTGCCTTCGTAGCGGTGTAGGAAAAGTCACTGTTAGAACCCCTCCTCGCAATAACGACATCTTACAATTAGCTGTTCCAGAAGCAGTTTTAAGTCTCGATAGTCATGAGAAACATTTTTCTTCGCCTATCAACACAGATGACTACACCGCTTTAGCTATAGGTCCAGGCCTCGGAATGAACCACGACACAGCAGTAGCTTTTATCGAACAGGTGAGACGTACTCGCATTCCTTTAGTTATTGACGCAGATGGACTTAATATCTTGGCTGATCATAAAGGATGGATACAACAAATACCGTCTGACGCAATTCTTACACCGCATTTTCGAGAAATGCAGCGCATAGGCTCTCATTGCAATGACTCCTTTTCTGCACTGACTGAGGCACAAGAAATAGCGATAAAACACAGCTTCTTTATCATTCTTAAGGGGCATTACACTGCGATTTGTACGCCAGAAGGCAAAACTTTCTTTAATTCTACAGGCAATAGCGGGATGGCAACAGCAGGCAGTGGCGATATTCTTACAGGCATCATATGCGCTCTATTAGCACAAAAATACACACAAGCAGAAGCTTGCAGATTGGGAGTATATATACACGGATTGGCAGGCGACATTGCAGCTAGCAAACTCGGGGAAACTTCACTCATTGCGTCCGATATTATTGAGGCTATCCCTGAAGCCTTCTTACAACTTTCAACCAGAGACACAGAGGACTTGCCTTCACCAGATTTTTTATTTTTGAAATGAAAAAGATTTTCGTTTTTTTTCTCGGCTGTTTCTGCACTCTTTTATTAAAGGCACAGACAGAAGTAACTCCCTATCAACCAGGAATAACTGAAAATGGCATTACTTACTTTCTACCTAGAACAGCTTTTCACATTGTCCTAACAATGACGCGCACTTCATACAAGCCAGGGCGCTTAGCTGCATATGCAGAAGTATATCTACGTCAGAACAATGTAGTGAGAGAGGCTTATGATGAATGGACAATTCAGAATATACGCATCGAACCCTATGGTACGCCCGATAAGAGCCAAGCCTATACGATTAAGCTAAAACCGCGTACCTCTGCTCCTCTTGTAAGTCTCACGCACGAAGGACTTTTACTAGGAATAAATACTTCTGTACGATTACCTGGAGAACTTACGCAACCTTCTATTACGAAACTCATTGCAGACTCTGCTGAGAACTTCGGAACACAGGAAATGCTTGCTGCTGGGAATATCGACAAACTTGCACAACTTGCAGCCGAAGAAATTTTCAATATTCGTGATAGTCGTTTAGCATTGGCTAAAGGAGAGGCTGATTTTATGCCGCAAGATGGTGAGCAATTAAAACTAATGATGGCAAGCCTAGACAAACAAGAAGCTGGACTTTTAAAACTTTTCCTAGGAACTCACACTTCTGAAACTCGCGTCAGTACAGTAAATTGCATACTAAATACTCCTATCGAAAATAGCGTGCTCTGCCGTTTTTCGTCCCAAAAAGGGCTCCTCAATCAAGACGAAGCTGATGGCCAGCCCATCTACATTAGCATGACATCTCGTGAAAATATTCCTCAAGTAGTTGAAACTACACAGAAAAAGCAAGAAGAAGACGTACGATACGTTGTCCCTGCTGTAGTTCAGGTGAAGATTTTTGATGACAAACAAATATATACTAATTTAGAAACACCTGTAGCTCAACTCGGACGTATTGAACATCTTGGAGGCGATTTATTTAATAAAAAAATGAATACGCACATCACCTTTTCTCCTGAAACAGGCGGGATTCTCCGCATTGAGGCAGAAGGACAGAATCAATAAAATGTAACATTCATATACTAACTCTGTCCTGTCAGCTTATAATATTCTCTCTTTAATTCAAAATGAAAAAGACTCTCGTTTTTTCCCTTTTTCTTCTTTTGTGCTTCCCCGTGATGGCACGCAAAGTGGTATATCATATGAAGCATTTTGGTATTCACCAAAACAACACTGATAACACAGCTGCCTTAACTAAGTTCCTCCAAAGCCATCCGCCTAAATTGGGAGATAAAGATAAAATTGTTCTTCGCTTTGATAAAGGTACCTATAACTTTCGCTTAGAAGAAGCTCCAGAGATAGAATGCTTTATTTCTAATCATGACCAACAGCCTTTACGCAAGGCTGTTTTCTACCTAAATCACTATGAAAATCTTACGATTGATGGAGGTGGGGCGCAGTTTCTCTTCCAAGGAGCCTTACTCCCAATTGTTTTGAACTATTGTGAGAATGTCACATTAAAAAACTTTTCGATTGATTTTGTTGACCCACAAATAGAACAAGTAGAAATCATTAAAAGTGACACCACAGGTATTCGCTTTAAACTCTCACCTTTTTCCCGCAATACGAAAGATTATCAGTGGCTCTTTACAGAACAAGGGTATTTTGAAACACAGGGAGAAAACTGGCGCTCTCATTTTGCGTGGGGTATAGGCTTTGACAAAGAGACACATCACATTCTTTATAACACTGGCGATTTAGAAATAAATCTTCTTAACTGTCGCCAAGAAGGAGAATACTTTTATGCCCCTAATTGGAAAGACTTGCGACTCAAAACTGGGAATATTGTAGCCATGCGCAACTACAATCGCCCGTGCCCGGCTATTTTTCTCAACGAGAGTAAAAATACAAAACTTCAAAATGTTACTGTTAACTATGCGTGGGGAATGGGACTTATCGCACAACGTTGTACAGATATAATCCTCCATGGTTTTAATGTATATCCGTCCAACGGGCGCTATTTCTCCACACAAGCAGATGCCACTCATTTTTCTCAATGCCGTGGAAAAATCATCTCACGCAAAGGTATGTATGAGGGCATGATGGACGATGCTATCAACGTACATGGAGTATATCTCCGTATCCTTCAACGCAAGGATGATCACACTGCAATTTGTGCTTTTATGCACAGTCAAGCCTATGGCTTTAATTGGGGAAACACGGGCGATAGTGTTCGCTTCATCAACTCCACCACACTCGACTCTGTACAAACAAATGTTATCACGGCAATCCGCCCACAAGATGCCGTAACACTGCAAGGGATGAAGAGCTTTCTCATCAGTTTTCGCGACCCAATACCTGCAGAAGCAGATTGTATAGAAAACCTCAAATGGACTCCTTCTATCGTTTTTTCGGGTAATACGATACGCAACAATCGTGCCCGCGGCGCACTCTTCAGTAGTCCTCAATATACTCTGTGTGAAAAAAATCTTTTCGATCATACGTCAGGTTCAGCAATTCTTCTCAGTGGCGATGCCAATGGGTGGTACGAAAGTGGCCCAGTGAACAATATAGTCATTCGGAGAAATCGTTTCATCAACGCACTCACAAGCAGATACCAATTTACTAATGCGGTTATTTCCATCTATCCTGAAATTCCTGAACTCAAGAATCAGCGTAACTACTATCATAATCGCATTTCTATAGAAAATAATCTTTTTGATACCTTCGATACTCCGTTGGTATATGCTAAAAGTGTTCACCATCTAATTTTTAGAAACAACAAAGTGAAGAAGAATTCCGAATTTCCTCCATTCCTAAGCAATACTCAACCTATAATTACAGAAAAGGTAGAGAAAACAACGGAGAATTAGAATATTCTCCACAAAGCAAGAGGCTATAGCGATGCGTTTTAAAACGCCAAAATTATTTAACGCTGTAAAAAAGAGTAAGACAACTTTCTTGAACACGGCTCAACACAAGATACAAAATACAAAGATGAAATACAAAATAATCGTTCTTGACTTAGATGGGACACTAACCAACGATAAAAAAGAAATAACACCACGCACAAAAGAAGCACTGATCAAAGCTCAAACAGAAGGAGTCAAAGTTGTTCTCGCATCAGGCCGCCCCACTTACGGCATCACAGCAATCGCTGAAGAATTGGAACTACCACACTTTGAAGGTTATATTCTAGCCTTTAACGGCGGGCGTATTATTGATTGTAGGAACAATAAGGTAGTCTTTGAACAAACGCTCGATCAGAATCTTGTCCCAAAGCTCTACTATAGCAGCCGTGAAGCGGGATTGGAAATTCTAACTTATAAGGGTGAGGGTATTCTTGCAACAAAAAAGACAGATCAATACGTTCAAATTGAAGCTTCTATCAACAAGATGAAAGTAGAGGAAGCAAGTGATTTTCTCCAACAAATAGAATATCCTATTAATAAATGTCTCATTGTGGGAGATCCCACTCCTCTTCATCAATTAGAACTGCAATTGGCTGAACAACTAAAAGGAAAGATAGATATATATCGTTCTGCGGACTACTTCCTCGAATGTGTACCCGTAGGTATTGACAAAGCAACTTCGCTCAACCGGCTTATCACAGAACTACACATACAATCTGAAGAAATCATTTCGTGTGGCGATAACTATAACGATCTAAGTATGATAAACTTTGCAGGTCTAGGCGTTGCAATGGCCAATGCTCCAAGCGAGATTCAGAAACAAGCTAACTACGTCACTTACTCCAACGAAGAAGATGGTGTTGCCCACGTAGTAGAAAAATTCATTTTAGATCAAAAATAAGAGTTCCTTCCGCAAATAATAAGGTAAGCCTAAAAAAGAAACATTCGCAATTATTACTCCTAAAAATACAATAAGCGCGTCAGCTGACATCCTTATTCTGTCGACTGATATCCTTATTGTATTTTCAAACGCAATAAGGATATTTAAGACTGTTGAAATAGCTAAAGAAACAGGAAGTAAAATTATTGAACTAGAGCAAACATCATATTATCCCAAAGTGATGTCTGGTGCTTTTGTTGAGAATATATACTATGGATTTTGGTCTGATAAAACATTATACAAATACTTTATTAAGTATCTTTTTGGCAAGATATACACTCCGCCCCAAATACATCACCACGTTTATTCAGATGTTGTCCAATCACACGCATATCGTCTTCTAAAAGACAATAACATAAACCCTTTAAACTAAGAATGAGTAAATTATATTATGTAGATAAGGTTAATAAACTATTGGTTGCACAAAGAGTTTTATCTAAGAGAAGCCATCTTTTGGTTTGGGGAAAATTAATATCATTTTGCCTTATGATTATTGCAGGATGGAATGGACTGGATGGTTTCCCTAATATATGGTTGTCTCTCTCGGTCATATGCCTTCTTGTTTATCTATTTTTTGTGTATGCAGATAATAGAGTTGATAGAAAAAGAGAGCATAACCAACAGATGATACAATTTTACGAAGATGAGATTGGATATTTGGGTAATGAGTTTTCCTTTCAAGACGGCAGTGAATATATAGATATACACTCGCCATATTCTTATGATTTAGATATATTTGGCCCTGGGTCTTTGTTCCAAAGATTAAACCGAACCACAACAGTGCCTGGTGAGAAAGCTCTTGCACACAGGCTGATCAATGTGAACACAAGAATATCTAAGAACGATATAGACCAGGATGCAATAAACGAGCTTATGTTGTCGTCAGATTTTCGTGAGGATTATTTATCAACCCCTCACTTTAAGTCTAAAGTGAGGGGAACTAGCATGTACTCTAATGTGAATACGATGCCAGATAAAAACATTAAATGGCTTCAAATATTTCCTATTTGTAGTTTTTTGTTGATTCTGTATCTTATACTTAGCTACATACTTGTAGGAAAAATAAGTTCTATCACATCGGCAACCTTAACAGTATTATTTGTATTACAATTATTTATAACGATAGCGTTAAGCAGTAAGCTTAAAACAGCCTTTTGTGTTTCCAAATCAATAATAGACTTCAATAAAGGTTATATGCCTGTCATTAAAAAGATTTCCGCTTATAACTTTAAGGCTTCGGAGCTTCGGGAAATTCGTAATATAGCTCAAGAGTATCTTGAGGATTTAAAATCAATTCAACGAATTGAAAGTATATATGCTTTGAGAGCGAATCCTTTTTTATGGTTGCTTCTGAATGGCTTTCTGTCGATAGACGTTATGGAAGTTCTGAAATTTCAGCGATGGAAAGTAAGAAGATTAGCAAGCCTTCCTACGTTGTTAGAAAGTATAGGGAAGATTGAGACTTTAGCAAGCTTTGCTCAATTCAATTTTAATCACGCTGATTATTGCATTGCAAAGCCGCAAGAGAATATGCTAATCAATATGAAAAATGGGAAGCATCCTTTTTTTGGAAACTCAGGTGTTGGAAATGATTTCTCGATTTCAAAAGGTTCTATTTCTATTATAACGGGAGCTAATATGTCTGGTAAAAGTACGTTTTTAAGAACGATAGCTCTTAATCTTATTTTGGCAAAAAATGGATGTCGTGTTCCTGCTGATAAGTTCTATTTTAATCCCAACTTGCAAATATTTACAAGTATGAGAACTCGTGATGATATTAAAGGTGGGATATCCTATTTTCAATCTGAAATAATAAGACTGGACAAAGCTATAGACGTTGCATTAAACACTCCTAACGTAATTCTTTTTCTGGATGAAGTGCTTAAAGGAACTAATTCTGTAGACAAGTTAGAAGGGACTAAAAAACTTTTGAGTTTCTTTGTGGAAAATGGAATTACAACAGTATTAGCAACACATGATATAGATGTTACATCTTTGGAATTATCAGGAGTTAAAAGGAACTATTGTTTTGAGATAACCGCAGAAAATCCTCCGAGTTATCCTTACAAACTAACCAATGGAGTATGCCAGAATAAGAATGCTACTTTTTTAATCAATTGTATTTTACAAAAACAACATAAATGAAAACTCTCATATTTAACACGTTCTCAACATTTCCAATGTTTAATCCTGCATACTTAAAAGGGTTCCTTCTAAGGGATGGAATAGAATGTGAACATATAGATATCAATCAAATAATTTGTTCCAAACTATTGAGTAAGGATTTCCTGCAATCTTTGGTATTCAATAAAAATAACGTGAGTTCGACGAATTCAGAACAATGTAAGCGATACTGTCCTAAAAAAAGGTGTAAGTTCCTTCAATCTTATCTTTGTAATTGCAAAAGAAGAAAGCCTCGACTTCTTTCATAGAAGTTGAGGCTTTAAGTGATAATAATAAGTCAACTAAAATTAGTCGAGCTGAGCAAGTTTATTTTCAGAACCCAGAACTTCTTTAATCTTGTGTTCGTAGAGTTCAATCATGAGGTCGCGTGCAGGACCACAATACTTACGTGGGTCGAATTCACCTGGTTTCTCAGCAAACACTTTGCGTACTGCTGCAGTGAAAGCAAGACGAGAGTCAGAGTCGATATTGATCTTGCAAACAGCGCTCTTAGCTGCCTTACGAAGTTGCTCCTCGGGGATACCAACTGCATCAGGAAGTTTGCCACCGTTAGAGTTAATCATATCAACATACTCCTGAGGAACAGAAGAAGAACCATGAAGCACGATGGGGAAACCAGGAAGTTCCTTCATAATGTCATCGAGGATGTCGAAAGCCAAAGGAGGAGGAACGAGAAGACCTGTCTTCGGATCGCGAGTACACTGTTCAGGCTTGAACTTGTAAGCACCATGAGAAGTACCGATAGAAATCGCGAGAGAGTCAACTCCCGTACGCTTTGTGAAGTCGATAACTTCTTCGGGACGAGTGTAGTGGCTTTCTTCAGCAGCAACTTCATCTTCTACACCTGCCAAAACGCCAAGTTCACCTTCTACTGTTACATCGAACTGGTGCGCATACTCAACAACCTTCTTTGTCAGAGCGATATTCTCCTCATAAGGCAGAGAAGAACCATCGATCATAACGCTAGAGAAGCCCATATCTACACAACTCTTGCAAAGTTCGAAGCTATCACCATGGTCGAGGTGAAGAGCGATTTCAGGATGGTTGCAACCAAGTTCCTTTGCATATTCAACAGCTCCCTGTGCCATATAGCGCAGAAGAGTCTGGTTGGCGTAGTTACGAGCACCTTTGGAAACCTGAAGGATCACCGGGCTCTTGAGTTTGCTGGATGCAGTGATGATAGCCTGCAACTGCTCCATATTATTGAAGTTAAATGCAGGAATAGCGTAACCGCCATTGATGGCTCTCTTAAACATCTCACGGGTGTTAACGAGGCCTAAATCTTTGTAGCTAACTGCCATAATAGTAAGTTATTTAATTAAAATGAATTACAATCTTCTTTTCTAAACGTTGCAAATTTACTTTTTCTTTTTTGCATAAGGAAATTAGAGGCAATTTATTTAGAACCTACGAAAAAGAAATCATACATAGCTGCTTTGTTTATTAAGTATAAATAGGCGATTTTGTATATCAGAGTTACCAAAACACTCATGGTATTTCAACGAAACTTTGTCCTGTCCATTCATATCGAATCGGATGCAAACAGGTTGCAGCATCTTTTGCGTCATCGAGCGGAAGAGCTTCAAGTGAAACAGCATAAGTAAGCACACTCATTTTAGCATCCCAATGTAAATATACACTTGGAGTTTGCAGAATTCTTTTCAGTTCATCAAGACGTACTATTGAAAGTTCCTTATTATCCATCCAAAAGTTGTCAAGACGAACTAAGGGAAAAGGCGGATATATCTGGTGCCATTGCGTATCGAAAAAATAAATACGACTAGACTTGGCACCTGCTGTTATCGTGTGAGTAACAGCATAAAAAGGGTCCTGCTCCCAACCATTACCCTCTGCATCAGGAACAAGATTATACAAACGTTTTAGTTCCCAAGAACTTACTTCTGTGAGTTGTACTCCAACATAGTCGCTATCCTTTTCCACCATTAGTGTGCGTCCTCCAAAAGAATTTTCAGCCTCAGCCTTCATCTTATAATTATATAAATCCAGAAGATTGAGCCGTTCGGCTTCTTCGAGCAAAGGCAAATACTTTTGGGGGACAGAAACAAAAATACTATCGATGGACTGCGCTTGCAGTTCACCGGCAAAAATCAGGAAGAAGAATATAATAAGTTGTCTCATTTCGGGGCGAAGATACAAATTTTCTTTAGCAAGATTTGCCAATACAAGAGAAAGTTGTAATTTTGCGCTCGATTCGACCATTACACAAGTGTTACCAACATTTGAAAATAATAAAATAGCTATAGCAAAATGAAAAAAGGTATTCATCCCGAGAACTATCGTCCAGTTGTTTTCAAGGACATGAGTAACGGCGATATGTTTCTCTCTCGTTCTACTGCAAAGACGAATGACACTATTGAGTTCGAAGGCGAGACTTATCCCGTAGTTAAGTTGGAAATCTCCAGTAGCTCACATCCTTTCTATACTGGTAAGAGCAAGCTCGTCGACACTGCAGGACGTGTTGATAAGTTCATGAGCCGCTACGGCCGTGCATCTAAGAAGTAATTCGCGGTTACTACTTAGCACAAACAAATAACAAGGAGCGTGTCGCATTTCGATACGCTCTTTCTTTTTCTCTACTTGCTTCACAAAACATGATTTTAGAATCTATTCGTATCGGGCTCATCGGAGTGGGACAGCGTGGGATGAAAACTCTTGAACGCTATGCCTTCATACGCCATGCTCAAGTTTGCGCAGTGGCAGATATCCACGAGGAGCGACTCACTATGGCCAACAATCTGCTCAAAGAGCAAGGACGAGAAGCTGCAAAAGAATACTCCGGAAAACACGCCTGGAAGAAGATGTGTGAAGCAAAAGACATCAATCTCATTTATATTTGTACGGATTGGAGCTCACATACGCAGATGGCGGTATATGCTATGCAACAAGGCAAGGATGTGGCTGTAGAAGTTCCTGCGGCCACTACTGTAGAAGAATGTTGGCAACTCGTGGATACTGCTGAGCATACAGGGCGGCATTGTTTCATGACAGAAAACTGCTGTTACGACCGCTTTGCTTTAGCCACCCTCGAGATGAAACGGAGAGGTCTGTTTGGAGAACTAACCCACTGTGAAGGGGCTTATATCCACTCTCTAAACATTGCAGAACACGACTGGATGGAGCAAACCTATGCAAAACATGGTGGCAACCCTTATCCTACCCACGGCCTAGGTCCTATCGGTTGGCTATTGAATCTGCATCGTGGAGATCGCCTAGACTATCTTGTTTCCATGACCTCACAGCCTGGACAAATAAATACCACACTCCTAAAGACAGTAAGAGGGATAAGTATAATCTTACAACTCGATGTATGCACATATCGCCCCTACAATCGCTTACAAACAATCTGTGGTACAAAAGGTTTTTCTCAAAAGTATCCTGTTCCCACACTGCAATTTGGAGAAACCAAAGTGCTCGTAGGTGATAAAGCTTTAGAGGAAGCAAAAAAGTATGAAATAAGTGATGCTTCCTTGCGTTGGCTTCAAGGACAGAAATTAGGTGTCCCAAACGAAATGAATTATGCGATGGACAGCCGCCTCATCCACTGTTTACGCCATGGACTTCCACTAGATATTGACGTGTATGATGCTGCCGAATGGTCATGTATTGCAGAACTTTCACAAATCTCAGCACAAGAAGGTAGTCGTCCCATAGAAATCCCGGATTTCACACGCGGCCGCTGGAAAGAATTTTCTCCACACAAATTCTTTTAATAAAAGATTAAAATAGAAGATACTTAACTATCTTACAACTATCAGTGCGTTCCTATATATAGGAATATCATTCCTAAGAGAACAAGCAGTAAGTCGAAACATTTGGCCCTCAAATTCTTTTCATGAAAGACAAAAGCACCAAAAAGAAAGCTCACCAATACACTACTACGGCGAACCATTGAAACGACAGAAATCATAGCGCCTGGCAAGCTAAGGGCATAAAAGTAGGCCAGATCAGCAGCAGTAAGAAAAAGAGAGATACAAACAATTGACCAACGCCAATGAAAAGGTGTTGTACGCTTTCGTAGAGGTAACCAAAGGAAAGCCATTACTCCTCCCATAAGAAGCATCTGATAAAAATTATACCATCCCTGCACAAAGAGTTTGTCAAGATGTATAGTGACCATTAAATATTTGTCATATAGTCCACTGACAGCCCCTAAAATCGCCGCCAAAACAAGAAGAAGAATCCAACGATTATGGCTAAAATTGATTCCTTCTTTCTTTCCACTCCTACTAAGAAGGAAACAGGATAAAATTGCAAGGAGGACACCACCCCATTGCCACAAGTTAAGAGTTTCTCCAAATGCCAATAAAGCGCCAATTAATGTCATAATGGGCCGCGTCGCATTTATGGGCCCCACGATGGTAAGAGGCAGATGCTTAATGGCATAATACCCACAAATCCAACTACTAAGCACAATAAAGGCCTTTAGGATTACATAAAAATGGGCACTACTTCCTAGTTGCGGAACGAAGTAAGATTCTGTAGGAACGATCCACCCCACAGCTGAGCCTATGATAAAGGGAAAGAATAGACAGTTGCACACTACTGTATTTATCACTAATACAGGAATAACAGCATTGTCACGTAAAGAGAGTTTCTTGAAAACATCATAAAAGCCTAATAATGCAGCAGAAAGAAACGCAAATAGAATCCAAAACATTACAATCAGAGATAGGGATATTGAATATCAACAAGAAAGAGTGCATTTCCAGGCACGGAATCAGCAGCTGCACAACGATCTTTACGAGCTATGACTTCCTCAAATTGGGCCAGTGTCATACGCCCACGCCCCACTTCAATAAGTGTTCCCACAATGGCACGAACCATATTACGCAAGAAACGATCGGCAGTAATTTCAAACCGCCAAAGATCTTCATCCACTTGTTTCCATTCTGCTATTTGAACTCGACAATTATTTGTTTTAGTATCCGTATGTACCTTACTAAAACTAGTAAAATCAATAACATTGAGAAGCAGAGATGCTGCTTTATTCATTAAGTCAAAATCAATCGGACCATTAAATCGAGTGGCAAAATCTCTATAAAAAGGATTTTTCTCTTGATAAATAAAATAATGATAAGTACGTGCTGTTGCATCAAAACGAGCATGAGCATCATCAGCAACAAGAACAATACGCTGGATCGCAATATCTTCTGGTAGAAAACGATTGAGTTTGTAAGACAACTGTACACCATCTATCTCACAAGTATAATCAAAATGTGCCCACATCATTTTAGCAGACACACCAGCATCTGTACGCCCTGCTCCAGTCGTTACAATTTCTTGTCGCAATATGGTAGACAAAGCATGATTAATTTCTGCCTGCACGGAATGGGCATTAGGCTGTACTTGCCAACCATGATAATTACGCCCATCATATGAAAACTGAATAAAATATCTCATTTGAGAATCACTGGAGAACACGTATTAATTTACATACAATAGTTCTCTACCGATAGGTTTAAAAAAGAAAGCCGCACCAGAAGGTACGGCTATTGTATTGGGAAAATTTGTTTTGGGGTGAGATTAAGCTTCTGCAGGAGCTTCTATAGCCTCAACAGTTTCAGCTGCAGGTGCAGTTTCTTCAACTACAGACACAGCTTCAGAGCCTTCAGCAACTACTGTAAAGTGAACTTCTACTTCTACGTCTTTGTGGAGCTTAACAACAGCCGTGTGAGGACCTACCGTTTTTGCATCCTTCATGACGATGATTTTACGGTCGATCTCAAGACCTTGCTTACCAAGTTCCTCTGCTATAGTAGTAGCATTTACAGAACCATAAGTTGAACCATTAGCACTAACCTTCATTTCAATAGAAATAGGTTTAATACTATTCAATTGTGCAGCCTGAGCCTCAGCGTCAGCCTTAATCTTAGCAATCTTCTTAGCGCGTTGCTTAAGTTCTTCCTCAAGTACCTTCAAAGCAGATTTGCTTGCGATGATAGCCTTACCTGTAGGAATAAGATAATTGCGACCATAACCATCTTTGACAGTTACAACCTCGTCCTTGTAACCAAGGCCGATAATATTTTCCTTAAGAATTACTTGCATAGTCTTGTTCCTCCTTAAATTATTTCATCAAATCTGTTACGAAGGGGAGCAGAGCCAAATGGCGTGCTCTCTTAACTGCCTGAGCAACACGACGCTGATACTTCAGAGAAGTTCCAGTAATGCGGCGAGGCAGAATCTTACCTTGTTCGTTCAAGAACTTCTTGAGGAACTCAGGATCCTTGTAATCAATGTACTTAATACCGCTCTTCTTGAAACGGCAATACTTCTTTTTCTTAACGTCGATCGACGGGGCGTTCAAATAACGGATTTCACTTTGTGCTTGTGCCATTCTTTAGTCCTCCTTTAATTTACTTGTTACGACGCTTTTCTGCGTACTGAGCTGCATACTTGTCAAGTTTCACCGTGAGATAACGAAGTACACGCTCGTCACGACGATAAGCAACTTCCAGCCTCTCTATCACCTCAGGTTCTGCTTTAAACTCGAGGAGAGTATAGAAACCAGTGGATTTCTTTTGAATGGGATAAGCCATTTTCTTCATACCCCAGTTCTCTTCGTTCAGGAGTTCTGCACCCTTTTCGGTGAGCAAAGCCTTGAACTTTTCTACCGTCTCCGTCATCTGTTGTTCAGACAACACGGGAGTCAAGATGAAGACGGTCTCGTACTGATTTGTCATACGTTTAATAATTTAATTAATTGATTTATGCTAAAAAGCGCTGCAAAATTACAATATTCTTTCGACACCACAAAATATTCTTTCGTTATTCATCCTGTTCTCCAGATTTCAAATATCATTCAAGTTAAAACAAAGAATCTCATACATCGACAAACCAATAAAAGTCTGCCTGTATGAGATTCTCATTATATATAAAAACTCTAAAAGAGTCAGATTTAGAGTAGAAGATTATTCCCACCCAAGAGCAGAAGCACCCAAAACTGCGGCTTCAGATCCATTCAAGGAACTAACAAGCAGATGGGCCTTACCGCGATATGTCATCAAGCTATTCTCCTCATAAGCTTTAGCTATTGGATCCATGAGCCAGTGACCTGCTTTTATTAATCCGCCAAAGAATATAAAAGCTTCAGGAGCATTAAACAAAGCAAAGTTTGCACAAGCTTGGCCTAAAATACGACCAGTAAAATCAAAGATATCTTTTGCTACTTTCTCGCCAGCTTCTGCTGCTTTAAATACATCGAAACTCGTAATATCCTCAGGCTTTAAATCTCTCAACATACTTGGTTCGTCAGTGCTTTCTAGCATCAAACGTGCAGTACGTGCTACACCTGTAGCAGAACAATAAGTTTCCAAACAGCCTTTACGACCACAACCACATACACGAGCTTCTATGGAACGATCAACAATTGCATGACCTAATTCACCCGCAAATCCATCAGAACCATAAACGACATTTCCGTCAACGACAATGCCAGAACCAACTCCTGTGCCAAGGGTTATCATAATGAAGTTCTTCATACCACGAGCTATACCATATGTCATTTCGCCCAGTGCTGCTGCGTTTGCGTCGTTTGTTACGCGTACAGGAACACCTAATGCCTCCTCAAAAAGAGATGCAATAGGTACAGTACCTCTCCAGGCCAAATTTGGAGCATTTTCAATATTTCCTGTATAAAAATTCGCATTGGGGGCACCAATTCCCATACCTTTTACAAACTCAATACCGCCAATCAAATCTAATGCGGGTTGCAAAGCTTCAACTGCAGCTTTAACGTAATCATTTACATCCGGATAAGCCTTTGAACTAATCACCGTTTGAGCTTTTATAGTACCGCGTTGATCAACAACACCAAAAACAGAATTTGTTCCGCCCATATCAAGACCAATCACGTATGGTTTCTCAAAATCCTCTGCCATAATTATCGTAGTATTTTATTCGTTTAAATAAATGAATTATGTAATATTTACTTTGCAAAAGTACAATTTTAAAATAACTCGCAAAATTTTTCTTCCTTGTTTTTATCTCTTAATAAAAAAATCATACGCTTTACACTTCCTATTACATTTCTAACCACACTATATACAAATCAGACCCTAAGATACAATCATTAAATTTTGCGGTCTGATTATATTGAAGTAACTTTGCACTTGCAATGGATATTTTTGCAGATTTCATAGGTATTTTTCAATTAATGGTGAAGGGGCTTCTTATTGGCATCTTCGCCTCTGCTCCTATGGGTCCTGTAGGTATCCTTTGTATCCAACGAACTATGCGCAAAGGAAAGCATTATGGAATGGCGACAGGAGCTGGTGCAGCCATTAGTGATATTTTCTATGCACTTATGACGGGGTTTGGCATGTCGTTTATGATGGATTTCATTGACAATCAGCGCAATCTGTTCTGGCTAAAACTTGTAGGTTCAATAATGCTTTTACTCTTTGGTATCTGGACACTCCAATCTGATCCAAAGAAAATTGTTCGTCCACCACAAAATAGTAAAGGGAAAGGGACGCTTTTTCATAATTTCCTTACGGCCTTTTTTCTTACTATCTCAAATCCTCTCATTATCTTTTTATTCATAGCACTCTACAATATGCTAACATTTGTCATCCCAGATCAACCTCTGATGATGTGTGTGGGCTACATAAGTATCATGGTAGGAGCTATGATGTGGTGGTATGGACTCACTTATGTTCTCACAAAAGCCAAAAAGAGTTTTGGGGTACGTGGTATAATTAGGCTCAACCAAACAATTGGATGGGTTGTTGTTATTGTAGCTGTCAGCTACGCTTGTATGACTATTTTCCACCTGTCAATCTATTAAATTTTCCATTATGATTATTGCCAACAAGCTCCGTTCTTCAAACCGCGCGGAATATCTCCTCTATATGTGGCAAGTGGAAGATATCCTTCGTGCCTACCAATGTAACATTGATCGTATCAAGAGTGAATACTTGAATCGCTTTACTCTCACGCCTGAACAAGAAAAAGAAGTGGAAGAATGGTACAGAAATCTTTGCGAGATGATGATCAGTGAGGGGAAAAGAGAAAAAGGACATCTCCAAATCAATTGCAACACACTAGAGGGACTTATAGAAATCAATGCTCAACTATTGAAGTCTGAAAAGTTTCCTTACTATAAGAGTATGTATTATCGCGTTCTGCCTTATGTGATAGAAATTAGGGCTAAAGGAGAGGAGAAAGAAAAAAACGAAATAGAAACTTGTTTCGACATTCTTTATTGTACGATGTTACTACGACTTCAGCACAAAGAGATTTCCGCCGAGACCCAAAAAGCAGTAACGGATATTTCGACACTGCTGGGACAACTATCCGACTATTTTCTAAAAAATCAAAAAGAAGCAATAGATTTCTAATATGAACATATTAGTTACAGGGAGCAAAGGTCAGTTAGGTTCTGAAATTCAGCTTCAAGCACCACTTCACAAAGACTGGCATTTCTTTTTTACCGATGTTGAGGAACTCGATATTACAAAGCCTAAAGAGATTCAGGCCTTTATTCAGATAAAGAAAATCAACATTATTATTAACTGTGCAGCTTTTACAGCAGTTGACAAAGCAGAAAGTCAGGAAGAACTTTGTGATCTCCTAAATCATAAAGCTCCAGGTTATCTAGCAGAAGCTATTCAGAAAGTAGGAGGTTTGCTCATTCATCTCTCTACAGATTATGTTTTTGATGGAACGAACCATATCCCTTACAAAGAAGATTTCCCAACTTGTCCTAATAGCGTTTATGGGTGCACAAAACTAAAAGGAGAAAACGCTGTCATAACAGCTTGTCCTAGTGCTATCATCATTCGTACTGCATGGCTTTACTCCATTTTCGGCAATAACTTTGTGAAAACAATGATACGACTAGGCAAGGAGAAAGAAGAATTAGGAGTCATTTTCGATCAAATCGGCACTCCAACTTATGCTGCAGATTTAGCAAAAGTTATTTTAGATATTATAGGAAAGAGTCCTATCCCTGGCATCTATCACTTTTCGAACGAAGGAGTTTGTTCCTGGTACGATTTTACAAAAACTATACATCGGTTAGCTGACATAAAAGATTGCCACATTAAGCCTCTCCACACAGAAGATTATCCTACCCCTGCAAAACGTCCACATTATTCCGTTTTAGATAAAACTAAAATTAAAGACACCTTTGATATAGAAATTCCTTGGTGGGAAGACTCTCTCAAGATATGTATTGATAAACTGAAAAAATAACAGAATATACAACGCACCATATATATAATAATGAATCAGGAAATTGAACGCAGGCGGACATTCGCCATTATTTCCCACCCAGATGCTGGTAAAACGACACTAACTGAAAAGCTCCTACTTTTCGGTGGCCAAATTCAAGTAGCTGGCGCTGTCAAGAACAATAAGATTAAAAAGTCTGCTACATCGGACTGGATGGAGATAGAGAAACAACGTGGAATCTCTGTAACCACTTCAGTGATGGAGTTCGACTATGAAGGTTACAAAGTTAACATCCTCGACACTCCTGGTCATCAAGACTTTGCTGAAGACACATTCCGCACACTTACCGCCGTAGATAGTGCCATCATTGTCGTTGACAGTGCAAAAGGTGTAGAAAATCAGACACGTAAACTGATGACGGTTTGCCGTATGCGCAAGACGCCAGTAATCATTTACATCAACAAGATGGACCGTGAAGGTCGTGACCCTTTTGATCTTCTTGATGAACTTGAACAAGAGCTGCAAATAAAAGTTCGCCCGCTTTCTTGGCCAATCAATCAAGGACAGCGATTCAAGGGCGTCTATAATATCTATGAACAGAAACTCAATCTTTTCACTCCCGACAAACAGCACATCACAGAAAAGGTAGAAGTTGATATTCACTCTGATGAACTTGAAAAGCACGTTGGACAAGCTGATGCAGAAAAGTTACGTGAAGATCTCGAAATGGTAGATGGTGTTTATGATGAATTCAATCGTACAAACTACCTTAATGCTGAGGTTGCACCTGTTTTTTTTGGTTCTGCTCTCAACAATTTTGGTGTGAAAGAATTGCTCGATTGCTTTGTAGAGATTGCTCCTAGCCCTCGCTCAACTCAGGCTGAAGAGCGACAAGTAATGCCCGATGAGCCTAAGTTCACAGGTTTTATCTTCAAGATTACAGCAAATATCGACCCCAACCACCGCTCCTGTATTGCTTTTTGCAAAATTTGTAGTGGCAAGTTCACACGAAATACACCCTATCTCCATGTGCGACAAGGCAAAATGGTACGTTTCTCCTCCCCTACTCAATTCATGGCGCAGCGCAAAAGCACCATTGATGAGGCATGGCCAGGTGACATCATTGGTTTACCCGACAATGGGATTTTCAAAATTGGCGACACACTAACAGAAGGAGAAAATCTTCATTTCCGTGGCCTCCCCAGCTTCTCTCCAGAAATGTTCAAATACATAGAAAATGCTGATCCGATGAAAACAAAGCAACTTAACAAGGGTATCGAGCAGTTGATGGACGAAGGTGTTGCACAGCTGTTTGTAAACCAGTTTAATGGACGAAAAATCATCGGCACTGTAGGACAACTTCAATTCGAGGTTATTCAGTATAGATTGGAAAACGAATATAACGCAAAATGCAGATGGGAACCCATCTCACTCTACAAAGCGTGCTGGATAGAAAGCGATGATGAAGCAGAACTTGAAAAGTTCAAACAACGCAAATATCAATATATGGCAAAAGACCGTGAGGGACGCGATGTATTCCTCGCTGATTCTGGCTATATGCTCACTATGGCACAACAAGATTTCGAACACATTAAGTTTCACTTTACAAGTGAGTTCTAAAACTTATTATACTCACAAACAAAACACGGACGCTTCTTTTGACTGCGCCCGTGTTTCATATTTATAATAGTGGGATTATTCATATTCAGTATAGCTATGGCAATCTACATATCAATCAAATATTTATTCAAAGGAAAAACATAAAATGCCCTCTGAAAAATAAGAAGTTCGTTTCATCCCATCCCCCAAACGAAAGATATAAGAGGAAAGAAAATTCTTATCCATTTAGAAAGAAATACTTCTATTTCGTCATATGTAATCTCGCATACGTTCAATGCAGTAGAAACTACTTGATTACGGGCAATAAATAATTATCCCACTTTGTCATATTGCTTTTTTAATGTAATTTCGCGCAACCACTTTTGACTTCTATGAGTAACAAGAAATTTCAGAAAACGACATCAGAAGAGAGAGCTCTTCTTGAGCGTCCCAGACCGCTTCCTCGCGAATGGCAGGAAGATATTCGGCAAGCCGTTGAAGTAATGAACCGTGGCGGTATTATTCTCTATCCCACTGATACCATTTGGGGATTGGGCTGCGATGCCACTAATGAGGAAGCTGTCAAAAAGATCTATGAAATCAAACACAGAGTTGATTCTAAAGCACTCATTACTCTTGTCGACTCCGAAGCAAAAGTACAGTTCTACGTTCGTGAGGTGCCCAATGTGGCTTGGGACGTTATAGAACTCAGCACAAAACCCACAACGATTATTTACGATGGAGCGCGCAATCTTGCAGCTAATTTGTTAGCCGAAGACGGTAGCGTAGGCATTCGCATTACAAAAGAGCCTTTTAGTAAGCAGCTATGTTTTCGCATGAAGCGAGCAATTGTTTCCACCTCTGCTAATATCAGCGGAGAACCCTCTCCCCATAAATTTCGTGACATTTCTGATGAAATTTTAGACGCTGTTGATTACGTATGCACCAGCCGCCGTAGCGAGAAAAGTAATCCGCCAGCCTCAAGTATTATCAAATTAGGAGCAGGCGGTCTGGTGAAAGTCATTCGCAGATAACCTCATTTGAGTTGCCATTTATGGAAATTATCCTCAAAAGCTTTAACATCTGGAGAGAGAAGCACCTCAGTGCACGCCAATTTCTGCTCTTGCTAGCATTCCTTGCTGGCATAGGCGCAGCTCTGGCTGCACAGTTCCTCAAGTGGCTTATCAGTGAAATAGAATTTCTACTCACCTATCAATTCGACACTACTCGAGCGCAGTGGCTCTATCTTGTCTATCCGATTATTGGCATCCTGCTAACGGCACTCTTTATTAAGTATGTCGTCAAAGACAACATTGGGCACGGTATCACGAAGATTCTTTATGCCATCAGTCGGCAGCGCGGACACATTAAGCAGCACAACTGTTGGTCGAGTGTCATTGCTTCAAGTATAACAATTGGCTTTGGTGGCTCTGTTGGAGCTGAGTCACCTGTCGTGCTGACGGGCGCAGCAATAGGCTCCACCTTGGGAAACACATTCAAATTGGACCATCGTACCTTAATGATACTGGTGGGGTGTGGTGCATCGGCTGCCATTGCTGGCATCTTTAAGGCACCTATTGCTGGTGTAGTTTTCACATTGGAAGTTTTGATGTTGGATATGACGATGTCTTCTATCGTTCCGCTTCTGATTTCTGCCTTAACTGCAACTTGCGTCACCTATTTTCTAACAGGTACGGAAGCAATGTTCAATTTCCACCTCAATGCTCCCTTTGTGGTAGAGCGTATTCCTACCTCTATATTGCTCGGCATCGTTTGCGGCTTACTATCACTCTACTTCACTAGAGCTATGAGTTCTTTTGAACAAGTGTTTGGACGCATCAATAATCTATACTATAAGGTAGCACTTGGAGGTATAACCCTAGCTATCCTCATTTATTTCTTTCCTTTGCTTTATGGTGAAGGCTATGAAACAATTAGCCATATCATCAATGCCAAGAGTCTAACAGACTTGGATAGACTGATGAACAACTCTCTCTTTTATGGACATCCAGAGCTATTATTACTTTATCTATCACTCACTATCCTCGTAAAAGTGTTTGCTACCACGGCTACAAATGGTGGCGGTGGTTGTGGCGGGACTTTTGCCCCTAGTCTCTTCTTGGGGTGCTTAATGGGCTTTGTATTCTCCTGCGGTTGGAACGAGTTTCATCCATTTGACATATATCTACCATTCCAAAACTATGCACTTTTAGGTATGGCAGGTTTGATGAGTGGAGTGTTCCATGCACCATTGTTAGGCGTATTCCTCATTGCAGAGCTGACAGGGGGATATGATATGTTTGTTCCACTACTTATCGTAAGTGCTGTATCCTTCATCACTATCAACATTTTTGAGAAGCATAGTATCTATGCCATTCGTCTTGCTCGTCGAGGTGATTTGCTCACGCATCATATAGACCAAAGTATCTTAACATTGATGTCTCTAGAATCTGTTGTAGAGAAAGAACGCCCCACGTTCTCTCCCGACACCCGATTGGGGCAAATAGTACAAACCATCTCAACCACAGAAGGAGAAGATTTTGCTGTAACAGACCGAAAAGGTACGCTATTGGGAATCATCAACTTGCGCAAAATCCGTAAATTTATTTTCCGTAGCGAGCTCTATCGGCTCTACACTGCAGAACAGCTCATGCAACAACCTGCTGCCGTTCTAAATGTGGACGATACGATGCAAAGCGTCATGGACAAATTTCAAGACACTGATGCTGAAGTTCTTCCCGTTCTTCGAGCTAATCATACGTTTGCTGGTTTCGTATCAAAAACTCATGTTTATAGCTCTTACCGACAACTCATCAAAGATTTCTCACAAGAATAATAATGACAAAAGAAGATTTAAGAATCGTATATATGGGCACTCCTGATTTTGCAGTGGAGAGTCTACGCCGCCTTGTGGAAGGTGGCTATAATGTTGTGGGGGTAATCACTATGCCCGACAAGCCTATGGGGCGTCATCAGGATCAACTCTCGCAATCGGCAGTTAAGAAATATGCCGTGGAGCACGGATTAAGGCTGCTCCAACCTGTGAAACTGAAAGATCCTAACTTTATTAAAGAGCTTCGTTCACTAAAAGCCGACTTACAAATTGTAGTAGCATTCAGAATGCTACCTGAAATAGTATGGGCTATGCCACGCTTAGGAACGTTCAACCTCCATGCTTCACTCCTTCCGCAATATCGCGGAGCAGCCCCTATAAACTGGGCTGTTATCAACGGCGACACTGAAACAGGCATCACTACCTTCTTCCTTCAGCAGGAAATTGATACGGGGAATATCATCCAGCAAGTGAAAGTTCCCATTCTCGATACAGATAATGTAGAGGATGTACACGACAAACTCATGGTACTGGGTGGCAATCTCGTATTAGAAACAGTCGACAATATCATAGCCGATAATGTGCGTCCCATTCCTCAAGAGCAGTTCGCCTCTGAAAAGCCTTTACGCCCAGCTCCGAAAATCTTCAAAGAAACCTGTAAAATTGATTGGACATGCGGTGTTAAGCGCAGCTATGATTTCATTCGTGGTCTCTCCCCCTATCCTGCAGCTTGGACTACTCTTGTAGCTAATGGAAAAGAGCAGATATTGAAAATCTTTAAAACCGAAAAAGAATTTTGTACTCCCACAGCTTCTATTGGCACAATTCTTTTGGACGGAAAGAAATCTATGAAAGTTACCCTCGAAGATGGCTACTTAAAGCTATTAGAAATTCAACTTGCTGGCAAGAAACGCATGCATGCTGAAGATTTTCTCCGTGGTTTCCATGCAGAAGACGTTTTTGTAAAATAGAATCTTAGTTTGACAAAGCAAAGGAATATTCTACAAAGAATAGATGAAGGCTACAATCACTCCACAGATTGTAGCTTTTATTATCTACGAAGCAAGTATATTAACGTTGTTGGTTGATATTTATAGCCCTCGAAAGCATTTCCTATCGTTCGAGGGCTATTATTAAGAAAAACACAACAGTGTGTTACTGCGTGATATTTTACAATCCTTTTGCCGTTAAGAGAGTATCCATTTGTTGCTGGAGCTCCTGAGCTTTTTGGGCAGCTACTTCGGCATAATCCTCTTCTGAACTTGCATAGATGATACCGCGAGAGGAATTGACAAGGAGGCCACACTCGGAAGTCATACCGTATTGGCATACTTCTTCAAGACTTCCACCTTGAGCTCCTACACCTGGAACAAGCAGGAAATTATTTGGCGCAACACGCCGAATGTCTTCAAAGAGACGACCTTGAGTGGCACCAACAACATACATCATTCGGTCAGCATCTGCCCATTGCCGGCTAACGCGGAGCACTTTCTCAAATAAGCGTTCGCCATGGTTATCCTCTGTTAGTTGGAAGTCGTGACTACCTTTATTGCTCGTCAGCGCTAAAAGTATGACCCATTTGTCGGGATATTGCAAAAATGGTGTAACACTATCTTCTCCCATATAAGGAGCTACAGTCAGGGCATCAACATTCATCTCTTCAAACATCCCACGAGCATACATCGCGCTCGTGTTACCAATGTCCCCGCGCTTAGCATCGGCAATGACAAAATGATTGGGATATTCTGCCTTGATATACTTGATCGTATCTTCTAAAGCCTTCCAACCTTCCAAGCCAAAGCATTCATAAAAAGCTAAGTTTGGCTTGTATGCCACGCAGTATGGAGCAGTAGCATCAATAATAGCTTTGTTGAAAGTAAAAATAGGGTTGTCACCTTTCAAGACACACGCGGGCATTTTTTTAAGGTCTGTATCCAGACCTACGCAAAGAAAACTACGTCGCTCGCGTATTTGGTGAATGAGTTGTTGCTTATTCATTTTTATCTTTATGTTTATAGAAGAGTAAATAGCCATGCACAGAAAGGTTCTTATCTTCAGTGTCTAATTTCTTCGATTCAGAATAGAAAGAGATATTAGTAACCAAAAGATCTACATTCTTATGCCGAGTTGGAACGATAAGAGGCTTGACAGGAGCTTGTAACTTGGACCATTTCTTAATATCCGAAAAATGGAAGGGCACAAAATACTCGTGCTCCTTTCCGCCTTCTTCTATAGTTTGAGAAACGACCATTATATCAGTGGTACGAACGGAATCAGCAACATCACTACTATACACATCAAATGCAGCTATACGTTCTACTCCCGCAGGAATAGTGAAAACATCGCCCTCCACCTGAAAATCATAATTAACGCTTGATGTATCGGCAACTTCTTTATCCCACAAATTAACATCCTTCGTGATAAACTCTTTTGTTGCTGAAGAACCAATATTATGATCAAGATAGCTCAGCTTTTCCACCAACATACTACGCTGCTCATAAGGAAGCGTTTTCACATAGGTATCAAAGGTTTCATCATCCATTGGTAACTTCGGTTTCTTCACACTATTCTCTATGATTCCTCTCACCTGATTCGCCAATACACGCTGTGTTACGTTAACAAAATTCCAGGGGCCAACAGAGGAGAGCACAAAAAGAATGCTGAAGGATAGCAAAATGGCCTTGATTTTCTGCGAGCGCGTAAAGATGAGATACGCACAGATGCCATAACACCAAAGATTGAAAAGAAGGAGATAAAGGCGCATGTAAGTAATGCCGTAATCGTTTAGACGCTTCGCTATTCCCACTGTCATCAAAACAAGCAAAGGCAAGATAAGAAGTGGCATCCATCGACAACACAACTTATCAAACTTATTTGGAGTTTCTTGCATCCGCGCTGGATAAAGCAATGTGATAAGTAAGATCACACCTATCACCAAAATGCTAACAGGAACGGAAACCCAGCCAACGGGCAAAGTCCACATCGCAAGAATGCGAGCAGCATAAACATAAAGCACAATTGCGTAGATCAGCAAGAGCGGAGTCAACAGAAAGCGTGCAAAAATATTTAGAATCTGAACGGAGTGCAGCGTATAATTGTGTTTTTTCTCTCCATAGGGCTGTTGCAAGAGAAAAAGGAACACAGGCAATAGCAAAGCAGCAATAAAGGAGGTATCAACATATACTTTCCAAGAGATATCTATATTGAATAGTACATCTAGCATCCAATAGAGCAAGGACATTCCTCCCTGAAGTATGCCACCAATAATTATAGATACAATAGCTGTAGCAAGCGTGTAAAACGAAAAGTTCCAATATGGCAAATCATTCTTTGAACGGAAGAAAGAACATACTAAAACGCTCAAACCAAAAGATGTAACTAGTGAGAGATTACTCACAAAATGTTCTACGCTGAAATCAGACACATTATAGAGGTAGATAGCATTAACTACCCAAAGTGCTTGAAGAACTCCAAAGACTGTCCAACGTAACCACTTCCGCCGTACTTCTTCACCCCACAATTGTAAAGAGAGCGACAATACAGCTCCACTACTCAAAAAATAGACAGCAACCTGCCACCAACGTTGTGCTTCCAACTTTTCAATATGGACTCCACATAAGAGTAATACTGCCAACACACAAACCTCGAGTAATGGCAACCAGAAGCGATGCCACAAACGCCGAAGAGATTCGACCGACAGCAAATCCAAGTATTTGTCAATAAACTTAAACATAACTGTTTTTTTAATAGTTAATAATAAATTTACATTTCTGTTTCTTTCAAACGCTCTGCATTCTCCGCCACAATGAGATGATCAATGCAATCTTGAATATCTCCATCCATAAAAGCAGAAAGATTATATATAGTGTAGTTGATACGATGATCCGTGATGCGCCCTTGAGGATAATTATAGGTACGAATCTTAGCCGAACGGTCACCCGTAGAGACGAGCGACTTACGACGATTGGCAATGTCGTCAACATACTTCTGATGCTCGTGGTCGTAGATGTAAGTACGCAAACGAGCCAACGCACGCTCTTTATTCTTAGGCTGATCACGCGTTTCTGTACACTCAATCAAAATCTCCTCCACTTCACCCGTGTTGGGGTTCTTCCAATTGTAGCGCAGACGCACACCAGATTCCACCTTGTTCACGTTCTGACCACCAGCTCCTGAACTGCGGAACGTGTCCCATTTGATTTCGCCTTCGTGAATTTCTACATCGAAAGGCTCTGCTTCGGGCAACACGGCTACCGTAGCCGCAGAGGTATGAACACGTCCCTGTGTTTCTGTGGCTGGAACGCGTTGAACACGATGTACACCACTTTCATATTTCAGCACTCCGTAGACATCTGCGCCCGTTACTGAAATAACAATTTCCTTGAAACCGCCAACGGCTCCTTCTGAGGCAGAACTAACTTCAAAGGTCCATCCCTTTGTCTCGCAAAATTTAGAATACATACGAAAAAGGTCACCAGCAAAGAGTGCAGCCTCATCGCCACCAGTACCAGCACGGATTTCGAGAATGGCATTCTTGCCATCTTCTGGATCTTTTGGCACAAGCATCAGCTTTATTTGTTCTTCCAGCTCGGGTATCTGTGCTTCGCACGTAGCCACCTCCTCTCGAGCCATTTCTTTCATCTCTGGATCGCTCTCATTGAGTAAGATATCCTTACTTTCTTCCAGATTCGCCAACAAATGCGCATACTTCTCACGCGCATTCATCAGATCTTCCAAATCTTTATATTCCTTCGTCAAGCGAACATAACGTTGCTGGTCGGCTATGACATTAGGGTCTGTAATAAGTGTCGAGACTTCATCGAAGCGGCCACGCAGGCCATCGAGTTTCTCAAGTATAGAATTATTTGACATAAGCTGTTATTAGAAAATCTCGGAAGTCTAACGAAGCAGACTATCCGAGATGTTCGAAAATCAATAATTGAATGTGCCGAATTCGCTCTGAATGGTCAAGCTGCGTTTGCCGTCTTCGATACGGCCAACAATTTGGGCGTCGATATTGAAACTTTTGGAGATTTCAATAACCTTATCAGCATCTTCAGGGGAAAGATAAACTTCAAGGCGATGTCCCATATTGAACACTTTATACATTTCCTGCCAGTCCGTTTGACTTTGCTGCTGAATAGCACGGAAGAGAGGAGGTACAGGGAACATATTGTCTTTGATAACACGACAATTTTCGCCAACGAAATGCAACACCTTTGTTTGCGCACCTCCCGTACAATGCACCATACCATGAATGCGCGGACGGAGTTCATCAAGCAAACGCTTCACTACAGGGGCATACGTTCGCGTAGGACTCAGCACGAGTTTTCCAGCATTAACGGGTGCACCATCCACTTCATCCTCCAAACGGAAATTCCCACTATAGACAAGTTCTTCAGGTACAGCATGGTCGTAGCTCTCAGGATATTTCTCAGCCAGATACTTAGCAAAAACATCATGACGGGCACTCGTCAAACCATTAGAGCCCATTCCGCCATTATATTCTTTCTCGTAAGTGGCTTGCCCGCAACTGCTCAAACCTACAATAACGTCGCCTGGACGAATATTAGCATTGTCGATAACATCGCTACGCTTCATTCGACACGTTACCGTACTGTCCACAATAATCGTACGAACCAAGTCGCCCACATCAGCCGTTTCACCTCCAGTAGCATAAATACCTACGCCCATATCACGCATTTGTTGGAGAAGTTCGTCAGTACCATTTATAATAGCACTTATTACCTCGCCAGGAATGAGCATCTTGTTGCGACCAATCGTACTGGAAACAAGTATATTGTCTACCGCGCCCACACAGAGTAAGTCATCCGTGTTCATAATGAGAGCATCTTGCGCAATACCTTTCCATACGCTCACATCGCCAGTTTCTTTCCAATACAGATAAGCCAAAGACGATTTGGTACCAGCACCATCAGCATGCATGATGTTACAGTAGTCTGGATCGCCTCCTAAAATATCTGGAATAATTTTACAAAAGGCTTGAGGGAAAAGTCCCTTGTCGATATTCTTAATAGCATTATGTACGTCTTCTTTCATAGCCGAGACGCCACGAGCCATATAACGATTGTTCATATAATAAATGAAAACTTAGGAAAATTAGAACTCTACTTTCGGTGCATTTTGTGCAGCAGCATCTGCTTCAAACTTATTCTTTGTTTGGAATCCACAAATATTCGCAATGAGGTTAGAAGGGAATGTACGAACCTTCACATTGTAGGATTGAACGGACTCATTATAACGTTTCCGGCTCTCATTGATACGATTCTCTGTTCCCTCCAATTGTGCTTGTAATTCCATAAAATTTTCGTTAGCCTTGAGTTCTGGATAGTTCTCGCTAACGGCAATGAGTTTGCCGAGCGCACTTCCCAGTTCGCCTTGCGCAGCCTGATACTCCTTGAGCTTCTCAGGCGTCAAGTTCTCTGGATTAACCGTGATTTGAGTTGCCTTTGCACGTGCTTCAACCACTTCTTTGAAAGTTTGCTCCTCATGCTTGGCATAACCTTTCACGGTGTTTACAAGATTAGGAATTAAGTCAGCTCGACGTTGGTACTGTGTCTGCACATTGGCCCAAGCCGTAGAAACATTTTCATCTTCTTGAACCAATCCGTTACGCACTATGACTCCCCAAAGCAGACAAAGGCCTATAACAGCTATAACAGCCAAGAGAGAGAGCAAGACAATTATGCTCTTCGGTAAAACACTTATACTTCTCATTTTTGTAATATTTATTTATCAAGTTAATAATTCTTTTAAAACATAGGAAGATATAGCTCCTCTACAGAAGGATAAAGCATTGAAGCCATCCTATCAAAAAGATCCACCAGCCCCTCCTCCGCCAAAGGAACCACCGCCAAAGGAACCGCCAGAAAAACCTCCACCGCCTCCGCTACCACTGCCAAGACCGCCACCAAAGAAAGGAGGAAAAACAGAAATAGGATGATGATTTCCACTCCCATTGTTGGGATCTTCGTGTGTATATTCAGTGTGTCCACAAACGGAGCAACGCCACAATGTGCGTATGCGCCATTTCCCATTGACTTTCACATAAGTTTGTTGAACCTTACGCATCTGTCTTTTGCCGCAGTTCGGACATTTTCGTTTAGGCTGGGCTGCCGCGATGAAAGCAAACAGAAGTACTCCTATAAAGATGGCAACAAACGCTCCTATAAGAGGATTTTCCTCTTCCGACTTTTCAGCTTCAAGGCTCTCATCGCCATTCATATAGCCAACTAAGGCGTCAACACTCTTCAGCATAGCATTGTCCCAGTCCCCTTTTTTCAAGAGAGGTTTCATTATTCGATTCTCCACACGCGAGCAGATAGCATCGGGTAGAGTTCCTTCCAATCCCTCTCCAGTGAGGATATAGAATTTCCTATCCTTTGTTGCCAAAACAATAACAAGCCCTGTGTTTTGCTTTTTACTACCAATGCCATATTTACTCGCCAAGTCCATACCAAACTTATATGCATCGGCATTTTCAACACGTGCTACAGCAACAACGATAGCTTGTACACCACGCGTTTGCTCAAGAGCCACTAATTTTTGATTGATAGAATCTTCTATAGCAAGCGAAAGCACTCCATCAGGATTACAGACATGATGAGAAGCGTTCTGCAAATAAGGCATCGGGAGGTTTTCGGGCGTCCATACTTCAGCCCGACAGAAAAAAGGTATCAACAAAAGAAGCAAGAGAAGCTTACTTTTTATTGTTGCATAAAAGCGCAAGAAATAAGATGTCTCTTGCGTTGTCGGTAGCTTTTGATAATCCATAAAATGGAATCTATTCTTTTTACGAGTGCTAAGATACGGGAAAATGCAAATACTACCAAATTTTTCCGACCAGCAAAGAGATATAATAGGCGAAAAGAGATGTTCAATAATACAAGAATCATAGAAAAATATTACTTTCTCTACTATTTTACTTACCTTTGCGCCCCACTCACCAGTTTCACTTTGAAAACTCGAATAGCTAATTTATAATTTCTTACAAACATCATCATACATGAAAAGAACTTTTCTTTTTGCCCTACTATTAAGTATGGCAACAATGCTTTTGGCGCAAATTCCGAACGGCTACTACAATGCAGCTTCTGGAAAGTCGGGACAAGAACTCAAAACCGCCCTCTTCAAAATTATTGGGCCGCACACCGATGTAGGCTATGGTGGACTCTTCACCGTCTACCAGAAGTCAGATATTCGCCCTGATGGTAAGATCTGGGATATGTATTCTGGCACCACCAATTATTCCATCGACGATCACAATGGAAGTTATAGTAAAGAGGGAGATATGTACAACCGCGAGCACAGCGTACCTCAAAGTTGGTTTCAGAAGGCTTCGCCCATGAAGAGTGATGCTTTCCATGTCGTTCCAACGGATGGATATGTCAATAATCGCCGCGGGAATTTCCCCTTCGGTAATGTTTCTGCACCTACTTACACCTCAAACGGAGGTTTCTCAAAGGTGGGCCGCTGCGCCAACCCTGGCTACTCAGGCACAGTATTTGAGCCCAACGATGAATACAAGGGCGACTTTGCTCGCATCTATTTCTATATGGCAACGTGCTATGAAAATCGTATCGGCTCTTGGGGCGGCGTTTTTGGAAAAGGCACTTACCCTGGCATTGCTCAATGGGAACTTGATGTCCTTCTGAAATGGGCCAAGGAAGATCCTGTGAGCAAAAAGGAAATAGACCGTAACAACGCTGTTTACAAGTTCCAGCACAATCGTAATCCTTATGTAGATTTCCCTGGACTTGAGCAATACGTATGGGGAGAAAAGAAGGGCACAAACTTTGACCCTGCTAACTATAACGGATCAACTACGCCCTCTGAAGCAAACGCTCCTGCAGCTCCTGTCTTCAGCATAGGCAGTGGCGAAGTAGCGGCAAATACTGTTGTGACTATTTCTATTCCAACAGCAGGTTCTACACTCGTCTACACCATTAACGGAGGCAGCGAGCAAACTGCTACATCTACAGTTACATTGACTATCAGTCAGGCGACAACGATTTCTGCTTACACCACAAAAGACGGACACAAGAGTGGCATCATCACGCGCAGTTGGACCATTGAAAGCATTGCTCCTCAACCTACTGGCGAGAATCTTTGGGTACGCGTAAATAGTGCTTCTCAACTCAAAGCAGGCAGCCGCTACCTCATTGTTTGTGAAGGCGAAAGCCGAGCTATGAGCGCACAGAGTTCTACTGACTATCGCACAGAGACAAACATCTCCATTGTTGATGGTACGATTCAGACAGAAGTAAATGCTCCAGGCAAGCCTTATGCTTTCAAATTGGGAGGCCAGAACAATGCTTGGACACTCCTTGACGAAGTGGGCAACGTATATCTCTCACTCGAAGTGGACAAGAATAAAATTAACACGAATCAAAGTGCAACGGCCACTTCTGCTCAGTGGACCATTACTCTGACTGGTGGCGACACACGCATTGCCAACGTAGCTAATAATCGTCGCGAAATTCGCTACAATTCTTCGGCTTCTCGCTTCTCCACCTACACGCAAGGTCAACATCCTATTACACTCTATGTTGAAAGCCCCACAACAGGTGTCAATACTATGAGCCTCAACACGAATAGCGTAAATGTCTACGATACGACTGGCCGTTTGATTCTCCGCAACGTGAATCCTACACAAACCAACTTTAATCTCCCCGCTGGTATTTATATCATTGGTGGTCGCAAGATTATAGTTCGATAAACAGCCTCCTAAATTTTTCTCAAAAACAATCCCCCACATCTTTCAGCCGCATAGGCTTTGGATGTGGGGATTTTCATTCTACAGAAAAAGGGAACACTCTCAATCAGAAAACCATATAACACTGATATACAACAACATAAGTGATGATAAAAATATCCTTATTGCGTCAGCTGACACAATAAGGCTGTCAGCTGACATCCTTATTGTATTTGAGCATACAATAAGGATATTTTTAGTAGGAAAAGAAGTATCATACTCCCCTCTTTATACATCAATAAATAGCCAGTAAAATAGGGTTCAAACCATTGAGTAAAACGAGCATTGATAGGTTCTTTTTCCTCCACTCTACCTAAAGTTTATTGACAAAGTCAATAAATGTCTTTATTTACTCTGAAAGATAATTATACTTCTCACGTTCTCTCCCCTCTTTTGTTTTGTGCGCATCAAAATGATACTTAAATGTCAACGAAACAAAATGGTTCATGGTTTCAAAGATGGTTTCGGTACGACTATAAGCAGATACATCTGTGAAGAAAAGACGTCGCTGATTGAGAATATCATCGACCGAGAGTGTGAGATGAGCCTTCCCATGTAAGAATCCCCAATCTATGTTGGAATCCCAGATAAAGCGTGGACGATTCATGGTAGGAACGACATAGCCATGATAACCTTGAACTCGGAAATTGGTCTGAAATGTCCAGTTGGGTATTTTATAACGAGCTGTGAAATTCGCAAAATAGGACCCCAAGCGATTATTGTAGTTGAATGTCTCACTATTGTTGCGATAGCTAAAAGAATAAGAGCTAGCCAACTCTAAGAGCAATTTTTGGCTTTCATAAACCAAATTGGGGCGGAAACTAAACTGCATTTGCTGAGAACGATTCAAAGCAGAGATAGGTGCCAGAGGAGTAGCCGTTAGATAACCATAGCTACGAATCAGAGAAACACTGCTTCTTCCGCCCATTGTGAAATAGTCCGACAAAGCACGCTGATAACTGCCGCCGAACACCCACTCATAACCTCCGCGTACATTGATGGGACGAGAGCGATAGACTCCCGTTGTAGAGTCGTAAGAAAAGAGAGTCCCGATAGGATTCACAAAGCGTCGGTAATCAGCCGTGAACTGAAAACTCTGTACAGAACGGGCAATATTTCCTAAAAATGAAAGCGAAACATGGTGAGTGTAACTATCTTTCAAGTTCGGGTTGCCTTCCGTGATATACAGCGGATTTGAAGTGTCCACCCAAGCTATTTGGCTAAGTTGGTCTGCGGGAGTAGCAGAGTATTCATAGCCCCCCTTCAACGTGACTCCTTTTCGAATTTTCCATTGTACAAAAAATTCTGGTTTAACATACCAATCACGACGTGTGGAAGTAGTATCCACTCTTCCACGCAAATAGTTAAGTTGACGGTGCAGATTCTGTACTTCGAGAGATGGAAAGAATTGGAAATTGGCCACATTCCACGTTGCGTCAAGACTGATTTTCTGCGAATTGCTGATATCGCGACGACGATAAGAATTATTCACGTCACGAACCCGATTAAGAGAATCCTGAGGAAAGGGAGACAAGCCATCATAAGAGGGCAAATCGCTCAGCCTATAAAGATCATTACGAACAAAACCACGCTCATGGTCATACTCATACTTCGCTGAAAGTCTACAATTACGCCCGAACCAACGCTCATAGCTTACAAACGCTTCTAGGTTTGAAGAATGAGATGGAGTGCGCCCATATTGTACCTCACTAATAGGAGCACGCGACACATAGGATATGTCGCGATTGAGCAACTCACGAACAACTCCGCTCTTACCTCCTGCATTCATACCAATTTCCAGCTGACTCTTGTCGGCAAAGAAATGTGTCCATTTGAGTTTTCCCTGTACGCTTGACGCATCCTCGCGCGTAGTTTGCCGCGTGTCAGAGTTGACCGTTCTTATGGCCAATAGTGCTGGAAGACTGGAATGCAAAGGATTATCGACAAGCGAATAAGGGTCGGCACTATAAACGCCATAAAGCGTATTATCAATATGATTTTCTTTACTATATCCAGCTTCAAACGAATAGGACAAAGAGTTGGCTGAATCTGGATTCCATTCACCTTCCAACATAAACTTAGGGTCAAAGACATTCTTACGCACATAGTGGTCAGTTAACTGGAAAGTTCTATCTTGGTTAGGAAAGAATGTTTCTTCAGTTTTATGCGTATTCTGCCAAGTATCCGTCCGGCCGATATTCAGAAAAGGAGAAATATAACTAGCCTGAGAGTCCTCTCCTTTTTGATGTTTATAGCCCAATGCACCAAAGAGCTGTCGGCCAAAAGGAGAGTAAGAACCTGTCATTGAATTGCTAAAACTTTTTTCCAATACATGATTTGCCAAATTATCCCAGTTGAACACTGCTAAGACAGGGTCATGGATTGAAAGATAAGTGGCATCAAGATTCACCTGCGCCCGTTTGGGCGTTTGCCCTGTTAAAGAAGCCGTGCCATACCACTTATCAAGGAAACCAGGCTTAATAGTAATATCGAGAACATGATCTTCCGCTCCATCGTCCTTACCTGTGCGTTCCTTCATTTTTGAGGCTTTGTTATAAGCCTTGATATTCTCAACAGCTTCTACTGGCAACTGCTGCGTCAGCAAATCATTGTTGGCCATCATAGGTTGCCCATTCATCAAAATGCGAATGGGCTTATCCATCCAGTAGAGTTGCCCGTCTTTGATGGTAACTCCCGGTAGCTTCTTTATGAGTTCTTCTAAACGAGCACCTTCACTGAGGTTGAAAGCTGCAGGATTGAACACAACTGTATCTCCACGCATTGTAAAACGCTTTGCATGACCTTGAACCACAGCACTCTTCAATAAAACATCGGAAGGATCTATGGCAATATCACCAATGTGTATCGTATCATTTCCTCCTAAATCACCCGCTACAAATCGCCGAATAGTAGTTTTATATCCCACCATTGTAGCGCGGAGCGTGGCCATACCCATTGCGTCCGTAGAGAAGTTTCCCAAACTATCAGTCATAGTATTTATCACGAAACTCATTCTATCCACTTTCGATTCAACAGCCACAACTGCTTCTTCCAAAGGCTGCTTCGTCAAGGCATCAATCACCCGGCCGACGACAACATCTGCTGCTACTGGCACAGATAGCATGGCCAACAGCATTACCATAAAGATTTTTCGTGAAGTTTTCATAGACTTTTGTTTTGCGCAAATGTAAGTTTTTTTTTTAAGCAAAACAAGAATTCTAATAAAAAAGATAGAATAGAATTACATTTATCTGTATAAATGCACTAATATATATCGTAAAGGACAACAGACTGAGGGACTAACTTTCGTGCCAGAAATCCCATGCCACAAGGGCTTGAATGTGGAGCATCTCAAGGCCATTCTTCACCACAGCCCCACGGGCTGATCCGCGAGTCATAAACTGTGTTTGCTCGGGATTATAAACCAAATCGTAAAGAAGGTGTTGAGGAGTAAGTGATGCGTAAGGAATAGCAGGCGCCTCATCTATGTGCGGAAACATCCCAACGGGAGAGCAATTAACAATAACGGTATGTTCGGCCATAATAGCTGGAGAAAGTTCTTCATAAGTCAGTTGCCCAGGTTTCTTACTCCTGCTAACGAAAGTAGAGGCAATGCCGAGTTGCTGAAGCCCATACACAACAGCTTTAGAAGCCCCGCCCGTTCCAAGAATCAGCGCCCGTTTATGAGAAGGATTGAGCAGCGGAGCTATTGAACGACTAAAGCCCACGACATCACTATTGTAGCCGTACAGATGAGTACCATCGGCATCGTGACTTACACGAATGACATTGACTGCTCCAATGGCTTTGGCCTCTTCCGAGATTCTGTCGAGCATTGGCAGGACGGCTTGCTTGTGAGGTATAGTGACATTCAAACCTCTCAACTGCGGATCCTGAACGATGTCTAACAAATCCTCAGCCTTGACAATTTCATAGTTCGTATAAACAGCTGCAATGCCTTCTTTCTCAAATTTCTCTGAAAAGAAACGAGCAGAAAAGGAATGTCCCAAAGGATAACCAATCAAGCCGTAGTGCTCCGTCATTTCGTTGCAGTATAGAGAGTGCTCAAACCAAAGGTGAAGCGCTTAAATTGAACGTCCTTAAAACCTGCTTTTTGCAGAATCTTCTGCATTTCCTCGCCTTGCGGGAATGCCTCCATCGAAGCGGGGAGATAGTGATATGCCTTTGTATCTTTCGATATGAACCGCCCAACCAGCGGCATGAGTACGTGAGAATACAGTCCGAACACTTGCTTCATCGGGAAAGAATGAGGCGTAGTGAGTTCGATGATAACAAGGCGACCACCTTCTCTAAGAACACGGCGCATCTCGCAAAGTCCGCGGTCGAGATCCTCAAAGTTTCGAACACCATAAGCCACCGTTACAGCATCGAAAGCATTGTCGGGCAAAGACAGGTTCATACAGTCTTCCTTTTGAAACTTTATAACGTCAGAAAGGCCTGCTTCTGCAATTTTGCGACGTCCCACTTCCAACATTCCTTCACTAAGATCCACACCCAAGAGCTGCTCTGGCTTCAACCGGCGAGTAGCTAGCAAAGCAAAATCTCCAGTTCCTGTTGCCACATCAAGAATCTGCTTGGGAGCATAAGGCAAAAGAGTGTCGATAGCTGTATTGCGCCAATAGCGATCAAGACCTAATGATAAGGAGTGATTAAGGAGGTCATAAGTAGGAGCTATATTATCGAACATTTTCTCAACTTGCTCACCTTTTCGGCCCTCTTCGCCGTAGGGTTTTATCTTCTCTTGGTTATACATCTTCTTTAGAATGCGTTTTAGAATAGAGACAATAAAAAATTAGAAAAGATTACGAGATGCGAGTAATGGGTGTATGAGAACAAACTCCATGCCTCGCACCTCGTAAGCTTATGAATATGATTGAAGAAAGGGACTTACTTCAAGTAGGCTGCAATATTTTGCTCAATGCGTTCTGCAAGACCTTCGCTCTCGTCACCTTCGAACTTCTCACCTGTAATGTGTTCGTAAAGCTCTATATAGCGTTCACTAATACTACGAACAATTTCATCAGTCATTTCGGGAACTTGTTGTCCTTCCTTACCCTGGAAACCATTTTCCATCAACCATTCGCGAACAAATTCCTTAGAGAGTTGCTTCTGAGGCTGACCTGCTTCAAAACGCTCTTCATAGCCTTCACTATAGAAATAGCGAGAAGAGTCGGGAGTATGGATTTCATCCATCAAATAAATCTCTCCATCATGAAGTCCGAACTCATATTTCGTATCTACCAGAATCAAACCGCGCTTTGCCGCAATCTCACTGCCACGCTTAAACAATGCCATAGTATATTTCTCCAAGATAGCATATTCTTCTGGTGTTGCCAGACCACGAGCCAGAATCTCTTCTTTAGAAATATCTGCATCATGCTCTCCTATCTCAGCCTTGGTAGTAGGCGTAATGATAGGCTCTGGGAATTTTTGGTTTTCTTTCATACCATCAGGCAGACGAACGCCACAAATCTCGCGTACGCCATTCTTATAGGTACGCCAAGCACTACCACAGAGATAACCACGAACAATCATTTCAACGGGGAAGCCTTTACAAAGAACGCCGGCCGTAACCATAGGATCGGGAGTGGCCAACTTCCAGTTGGGACAAATATCCTTAGTGGCATCTAAGAACTTTGCCGCAATCTGATTGAGAACTTGACCCTTAAAAGGAATACCTTTGGGAAGTATGACATCGAAAGCAGAGATGCGATCCGTTGCAATCATTACCAATTGCTCGTCGTTAATATTATAAACGTCACGAACCTTTCCGTGGTAAACTCCCTGTTGACCTGGGAAATGAAAATCAGTTTTTGTTAAAGCACTCATTTTGTTTATAATTTTTTTGTTGGCTTTCCTGTTGTCGGCAGCAAAGCCAACAGCAGAATTGCCTTGTTAGCTTTTTGGGGGTAAAGATGAAGCAGATTGAGACTTTGCTTCACGTTTTATTTTCTGTTCTTTTTCATCGGACTCGTAGGCTTCAACGATACTCGTAACAAGCTTGTGACGCACAATATCTTTCTTTGTCAGCTCTACAAATGCAATACCAGGGATTCCTTTGAGGATGCGCTGTGCTTCCTTCAGACCACTTTTCTGACTCAGCGGTAAATCTATCTGCGTTAAATCGCCAGTAACGATCATCTTAGTATCTTTACCCATACGGGTGAGAAACATCTTTATTTGAGCTGTAGTTGTATTCTGCGCTTCATCAAGAATCACGATGGCGTCATTCAGGGTTCGGCCACGCATAAAGGCTAGAGGGGCAATTTGAATAACATTCGTATCCATATACTCTTGCAACTTTGCTGCGGGAATCATCTCTTGCAGTGCATCGTAAAGCGGTTGGAGATATGGATCTATCTTTTCTTTCATATCGCCAGGTAAGAAACCTAACTTCTCTCCAGCTTCCACAGCAGGACGACTCAAAATAATTTTACGAATAGACTTATTCTTAAGCGCACGCACAGCCAAGGCTATGGCCGTATATGTCTTCCCTGAACCAGCTGGCCCAATGGCGAATAGCAAATCATTCTTGCTGAAATTTTCAACAAGCTTGCGTTGATTTTCAGAACGAGCAGTAATGGGACGTCCGCCTGTACTGTAGACTATAACATCCTCTGCTATCTCATTCTTTGTCGTCTCACCACGAGTTATATCTATGATGTTTTCTTCTGTGAGGGTATTGAACTTAACACAATGTTCAATAAGCGCTTGAAAAGTTTCTTCAAAGGCAACCATTTCTACTTCATCTCCCATCACTTTTAGGATATTGTCACGTCCTATTATACGAAGCTTAGGATGAAGTGCCCTTATCAAGCGTAAATTAGCATTTCCTGCACCATAAAATACTACAGGATCAGCCTCTTCGATAACGTAATGTTTCTCTATCAAACTGGTAGTGAATTAATAAAGACTCCACGACAAGATGCCATATAGGAGCATATATTATTTTCCTGCAAAAATAATGAAAGCAAAGCATAATCCCACGTTTTTTAGTACTTTTGTTAGCGACAAAATCAAACGCTATTAGCAAATAAACATATGCGATTCACTCGACTTCACTTTCTGGGCTCATTCTTCACTATTGTCTTTATACTTCTCATCGTTAAATGCACTAATCCGAATCTTACTCTTTCGTATAGCCTTCATACGGTAGATTCTGTTCTCTATTCTTACAGAACAGGAAAGACAGATTCCATTTTAGTGCAAAGTGCAAAAGTGGACTCTATTTTCCTCCGCCCACGTGCACATATAAAACTGATGACAAAAGATGGACAACCTGTGAAGAATCGCGTGGTCAGTGTACCAACCTTTGCAGATGCATTTCCAGACATGAACGATGTGCAGTTAGCTACAGCCCAACGATTAGGATTGAAAAGTGTAATTGCTAATCGCTCAGAAGCAATAAAACACTCAGATAAGCTGGTTTATATTGGCGACAATCCTTTCTACAAAGTTGAACGTCTACATCAATCTATTCCCTATCTTGTTCCCCGTGCAGCTACATTACTCAATGAAATTGCGCGCTCCTTTATAGATTCTTGCGCAAGTAAAGGCGTAGGATTCCATAAGATTGTTATCACCTCCGTCACAAGAACACGAGAAGATGTAGAAAGATTGCGGCGATTCAATTCGAATGCATCCGAACAAAGTTGCCACCAATATGGAACTACTTTCGATATTGGCTACAACAAATTTGAACGCGTGAATGATCCTGATGGAACGCAACGCCCTACAGAATGGGGAACGCGCCTGAAGAGTATCTTAGCCGAAGTTCTTAACGACCAACGTAAATTAGGAACCTGCTACATAAAATACGAGTACCGCAAACCATGCTTTCACATAACGTGCCGATAAGCCTTGATTAAGGCTATCTAAAATTTCACCAGATAGTAATAAAACACAATAAAGATCTTCGAAAATATCCTTATTGCGTTTTAAGATACAATAAGGATGCCAGCTGACATCCTTATTCCTTTCGCCAATATCCTTATTGTACTTAGTGAAATAAATGGTATATAAAATTTTGGCTGTTTATAGGCATCGTAGATAATTCTTTTCTACAGAGTTATTACTTTTATGGACAGCTATTATCATAAGAAACGACAGGCCTACAAAATGTAGACCTGCCGCTAATTAGAACTATTTTTTAGTTGAAAAGATCTTCATTAGATTCTTTGTCTTTCTTCGTTTTCTGTATCCCATTTTTCTGCGAAGAGACGGTCGTATGCGATGAACTACTTTGTACTTCATCTGTTCGCGAAGTAACAGAAGGTTCTTCTCTCATATCACCCTCTCCTCCCATCAAATCATCGGCAGAAGAATTTAAGCTATCTGATGCATGATGAGAAGAAAGAGAATCAGCATGATTATTAGAAGGAGCTGAGAAATTAAAATCACCGCCATAGGTAGCAGGATCTACAGTTTCGGGGGTTGGTGCATAACGTTGTCTGTACTTCTGACCTAGGTCCGCATCTGCCAAGACTTTTTGCATAAAGAGACCTACAATAGGAAGAGCAGTTCGACTACCTTGCCCTAAAGCTCCAGTCCGGAAGTGTATACAACGATCTTCCGCTCCAACCCAAGCTCCACAAACAAGGCCCGGCGTAACTCCCACAAACCAAGCATCAGAGTGATTGTTAGAAGTACCCGTCTTGCCACCTGCATCTATCTGCTTGCTCCATAAAGCACTACCTAAGTAGCTTTGGAAAGATTGCGAAGTTCCGCCAGAATCCATCATGCCGGCCTCCAACATTTTTTGCATATAGAAAGCTGCTTTCCACGGAAGAGCTTGTACAGGTTTCGGTTCTGCTTCGTAGACTACATCACCATCTTGATTCACTATTTTTGTAACCAAAGTGGGTTCTATATAGGCACCATTATTAGCAACAGCACTATATGCCCCAACAATTTCTTCCAACTTTACATCGCTTGCACCCAAAGCCAACGCAGGAGTATCATCCAGAGGAGATTTTACACCCAAATCTTGGGCAGTACGAATTACCTGTGGAATACCCACATCTTGCCCTAAACGTACAGCTACTGAATTGATACTCCGGGCAAAAGCCGTGCGTAAGGGCATATCAACACCTGAGAAACGACCATTAGCATTTGTAGGACGCCACACGGTATTTTCCTTCTTAATTTTATCGTAGACAGTCATCTCAATCATCTCATCTCTGCGAGTATCTGCAGGCGTAAGACCTTGCTTCATTGCCGTAGCATAAACGAAGAGCTTAAAAGTAGAACCAGGTTGGCGCATAGATACAACTTTATCATACTGCCAAGTCTTGTAATCTATATCACCCACCCAAGCACGTACATATCCCGTTTGCGGCTCCATAGCCATAAAACCTGCGTGCATAAAACGGACCATATATTTCAAAGAATCTACTGTTGACATGATTCGTTCCTCAGAGCCATTATAAGTAAAGAGTTTTACTTTATGTGGCTTATTAAGATAATAGTTTACCGAATCTGGATCGTTGGGATAACGAGCAGCCAGCTGCTTGTAGACATTTTCTTTTTTCAAACGGTCCTCGATAAAATTTGGAATAATATTACCATGTTCATCACGCCAGGGATCTTGCCCGCGCCAATGGTTATCGAAGTTGTTTTGTACAGTTTTCATTTGCTGCTTAACAGCTTCTTCCGCATATTTCTGCATACGCGTATCCAGCGTAGTATAGATTTTTAGACCATCTGTGTAAGGATCCACATCAGGACACTTCTCTTTAATATAATCGGCTACGGCATCGCGGAAATAGAGAGCCTGTCCATCAAGAGCACTCTCTACACTGAAGTCCAATTTTAATGGAAGTTTTTTCAGTGAATCAGCTTCTTGACGCGATAAGAAGTTGTGAGTATACATATTCTCCAACACAACATTTCTGCGTGACTTACTTCGCTCAGGATTGGTACGAGGATTATAAGCAGTAGTTGCTTTCAACATTCCCACTAATACTGCAGCTTCTTCAGTCTTCAGTTTAGCAGGAGTTGTATTAAAGTAGGTCTTAGCAGCAGTTTTTATACCAAAAGCATTTGAGCCAAAATCTACAGTATTTGCATACATTCGAAGGATGTCTTGCTTAGAGTTGGTCATCTCAATCTCTGTTGCAATGATCATCTCCTTACTCTTCATAATGAGGATACGAACACCTGGAATTTTACCAAGCAGACCTGTACCATATTCTGAGCGTACTTTAAACATATTCTTCACCAACTGCTGCGTGATTGTTGAAGCACCGCGGGCATTACCGCGCGTAGCATCTTTTGCAGCAGCCAGCATCCCTTGAAAATCTATGCCGTGGTGCTCATAAAAACGTTCATCCTCTGTAGAAATCAAAGCCTTGAAAAATACAGGATTGATATCTTTATACTCTACAGGCATACGATTTTCACTAAAGAACTTGCCTATTACCTTTCCATCAGAACTGTAGATTTCGGAAGCCATTGCTGTTTTAGGGTGCATAATCTCACTCAGCGAAGGTGACTTGCCAAAAAGCCAGAAAAGATTAAAAGTGACCGCGAAAACATAAAAGAAGAGAAAGGCAATAGAAGAAGAAATTACCACAATGGTTTTCTTCCACCATGGCTGGTCTTTGTATAAGCTTTTATACCAGCTCCAAAAACCTTTCAACTTGCGGATACACCAACGAAAAGGACGAAGGAGAGTATTCAATAAAGACTTTTTATTTTCTGACATATCTCAATACATTATTAATGTGCAAAAATACGGTAACAAAGCCGTACCGGCAAAGATTTAGACATTTTTATACGCAGCCACTATATCATGCAATCGATCACAAATCGAGTGTTCTTCAGGATGGAACCAACAAATACTTTCATCACGCTTGAACCATGTGAGCTGCTTTTTGGCATAAACGCGTGTATTCTTACGCATTCGGTCGAGAGCAAAATCCAGTTCCCATTCCCCATCCAAATAATTGAACAATTCCTTATATCCCACTGTATTCAATGAGTTACAATTACGAAAAGGTAGTACACGCTGCACTTCATCCAAAAGTCCCTCACCCATCATTGCAGAGACGCGGTGGTTTATTCTATCAAACAATTCTGGACGTGGGCGATTCAACCCAACCTTTATAATATTGAAGGGACGCAGCTTCTTTTTGCCCGTGCGAAAAGAAGTGAAAGTATGCCCCGTTTGGTAACAAATCTCTAGGGCGTGCAACACACGTGCAGTATTTTTCCGATCCACGCGGTCGTAATAACCAGGATCAAGCAAGCGTAACTCGGAAACCAAGGATTCCAAGCCCTCCGCTTCGTAACGAGAACGCACCATTTGGCGCGTTTCATCCGTCACTGTTGGAATGTCATCAATGCCATTGCAAACGGCGTCTATATACATCATTGAGCCCCCACTCATAACGACAACCTCCTGCTGTTCAAAAAGTTGAGAAAGCAATTTTAGTGTATCGACCTCATATTGTGACGCGCTGTAGTAATCCTCCAGACCAAGTGTACCAACAAAATAGTGTTTCACACGAGCTAGCTGGTCAGGAGTGGGAGCAGCTGTACCTATGGGGATATCACGATAAAACTGGCGACTATCTGCGCTAATAATACAGGAACCGAACTGCTCTGCAATTCGCAAAGACAATTCGGTTTTTCCTACGCCCGTAGGCCCCAAAATGACTATAAGAGTTTTCAATAGGGCTGTCCATCGCTTATTTCGAATCCCTCCAAATCGAGTTCATCATCATTAAATTGTGGTCCTTCTGCACCAAAGAGTACATCATCTTCTACTTCTCCTGATCCAGCAGTAGCGGTTTTAGGAGCTGGCATAGAGAAATCCAACTCCGCTATTTGCTGCGGAGCAGTTCCTTTAGAACGTACGACCTTGGGGTGACTCAGATTCTTTCCTGGAATTTCTTCGCAAACCGTAGCATAAAACATCCGGTCTGAAAAAGGATCAAAAACAAAGACAAGTCGTTGTCCCTCATCCTCCAAGAACTCACTAAGGCGCGTGTTCTCCATGACATAGACATCCTCATCAGCACTAGATGCACCCATGTCCTCACGTGTCACTTGCTGCCCGCGTTCCCATTCTTCATCACACAAATAGAAGGAGGTCATCTGATCGTCTGGATAATTACAGGAAGCAAGTATCGCTTTATTCAAATCGAGGAACGTTGCATCGCTATCAATTTCAAACTCACGTAAGAAACCTTCAACCTCGTCTGAGATAAATTTTATTTTTAAAATCATACCTTATTAGCACTATTGAAAGAACAGTCTTTAGTCAGCAATAATACCCCGCTGTGAACTGCTGCAAAAATCCACGATATAATCTATTTCTTTGCAGCCACCGAGGGTTTCACGCACTTCTTCAAGGCGTTCTTTCATCAATTTGTCACTATCGTAAATAATCTTATAAGCCTTATGCACCTTTTCGATAACTTCTGAAGAAAATCCTCTACGACGAAGTCCCACAAGATTCAGACCGCAATACTTTATAGGTTCTCGAGCAGCCATGGTGAATGGAGGTATATCCTGACTTGTACGAGAACCGCCACCCACCATCACATAACTACCAATGCGGCAGAACTGATGTACGAGAACATTCGCAGACAAAATGGCAAAGTCATCAATGACAACCTCACCTGCAAGTTTTGTGGAGTTTCCGATAATACAACCGCTGCCTACAAAGACATCATGAGCCACGTGCATTCCCTCCATCAGCAGATTATTACTGCCTACCACAGTCTTGCCCTTCGCAGCTGTTCCGCGATTGATGGTAACATTTTCACGAATTGTATTATTGTCACCAATTTCAGCAGTAGTTTCTTCACCACGAAACTTCAAGTCTTGGGGAACAGCACCGAGTACTGCACCAGGAAAGACCACGTTTCCACTTCCCATCCGCGTGCCGTAGAGCAATGCAACGCTATTCATCAAACGATTATTATCGCCAATAACGACATTCTTATCAATAAAGCAGAAAGGTCCTATTTCACAATTCTCTCCAATTTTAGCCTCGGGATCGACGTAAGCCAAAGGACTTATTTTATTTGCCATAGCTATTCAATTGATTAATTGTTTTCAACAAGTTGAGCCGTAAACGATGCTTCCATAACAGCTGTTTCGCCCACAAATACAAAGCCATGCATTGATGCAATACCATGACGAATAGGGGCTGTCATACGCACTTTGAAAAGCAGCGTATCACCGGGTACAACCTTTTGGCGGAATTTTACGCCATCTATCTTCAAGAAATAAGTACTACATTTCTCTGGATCTTTCATTGTGTTCAGCGTGAGCAAACCGCCTGCTTGAGCCAAGGCTTCGATTTGCAAAACACCAGGCATAACAGGCTCTTGGGGGAAATGACCTTGGAAGAAAGGCTCATTACTTGTAACATTCTTAACAGCCACAATATAGTCGGAGCCCATTTCAATAACTTTGTCCACCAACTGCATCGGATAGCGATGTGGTAGCAAAGCACGAACACGATTGATATCCATCAATGGTGCTTGATTTGGGTCGTATTTCGGAGCTTGTACTTCGTGCTTGCGAATTTCTCGACGCATCTGTCGTGCAAACTTATTGTTGATCGTATGGCCGGGTTTGGTAGCAATAATCCTACCTTTCAGCGGGCGACCAATCAGTGCCATATCACCAATGATGTCCAACAATTTATGGCGAGCTGGTTCATTGCGCCATTCAAGCGGGCGGCGCTGTATATAACCTAACTTCGTTGCGTCACGATGATCCACATGGAGATTGTCGGCCAAGAGGTCGAGCGCACCTTGTTCCATAGGTGTTTCATAGATAACAACGGCGTTGTCCAAATCTCCCCCTTTGATAAGTCCCATCTTGAGCAGCGGCTCTATTTCTCGAACGAAAACAAAGGTGCGAGCAGGAGCTATCTCCTTTCCGAAATCTTCCATATTATCGAGCGTAGCAAACTGGCTACCAATAAACTCTGAATCGAAAGAAATCATAGCCGTCAGAGAGAATTGCTCATCGGGCAGAATGATGATGCTAGAACCTGTTTTATCATCGCGGAATTCTATCTTACGCTTAATAACGAAGAAGTCTTTCTCTGCATTCTGTTCTTCAATACCCACCTTTTGAATATTGTCCATATAGATTTCCGCACTACCATCGAGGATAGGAAACTCTGGTCCGTTCACCGATATAAGGCAGTTGTCAATACCACTGGCATACAAGGCGGCCATGGCATGCTCTATCGTGGAGCAACGAGCCTCGCCTTTCGCAATGACAGTACCACGAGAGGTGTCTACCACATTTTCGGCAATGGCTTCAATGAGTGGTTCTCCTGGTAAATCAATACGCTGAACTTTATATCCGAAATTCTCTGGAGCGGGATTGAACGTCACTGTCAGGTTCAGACCTGTATGAAGTCCTTTCCCGAAAAGAGAAAAACTTCCTTTGAGAGTTTTTTGCTTAAACATAGTCTATACGTTTCATTTATTTTCGAAAGCACGCTTCAGATCGTTCACGTCCTTCCACAATTCGGGGAGATTCTTGAATACTGCTGAACAACGGGCAAACTGGCGAGCATCCATTGCAGGCGAGCCAATAATAACCTGGTCTGATTTACGCACTTTTCCTGCAATGCCTGCTTGTGCTCCGCTACGAGTGCGATCGGCTATCTCTATATGGCCAGCAATGCCAACCTGTCCGCCAAACATACACCACTGGCCTATCTTGGTTGAGCCAGCTACTCCCACTTGAGCCGACATCACTGTGTTTTCACCAATATCACAATTATGAGCGATTTGAACAAGATTATCAAGCTTCACGCCCTTGCGCACATAGGTTGAGCCCATAACGGCACGATCCACACAAGAATTAGCTCCTATTTCGACATCATCTTCAATGATGGCATTACCAATTTGAGGAATCTTCTCATAGCCCCCATCTATCGGAGCAAAACCAAAGCCATCAGAACCGATGCAGCAACCAGAATGAAGAATCACGCGATTGCCAACATGACAATCGTGATAAACTGATACATTTGGATAGAGAATACAGTTCTCTCCCACCGTTGCACGTTCTTCTACGACTACTCCTGCATAGAGTTGTGAGCCATCACCTATAACAACATTTTCGCCTACATAAGCATGTGGCCCTACATAAACATTCTTACCGATTTGTGCCGTTTCTGCTACACAAGCCTGTGGGTGAATGCCTACGCGTGGTTGTGACATCGCTTGCTGATACAACGTCAGCAACCGTGCAACACAAGCACGTGCGTCTTCAACACGTATCAACGTGGCGGTAACAGACTTAGATGGCTTAAAATCTTTATTGACTAATACGACACTAGCCTTCGTGTCGTAGAGATAGTGTTCGTAGTGAATATCAGAGAGAAAAGTAATGGCACCAGGCACACCTTCCTCTATCTTTGCAAACGTAGTTACAACGGCCTTGGGGTCTCCCTCAACCTGTCCCTGCAAATACGCTGCAATCTGCTCTGCATTAAATTCCATAGCGTGATTATAATCTTATAATATGCGAAGATAAAGGAAAGTAAACGAAAATGCAAAAAAGCTTAGTCTTTTCTCATTCCCAAGCTACTTTTTCAGTAGCTTCTGTGAAACTTTGAAAGACTAACAGATAAAACTCATTTCTGCTTTTTAAAATCCCACTTCTCCATGTTTAACTTCAAACTACATTCGTTCTCTCTCGGCAATTTCATACCCCAACATCAAAACATAAATTTCAAGAACTTAACTCGGAGGAGGAAAGGCACTTTATTTTACAATGCTCTTTTCTATTCTAGAAAAGGGAAAAGACATAAAACCCGTCAATGCAATAAAAGAAAAAGAAGAAGAAGATGTTAGTGGCGGAAGATCTTCTTTGTTTGATGGCTAAAGCGACTTGAATACCAATAGTTTTTCAAAATAAAACAAGAAATTTCACTAGAAAGAAGCCTATTTCCCCTTATCCTATCAACTGATATTATAAGGATGTCAGCTGACTTCCTTATAGCGTTTGAAAATTCTCTTATTGTATTTTACATTCCCCTAAGAAAAAAAACAGAAATAGAGCGATTTTTAAGAAGCTCAAGAATACGTTATTTTAGTGCATGTATTCATTAGCTGATTTTCAAGCGATTCTCAGCGTCATAGACTGCGATATTCTTTGACACCTTTCATCTTTTTAGATTTCCATAAGAGAAGGATGAAGTGACAAAAGATAAGAAGAGCGTACCTCATATGAGATACGCTCTTCAAAATTATGGATTGAAAGAGAATCTTATTCGTGTGGATTTCTTAAATACCAGTTACTCTGTGTCATCAGCGTATTATACAACGTAGCATTGTAAACATTGGGCTGCTCATAGAGTTTGAGGTTCGTACTGCGACGGGCAATTTGCCATGCCATCCAGCTTGTGCCATGAGTTGTGGGGAAGCTGCCAGATGTATCACTGTTCTTATGACGAGCAAAACGGCAGAGGTCTGCAAAGCGATAACCTTCAAAACCTAATTCACGTGCACACTCATCAGAAATAAGGTCTTCAACAGCATCAATCTCCAAGGGATTAGCTTCAGAAACACTTGGCGCTGCTACTTCTGAATAACTCCAACGCAATGTATCAAGCTGTGTTGGACCTGTAGGAGCTAACGTAGAGAGCAACTTACGAGCATGGGAACGAACACCTGCTGACATATTGTTCATACGATTTGCTTCATCAAGGATACGTTGAGCCACGAGCACAAAATAAGTATTCTGCTTATCCTGTTCTTTGTACAAGCCACCGCCCAATTCGTTTATACCAATATTCTTTGTGAATGGAGGTTCTGACAGATTGAAATCTGCAAAGTCTGCATCAGCATGGAAACGAACAAGTTCGTCAGCATCAATACCAATCATGTCGTGTTCAACAGTTGTACTATCAATAACAGAAGTTATATATTTAGTATGCTTCGTATCATTATAGATTGTGTCTTTCTTCAGGCCAGGAATGCGTTGACCATTCAAACCACCGCGAAGAATTGAGAATGCCAAATGAGGATAGCCACTACGATTGAGGGCTTCAGCTAGGCGAAGATATACTTGATTAGTACGATAGAGATCAATTACATAGCGGAAAGAGAAGCTTGTAGGCCATGGATTCTCAGAAGAACTACTACCAAACTTCTGAATGAAACGTATGTGACCAGCTTCAGTAGTAACTTCTGGTGCTGTTCCATAATAACGAGCATCACCATTGTCGAGATGTTTAACATCTGTAATCACATCTGCTGTCTCTTCATAGAAAACATAGCCTAGATTTTTGTTGAGAGCATTAAAACGCTGAGAAGGACCAATCTGACGATGCTTATAATTAGCTTTCAGAGAAATCTGACCACTAGTCGTCGTAGTTGAAGTCGAGGAAGAAGAGGAGCTGGAAGAGCTCTCATTCGTCGTAGTGGCATTAGAAGAATGAATATCAAAGCCATAGATGGATGGAATACGCGTCAGAGTCGTACCAAAAGCAGTATTGGCTGCGGAAGGAATTTCAGTGATAGAACGCTTAGATAAATTACTTGATTCCGAATATAGACTGGCCCAACTTGAACTACGGGGAATATAGGTTTCAGTATTTCCCGTACGAGACTTTACAACAGATGCTCTGTAAGAGGTGGAAACAAGTGCTCCGGCATTCTTCAGATAATCATAGTAATATTTTGCAGCCTTAGAAAAATCTGACTTACTTGCACCACGAAGGAGATAGAGATCACCTAAAACTAGGTCACCATGGAACAACATATTGGCATGCTGGATATTACCTGCACCAGTATTAAAAGAACCATAATTGGGAAGACCATACATTTTTTCATAAGCCAAGGCTTGTTCTAAATCTGACTTAACAAGATCTAGAAGATTGTCGGGGGTTGCCCAAGCTTCAGGATTCTTTTCCCAACCAGTATTGGCACTATGAACAGGCTTCGTGATATAAGGAACACGGCCATAATTCTGTACCAACTGCATGTAAGTCCAAGCACGAATCAGCATAACCTGAGCAGCTTCTTTACGCATATAATAGATGCTATTCTTAGAAGCTAAAGTATCTACTTTCGAAAGATAGAAATTACATTGGTTGATAACTTTATAATAAGCTGAACGATTTAACAACGCATTTTCTCCATCAGCAGAACGCTTGAAATTAGCAATGTCTGCAATAGAGTCAGAAGTAAACATCGTTGTATCTGCCAAATCGCCACGAAGCTCACCGAGCAAAGTGTTTTGCTCTACAACATCCTGAACGTTTGCGAGAATACCGAGATAGAAGTTCACCGTATCTTTGCCGTTAAAGTTCTCGGCATAACGATTCAAATCAGGGGTCAGCATATCTTCGCAGGACGTCGTTGTTGCACCGAGTCCCAAAAGTAAGGCGAAAAGACCTAAAATAGATTTTGCTTTCATTGTTGTGATATTTGTAGTTGACTGGCAATCTGTGCGAGAATGATAGAGTAAGACTCTACACATTCTCCACAAATTGACTAATCTTTATACATTACAAGTTGATAGTTACGCCGAAATTAAAGCTACGACTCGAAGGGAGATATCCTGCATCAACACCCTGATAAAGGATGCCAGTGCCAACAGAAACCTCTGGGTCTGAGCCGAGATATTTAGTAACCGTGAATACATTGTTTACTTCACCCCAAACAGAGAGTCCTTGCAACCAGCTCAGATTCAATGGAAGTTTGTAAGTGAGGCGAAGTTTCTTGAGCTTCAAGAAAGAACCATCTTCAATCCAGCGATCAGAGAAACGCTCATTGTTTACCCACTCTTCATTGGTGGAAGCCATAGGACGAGGAACGTCTGTTACTTGACCTTCGTAACGCCAGCGATTAACAACGGCTGTAGTCTGATTCCAAATATTGTTTTGGGCTTCAAGCTGAGAACGCTGGTAGTTGAAGACATCATTACCCAGAGAATACTTGAAGATAAGATCCAGCGTAAGTCCCTTCCAAGACAACGTGGTATAGAGGTTACCATAAATCGTTGGATTGGGATTACCAATTTCAACCATATCAGCTTCATTGATCCAACCGTCGCCATTCTGGTCTACGAAATGTACATCACCAGCTTTGAAATTGCGATAAGGGCTAGATGCTATGCCGGTCGGATAACGAAGATATCCATACTTACCTGCTTGAGCTGCCTGAGCATCAGTACTAAAGACACCAGCTGTTTTATATCCATAGAAGACACCTACAGAACGACCTACAGCAGAAAGTACATTCTTGTTACCATAAACACTAGATAAAACTCCATGGAGAACTTGAGCAGATCCTTCAATGCGCTTGCCATTTGCATCAAGAGGATAAGAAGTGATATAGTTCAAGTCTGAAGTTGGCAACTTGGTCAATTCATTCTTGTAATGACCGATGGTAAAACCTGCTTGCCAACGCCAATCTTTATGATTAACGAGAACAGCATTAACATTGAACTCAACTCCTGTATTCTTCAAAGCACCATCGTTAGCCCACATTGTTCGAAGACCAGTGATGTCACTAACAGATTTCTGTGCCAAGAGATTAGATGTCTTAGCGTAGAACCAGTTGAGGCCCAAAGATAATCTATTGTCGAACATATTAGTATTCAAACCAATATTGAACTTACGAGTTGTTTCCCACTGAATGGTAGGATTCTCTATATTGGCAAGAACAAGAGATGTCGCACGATCCAAGAACTTGCGGTTAGCAAAATAGGTACGACTTGCATAGTAATCAACATCGTCGTTACCACTTTCTTCATAACCAGCTGTTAATTTCAGATAGTTTATGGCTTTTACATTGAACCAATCTTCATTAGATACAACCCAACCAGCCTGGAGTGAAGGGAAGAAGCCCCAACGAACACCAGCTAACTTAAGACCACCCTTAGCCTCTTTACCGAAACGAGAAGAGGCATCCATTGCTACAATAGCATTCAGGAAATAGCGATTACGATAATTGTAACTACCATTTACATAATAGCTCAAATTATTCCAAGTGTCGTTTGTGCCACCATAGTCTTTATACTGCAATGAATAAGACATATTAGGCATCTTATCATTGTCGTTGTTATAACCAGAAACATGGCTATCACTATAAGAATATGCAGAGTAGCGGAATCCGCCTAAGACATCTACAGCGTGTGCCCCAAACTGACGAGCCCAATTCACTTGGAAGTCATTGAACAAAGTTGTTTCCTTACCAAACTGTGAACGCACAATGCTATAAACATCGCCCAAACCTTCGACCTCCATAGTGGGAGTACCATTATAAGGCAAATAGTACTTCTCATTTGAACGGTTCAAAATGTAGCTGAAGCGATTCTGAATAGTGAGGTATTTATTGATTTGGTATTTGGGAGCAATGTTTAGATTAAACTGAGTTTGTTCCTGATAATTCTTATTATTTCCTTCACCATTAAGCAAAGTCCAATAAGGATTAACGAGTCCTGCAAATCCATAATCTTTAGCAAAAGAGAAAGGATTATTTGTATCGTTATAATTTTTACCAGCATAAACCTTATCTGTATGACCAAGATACAGACCACCATTCTTATAGCCTACAAAATAAGCATAGGGACTAATGAATGGAGACTGGATAAGGCCAAGAACATTCGGAGATGAAATATGGCGTCTAGAATAATCCTCTGCCCAACCATTATCACGTAGGTTATATGCATTACGTGCATAACCTATATCAATAGATGAGGTAAGATTCTTTGTCAGCGTAACATCTGTATTGAAGCGAATGTTCAAACGATTAAAGTCGTTTTTCTTTGCAGTAGCATTACTCTGAGTGAAACCTAGAGACAGGTTATACATTGCAATGTCATCACCGCCTTCTACACCAACCTTATAGTTTTGAGTAAATGCTGTACTATAAAGATCCGACTGCCAATCCGTATTGTTATGATACATCGGATAGAACAAATAGTTAGGATCTTCATTCAAGAATGGAATATTCTGGCTAGAAGAGAGGCTCTTTGCATACTCTGTTGTACCCAAGAATTCAGAAATGTAGCTGCGATACTGATTACCGTTCATCACAGGAATCTTATTGTGTATCGTTTCAAAACCACCATAAGCACGAATCTTAATGCGGGTAACCATACTACGGCCACGACGTGTGGTGATCTTAATGACACCATTCGCACCGCGCGAACCATAAAGAGCTACTCCATTCTTGATAGTTTCAACATTTTCAATATCCTCAGGATCTATAATATTGAAAAGATTATTAACAAAACCATCATGAAGAGTCGTACGATTGTACTGCATATCTTGCACTACACCATCAATAACGACAAGTGGTTGCGTATTTGCATTCAAAGAATTCAAACCATTCATCAGCAAGAAAGCACCTTGTGCAGGCATACCACCACGGTTAATTGCACGAACACTTCCATTCAGATGATTCTCAATATCATTCTCAATCGTAGTTGCACTTGAATTATCAAGGCCCATGCTAGCAGTATTGAAAATATCGGTAGCATCTTTATAAAGAGGTTTTACGATACCATTATACAACACTGCATCTTGCTTTTCAGAACCTTTGATACCCAATTGTACTGCATTGTAACCATCCAGGTTGATGTACAAAGCAGTTACGAATGTAGGGACAGAAATAGTATAAGCACCATTTTCATCAGTCATCGTAGTGTAGAAGCGATTACTCAAAGCTTGTACACGAACACCGGCTAAAGGCTTTTTTGTTGCCGCATCGAAAATATGGCCAGAAACTTGTTTCATTTCATACTTCGGTGCCACTATCTTAGCCTTGGCTGGAGCGACCTTTGTCTGAACCGCAACTGCGGTAGTGTCTGCCTCTTGAGCTGACAGCACGCATGTACCAGACAGCATGAAAAGGCATACACCTGCACGAATAACTCCCTGCATCATGTTAGTTCGTTTTATATTATTCATCTTAGACTTACTTTTTGTATGTTAACAAGAATTACTAGTCGCGAACGGGCTCAAGAATCACTTTGCTGATGTTCAGGGATTTCGTTTTACCACGAGTCTGATTTCTACGGGAGAGCGTGAAACGCAGACGTGGGAAAGAAACATAACCAGCAGGCAGATTTACATAGCACTTCGGGAACTCAAATGAATCAAAGAGAACATAGCTCTGAATTGAATCGTTGGAAATTGTAATGTTTCTTGCACTACCTATGGAACGATTGGTTACGTCGTCAATGATATCACAATCAAACGTTGTAGTTTCCTCAATTTCTTGCCCTGTCGTACGATCGTACTGGATATTAGCGATATTCGTACGGTTCGGAAGCATAATAGCACTGATTTTATACTTTGTACTATAAATATTATTCAAGATGATATCGACAGTCATGTTACCGTTTGATGCTTCAAAGCGACGATACATATTGTTCTCAACACTACCCTTCACATTTTCGTTACGATTAGCGGGAGTCAATTCAACAAGTGTTCCTTGACGAGTAGTCAGAGCGGTTAAGTCATTTTGAGTTGTAGCAATAAAGAAACCATACTGCAATTTAATTTCGTTCTTAGAAACAATTGAATAAGCAGGATTTACATTATAGCGATTGACTGCGTATATGTAACCATTTGAAGCTTTATATGGAGACTGTCCATTAAAAATAGGATTGGCACCACCTGGATTGGAATTATAATAAGTCACATTATTTGTAGACTTAATAGAATCTGCATGAGTAGCGTAATGATTCACCTGAGCTGAATCTGTCTGATTTGCAACAGGGAATTGGCTAGTACTGAAGAAAGCGCTACTAATAAGCATATCTTTTGCACTATAAGATTGCAGAGAGTCAGCGTTCACACGGAGTGCGTTATTATCTGTCTTATCAAAAACACGACGCTCACTTGACCAATCATAGGCATAACTACTACCATACTTGAACAAAGAGCTGACAGAATTGAAAGCTGTCTCAAAAGCAGCATCAGAAGGAAGAACTGCAATGTAGAGTGAGTCTTCATTCTTTACTCTTGCACCACAAGCATCTAAAATCTTGTTAGTCTGGTGGTATACTGAATCAACATATACCATCTGGCCATTTTCATTCATCGCACCTTGGGTACTACCAGATTCAGAGAAAGTTTCCTTGTCTACTTTTGGATCTTTCAACGCTGCCCAAACCTTTGAAAAATTAGAGTTTGCAGCAAGATAATCATATATATTATAGGCAAAAGGAGAACGGCCATTTAGCAAATGCAAAGAACCATTTGCCGACACAATATTACCTGCAGAAGCATCAACAGCTACGGAATTAAACAGATTATGAGAAACCTCGTAGACACTAACCTTAGCATTCAGCAGACGTACTTTTTGTGTACCAACATTGGACTCGTTGCTAAAACGTGCAATATGGTTCAGAACAAATTGATTGGCGACATCATAGTTGATTTGCCAAGCTTCTCGATTAGACTGTGATGTCGGATCAGAAGACTGTGCTAACAATTGATCACGCTTATCAAGTAATTTCAAATAATAAGATGCATTGTACGTACCATCTTTAGGTGCCCAAACAGTGAACGTCTGAGCCTGATTGAGAAGCTCACCCAGAGTTTGCTTTCCACTCTTGTCGTTAGCATTCTTCATGACATACGTACGACTCATAATCATCGCGAGAGAGTCTGTAGCACCATTGCTTTGTATGTTTTCCCAAAGAGTTTTGGAAGAAGCAGCGCCACTTTTTACATCATAATGGTCGTCAGAGCAAGCAGTTGTTCCTAAAAGAACAAGTGCACCCATAAAGCCATAACGAGCAAAATTTATATATTTCATATTCTTTTCTGTTTTCAATCGGTTATCGGAATGAAAAGTGGGCAGTCTCTAAAGAAATAGAGACTTGCCACTTTCATATTTTTACCATGGATTCTCTGCAGCAGAACCATTATATACATTAGAGGGACAATACTCTATGTAGTCCAAGAAGAACTGAGAGTCCAACTTTTTGAGTGCTGATTTAAAACGTATATAGTAGGTCTTGCCTGCTTCCATATATTGGATGCCAACGATACGGCGCACAACACAATAGGTTTTACCATTAGGCAATGCACGAGCTTTAGATGTACCTGTACCGTCACTTGCACCAAAGTATAGGGGGGCTTTCATATAGCCTTGAATACGCAAGTTCTTATCGTTTTCAATATTGGTTTCAACGTCTGGCACATCATCTTGCCAATTCAATTGAGGATTAGAGTTGTTGTCAACTGGCTGACGGAGGTCAAGGGGTAATCCTGTCGGTTGCAAGCGATAAGGATCCTCACCAAAATAAGGCTGAGCCATACCACGCAAAGGATTCTGAGAAATACCAAGACGGATTTCGTAAGTACCAGACTTTGGAACTGGCGGGAGACGCAGAGTAAAGTCGAAAAGACCTGCAGCCATAAATTCATCACCTTGATAGTCCGTCCAAGAGGTGCCCCCTGCCCAAGCGGCATTAAGATAAGCGAACTTTGTACCAGAGGATTCGTTTGTAATTGCAGCAAAGTAACCCTTCGGGAAGAAGTGATAATCAGCACCACGAATAGAATTAGACAACATTTCACTCAAGATTGTTGACAAATCCATACGCATACGTTCTCCACCCAGAGCATCAGCAACTTCTGTTGTCTTTAATAAAATGCCATCAATAGGATAGTAAAAGCCATTAAGCGCATTGTTATCGTACTGACCATTGGTTGCTGAAATCTTCACATTAAGACCCACACCTGGTGCGTGAGCAATTGTGGAAACCTCAGAATAGTCGCCATCAAAACCATCGTTATATTTAGAAACACGATTCAAATATATTTCATGTTCTCCTGTAGGAACCTGAGTCACTTTCAAGATATCATGATATTTACCTACGGTACGATAGTAATCCCATACATCAACAGAATAAGTCAGACGCTGAGGATTTTTCATATCTGCACCATACTTATAACCATATTCACTCAAGTGTACTACCAATTTATTATAAGGTATACGACCTTCAACAAAGTGATAAGCAACAAAGCGATTAACTGGATTTTCAGGATTTTTCAAATCATTGACATGGCTTGATCCATAAACGGGTTCAAGTTTAGCAAGAATAGCTTGTTTTACTTGATCCCAGTTTGTAATAGTTCCCTCGGAATTAGTAGTAACATTGATGCCCCACTCACGCGCATAAACATCATCTGTTTCAACAAATCCAGTAAAGCCTAAATAACGCTTTTGTGGAATTAAGAGGTCACGATAAACAGCGAATGTAGTTCTAGGTTCTTTCTCTTCATGCTCAATATTCTCATAAGCAAGATCACGATCAACAGCCAAAGAATCTGCTAAGCCTGTCTCCTCAAGAAGACGACCCATAATCTTCATATTGGGTGCTTGCTGAATCATCTCAGCCACAGTATTTGCTGACGGAGATATCACGCAATTCACGAGATGTACGATACCATTTGAAACTTTCTGATTCTCTTTAATAACAGTGGATGTACCATTGATAACATACGGACTGTTATTTTGAGTAGAATCTTGATGACAAGAAAGTAAACGGTCATTAAGATTGGACAGTGTAAACGTACCAGAAGTTGGGAAGTCAGGGGTTTCATAAGCACTTTCTGTTCCATTGTCAATCACGCAGTTGAACGCGATTAGCTGGGCTTGTTCGTAAGTTAGAGAACTAACATCAGTTGAGCCAGTGAGAGATGAAACATACTTTTTAACAGCTGAATTTGTCGGAGCAAAAACTGTATAATTACCACGAGCTGATAACACTGCTGTCAAAGAAGAAGCATTGTCAGATCTACCAAGTTTTACGCGATCAAAGATAGCCTTGATATCTGACAGAGAGTCAGAAGCTACCAAATAATCCGTAACAGTCTTATCTTTAGCTATTGCAAAGTTTGAATCATCAATGTCTTCCTTGCAAGATTGCAGGGAAAAGGCAAAGGTACACAGCAACAAGAAGCTGCAAAATCCTTTGATTCTAGATATTACAATATTCTTTTTCATATTTCCAATATTAATTCTTGCTATATCTGTCCCAAACTGGATTCTGATTCAGTTTACCACCTGCAGGAACTCCATTGACTTTCATTTCATCAGAGTACACAGGATTATAGAGAGAATAAAGCAATTTCAAACGGTTCTTGAGAGAAGTAGAGAGAGACATATTATCCGATAGAGATTTAGTCGGATCGTTAGTAGCTTCAGCCTGACGCACAATATCAAACCAGAATTTACCTTCCCCAACAAATTCTCGTTGACGCTCCTGATAAACTAAAGTCAGCAAATTAGCTGCTGTTTTATCTTTGCCATAATAGATATTGAGATTCGTGCGGTCGGTATTGAGACGAGTACTCTTATACTCACTCTGCTCCGTTGCTGTAGCAGGTTTCAGGCCTGGATTGTATCTACCAAAGAGGGCATTTACCATATCAAATCCTTCGCAAATATCTGCATTAACAATACCAGAAGCTGTCGCAGCCTTATCTGATTCTGCATGTTTGCGGGCAATAGCCTCTGCCTTCATCAACATAATATCTGAAAGACGATAAACTGGCCAATTGGCATTAGAAGTTGAAGAGGTGCGGAATGTATAGCTTCCACCTTTACCCATCTCTTGCCAATTATTTGCAGAAACAGAACTTGCAAGGTTTTTGATATACGGATAAACAGCATTAGCAGAGAAGGATGTAACTTGACTTATTTGCATAGTCTCAAGCATGCGGAAGTCCGTACGTCCAAAACCTTTTGCAGACTCATTACTATTGACATTTGCGAACAAAGAATTGACAACAAAGGCAGAAGTAGAAACACCTGAAGATGTATAGTTACTTAAATATCTGCCATAAGCACCATTAACATTGTTTACACCATCAAACTGCACTTCAAAGATACTCTCAGAGGAATTCTTATCACCAAAGATACTATTGTAAGCAACATCGGGAGTACCGCCCGTTACTTCGACAATACGAATCAAAGGATAAGGCTGAGTTTTCTCAATTGTAGAAGCAGAAGTATTCTTCAGCAAATTTTCCTGATATTTTGCTTTCATATAATCCAGTACGGCATCACAATGCTGGATAGCCTTATTAAAGCATTCCTGCGCTAAAGCGTTAGTATAAGCGTCATTTATAACCTTACCTTTTGCCGTACGTGAAACTTTAAGAGTATCTTTCCCAACAATAGAGTCCGTTGTCACATCAGAAATATTAATGATGTGTCCATAGGGAGTATTCGTTGGTTTCTTCGTATAATTTTTGAGAAGACATCCACGCCAAAGGTACATATCTGCAAGTAAGGCACGGATACCACGCTTCGTGAAACGCCCTTTATTATCATTTTCGGAACCAAAGTTATCAGCTGCATAATCTTTTACGACCTCTAAAGAATCTATAAGATCGCCAAGAATAGCAACTCCGGGAGTTGCAGGGATACGCGCTGCCATAGCTTGCTTATCTGTTGACACTGGTTCCGAAACATAAGGTACATCACGGAATGCACGAATCAGGTAGAAATAATACAAGGCACGGAGTGCTTCCATTTCCGCTTTAATAGGACGCCATTCACCTGTCCCAAGACTAGGGTCTACACCTTTATTAACCATTTGCTGTCCTCTAGAGAGAACAAGGTTACAATAATTAATACCAGTATAGAAAGTAGACCAAGAGAACATATTCTCTGAAGGCATGAGAACACCTTCTTGTAAATGAAGTAGCGATGTATTGTCCAACTTCATTAACTTAAAGTTATCTGAGCGAAGTTCTCCCCACAGCATAACACTTGGAGTGGTACGATTGAGAATTGTATAAGCACCTGCACGGACATTATTAAGGTCGTTCTTATCCTCCCAGAATTTTTCTTCTGTAATCTGGTCTGTCGGATAGACGGTCAAGTAATCGTCACATGATTGCAATACTCCACCAAAGCAGAGAATACCTGCTAAAGAGAGTAACTTGACATATATTTTATTCATTTTCATTGTCTTCTTCCAATTAGAAACCAAAGTTCAAACTAAAGGTAAAGGAGCGAGAACGCGGAGTTTGTGAACTATCGGTACATGGACTAAATCCATAAGCCGAATGTTCAGGATCTACACCTGAATATTTCGTCCAGAACAATAAATTGTTTCCAGAGAAAGCAAAACGAAGCGAACTCAAGCCATACTTCTTCAACTGCTTAGCAGGAACTGAATAAGAAAGCTGGAAGTACTGGAAACGAAGGAAGTCACCAGGTTCAACATAGCGATCGCTAATCAATGCATTATAAGATACACCGATAGATGCATTCATCGCGCGTGGAATCTGAGTTACTTGACCATTCTTTCTCCAACGATGGTTCACAGATGCACTTTGATTGCGGTTTGTACGCATATCTTCGGCGTACATACGTGCAAGGTTTAGAATCTTATTACCTATACGGAAATTGAAGTTAGTCTTTAACTGCCAGTTACCATAAGTTAAGTCGATACCAAAACCACCATTTACTTTCGGGTTAGAACCGCCAAGGTATACAATATCTAATTGGTTGATTTCACCATCATGGTTAATATCATCATAGATTACATCACCACCCTGGAATTGATAGTTAATACCTCCATAGTTGTACATCATCGGTAGCGGATTACCATTCTTATCGTAAATCACATTACCTTGAGCATCACGGGCAATAGGAGCCGTCTTACCCGAATTCTTCGCTGTATTACGATTTGTTCCATCAGGATTATTAGGAGTATTTCCACTATAGAAGTATTGGTTCTTATCATCATTCAAGAAATAACCATTATGCGCATAGTCGTATGCATAGATACCCTTGTAGCGATAACCATAAATACCACCTAAAGCATTACCAATCTGAACACGGCGTAATACTTGCTCATTCTCATAATTCACCTCTGTGTTATTACTTGCCAAAACGGAAGCATCCATTTGGGTGATAGTATTTATGTTCTGAGCAATATTGAAACGAAGTTTTGCACTAAACTTTCCAACCTTAAAGATTGGACGTGTAGTGAGATAAAGTTCCCAACCTTCATTTTTCATTGAACCTACATTAGCATAATCCAAACGAGCATAACCTGTTGAGGAAGGAACACTTACACCGCTATTAAGCAAATCAGTCGTTCTCTTATTATATATATTCAAATCAAACTGCAAAAGGTCTTCTAATAAATTTAAGTTGAAACCTAAGTTCCAAGACTTTGTCTTCTCCCACTTCAACTCAGTGAGGCGAAGATTAGAAGGAACGATAGCTGTTACACCATTATAAACACCTGCTGCTGAATACTTATTAAAGATTAGTCCCTCAGAACCTGGAGCATTACCAGTAATACCCCAACCTGGACGGAAGGCCAACATACTTACAACCTTTTTAACAGGTTGAAAGAATTTCTCATCACTAATATTCCAACGACCTGATACACCAGGGAAGAATCCCCACTTACTGCCAGAACCAAAACGGGTGCTACCATCTGCACGCAACGTAACATCGACAGAATACTTAGAACCGTAAGAATAGTGGATAGAGCTGATACCACTCATAGTGTGACCTTTACCAGTCGAAGTACTACTACCTGTTAGATAACCAGGAACAGTTGCATCAGTAATACCACCATTAATACCAGAATTACTAGAATTTTGGTGAGTACTATTACTTGAACCTACCTCGAAGCGTGCAAGAATTTGAAGAGAGTGGTTGTTATTGTAAAAATAGGGTTTGAATACAAAAGAATGACGAGTCGTGAACTGAAGATTCTTGAAATCAGAATTAGAAGTCAAGTCAACACCATCAGACCATGCACGAGACGTAAGACTGTGAGGATAATATGCATCACGAGTTTCAGTATAAGCATTCATATACACTTCACCCGTATAATTCAACTGAGTTTCATCATCAGCCTTACCTAAGAGCTTGTATTCCAAAGAGAATTGTGGGGTAATGGTGTAAGTAGACCATCTACGCCAAGCCTGATTTGCAATTGCAACAGGATTACCATTCCTCACCATATCAGCAAGATAGTAAGAAGAGCGGTTACTATTAGCACCGACCAAACCTGCAGCACCTGCAGCAGGAGGCATGATGAAGTATTCACCTGTATTGTAATACTCACCTACTCCGTCAGCAGTTTCACGATATTCATTACGATAAACTGTCATATTAGGCATTGCCTGATATGCATAGTTCAGTAGATTATCGTCGTAGTTCTTATCATTCTTTGTATATGTAAGACCAAAATCAGAAGTAAACTTGATACGATCACTTACCCAATAGTCCAAAGCCAGACGCGTTGTGAAACGATCCAAAGCTTGCTTAATAATGGTACCTGTTTCGTGAACATAAGAACCAGAAATACGGAAGGTTGCTTTTTCACCACCACCTGCAACAGCGAGATCAACACTATGAGACTGACCGAATTGTGTTACTTCTTTGAACCAATCAGTATTCTTATTATAATTACCATAATAAGCTGGATAGTTCTGGAGATACATAATTTCAGCAATACCAGAAGCATTGTCGCTCTGAGTTGGATTGAAGTAAGCCTCCTTCAACATCATAGTGTAACCATCACCATTGAGCATCTTCATGCCTTCAGGCTGCCATGAGCCATTGAAACGATAACCAACATTCACTTTGGTTTTACCGCGGGCACCACGACGAGTCACAATCTCAATTACACCATTAGAACCACGAGAACCCCAGATAGCTGTTGCTGCAGCATCCTTGAGGACGTTGATACTTTGGATATCTTCAGGGCTAACCTGCAACAAAGTAGCAAACTGTTCTTGATTTTCAAGATTAGAAAGATCGAGTTCGCTACTGTTATAATCCTCCATAATGTAACCATTGACAACAATTAGCGGTTCTTGAGAACCATTAATCGAAGATACACCACGCAAACGCATGGATGTACCAGCACCCAGGTTACCAGAGTTTGCAACAATGTCCAAACCTGCAATCTGTCCCTGCAAAGCTTCACCAGCAGTTTCAAAAGAGAGACCTTCCATGTCGTCCATGTTAAGTGTCTGCTTAGCTACAGAAATTTCACGTTCAGGAATTGTCAAACCATTCGACTTCACACGACGTGTACTCGTTATAACTGCTTCCTTCAAGGTACTCTTATCCACAAGTTCTATACGGAAAGAACGTTGTGCGCCAATGGTTGTCACTTTAGTGACATAACCAATATAAGATACTTGGAGTCGGTTATTGGGATTCTTGATGGCCATTGAGAAATTACCATTTGCATCGGTCTGCGTTGCAGAAACGTTACGGTTATTGGCATCTTTCTCAATTACGTTTGCCATAACAATAGCACCTTCCCCTTTACTCCATACATGACCAGTGATTCGAGTCTGTGCAAATGCAATAGAAAAGCAGAAACACAGAACGAGGGTCAGTAGATACTTCATGTTATTCATAATACTATATTATTTGCGTGGTCTGTATTTTGCAACAAATCGTCTTGCACTGCCAGATGTTGTCCAAGCACTATCATAACGGCCGGATTTTAACTTCATAAAATTGAGAACTCCATCAATCTGATGAATAGCAGCATAAGAAGAGACCTTAACATAACGAGATTGCGTCATATTAGAAGGAGCTCTGTCAAAGTTCATGTCACGGGCAACCAAATTATAAGGCGCAATAACATGACGAGTATCACCATTAAGGTCCTTTAATTCAATTGCATTTGTCGTTTGCTTCAAGCCAATAGACATATACACATTTCTATCGTTATCAATACAAGATGTTTGATACGTACCACTATTAGTGGCATTATCTACATAGAAAGCATTGTCTTGGAAGTGATACTTCAAGAAGTTCACAAGGCATACAATCATAGCTTGTGCCTTAATCTTGGCATCAGAATTTACTACACCAGTTGCAGCGTCCGTATTTGCATCGAGATAATTTTGAATCGAAGTCCAAGTAGGTAGACCATTAGCAACAGCTGCAGCAATAGCTGCATTAGTAGGAATGTAAATAGTATAACGGTAGTTATTGAAGAAACGGACCAGTTTTTCTCCATTTGCAGGATGATTACCAGCATTGTCTTCAGCTACAAAGATACGATACTTATTCTGCTCGTTGTTCCAAAGAGCTGCTTCATTAGCCTTTCCGTTAATACTATCTTTAAAGCCTGCCTTCTGAAGTAGTTCTGAGTCAAAGAAATTACAGAGTTCATAGAATTGGCTGAATTCTGAATGATCGCGCATAATTGCGAAAACCGAATTCATTGTAGGCTGCATCGGGCGATCGAGCAAGTAAGTCATACCATTACCATAACCATTCTTTTCAGAAGTCATGTCAAAACCTTCCGTAACAGTACTTACATTGTTATTGTCTGCAGAAGCATCGCTATTTTGATCCAATTGCAAACCACCTTCTACCTTCATTCCACGACCATTATTATTAGCATCGCCAGCATGAGCCAAATAGATAGGAGCGCCACTGCGAGAGGTGAAGAAACGATTACCAGCATTCATACCTCTAGTATCATTGTTCTCATGAACCACAATATGCTGATTTACCATTTCAATGAGCAACTCACGTTTTGTTGCACCATAGTCATTATTCGCATAGGAATTATCCAAAACGTCATTGGGCAATGACTGATAACGACCTGTAACTTGACCGTCTACAGAAGCATCTCTATCCTTGTCGGGATTGTATTTGCGTGCAATAGCTTTGATGGGCAAACGAGGAGAGTTATCCGTTGCAGAAGTTGCACCATACTCGAAAGTCCAATAACGACGATTGGAAGGAATACCACTTGACATAGATACAGGATCCACATAACCATACTTTGCGAGTCCGTCATCTGTCGGAACAAAGAAAGAGAAGCGGCTCTGCATAGCTTTCAAGTAAGTACTGAAATACTGCTTCAAGGGAGCGCTTGTATAAGAAGTACCATCAATATATGGTTCGTCTGCACGCAACACTGAGCGAATCACCTTCGTGTTTGATTGAAGGATAGCTGGTGCTATTACAGCTGCATAGTCAGCAGGAGTAATAACAGTATTCATTATATATACTACACCATTATTAGCAAGAAGAGTCTTTTCAAACAAATTCTTGTAAGCAGCTTCACTTCCATAAGTTGTTGCTGGGAACATTTGATCCTGAGCATCATTCATAATGGTCAAGTACTTGCTAGGAACGGTCTCTGCATAAGAGTCCTTCATCAAGTTATTAACAAGTGCTTGGATCACACTCAGAGGAATCTGCTGAATATTGAAAAGCAAATTCTCTTCTGTGTTTGCCTTTTTACCATAACGATTGATAAGAACACGACCTCCACCATTAAGGAAGTATTCCTTCATAGCTTTATCACTTGGCACGAACATAGCCGCCATATCATTTTCTTTCTTAGTAGAAGAAGATATCGCATATGTATTCCAAGCTGGGTCAAAACCTAGTTTTGGAAAATCTCCCAGCGACTTTCCTTTTGGATCAAGGGCAATAGCAACGTTACCTTGAGAGTTTGAAGAAATATAACGTTTCTGGAAGATTGAGTCACCATTTATATTATGGAGAGCTGAATATTCATCCGTCAATGTACGAGAAAAGTATGGCGCACTAAAACGATCTAGCAAAGCATTGAAATACTTCGTATCACCATTTGTACGAATCACCTCAGCCATATTAGGAGGAGTCACAAGAACTGAATCGAGAACGTGATAGTAACCATTCAGACAAGTCACATCTTGTTCAACAACTCGACGATTGTAGATATAGCTACGATTCTCCGTTTCAGGCCAACTTCCATTTGGAAGGTTCAGAATGAAAGCAACGTCATCATGCTTCACTTTCTTCTCATTCATATTTCCTTCGAGGAAGTGAGTCATCATTGGATTAGTTGCATCCACTGCCATATATATACCACCGCGAGCTTCTCTACGGTAGTAGTTCCAGTATTTAGTATCACCTGCATCCGTACCATCAGCATCAGGCTGATTAAGATTTTCAGGCAACTGATACCATCTCCAATACGGTACTGTGTCAGTTGCCGTTGCATTAGAGACTTGGCGTAAACACAAGTTTTTACCATTATTTTCTGTATTGGAGAGCTTCTCCATTACATACGCATTATTCAACATAGAGTTGTTGAGCAATACGCGCTTCTGATTTGTTGAGAGCTGATCATAGCTTCTAATGGGATTACCATTGCCATCTTTCCAAGTTGTGGTTTGGAAGAAATGTTCATAGGCTTTGTCATCGGCCACAAAGAGCGTCAAGCTACCCGTCTTCGACAGCACATCCTTATACCCCAAATCATTCACCAGACGAATTGTAGTCTTAAATGTTCTGTCGGTACGGTTATTCAACTCATCATATATACTCGCTCCAAGAAACGCTGGTTTCTTTTCATCCAGATCATAATTATCCGAACAAGAGTAAGTAATACCGCAAGTTGAAAGCAAACACAACGCACCTAGCATTGCAGTTCCCAATCGGTTAAATCGGTCCTTCATACCTTTAAGTAATTGATTATTTTGTAGTTATATTTAATTCAGTGTTTACACACAATTATACGTTGGGACAAAGATAATTTTTTCTTATCATTTGACACGCAAGTATTGCAACTAATAAATTATTAGTTTATATTTTTTAACAATCAACAAAGGTAAATATGGTTAAGCATTGATGGATTGGTACACAACATTTATAGAAAACAAATGCTATAGAAGAATAACCAATCCACAATTACATCCTAAAAAACAATAGATTACGTATTTTAAAAGCACTCACGTTTCCGACAATTAAAATTTATGAGCAGAAACACAAGTGCTTAAAAAATACTTTAAAATATCTCAAAATTGAGAATCTAACGAGGCTTCTAAAATAAATCCGAAAAGGACGAAACTAACTATAAATTAAGAGAGTGCTAAACGAGCAATTCCTTCTACTTCTATCAACCAACCAGGGCGACATACACGAGCCTCAACAATTAGCACTGGAAGATGATGCAATCTCTTTTTCAAATACGCTGCCACTACGGGATAATCAGAGATGTCACGCAAATAAACAATAGCATATTCCAAATTAGACAAAGAAGCCTCTCCGTCGTTCAGCAATTTTTCAATATTAAGAAACAGACGCTCAGTCTGTGCTTGAACATCTCTCTCATAAAGCACTTTTCCCTGATTATCAATGCTAGCTGTACCTGACAACATCAAATATCTTTGCCCATTTGCATCTAAACTTGTAGCGCGTTCAAACGCCACGCCATATTCACGAGTGGGATTGAGGTATTCAAGTGCCTGAAGATAACGAACATCGTTGCGTTGCAAACCATCAACAGACAAAAAATCAGCACATACAATCGATTCTGCATTGGAAGGATAGCCACCAATACCCGTAGAGGCTATATAATGAGTATCTCCCGTAAGTCCCTCCTTAGCAAAGACCTTATTACGCCCCACAACTACGCCGTGGTAGTTTCTATCCACATCTCGCACATAGAACCACGTGCGATGACAATTTGCTTCAAGTGTAAGCCCTTCTTCTTTCAAGAATTGTTGATGTCGACGGAACGCTTCAATTGTTTCTTCTTCTGCGGAGAGACTTTTTGCTTCAGCCGCTGTGAAACGAACTGATTGAAACAATATTTTCAACGCCCCTATGCCCATCTTCATTCGCTCAGGAGTACCTACTTTTTCTACATTCAATTCTGTTGTTAAAACACAGTGTAGAGCTACTTTCTCACCACTCAATAAGGGCTGTTCAATAAAGCTAACAGCACCTGCGTTGAGTTGGAGCCAAAGAGGATGTTGATGAAGAACTTCTAACTGATTAGCTGCATCTGAAAGATAAATACGTGTAACCAATAGTTGAGTCAGAGTAAGTTTTTCATTTTTCAGCATATCAACAAGTTGAACACTGAGACTATTCAACTGCTCGTCTAGTCCTCCTTGCTGACTGGGGACCAAAATTTTGAATATTAACATATCTCTGTCAAATACTTATTTACCAACATTTCCACCTTCTGCGGTTTTATGCCCCAACGTGGAGCTATAAGCAGTTCGCTTGGCGATTCCGAGACATAGCGTTCAAGTGCCACAGAGGACTTCAAACGCTTCAAAAATCGTGCAACAAGCTGAGCGTACCCCTCTGCTGTCATCAAAGAATAGTCCGCTTGATGGTGTATAAAATCTTGCGCCATAACTGTTCCTCGAAGAATTTGCAACTGATGAAGTTTAAGCACATCAATTGGCAATTCATTTATTCTGTCTGCTTGCTCCACATCACGATCTTGCGTAACAGTGGGAAGTCCCATAATGAGATGTACTCCAATCGTCAGTCCGCGCTCTGCAATGGCTCTAATAGTTCGTTGCGCACAAGCAAAATCATGTCCTCTATTGATGCGTTTCAACACATCGTCATAGGTACTTTCTACACCGAGTTCAATGTGTACAAAAGTTTCTTTATTCAACGCTGCTAGATAATCCAGAACATCAATCTCCACACAGTCGGGACGCGTAGCTATCACAAGGCCTTCAACATCTTGAACACTCAATGCCTCTTCATAGAGTTGGCGCAAACGTTCTAAAGAAGCATACGTGTTCGAATACGACTGAAAATAAGCCAAGTAGTGCGTATTACTCTTCGCCTTGTGAGAGAAAAAATTTTTTCCTCGTTGAATTTGTTCTGTCACGCTCAAGTGCGGATCACAGTACTGCGGACTATAGCTATAATTGTTGCAGTAAGAACATCCTCCTCTACCTACCCGACCATCACGATTAGGACATGTGAAACCTGCATCGATAGCCAACTTTTGAATTGGCCCCGAAACATGGTGCGACAGGAATTCTGAAAAAGAGGGATTATCCATAGGCGCACAAAGGTAGTAAAATAATGGCTGAATAATGAAATTTGAACTGAAAAGGAGCAGATGCTTTTGGGCGTAAATCTCCTTATTGCATAAAAGAATACAATAAAGATGTCAGCTGACAGAATAAGGATGTCAGCTGACACACTTATTGCATTTAAGAAGATGATAAAGAAAAGAAGATTATGAAGAGAGATAACGCTCTCTTTAAGAACATTTTCCTATTCTCACGTCGTCACGCCGTCACACTTAATCGATAAAGTATTGAAAAAGTTCGCATTACCAGTGCGACAACGGTGTGACAACAAAACTTTAAAAAAGACATTTGTTGTCACACCGATAAGTACCTATCCAAAAAGCCGTTCTTCTTTACAAATAGCCGTAACACAGCTTTTTCAGAGCAAGTCTTTATAAGCTTCTATCGCACGCTCTGTCGTCTTCACAGCTTCTTCCAAGGGGAAAGGGAGTTCTCCGCCACTGGCATTAAGATGACCTCCACCATTGAAAAATTCTTCTGCCATTTTATTACAAGGGAAATCATCAACACTGCGCAACGAAACCCTAACAACATCTTTTTCTGTATCTTCTCGAAGGCTGATACTCAAACGCATACCTTTCACTTGCAGGGGCATATTTACCAATCCCTCGGCATCACCACGAATGAAATGAAAATCTTTCATTTCATTCCTCGTTATAGTGAAGATACTAGCCTTATTATCCGCATAAAACTTCAATTTCTCATAAAGTATATAGCCTTGTAAGCGCAAACGATCTACAGAATAAGTATTGAAAACGTTTCTATATATCTTATCCTTGTCAATTCCTTTCTCCAGTAATTTGCTAATAATGGTATAGATTTCAGGATTATTCGAGTTGTAAGTAAAACCTCCTGTATCTGTCATCATACCACAATAGAGCGCGGAAGCCCCCTGAGTTGTCATTGTTTCGTATCCTCCCAACTGATAGATTAGGCGAAAGACAAGTTCTGAAGTAGAACTCATCTCGGGATGAGAGATAATAGTTTGAGCACATGTCGTATCAGGAGACAAGTGATGGTCTATCATCAAACGCTCTGCCTTTGAATTCGCTACAACATCACCCATTTCCTGTAAACGATGCAACGAATTAAAGTCTAACATACAAATAAGGTCTGTACCTTCTATCAAGTGGCGAGCAACGTCACGCTTATGGTCATAGAAAATTACCTTCTCCGAGTTAGGAAGCCAACGGAGAAAATCAGGGAAAGGGTTAGGCATTACAACAATAGCTGATTTTCCTAATCCTTGCAAATATTCGGCCCAACCCAGCGCAGCACCTAAAGCGTCGCCATCTGGTCCTCTATGCCCCATAATTACAATTTTACGCGCATTTTGAAGTGTGCGCATCAAAGAAAATAGAGTAGTATTATCTAAAAGAGGATTCATCAATAATTATTTTCTAAAAAGGTTTAGTTAAGTTGATACTAAAAAAATCATTTACAGACACTTTAATGCAGCCACCTCACCAACAGGATCGAAAGACTTAAAGATGGCACTTCCAGCTACAAGGGCATCGGCTCCAGCTTCTTTCAACTGTTTTCCAGTCGTTCTATTGACCCCTCCATCCACTTCTATCAAAGCTTTTGAAGCCTTACGATCTATAAGTTCACGCAACTGACGTGTCTTTTGGAGGCTATTTTCTATAAATTTCTGTCCGCCAAAACCAGGATTCACACTCATAAGCATAACGAGATCCAAATCTTGAATAATATCCTCAAGCAAGCAAACGGGAGTGTGCGGATTAAGAGTTACGCCTGCCATCATTCCCGCATCTTTGATTTGTTGAACCACACGATGAAGATGTACGCAAGCCTCATAATGCACATTCATTATCTTGGCACCTAAAGCGGCCACTTGACTCACAAATTTCTGTGGCTCTACAATCATCAGGTGCACATCCAATGGTTTCTTAGCTGCTTTAGCCATTGCTTCCATAACGGGAAAGCCAAAAGAGATATTGGGTACAAAAACGCCATCCATCACATCAAGATGAAACCAATCAGCTTCACTCGCATTTAGCATTTCTATGTCACGCTGCAGATTTCCAAAATCCGCAGACAGAAGGGAGGGAGATACGATCATATATCTAAATCTTTTAATGATTTTTCTGGGCCATCATCAGATAATAGGATAGAGTTATTCTCTCTAAGCTTCTGAATATAGGCTAGTTCATTCAATGCAAAATCAGCATTTAACGGTTCTTTCAACATTTTCTTATAAACGTTTTCAGCACTGATCAAGTCGCCAAGTTCAACATGTACATAAGCCCAACGACGACGAAGAAAGTTCATAAAGCGCTCTTCTACGTCCGTCATTGGCTCTGCTCCATCAGTGTACTTCTCTCGGAGCTCTTTAATAAGAGTATTTATAACGTAAAGGGAGCGAAAATCGCGCGCATTTACTAATGTATTTACATAGGCGATACTAACACCTATATCTCTTATATGAAAAATGCCATCCAAATAATAATAAGCTTGATCATAGAGCTTCAACTCTGCATAAGAAGAACCCAAATAAAAGGCAGTTAAGAACAATGTGTTTTGGATTGCTTCATCTTTGGGAAGCTCATATGCCAACATCTTATTCCAAACGGGTGCCAGATACGCAATCACCTCATAATAACGTTCTTGACGAAAGCATTTCCTTCCCCAATAAACCTTCTGAGCAAAGTCATCCGTTTGCCACAATGCTAACATCTGCTGATCTTCCGTAAGTTCTTCTTGTTTGCCCGCAAAGATTTTATCAATTGCATCCTGCCGCATATAAGCCAGTTCTTTCAAGCGTTGCTCATTATCGCCCTTATCATAAGCCAAATAGAAACTAGAAGATTTTAATACTCCTGGCACTTCAAAAGCTCCAGCTTCTGCATTGACATCAGCAACAGCCGCCACTACATAAAGACATTCTTGAGTTTCCTTATCTGCTTTAAGAACAATCGTAGCTATACGCAGAGAGTCATTTTCTTTCGTCTGATATTTATACTTCACAAGCAGAGTAACAACATCTTTAACAAAAGAAGGCTTCCCTTCCTCTTCCTCAGCAATAAGAGAAGAAAGCACATTGAAAGTTTTAACTTGTTCAGCTGACGACAAAGTCTTAATACTATCTGATACTATAGTAATATCAATTATTGAAGGCTGATTTATTTGAAAAACAGTAGCTAAAAGAGAAGCAACACTTATAGGTAGTTTCGCCCCTGATCTATAATTAAACGATTCATTATCAGTCTTTTTTACTTCTCCTTCATTATTTAAGTGAAAAAGTTCAAGAGAGTCCAATAATGCATTTTCACGCGCATAGTTCAAATTATTTTTCTCTACGTCATAAGGCGAAGAAGAGGAACCTTCTTTTTCTAGAAGCAAAAACTCATTTGTAAAGATTCTTCGAACATCAAAGAATCCTTCCAAAAGAGTTAAAAAGGCATCTTTTGTCCGCAGAATATCATCAGTAAAAAAGAAAGGTGCAGAAATATGGACAATCATATTCTTTTTATCATCACTATAGGCATAATAAACTGTATGACACAGAACTATAGTATTAACCCGATTACAAGCAACTCGCAATAAATCTATTTTTTCAGCAGATACTTCTGCGATACCTTGGAAGAAAATAACCACCTCACCACTATGGGGAAAAATCCGCATATTATAATATCCATTTTGGAAATTAAAACGAAATTCTACGAGGTCATCCTTGCGTTTTTCTCGAGTGTACGTGCAACCGATCGATTTTAAGAGATTCTCAGCGTGTTTAGAATTATCCTCCTGAGAGCTTTTTCCGTTCTTTTTTGAGAAAAAGGCTCTAATTCTCTCTTTTGAGGAAAAAAATAGAATGACGGCTATCAACAAGACATCAACAACAACTGCTATAACATTTATAAAATCCATGTAGGTTACACCTCCTTAAACATTATACAAATGTACCATAAAAATATGGAATCCTTATAATCCAGCGGAAATTATTATTTTTGCGTTCCATAATCATATCAAAACAAAACTATGTCCGTACGCCAAATCCCCCTGGAAGATTTTTTTCGCAATAGTCCGCAAGCAGCGTTTCAATTATCCCCCGACGGGAAGCATCTCTCCTTCATGGCGCCCTATCAAGACCGAATGAATATTTTTGTTCGCAACTTGGACGAAGAAGAAGCCACGCAGCTGACCCACGAAACCGAGCGAAGCATTGATGGCTATTTTTGGGTGGACAATACGCGCATATTGTTTATGAAAGATGATGGGGGCGACGAGAACTACCACCTTTTCGGTGTAAATCTTGATGGTTCTGACCTCCGCTGTTATACTCCTTTCGACGGAGTACGTGTAAGAATCATTGATGACCTAGAAGATATTCCGGACCAAGTGCTTATTGGCATGAATAAGCGTAATCCCGAGTTTTTTGACCCATATCGTCTTGATTTGAAAACTGGAGAACTAACACAACTAGCAGAGAATCCTGGAAATTGGCAGGGATGGATGACAGACCACAATGGAGTTCTCCGATCTGTAACAGCCATTGTTGACGGTGTAAATACTCAGATTCTCTACCGCGATCATGACAACGAAGATTTTCGTGCAGTACTGACAACGAGCTTCAAGGATAGCGTTGATTTCATAATATTTACGCCTGACAATAAGTATGTGTACGCTGCAACAAATTTAGGGCGCGACAAATCTGTCTTAGTTCTCATGGATCCTGCTACGTGCGAGGAAATAGAAGTGCTCTATGAAAACCCCACCTACGATATATCTTCTATCAGCTACTCCCGAAAGCGAAAGAAGCTACTGGGCGTATTCTGTAGCGGCCACAAAGATCCTGTACGCCATTACTTTGACGAGGAAGAAAAGAACTTAAAAGAAAAAATGCGGAGCTTCTTCCCTGGTCTCCACTGCGGTATGAGCGATTGCGATAAGGCAGAAGAGAAGTATCTACTTTATGTGGGTAGCGATCGCAATAAAGGGGCATATTACTACTACGACATTCACGAAGATCAGCCTCGAAAAATTGCTAGTCTTTCACCATGGCTCAACGAAGAAGAAATGGTTGAAATGAAAGCAGTCAAATATACTACGCGTGATGGACTAGAACTGGAGGCTTATCTCAGTTTGCCTAAAAGCTTCGATAAAAAGAATCCTACTCCTCATCCTGTTATCATCCATCCACATGGAGGTCCTTGGGCACGCGACTATTGGGGATTCGACTCTGTCGTTCAGTTTCTCTGTAATCGTGGTTATGCTGTCTTTAGCATGAACTTCCGTGGTTCAACAGGTTACGGACGCAAATTCCTAGAAGCCAGCTACAAAGAATGGGGACGCAAGATGCAGGACGACATCTCTGATGGTGTAGCTTACCTCATAAAAGAAGGTATTGCTGACCCAAAACGAGTAGCCATTTATGGTGCGTCGTATGGAGGCTACGCAGTTTTGGCAGGCCTCGCCTTTACGCCAGAGCTCTATCGCTGCGGTATAGACTATTGCGGTGTCTCAAACCTCTTCACCTTCATGAATACTATCCCACCCTACTGGAAGCCAATGCTTGAAATGATGTACGAACAAGTGGGCAATCCAGAAACTGATCACGACTTGCTAGCGGCTGCTTCACCGGCACTCCATGCCGACAAAATACGCGTACCACTCTTTATTGCTCAGGGAGCTAACGATCCACGCGTCAATAAAGCAGAAAGCGACCAAATGGTAGAAGCTCTCCGAAAGAATGGCGTAGAAATAGAATACATGGTAAAAGAAAACGAAGGACATGGTTTCCACAACCAAGAAAATCGCTTTGACTTCTACCGCGCTATGGAAAAATTCCTCACAAAATATCTATAAACCATCGCGTAAACGCTAGAATTATAGTTTTATTGTGTTATTTTCCGCACCCAAGTATTGTTTTATAACATACATTTATTACATTTGCAACCGATAACTATAAAATTACTGCCTATCGAAACAGCATTACTCCAAAATCAAAACATCTGAAAGTAATGACTACTCTCAATTTTCAGCCGGACGAAATTCTTGTCGGCCTTTATGCACAAGGAGATAACGAGGCTTTTGACGTCCTCTTGTCCCGCTATAAAGATAGGCTCTATTCCTATATAAATTATATTGTACGTAATGACGATGTTGCGGAAGATATCTTCCAAGAAACGTTTGTCAAGGCTATTATAACCATACGTCAAAACAAATATCACGAAAGTGGTAAGTTCTATGCGTGGCTGACACGTATAGCGCACAATCTCATTATCGATTTCTTTCGCGTAGAGAATGCTAATACGGTAGTTTCTAATGATGAAGTAGAATACGATATTTTTAATAATGCAAAACTGGCTGACACCTGCATCGAAAATAGTTTGGTGAACGACCAAATCCTAAACGATGTGCGGAATTTGATGAATCATCTTCCGGAAAGTCAGCGGGACGTTGTCTATATGCGCTACTATAAGGAGCTTTCTTTCAAAGAGATTGCCGAACTGACAGGCGTTAGCATCAACACCGCTCTTGGACGGATGCGTTACGCTATCATGAATATGCGCCGCATGGCGGAAGAGCATAATATTCAGCTTAACGCCATCTAAACAGAGCTTATCCACACATTTTTTATATAGACAGAGTTCTCCTGTACAGGGGAACTCTATTTGTTTTTACTGGTATGAGAGAAGAAAAACACAGAAAAGCAGAAAATAAATCAAGAAATACATACTAAAAGTATAGGCTCTGCGTTTGAATAAACAGATGCGGCGAAATAGGAGGAAAAATGCAGCCACTAACCGCACAAGAATAAATTATAAAGCAAGTTGCCTATGACTGATTCTTTACCACATCGCACTTCGCCACGCGAAGACACTCTAAAATTTCTTCGGGAATTTGCCCGTTTCTATCAGCCTGTGACACTGCCCACAAATGACGACACGGACTCTAGAATGGGTTCGCTCTCAACCTCTCTATGTTAGTAAAACACTAAGCACACACCTCTTCTCGGACGCTGTGTGCTTTTCCATTTATAAAGCATTTATCAATGAAGAAAATTTTATTGCTCGGATCTGGCGAATTAGGCAAAGAATTTACCATTGCGGCCAAACGCTTGGGACAATATGTTATTGCGTGCGACAGTTACGCTGGAGCTCCAGCACAACAAGTAGCCGATGAAGCGGAAGTATTCTCTATGCTCGATGGCAATGCTCTAGAGGCAGCCGTTCGCAAGCATCGTCCCGACATCATTGTTCCCGAAATCGAAGCCATTCGTACGGAGCGGCTCTACGACTTTGAAGAACAAGGCATACAAGTTGTGCCGTCCGCTCGTGCTGTCAATTTCACGATGAATCGTAAGGCGATCCGCGATTTGGCGGCTAAAGAACTAGGCGTTAAGACTGCACGCTATTTCTATGCAAAGAACTACGAGGAGTTACAAGCGGCGGCCAACGAAGTTGGTTTCCCATGTGTTATCAAGCCCTTAATGTCGAGTTCTGGACACGGGCAGAGCCTTGTGAAAAATCCCGACCAACTTCACGATGCGTGGACATCAGCCATAGAGGGAAGCCGAGGCGACATTCAGGAAGTTATCATTGAAGAATTTATCCGTTTCGACAGCGAAATCACGCTACTTACCGTCACTCAGAAAAATGGTCCTACACTCTTCTGCCCTCCCATTGGACATGTACAAGAACATGGCGACTATCGGGAAAGTTTCCAACCTGCAGCAACTACCCCCACTCAGTTGAAAAAAGCCGAGGAAATGGCGGCAAAAGTGACTGAAGCATTGACGGGCGCAGGTATCTGGGGTGTAGAATTCTTCTTGAAAGGTGATGAAGTTTACTTCTCAGAACTCTCCCCCCGCCCCCACGATACGGGTATGGTTACACTTGCCAACACGCTCAACTTCAACGAGTTCGAACTTCACCTACGCGCCGTCATTGGCTTACCCATCCCCTGCATCAAGCAAATGAGATATGGAGCAAGCGCAGTGATTCTCTCACCGATAGAATCAGAAAAACAACCACAATATCGCGGCCTTGAAAAAACTTGTGAGGAAGATGCTGACATTCGCATATTTGGCAAACCTACAACAAGACTCCATCGCCGTATGGGTGTAGTGGTGGTGAATGGACCAACGGATGCCGACTTAAATGTCATCCGAGAAAAAGCCAAACGCTTGGCCAGCTACGTTGAAGTTTACTAAGACAAACTGTCCTTTATTGCTTTCTAGCAACAGAAGGCTACAGTTTTATACTCAAAAGTCTGCAACACTTTCCCAAAAGATTGCAGACTTTTTCATGTGACATGTCATGCCTTCTCCAGAAAGAAAAGACCTTACTTACTGTCGTTTTATTTGACATTCCACTTTTTCAATCTAGAAATTAAACACATTCATTTTCCCTGAAGAAAGGTCGAAGCTAACATCAAAAATGGTAATGTCTGAAAAAGTGTGTAAGATTCTCCTCGTCCTTGCCCTCATGCTTGGGGTACCCCAAGCATGAGGGCAATTTGTGATGTTGATATTTCTTTGCCATTTTACCATATT
>ERZ773046.18-NODE-18-length-111087-cov-9.044077_pt1 | contig 111087 bp, 84 predicted proteins | sample MGYA00580634_ERZ773046 | MGnify/ENA primary metagenome ERZ773046 (study PRJEB29015, sample SAMEA2738127) | human oral metagenome | biome: human oral; feature: human-associated habitat; material: saliva | place: China | collected 2159 ... | reverse complement strand
TTATTTTCTATACTACAAATTTTATTTTCTCCTTGACAAATTAAAAATACAATAAGGGAATTTTTAAATACGATAAGGCTATTTGCTGACATCTTTATTGTGTTTTCGAACGGAATAAAGAAAAAAACGCCTTTATTCTATCGATTTTACCGCAAAGTTGAGTTACAATCCGTAGGAAAAGCACCTTTTTCTGGCAAAATAAGAACTTTTTCTTTAACTTTTTGTAAGATTTTTATCCAGAATGAGTATTTACACTGTCAAGAAAAAAGAATAAAATTATTGATAGATGTAGAAGGTACATAAATACAGGCTGATGTTTCTTTTATTCCTACGCCCAACTAACGTTGTTTGCTCTCTCTCTTCAAGTTTGCTACTATATTAGTATCTTTGCAGCCACTAATTAAAACTCGAATTCGCTATGCCAACAGCTGACGACAAGAAAGTTATTTTTTCTATGGTTGGATTATCCAAAATAATCCGACAAAACAACAAGCAAGTACTTAAAAATATTTATCTCAGTTTCTTCTATGGAGCTAAGATTGGTATCATTGGTTTGAATGGTGCAGGTAAGTCTACTCTTCTTAAAATCATTGCTGGACTTGATACGGACTATCTAGGAGATGTTGTCTTTGCCCCTGGATATACCGTAGGTTATTTACCACAGGAACCGCAGTTAGACGACTCTAAAACGGTAAAAGAACTTGTGCAAGAAGGCGTTCAAGAACAAGTTGACGCCATGAAGGAGTACGAGGCTATCAATGATAAATTTGGTTTGCCTGAATATTATGAGCATGAGGACAAGATGAACGAACTCTTTGCCCAGCAGGCTAAATTGCAGGACTATCTTGATTCACATGACGTGTGGAATCTAGATAGTCGCTTGGAGCGCGCTATGGATGCCTTGCGTTGTCCGCCTGTTGACCAGAAAGCAGAGAATCTTAGTGGTGGTGAACGTCGCCGTGTGGCTCTTTGCCGTCTGCTTCTGCAAGAACCAGACATTCTTCTCCTTGATGAGCCTACCAACCATTTGGACGCAGAAAGCATTGACTGGCTTGAGCAGCATTTGAACCAATATAAAGGAACTGTCATAGCTGTTACCCACGACCGTTATTTCTTAGATGATGTGGCAGGCTGGATTCTTGAGCTGGACAGAGGAGAAGGAATACCTTGGCAGGGTAATTATTCTAGCTGGCTTGAACAAAAATCTCAGCGTATGCAGCAAGAGGAGAAAGTGGCTAGTAAACGCCGTAAAACGCTTGAACGTGAATTGGAATGGGTGCGTATGGCGCCTAAAGCGCGTCATGCAAAAGGTAAGGCTCGCTTGAATAGCTACGACAAACTGCTCAATGAAGATCAAAAGGAAAAAGAGCAGAAGCTTGAAATCATGATTCCTAATGGACCACGTCTTGGAAACAAAGTTATTGAAGCCATCCATGTGCAGAAGTCCTTTGGTGAGAAAACATTGCTCAATGATTTAAATTTCATGCTTCCGCCTAACGGCATCATTGGTGTTATAGGTCCAAATGGTGCAGGTAAGACAACTTTGTTCCGAATGATTATGGGCCTAGAGAAGGCCGATGCAGGAGATTTTAGTGTGGGCGAAACGGTGAAGCTGGCTTATGTAGATCAGCAGCACAAAGACATTGATCCTGAAAAGTCTGTATACGAAGTTATCAGCCAGGGCAATGAGCTTATGCGTCTTGGAGGGCGCGAAATCAATAGTCGTGCTTATATCAGTCGCTTTAATTTTAGTGGTGTAGACCAGCAGAAGAAATGTGGCGTACTTTCTGGTGGTGAGCGTAATCGCTTGCATTTGGCATTGGCATTAAAGCAAGAAGGTAATGTGCTACTCCTTGATGAACCTACCAATGATATAGACGTGAACACACTGCGAGCACTCGAAGAAGGCTTGGAGGCCTTTGCTGGTTGCGCCGTAGTTATTAGCCATGACCGTTGGTTTTTGGATCGTATATGTACGCATATTCTAGCTTTTGAAGGCAATGGTGAAGTATTCTTCTTTGAGGGCGGATTCTCTGACTACGAGATGAATAAGGCAAAACGTCTGGGGCAAGAAGCTTCTAAGCCCATTCGATATCGCAAGTTGATGGAGAACTAATGAAAATAGTTGTAACTTTTGCTATAAAGGAGGAGGTTGTAGATGTCCCTCTAAAAGATGCCATCATTGTTCCTATCGTGACAGGTATTGGTAAGGCTAACGCAGCATTTTCTCTAACGCGTGCAGTTCTACTTGAAAAGCCTGACATGGTTCTTAATATTGGAACAGCAGGCACACAGAAACACTCTGTAGGTGATGTCTTTGTTTGTGACCACTTTATAGATAGAGACCTTTCATTCCTCAACCTTCCTGGAATTACATCAGAGTTGCATACAGAGCATCTTCTCTTCAATCCGTATGGAGTCGTCAATACAGGCGATGACTTTGTCACAGATAGCGAAGTTCTGCACGGGGATGTCATCGATATGGAAGCCTTTGCTGAGGCTTTGGTCTGCAACAAAATGAATATTCCTTTTGTTTCTGTCAAATATGTGACAGATATTGTTGGGAAGAATTCTCTAAACGCTTGGGAGGACAAACTCTTTGATGCACGCAAAGGTCTGCAACGTTTCTTTGAGTCGTGCTAGAACAACCATGTTACGAAGAGTAGGGGAGGATGTTGCTTCTTGCTTAGCACTTCTAAACAAACATTGTTCTTTCATATTTTCGTGAATTTTGTGTTTTACTTATAGTAGATCACGAGTGCTATATAAACGTGTCACTATGAAAAAAACATAGTAACACGTTTATTCTTTAGTTCTCGTAAAGCAGTATTTCCTAAAGAATATAAGGAATATTTTTGTCATTCTCTAAAATTCTAAAAAAGCATCTTTATTTAATCTTTTTCTCTAGAAAAAAGTTTAGTTTTGCAACATACACCTTTATTCTATGGTACACAAAATCTTATCACTCCTTATTTTTAGCCTCTTCTTCTATAGTTGTGGTAAAATAGACCTACCCGATCCTCCGAAGAAAGGAGATAAAAACGAACCTGGAAAAGTAGACCCTCCACATCCCTCTCAGCATTCAGACACTATATCTGTTGCGGAGGCACTAACGACGGCTAATGATTCTACCTATTATACAATAGTGGGATACATTGTAGGTTATGCCAGCAGAGGACATAAAGGCTTTGTTTTAGACTTACCTTCTGAATCTGTCGCGTGTATTTTACTCGCAGATACAAAGAATAGCATAGATTATCTGCTTCCCATAAATATAGGTAATCCCAATACCGAATCTCGCAAACAGCTGGATCTTTATATCCACCCAGAGAACCTAGAACGCAAAATAATGGTTAGCGGATATTTAGAAAAATACTATGGAGTGCATGGGATAAAGAAGCTTCGAGCTTTTGAATTTCTTGAAGATACAGATTCTGTTTCGCAGCAGGGAAAGATCTCACAACTTCCTATATTAGATACTCGAGAGCAGGTTTTAGAAGGGAGATAGTAGTTTTTTTCATTTTTTTCTACAAAACCTTTGGTAGATAAAAATTAAGTTCTACCTTTGCACCGCGTTTGACAAGAACGCTGGTTAATTCGCTTAGCGGAATCCAAGGAAGTTTGGGTGAGTGGCTGAAACCAGCAGTTTGCTAAACTGCCGTACGGGTTACCGTACCGGGGGTTCGAATCCCCCAGCTTCCGCTAACATTTGGCGCTTTCATCTAACGGTTAGGATACATGCCTCTCACGCATGGTATACGGGTTCGATTCCCGTAGGCGCTACAAGAAAAGAGAATCCTAGTGATTCTCTTTTTCTTTTACATCTTATCAAGAGTAAAACTTAAACCAACAATGCTATGACCAATGAAGAAATGCAAAAGAATAAAAAGGTCTTTCAACAGTTATGTAAAGAATTTATAAAGCGTGAGGGTATTCTGGAACTTCTAGAATATCTTGATACAACCGACTTCTATGTGGCTCCCACCTCAACCAATTATCATTTGAACGAACCTGGTGGACTTTGCAAGCATTCTATCAATGTGTTCCAAACGGCGTGTGGCCTCTATGATGCGATTTTTGTTCCAGCTCTCAAAGAAAAGCGAGCCTGCTTTACAAAAGAAATTACAATGGAGAGTATTGCTATTGCAACGCTTTTCCACGATCTTTGTAAGGTGGGACTCTATCATCAGACTGAGCGTTTCAAGAAAGATGAAAACAATCGTTGGGTAACATATCTCGGCTATGAAATTAATGACAACTTTCCTTTAGGCCATGGAGAGAAATCCTGCTTGCTTCTTCATAGCTATATGAAACTAACAAAAGAAGAGATGCTCGCAATACGTTGGCATATGGGGGCTTTCGATTTAGGAGAACAGGGGTCTTCTAACCGTTTTAGTTTCTACAAAGCTCTTGAACTTTCCCCACTCGTAACCCTTGTACATGCTTCTGATTTCCTTTCTTCTAATTGTTTAGAACCTACACGAAACTGGAAGGATTTAATCATACGCTATAGTTAAGAGAGGAGGATTGTTTATTAGTTGTAAAACAGTTTTTCTAATTTTTTATAAAAAGATAATGGGACAGTTTTGTTTCCCTCTCTTTTTCTTTGCGGTATCTTTAAGTTATGATATATTTGCAAAATATCCTCTTTTCAAAAAGTCGTTAGACTTTTGAGTGAGGATGTGTTGGTATTGTTAAGTAATTATTTAATTCATTTTATAAACATAACTTTATGAAAAAATTCTACTTTTTATCTTTGATGTTTGCCTTAGCTCTACAGGCAACAGCACAAGTTTGGGACGGTGTGACCAGTCAGGTATGGACACAAGGTGAAGGTTCGCAGAGCAATCCTTATCTGATTGAGACTCCTGCACATTTAGCTTATCTTTCTGCAAGTATAGGTCGTGGTGAGGCATATGCGGGTAAGTATTTCCGCTTAGTTAACGATCTCAATATGGGCGATAAAGAGTTTCCTGTTATTGGCAAATATAATAAAAGTACAGACTCGCAAACTCAAGTAACTGTAGATAGTTCTTTCTACTTTAAGGGTACTTTTGATGGTAATCATAAGACTATCGACCATCTCCTAATTACTAAAGCTCCTGCTGCTACTGGTTCTATTGCAGGCCAAGCTCTTTCTTTGGGCGGTGTAGCTCTCTTCGCGTGCTCTACTGAGGGAACAGTTATTAAGAATGTAACGATTGGTGCAAATTCGATGATAAATGTAGACGGAGAAGTAGTGGGCAGTATTATCGGGAAGATGGAAGGCGGTTTATTAGAAAACTGCATTAATCTTGGCACTGTAAAAGCTGGAACTATAGGTGGCGGATTGGTTGGAGCTACTACAGATGGCAGCATTATTCGCTATTGTGCCAACAAGGGAGTGGTTACTGTTGCTGGTATGGTCTCTGGCGGTATAGTTGGTCAGATTGAAAAAGGTACTACAATCTTGGCTTGTTATAATGCCGGTGCTGTGACGAGTGGTTATGTATATTGTGGTGGTATAGTAGGTGTTACTTACGATAACTCAGTAGTAAAAAATTGCTATAACACGGGCAAAGTAACTGCGGTTAAAAACTTCTTGAGTACGCCACATGCCATTATTGGCGATAATGATGCAGGAAAGACAACCACGGCTGATAATTACTATGTTGCAGCGCTTTCTGGTGTTGAGGAACCTCTTGCTACAGCAGTTACAGAAGCTGAGTTTAAGTCCAATGACATGATTGAAAAACTCAATAAGAATTTGGATGCAACTGTATTTGTTGCTGACAGTAAGAATCAGAATGGTGGTTTCCCCGCATTTGCATGGGAGCAAAGCGAAGTAACAGGTATTGCTGCAGCACAGATTCAGGCTAATATTGAGTTGAATGGCCGTAATATTTCTAGTTCTCAGTTGCTCACTATTTATGATTTGAGTGGTCATGTCGTGGTGAAGGGTAATAACGTAACATTGCCCGAAGGTGGAATCTACTTGATTTCTGCTCCCCAGCAACCTACAATGAAAGTTCTTGTGAAATAACCTCTCACATCGTAGATAGTATAAAGGGCTGCCGGCTCTTTCCGCCGGAAGTGTGGAAAGAGTTGGCAGTTTTGTTGGTTCTTAATTTATCCTCTTTATTCTTTTCGTTATGCGAAAGATTTTTCTTTTAACGGCATGTTGCCTCTCTCTCTCTCTGCCGATGCGTGCGCAACATCATATAGTTCTTTCTTCTAAGTTAGACGCGCGGGCTGCACAGCTCCTCTCTTCTTCTCGATTAGAACAATCAGCGAATATCGTTCATGCCTATATCACCTTAACTGATGATGCAGCAAAGGCGCAACTAGAACACCAATATAGTATTCGTTTCAATGTGAGATGTGGTGATACTTATACGGCAGTCATTCCACGTTCTGCCTTGTCAGCTGTAGCAGCAGATGCGCGTGTTAAAGCTTTGTATGTTGGCGAGCAAATGAAATTGATGACAGACGAGGTGCGCAAGCAAATTCATGCTGATGCCTTGCAGTCTGGATCAGGCCTATCTACATCTTATACGGGAAAAGGCGTACTCATTGGTGTAATAGATATGGGCTTTGATTTTACTCATCCCAATTTTGCTGATGCCACTGGCCGTTGCCGTATCCTCAATGTTTGGGATCAAAATGCTGTTGTTGCCCCATCGGGAGCATACGGCTATGGAAGTGTCTACAACTCCCCAGCTGCGATAAAAGCGGCCGCTCATGACAATACATCTGCTACTCATGGTACGCATGTAGCAGGTATTGCTGCAGGAAGTGGTATTACTCTCTATGGTGGTATGGCTCCTGAAGCTGACCTCGTATTAGTTTCTACGAATAGAACGGAGCAGGGAATTGTTGATGGTGTGGACTATCTATTGAAGTATGCAAAGCAGACTAATCGTCCTATTGCTATCAATGTGAGTCTTGGTACTATGATGGGTTTTAAGGATGGATCAGGACTTATGGCACGCATGGTGGATAGCCTCTTAACTGGTCAGCAAGGTTGTCTTATGTCTGTAGCTGTTGGCAATGAGGGGAATCGTAACTCAACATTGATAGGCCGTTCTGTAAAGAGTGTTTGGAAAGTTCCTGCAGCTGGGGCCGATCAACTTTTTGTAGAAACACGTCCTGGCGACTCTTGTAGCGTCCGTTTATTGTTGAAAGATAAAAATAGTAGTGAAGTATTTTTTGACCATACATTCTCAACTGGGAAAATATGGTCTGAACGCTATGACTCATTCGGAAGTGCTGATAAAACACGCGCTTCACTTGTAGCCTCTTGTATTAAAAACGATGTAACAGGAGCTTATGCTATATCCTTCCATGTGGGTTACTCGCAGCAATCCTCTGAAGAATGGAGCGTGGAGATAGAAAGTACCAATCAGCGGTTTTTTGCTTATAGTAACAATGGCTATTTCTCAGCTGAAGGGTATGAAGGCTATGTTGATGGAACGAATAGTAGTACCGTAGCAATGACTGCCACTGGCAATGAGCCTATAGCTGTAGGTGCAACTGTTTCGAAGAATCGTTATGTCAGTATTTCTGGCGTAGAGACCATTAAGCCCTGGGCAATCAGCGGACGCTATCCTCTTTCTGCTTTAGGTCCTTGTAGCGATGGCCGCATAAAGCCTGATGTGGTAGCTCCAGGAGCTTCCGTTGTTTCTTCCTATAATAGTTTTGCTGCAGCCCGCACGGTTAAAGGTGCTGATGTTGTGTATCGTAAAACTGTAGGTGGAAAAACGTTCTATTGGTATGTAGAAAATGGAACTTCTATGGCAGCTCCTACAGTTGCGGGAGTTATGGCCTTATGGTTACAGGCGAAGCCAACTCTGACAGCCGCAGAGGTGCGTACGTTGTTGGCTAAGACTTCCTACTATAACAGCAGTATGGGACAGTTGCCCAATAATCAATATGGTATGGGGCAAATCAATGCGTTGGCAGGTATGCGAGAGTTGCTAAATACAACGAGTTTGTCCGAGATACCTACTACGGCTTCAGCTCTTTACGCTTACGATGCTGTAACAGAAATGCTTAGTACACAAGCTACACGTTACATTTTTGTATATAGCATAGATGGCCAGCTTCTTTTACAAACTTCTCACCAGAATCTATCTCTTTCAGGGCTTCCTACTGGCCTCTATCTCGTGCGTTTGATAGGTTTACAGGGGGAAGAAATCATCAAGCTGCGTAAATAAGTTATCGTTACTACAGAGTTATAATAAAATAGCAGTAAACCTATATTCTAGAGAGATCTATTTATTAGATTTTGCTGTTTCCTTATGATGTAAACACATACTTAGAATTGCGTTGCAAAATTTTCTTTATATGATGATTTTCTTTCAAAACAATGAGATAAATTGTAGCTGGATAAAAGAAGCAAAGAATATGTTTGCCTTTTATTTAAGGTGTAGAAGAGAGTTGTTAGGTCTATAGAATGTAGTATATTTGCAGTTGTAGAAGAAGTAAAAAGAATGAAGTGCGAGAACATTGTCTTTATTAATCGATGTCTCGCGCTTTTTATTGTGTTTTATTGATATTTAGTATGCAGCAATTTATATATCTTTTCGATTGTGATGGAGTGGTTCTGGACACAGAATCCCAATATAGTAAGTTCTGGGCACATATTGGAACACTATATTATCCTCAAATGCAAAGTTTTGCTGAAGATATTAAGGGAATGTCTCTCGTAGATATCTTTGATCGCTATTTTCCTGATGCATCACAGCAAAAAGAATTAAAACTACTTCTTGATGTATTCGAAGAGTCGATGGAGTATGCATATATTCCAGGTGTGGAGGAGTTTCTTAAATCTCTACGAGATAAAAGACTGCGTACAGCCTTGGTTACAAGTAGTAACCACAATAAGATGGCTCATGTTTATGGCACTCTTCCAGAAATAAGAGATTACTTCGACTATATATTTACAGCTGAAGATATACAACGCTCAAAACCAGCTCCCGATTGTTTTATAAATGCTGCTAGAAGATTTGGTGTAGAGCCACAAAATTGCATTGTTTTTGAAGACTCTATCAATGGACTTACTGCTGCGAAAGAAAGTGGGGCTAAAGTGGTGGGGCTTACTACAACAAATACAGAACAAAAAATTATGTCTTTCTGCAATCTAATTCTTCCTAGCTTTATGGGGCGAACTCCAGACTCTATTAATGCTCATTTTGCTTTCTTATCATAAATGAGTAATTTTGCACAGAAATAAAACTAAACATATATAATTATGCCAAGATATTTGGTTGAAGACCAAAAAAAGGTAACAGCGAGGAAAATTCGAACTATGAAGGCAGAGGGAAAGCAGATAGCCATGCTGACCTCTTACGATTTTACAACAGCGAGAATTGTTGATCAAGCAGGAGTTGATATGATACTTGTAGGCGATAGTGCTTCAAATGTAATGGCTGGCAACGAGACAACAATTCCCATAACCCTTGACGAAATGATTTATCATGCGCGTTCTGTTGTTCGCGGAGTTAAACGTGCGCTAGTGGTTTGTGATATGCCTTTCGGTTCGTATCAAATAACTACCGAAGATGCTCTGCGCAGTGCGGTTAGGATTATGAAGGAAACCGGAGTAGATGCCTTGAAGCTTGAGGGGGGGGCAGAAATTTCAGATTCAATAACGAAGATGGTTGCTGCAGGCATCCCCGTTTGTGGACATTTAGGACTCACGCCTCAGAGCTTTCATAAGTTTGGTGATTATGGAGTGCGTGCTAAAGAAGAATCCGAAGCTACAAAACTGATTTCGGATGCTAAAATTTTGTCCGAATCAGGATGTTTTGCTATTGTTGTGGAGAAAATCCCAGCAGATCTTACACGGAAGGTAGTAGAGGCCGTCCCTGTGCCTATTATTGGTATAGGTGCAGGTCCAGCCGACGGACAAGTTCTCGTTATAGACGATATGCTTGGGAAAAATGAAGGATTTTGCCCAAAGTTTCTTCGCGTATATGCAAATCTTGCACAAGTGATGACAGATGCTATCGGGCAATATGTGATAGATGTAAAATCAGGAGACTTTCCCAATGAGCAAGAACGCTACTAACGAGTTAGAGAAAGTCTATCAAAAAAGCGAAGGCGCATCGTTGGCGGTAGTACTAATGTGCTTAGCCAATTTAATGCTAAATGCATACGTATTTTCGTTAATTCCTATTATATATATGCAGTGGGGAGCAGAAACTACCATATTTAGTATTTCTACCTTTACGATTGGACTTTTTCTTATAGGACCTTTAAACTCATGGTTTGTCGAAGCGTTTCCTCGCAAAGCCGTTTGCCTAAAAAGTATCTTTTTATTGTTGCTTCCCTCTTTTCTGTGTCTCTATGCAGTAGATTCCTCATGGGTGATACTTGTTTTAGGAATTCAAGGGCTCTGTTTTGCTACTGCTCAAAATGCATTGTGTAATACGCTTATCAATGATTTGCAAGTATCAAGAAACAGAACTCGTGGGGACAATCTTCTCAATAAATTTGGGCACTTAGGGTTACCTTTGGGGTGGCTCTTAGGATTCTATTTGCCTATATTTTCAAAGCACTTTAGTACGATACCTGTTTTTAGTTTTGCTGTCTCAGCTTCACCTATTATGATTGCTTTTTTAGCCGTGATTCTTATTCGGGTTCCATTGAAAGCTCCCATTCATGTTAGAGTTTTCTCAAGCGATCGCTTCTTACGCTTTTCTGCTTGGCCACTTTTCTTACTTACAGTTCTTGCTGCGACAATAGAAGGAGTGTATATCGGTTGCGGTCTTTCCTGGAATCCTGAGATGGTAGCTGCTAACGCCTTATATCTTGGAGGAGGGTTTCTAATTTCATTATTGCTTCAGAAAGTGGTGTTTGCAGATGCTGATACGCGTGCAGAATTTGTGAGTGGAGTTATTTTCATTTTAGGTGCATTATTACTCTTCTTGCACCCACTTGCTATAGTACATTCTGCTTCTTTTTTGCTTTTTGGTATTGGCACAGGTTTGCTTTCGGCTCGTCTTTTGATGTATTTCTTAAAACTTTCAGGACATTGTCAACGTGGTACTTCTCAGAATACGCATTTCTTAGGTTGGCGTCTAGGTTTTGCCGTAGGTGTTGTTGCAGGAATTACTATAAATAATAATAGTATAATTTATATTTCGTTTGTTCTATTGGCTATACTTTTTGCTATCTATTTGATTCTCATACATCCTTGGTTTGAGAAAAATAAGGATCGAGATTTTAAATTTAAAGGCTATTAACAGTAAAAATAGAAGTTTATAGGCTTTCTCTTACTATTAAAATATTATGCACGGATAAGTTGTGGATTTCCAAGAAAAAAACTTTGTACTTTGCTGTGATTGTACTAATTTCGCAAATCAAAAAAATGTTTTGTCTATATGAAATTTAGAGAACATAAAGGACTAGATCTCTATAAGGTTAATCAAGAGGTTTTGAAAGATTGGGATAATTCGGACTTATTCCATAAAAGTATCGAATTACGAGAAGGGAATCCATCCTTCGTCTTCTATGATGGTCCTCCTTCGGCAAATGGTCACCCCGGTATTCATCACGTTATGGCGCGCACCATTAAAGATATGTTCTGTCGCTATAAGACAATGAAAGGCTTCCAAGTGGAGCGTAAAGCTGGCTGGGACACTCACGGACTTCCTGTAGAACTTGGCGTAGAAAAAGAATTAGGAATCACCAAGGTTGATATTGGTAAGAAAATATCAATTGAAGATTATAATGCTCAATGTCGTAAGAACGTTATGAAGTTTACTTCCGAGTGGGAAGAACTTACGCGTCAAATGGGATATTGGGCAGATATGAAACACCCCTACGTTACGTTCGAGAATTCATATATAGAGACGTTGTGGTGGCTGCTCAAAGAACTCTATAAAAAAGATATTCTTTATAAAGGCTATACGATTCAACCTTACAGCCCCGCTGCAGGAACAGGTCTTTCAAGTCATGAGTTGAATCTTCCAGGTTGTTACCGCGATGTAAAAGATACAACAGTAACAGCCCAATTTAGTATTGTTGATCCCAAACCCGAAATGACGGAGTGGGGGAAACCCTTTTTTATTGCTTGGACAACAACTCCTTGGACCTTGCCTTCTAATATCGCTCTTTGCGTTGGTCCACAAATAGAGTATGTTTGTGTTCAGACTTATAATCCTTATACTGCAGAGAAAGTGAGTCTTGTTATGGCTCGTGACCTTGTTGCAGCTTACTTTAAGACTGAAGGTGCAGAGGCAGATATTAACATCTATGAAAAAGGCGATAAGGTGCTTCCGTATCGTATTGTAGGTTCATGGAAGGGAACAGAGCTTGAAGGTATGCACTATCTCCAATTGATGCCTTGGATACGTCCTTGTCAGAAAGTTGATAAACATGCTCTTCAGTATGTTCTTGATTATGCTGCTGCGCATCCTGAAAAGAAGTTTATTGCAGAAAACGGAAAAGATGAATTTGTTGAAATGGCAGATTGTGCTTTCCGCGTTATCTTGGGTGATTATGTAACAACAGAAGATGGTACTGGTATTGTTCATATTGCTAGTACTTTTGGTGCTGACGATGCTCAAGTTGCCAATGTAGCAGGTGTTCCTCCTCTCTTCCTTATAAATAAGAAAGGTGAAACTCGCCCAATGGTAGACTTAGAAGGTAAGTATTATGTATTGGAGGAGCTTGATAATAACTTTATTAGTACATGTGTTAATAAAGGTTTATATAGTCGCCATGCAGGTGATTATGTAAAGAATGCTTATGATCCGAAATTTAATGTCGGTGGTGTATGGGATTCAAAGGCTTCTGAAAAAGCAGAAGATTTGAATATTGTGATCTGCATGGAAATGAAGATGGAAGGCTTAGCTTTCAGCATTCAGAAGCATGTACATAATTACCCGCATTGTTGGCGTACAGATAAGCCTATCTTGTATTATCCATTAGATAGCTGGTTTATTCGCTCAACGGCCTATAAGGACCGTATGTCTGAACTAAACGAAACAATTCATTGGAAGCCTACATCTACTGGTACAGGCCGTTTTGGTAAGTGGCTGGAAAATTTGAATGACTGGAACCTTAGTCGCTCTCGCTATTGGGGTACTCCTCTTCCTATTTGGAGAAATGATGACGATGAAGAAATATGTATAGGTTCAATTCAAGAGCTTTATGATGAAATAGAGAAGAGTGTTCGAACAGGAGTTATGAAGTCTAATCCTCTTAAAGATAAAGGCTTTGTTCCCGGCGATTATAGCGAGAACAACTATCATCTTATTGATTTACATCGTCCGTATGTAGATAATATAGTACTTGTTTCTGAAACAGGAAAAGCTCTCTATCGTGAGAAAGACTTGATAGATGTTTGGTTTGATTCTGGTGCAATGCCATTTGCTCAGGCTCATTATCCCTTTGAAAATAAAGAGGCAATAGACAGTCAAACAGCTTTTCCTGCTGATTTTATTGCAGAAGGTGTAGATCAAACACGTGGCTGGTTCTTCACGCTTCATGCCATAGCTACAATGGTATTCGACAGTGTTGCTTTCAAAAATGTCATTTCTAACGGACTTGTTCTTGACAAGAATGGAAATAAGATGTCCAAGCGTTTAGGTAATGCTATCGATCCATTTTCTGCGATTCAAAACTATGGCTCTGATCCCTTGCGCTGGTATATGATTACAAATTCTTCTCCATGGGATAATTTGAAGTTTGACGAAGATGGTGTTAAAGAAATTACACGTACGTTCTTTGGAAAACTTTTCCAAACGTATAGTTTCTTCTCAATGTATGCAAATGTTGATAATTTCGATGTATTAGCACCACAAGTTCCTGTTTGCAAGCGTCCTGAGATAGACCGTTGGATTCTGAGTGAACTCAATACACTTGTCCTAAATGTTTCAAAAGATCTTGATGATTATGAACCCACTAAGGCAGGGCGACTCATTATGACTTTTGCAAATGATAACCTCTCTAATTGGTATGTTCGTTTGAACCGTAAACGCTTTTGGGCAGGAGAAATGGATGATGATAAACTCAGCGCGTATCAAACGCTCTATACTTGTCTTGTTACCATTAGCCAACTGATGGCACCTATTGCTCCGTTCTATTCTGACGAGCTTTATAAAGACTTAACGGCTCCTACAGGAAATATCCAAAGTGTTCATTTGACCGACTTCCCTGTATGTGACGAATCTCTTATTGATAAGGATTTAGAAACTCGCATGGAGATGGCACAGAAAATCACCTCAATGGTGCTTAGTCTTCGCAAGAAGGAACACATTATTGTTCGCCAACCACTACAAAAAATTTCTATTCCTGCGCTAAATCAAGAACAGAAAGAAGCTGTTGAAGCTGTAAAACAACTCATCTTGGACGAAGTAAATGTCAAGGATCTTGAATTTGTTGAAGGTTCAATGCTGGAAAAGACGGTGAAATGTAATTTCCGCGTAATGGGTAAGAAATTTGGCAAGCAAATGAAAGCTGTTTCTGCTGCAGTGGCCAATATGTCGCAAGCAGAAATTGCAACACTTGAGAGAGAAGGTAACATTTTACTTCCGCTTGGGAATGAATCTGCTCTTATCGAACTTCAAGATGTTGAAATCATTAGCGAGGATATTCCAGGATGGACCGTTGCCAATGATGGTTCCTTGACGGTAGCTCTCGATTTAGAGCTTACAGAGGAACTTCGTCAAGAAGGTGTTGCTCGTGAAATAGTAAAGCGTATTCAAGCTTATCGCAAGGACAGTGGTTTTGAAATAACTGATCATATTAAAGTCGCTTTCCAGGATGAACCAATATTGAAAAAAGTTCTCAACAAGTATGCTGACTACATAGCAGGGCAAGTCCTTGCAGATGCTCTTACTGTCTCTCCCTCTGTTGATGGATTTCTTTTAGAATTGGATACGCTCAAAGTTATTATGAACATTGATAAAGCATAAAATATTATCCTTTCTATCTTCCCTCATCAGGGGAAGATAGAAAGGGTTATTAGTCTATAAAATTTATAACTTAATGTTCCAGTGGATATATATCCAATAAGAACTGTAAATACCCAACACATCTATGCCAGACAAGACGCGCTACAGCGATGAAGAACTCGGAGAGTTCCGCCAGCTCATTCAAGAGAAATTAGCTCTTGCTACACGTGAGTATGATGAAATTATGGATATTTTAATGAATAAAGATTCCAATGATGTAAACGATGAAATGCCAACTTATAAGGCTCTAGAAGAAGGTAGTTCTGCCCATACAAGAGAGGAACTTACCAATATGGGAGCTCGACAACTTAAGTTTATCCAAGGCTTAAAAGCCGCTTTGGTTAGGATTGAAAATAAAACTTATGGTATTTGTCGTGTTACAGGGAAATTAATACCAAAAGAACGTCTCCGTGCTGTTCCTCACGCAACAACTAGCATTGAAGGAAAGATGATGGAGCAGCAACGTAAAGGTTAGGAATGGATAAAACTATGCTAAAACAAGCATCAACTCGGAAAAGATGGATGGTGGCTATGGCCATCATCCTTTTTGTACTGATTGCCGATCAAATAATAAAGTATCTGGTAAAGACCAATATGCATCTTCATGACCACATCGATATAACTTCGTGGTTTCAGATTTTTTTTACAGAAAATAAGGGCATGGCTTATGGCATGGCATTCAGTGGTACATGGGTGTTGACAATTTGTAGACTTATAACCGTTGTCCCCTTATTTTGGATACTAACTCGAATTATTAAGAAGCAGCTACCTTTTGGACTTATAGTATGCTTAGCAATGATTATAGCTGGAGCAATGGGCAATATTATCGACAACTGCCTATATGGTCTTTTCTTTACAGAGAGCTATCCTGCAGATCTTGATATGCCTACTGCACATGTAGTACCTTTAGGGCAAGGTTATGGTCATTTTCTTGACGGTAAGGTTGTTGATATGTTTTATTTCCCTCTCTTTACCTGGCCACAGTGGATGCCTATTTTAGGAGGAAAAGTTTTTTTCAACGCTATATTTAATTTTGCAGATAGTAGCATTTCTTGTGGTGCTATTGCTTTGCTTCTCTTCTATTCACGCTTCTTTCATACAAAGCCATAAAAAGAATAAAGTGTTCATTTTTAATGTTTTTTGCAGCAATGAAAGTGGTTTGTTTCAGTATTTGTCTTTTGGTCGTATTTTTTTTTAGCAGTTGTCATAACAAGATACCTGAGGATATTCTCTCACCATCAAAGATGGAAGAGATACTATATGACTATCACATTGCGCAAGCAATGGGGCAGCTCTCTGATAGTGCTGACTACAATACACAGCTTTATAGTGAAGCAGTATTCAAAAAATATGACATAACGGAAGCTGACTTCGATAAATCTATGGAGTATTATTCTCGCCATGCAGATGAACTCTATAAAATATACCAAAAGCTGAATGATCGTTTTGGCTCTTCTGCAAACCCTTCAAAACTCGGAGTCGGACATCCTATTGCAGGAGCTGACACTACAATAGTGTGGAGTGGCAATTCGTTCAACTTACTTAGTGCCAATGGTAGAAACCATTTAGATTTTAATATTCCACTGAATTCTACAGTCCAAGCAGGAAGTCAACTGATAATGCGCTTTTACACTCAATGGGTTTATCATGAAGGAGAGAAGTCGGCCATTCTTAATCTCACTATTCATTATGCTAATGATTCTACCGTAGTGATGACGCGTAACGTCTACGATAGCGGCGAGCAGACCCTAAGTATGTGGGTTGGTGATGTCCCCATTCGCTCCATTAGTGGATTTGTTTACCAAGTTGCTACATGGGCGACTCGTCCTAAACTTCTTGTCATTTCTCAGCCTATGTTACTCTGCGTTAATCCTAAGCGAGAGGATAAGACTCAAAAAGAGCATAGAGAATCAAAGGCGGACAGCTCAGAGAGTAATAAAACTAAAAGCTCAGAGCAATATATTCAGGATAGTCTTCTAAATATGGATAAAGAGCATTCTAAGCAAAATCACTTTAAATAAGTAAGTATGGAGCAAATAGGAGTAAGTCGCCTTCATCTTCCGAATGGGACTATACGACATAATCAAATACTCATTTTTGAAAATAAAAAACTTGTCCGCTATTTTCCGCTGACAGAAGAAATAGCATTTACAAAATGGATAGGGGGAGACTATTATCTTAATCCAGTAGAGCATTCTCTTTATTAGTGTTTATCAATTTATTTTACTGATTTATCTGGAAAATAGTCTATTTTGAAAACTATAATTCGCAAAGTTGCCGAATATAAGCAAAATAACTTTAATTTTTTTGTTCTTATAGATCGAACATATTTACCTTTGCACAATCAAACTACATATTGTGTAAATTTTAAAGCAATTAAAGTATGAAAAAGTTATTTTTGACGCTCGTTCTCGCAGTAGCGACAGTTGCTGCTAGTGCACAGGTTTATGTTGGTGGTGAAGTAGGTCTTTGGCGTAATTCTGACGCTAACCACACTAATTTTACTCTTCAGCCGGAAGTAGGTTATACGCTTTCTAAGCAGTGGGCTATTGGTACTAACATCGGTTTCCAACACAATTACAATAGCGGTTCTAAAGTGAATGCTATTAACGTATCTCCTTATGCACGTTACACTTTTGCGAAATTTGGTCCTGTAAACCTCTTTGCTGATGGTGGCTTCGGTTTCTATAGTGTGAAACCTAAGAATGGTAGCTCTGTTAGTGCATGGGAAGTAGGTGTAAAACCAGGTCTTGCTGTAAATCTTAATAAGAAGCTGAGCTTCGTTGCTCACGTAGGATTCCTTGGTTATCGTGATTCTGACGATGCTATTGCAGGCAAACTTTGGGAGAATGGCTTTGGCTTCAACTTGAGCGGAAATTCTCTCCAATTCGGTCTCAACTACAATTTCTAATTAAGAAGTACAGACTTTAAGGAAAAAGGCTCGATACTCTAAGGTTTCGAGCCTTTTTCTTTTTGTTATTCAACAAAATACACTACTTATTATTATATTTTTTAGTGAACTAATAGCGTTTAAAAATATAATAGTATTCTATTTTTTTTGAATGAGATAATATTCTATGCAGAAATAATCAGACACTATTTAGGCTCTCTTGATACAGACATGAGAACAGTTATAGTGTCAAAGCTTAAAGAGCCTGAGTTATTACGATTTTTTACTTATTTTTGCAGCTATATTTATGATACTTTATGGCTATGCAGAATATTGATATCTTTAAGGCGGTGGATTTCCATGACTTGTTAAGATCTACGAAATCTTTGAAGGCTGTGGCTTTAAAAGCCAAAAGTAAATATTCCCTCCTTTATATTTCGGATAAAGAAGTAACGTTGGGATATCGGTGCATTGAGCGAATGATCCAAGCTGCAGAAGAAACACAGGCAGCTATGATCTATTCTGATCGCTACGATGATACACAGCCTCATCCTGTAATAGATTATCAAGAAGGAGCTTTGCGTGACGATTTCGATTTTGGTCCACTATGGCTGATTCGTACAGACTTACTAAAATCTTTCTTTTCTAATGGCAATAGTTGTCCGCGCTACAGATTCTCGGCTCTTTATGCTCTCCGCCTCTATTTAAGCAGAAATGGATCTATCTTTCATTTGAAAGAATATCTCTACTCTGTCCCCGAAACAGATTCGCGTGCTAGTGGAGTTAAGCAGTTTGACTATGTTGATCCAAAAAATAGAGAAGTACAATTAGAAAATGAGCGTATTTGTACAGAGCATCTTCGCAGTGTTGGTGCATTCCTCCCTGCTGATGAATTCGATGACTTACCTGCATTTTCGGAAGAGAATAGCGACTTCCCTGTAGAAGCAAGTGTTATTATTCCTGTGCGCAACCGCGTTAAAACTATTTGTGATGCAATTCAGAGCGTTCTTTCTCAAGAAGCCGATTTTGATTATAATATAATTGTAGTAGATAACCATTCTACTGATGGTACGTCAGAAGTCATAACTACTTTCATCAATGATGGGAGAGTGGTGCATCTTATCCCCGAACGCAAAGATCTAGGAATCGGCGGTTGTTGGGATTTTGCAATACGTGATGCACACTGCGGCCGCTACGCTGTGCAATTAGATTCTGATGATTTGTATAGTTCTACAGATGTGTTAGAACGCATCGTAAAGGCATTCCAAAAGCAGAAAGCAGCAATGGTCATAGGTTCCTATCGCATGGTCAACTTTCAGTTAAATACTCTGCCTCCAGGACTTATTGACCATAAGGAATGGACTCCCGACAATGGTCGTAATAATGCGTTGCGTATCAATGGACTTGGAGCGCCACGTGCTTTCCGAACTGATATTCTGCGCAGAATTGGTTTCCCTAATACTTCTTATGGTGAGGATTATGCTTTAGGCTTGACCATTTCACGCCACTATCGTATCGGTCGTATTTACGATGAACTTTATTTATGCCGCCGTTGGGAAGGAAATAGTGATGCGGCTTTAAGTGTAGAGCAAGTGAATAAAAATAATCTCTATAAAGATTCGCTGCGCACTATGGAACTTAGAGCTCGTCGTTCTCTCAATACAACTCGTAACCATCCTGTTGATGCTTCAGAAGTTACCGAGTTTTTCCATCAGCAATTGGAGAGTTGGCAAGAAATTAAAGAGAGATTTAGTGAGCTTGATTCTGTAGAGACGAAAGAGCTGTCCTTTGGAGAATCCTCACTTGCTGTCCAATTTAATCCTTGCCGTATTGTTTCAACGGGTGCAAAGATTGATAAGCAAACAATCAAAGCACGTCAATGCTTTCTTTGCAAAGAAAATCGACCATCAGAACAAATATCTCTTCCGATAGAAGGAAAATTTCAGATTCTGGTGAATCCATTTCCAATACTCCCCCAACATCTAACGATTCCCATGCGGCATCATCTGCCACAAACATTTTCTTTGTTACGGAATGTCATGAATCAAATAGCATGGAAACTGGAGGATGCTGTAGTTTTCTATAATGGTCCACGTTGTGGAGCTTCTGCTCCTGATCATGCTCATTTGCAAGCAGGCGGAAAAGGAATTATACCTATTGAGAGAGATTGGAAGTTCTACTCTTCAAAGATGCGAAAAATTTGGCCTGCCACACCTCTTGATGAATCAGAGTTGCAAGATCATGGCTATTCTGTTACGCAAGCAGGAATTTATTTATTGAAAGAATATGCTTGTCCTGGTTTTGTTATTGTGGGCGAACGTGTAGGTGAAAACTTCCTCACAAATAAACTTTTTGATGTCCTCCCCATTGAGGCAGAGATGAAAGAGCCTGATGTGAATGTCTTGACGTGGAAGGAAAAAGGAACTCCTATTCTAGAAGAGCGACTCGTAAGTGTCGTCTTTCTGCGACGCAAACATCGTCCAGATTGCTATTATGCAGAAGGAGAAAGCCTTTTTATTGTTTCTCCAGGTTCGGTAGATATGGGAGGACTAATTATTACACCTCGCAAGGAGGATTTCGACCGAATGACGGCAAAGAAAGCATGCGAAATATTAAGAGAAGTGGCTGCTACAGAAAAGGAACTAGAACGCATAGCGAAGCATTTACAGAATACCAAATTACAACGTACAGAAAGAACTTCTTCTCATTCAAATTCAAACCAAACAGTAGATCCGCAGGTAAGTGTGGGAATTTGTAGCGGAAATGAAATCCGCTTTGTCCTAAATGCTCCTTATATGGCAAAAGGGAGAAATGAAGAAGGATTGCAAGTGGCCACTTGCGAAAATGGAGGAATTTTTTGGAATGGGAATCTGTATAGTGAATTGACTTTTACGCCTATTGAAGAAGAGGCAAGTTTCACTCTACGAGATGTTACTATTGGTGTCAACTTCCATTGGGAACGCCAGGAAGCTCAAACTTTTCGGGGAAAACTACGACTATTGGTTCACGAGGACAAAATATATGTCATCAATGAACTACCCGTAGAGGATTATCTTCGCAGTGTTATTTCTTCGGAAATGAGTGCAACCTCTTCTCTAGAACTTTTGAAAGCTCATGCAGTGGTTTCCCGTAGCTGGCTTTTCTTTCAAATGCAAAAGAGGCAGAGGAATCTAGAAACGAATAGCAACTTCTTTTCTTTCCAACGTAAGAAAGATGAATACATTCGTTGGTATGATCGTGAGGATCATACACTCTTTGATGTTTGTGCCGATGACCATTGCCAGCGATATCAAGGTATAACACGTGAAGTAGCAGAGGCTGTGTCGCGTGCTATTGATGAAACTCATGGTTTAGTACTAACCAGTGAGGACGAGATTTGTGATGCACGCTTTTCTAAATGTTGTGGTGGGATTTCTGAAACATTTGATACTTGTTGGAACGATGAAGATGTAACTTATCTTCAAGCTATTCGTGATTCAGAAGATTCAACTATTCCAGATTTACGAATAGAGGAGAATGCTGATAAGTGGATTAGACAATCACCAGCAGCTTTCTGTAACACCAATGACAGGCAACTCTTGCAACAAGTATTAAACTCATACGACCAAGAAACTTCTGATTTCTATCGTTGGATTATTTGCTATACAAGAGAAGAGCTATCAACTTTAGTAAACAAGAAAACAGGAGAGAATTTTGGAGAAATTCTTGATCTGATACCTGTAGAGCGAGGTGCAAGTGGCCGTCTCAAGAAACTTCAAATTGTAGGCACCAATAAGTCTATGATAATTGGAAAGGAATTAGAAATTAGAAGAGTTCTATCTGAAAGTCATCTTTATAGTAGCGCGTTTGTTGTGGACAAAGATAATTCTGGTAATTTCACGCTGACCGGAGCAGGGTGGGGACATGGAGTAGGGATGTGCCAGATAGGTGCAGCTGCCATGAGTGAGAAGGGTTATAAATATACTTATATTCTTTCCCACTATTATCGTAATACAATACTAAAAAAGATTTATTGATGAGCCAGAATAATAAAAAACGTAATCCTTGGGCTTGGATTCCCTCGCTCTATTTTGCCGAAGGTATTCCTAATATATTGGTAACGTTCTTAGCTTGTTTTATGTATAAGCGTTTAGGACTTTCTAATACGGATGCTGCTCTCTACACCTCATGGTTATATCTTCCTTGGGTTATTAAACCTTTTTGGAGTCCTATTGTTGAGATGCTGAAATCGAAGCGTTGGTGGATTCTTATCATGCAACTTCTTTTAGGAAGTTCTATGGCTGGTGTTGCTTTCACAATTCCCGTTCCACATTTTGTGCAATGGACTTTGTGCTTCTTTTGGCTGATGGCTTTCAGTAGTGCAACTCATGATATAGCTGCAGACGGTTTCTATATGATTGCCCTTAATCAGCATGACCAAAGTCTTTATGTAGGTGTGCGCAGTACTTTTTATCGCGTATCGACAATAGCCGGTCAAGGTATTTTAACTATTTTTGCAGGTGCGCTGGAAGCATATACTCGCAGTCCTTCTAAGGCATGGAGTTATACTTTCTTTCTTGCTGCTACTATTTTTACTTTACTTTATTGTTGGCACGTATTTATTTTGCCGCGTCCCCTTGATGATCGAAGTAGAGAGGTAAAATTCGATACAAATCAGTTGACTGAATTTTTTCAAACTTTCGTTAGTTTCTTCAAAAAACCAGGTATTGGTATCGCCATACTATTTATGCTTTTGTATCGACTGCCTGAGGCACTTCTTACAAAAATCTGTCCATTTTTTTATGTTGATCCTATAAATAAAGGAGGTTTGGGGCTGGCTACAAGTGAAATAGGTTTCTTACAAGGCACAGTTGGAGTAATCGGCTTGCTCTTAGGAGGAATTATAGGCGGCGTTGTGGTAGCAAAAGGGGGTTTTAAGAAATGGCTTTGGCCAATGGTACTAAGTATTACCATTCCTGATCTGGTATATATATTCTTGGCTTATTATCAACCAGATAATTTTATTTTGATAAATGTACTAGTTTTTTTTGAGCAATGTGGTTATGGTTTTGGATTTACTGCTTACATGCTCTATTTGATATATTTTGCTCAAGGACCTTCTAAAACTGCCCACTATGCTTTTTGCACAGGTTTTATGGCGCTTAGTATGATGTTACCAGGCTTGTTAAGTGGTTGGTTACAAGAAAAGATAGGATATCTCAACTTCTTTATCCTAGTGTGTTGCCTAACACCTTTAACCTTTATAGCTGCTGCACTTATAAAGGTTCCCAAAGATTATGGGAAATAGTTTTCAATTATAAAAGGAATACTTGGAATAAGTATTCCTTTTATTGTAATACTAATGCAGTTTGTTACGATTCTTCTAATTATACTCCACTACCGTCTATAGAAGGTCTATTCCTAATGACTGTTTCGAATTCTCTTCTTTAGGCAAGAGTTGTAAGGCAAGCATCCAATACTGGAATTCTATAGCAAAACGAGAAAGCGTAAAAGAAAAAGTGGCTGTTCCGATAAATACAAAGGTAAAAGTAGTACTTTGGCTGGCACTTTCTCTTAATATTTCTGCTTTGGCGTAGGCTACTGATGATAAAGCTAATGCTAAAACAGGAGTATTAAGTATTAGTAGAACAAGACAGGTAGGAATACCTGATATAAAAATCAGCAGAGAACTCTTACCCCATCCTTTGATTCTGAATAAGCCTTGTATAATACTATTGCTTGTTGATACATTTCCGATTGCTTTAAACACTTTTGCACGATAAAGGGAAATACTTATATATAAATATATAGGTAGGGGTAAAATTAGAAACCAAAGACTTACTCTTAAAGCAAGTGCACAAAAAACTCCACTTATAACGCATGCTACCAAGAGATATACAAACGAAATGACCAAAGTAGACGTTCCTAATCTCCCTATTTCTTTTAGGTAGCGAAAACTCTTTCTTTTCGGAAATTTTCTTGATTCCTTATATTCTTTTATTTGAATAAGTAGTTTTCCTTTTGAAAATAAATAACCTAATAAATAGAATATTAAAGAGAGAGTGAGGGTAATAATACTTTGTGTCCCTGGATATTGAACTTGTTCTAGGATGTGGGGTAGGGGAATACCTTCTTCATAAAGAGTGAAATTAGGTAATAATAATGTGTTGTAAAGCTTAAGAAGACTGTATATAAAAAGGGCTGCACTCAGTCCCGACAATAATAAGAAGGGGAATTGAAAACTCAAGAATGCTTTCCAATTAAGTGTAAAGATTTTCCATGCATCAACCATACAAGCTGGCAAGCTTCTTTGAAACGTACTGAATTTCTGATTCATAATGACAATAATTTTATATGCGAAGTTACATTAAGCTTGGAATATTTCAAAAAAAAACTTAGAAGTATCACTTGGCATATAGTGAAGTTTAGCAAATAATATAGAACAAATGCAGCTGACATTTTTTTAGGAAAAGTTGGTTATTCTTGGATAAATTCTGATTTTTCCTACTGAAAAATTTTGGATTATCGGAATTCTCCTTTACATTTGCAAAATCATAGTATTTAAAAGACAGTTATTAACTCTAATCATTAACCACTTTTATAATTATGAAAACCGAAGTAATTATGCAAGCCCTAGAGGCTAAGCATCCTGGAGAAAAAGAATATCTCCAGGCAGTAAAGGAAGTATTACTTTCTATTGAAGATGTTTACAATCAGCATCCTGAGTTTGAGCGCGTGAAACTTATCGAGCGCTTGGTTGAACCTGACAGAATTCTGACATTCCGCGTTCCTTGGACCGATGATTCAGGAGAGGTACATGTAAACTTAGGTTATCGCGTTCAATTCAATAATGCTATTGGCCCGTACAAGGGAGGGGTACGTTTTCATCCATCTGTTAATCTTTCTATCCTGAAGTTCTTGGGCTTTGAACAAACTTTTAAGAATGCGCTGACGACATTGCCAATGGGAGGTGCCAAAGGTGGAGCAGATTTCTCACCACGTGGAAAATCTGATTCAGAGATTATGCGCTTCTGCCAAAGCTTCATGCTAGAAGCCTACAAGATCCTAGGTCCAGACATGGATGTTCCTGCAGGTGATATTGGTGTAGGTGGCCGTGAGGTAGGCTATATGTTTGGAATGTACAAGAAACTCACGCACGAGCATACTGGTACTTTTACCGGAAAAGGCCAAGAGTTTGGTGGGTCAATCCTCCGTCCAGAAGCAACGGGATATGGCGCTTGCTATTTCTTGAAGCAAATGTTGGCCGATTATGGTATGGAAGTGAAAGATAAAACTATTGCTATCAGTGGTTTTGGAAATGTAGCTTGGGGGGCAGCGAAGAAAGCAACAGAACTTGGTGCTAAGGTCGTAACTATTAGTGGGCCAGATGGATATGTTTACGATCCAGACGGTATAAGTGGCGAGAAAATTGAATATATGCTTGAACTTCGTGCCAGTGGTAATGACATTGTTGCTCCTTATGCTGAAAAATATCCTAAAGCAGCATTCTTTGCAGGTAAGAAGCCGTGGGAAGTAAAAGTTGATATAGCGATGCCATGTGCTACTCAAAACGAATTGAACGAAAATGATGCAAAACAATTGGTTGCAAATGGCGTAAAATGCGTTGCAGAGGTCAGCAATATGGGTTGTACCACAGAAGCTATCGATTACTTCATCGAACAAAAAACTCCATTTGCTCCAGGTAAGGCCGTGAACTCTGGAGGTGTTGCTACTTCTGGTTTGGAAATGACTCAGAATGCGATGCATTTATATTGGACGGCTGAAGAAGTAGACAAGCATCTAAACCAAATTATGACAGATGTGCATGCTCAGTGCTTGCAGTATGGCAAACAAGAAGATGGTTATATAAACTATGTTCGCGGTGCAAACATAGCAGGTTTCATGAAAGTTGCCCATGCTATTATAGCACAAGGCATTCTGTAAAATATAATAATTATTTTCTTCGCTGGAAGAAATCCCCCAAATACGATGAGAGCTAGGCCACGAGCTTGGCTCTTATCGTATTTTTAAATGTATTCGAAAATACTTTCTGCAGTTATATGTCCATGTATACGCCGTTTAACTAAAGAAAGTAAATGCTATAAAAATACAATAAGCCTGTCAGCTGACATCCTTATAGCGTTCGCAAATATCCTTATCGTATTTTCAAGTGCTATAAGGATATTTTTCGCAGTCTAGAAAGTAACTTGTGTTAAAATCCTTGTGTCAAAGTTTTTATTATTTATTGCGAACAATGTGCTGTTAATATTCATTTCAACTTCTGACAAATGATATATGATGACAAGCATATCTAGCAATGTAAATATTGCAGTCGTCATTTAGATATTTATATAATTGTCATTATGTTTAATTTAAACGATAAGTATGAGAATCTATCGCCTTTAGTACTTGTTTTATCAAGAAAGACTCATTATATCATAGATTTTAGTATATTTGCGATAGAAATAGAAGAATATGCCCTCCCATCTTTGCAAGGATTTCACACACGAATATATAACTATTCCAACGATAACTGATAGCCGAGGTAACTTGGCGATTATTGACAATGTAGAATCTGTTCTGCCGTTTAATGTCCAACGAGTATTTTGGATTTATAACGTACCAGAAGGACAAGTTCGTGGTTTACATGCTCATAGAACATGCTCTGAAGTTCTAGTTGCTGTGAAAGGTTCGCTTAATATTACTTTAACAGATAAAGATGGTCCTAAAGAATATAAGTTGGACAGTCCGAATAAAGGCTTACTTATTCGTCCTTTTGTTTGGTGCAAGTTAGAAAAATTCAGTTCTGATTGCGTCTGCATTTGCTTTGCCTCAGAGGCGTACGATGAAACAGGTTATATTAATGACTGGGATTCTTTTTCAGAGATTATTAAATAATAATGAAGATTAGTCCATATAAATCCACAGATAAAGATCTTTGGGATCAATTTGTAGAAGGTTCTAAAAATGGTACTTTCTTATTTCTACGTGATTATATGGATTATCATAAAGACCGCTTCTCTGATTCTTCTCTGCTTATTAAGAATGCAAAAAATATTCCTATTGCTTTATTTCCTGCAAATTATGTAGAATCTGAAAAACTTGTTGTATCTCATGGAGGTTTAACCTATGGTTCTCTTCTTCTCTCTTATGAAGCCACTGCTATGGATATAGGAAAAATGTGGGAAGAAATTCGAAGATATTATAAGTATCTAGGTGCTGATTTACTGCATCTTAAAACAATTCCATATATTTATCATAATTATCCATGCGAGGAGGAGCTGTATTGGCTTTTTCGTTTTGGAGCAAAACTACTATCACGTGGTTTGTCTTCTGTAGTTGATTTGAGAAACCCTCTTTCTTTTAGTAAGTTACGGAAGCGGAAGGTTAAAATGGCGCAACAATCATCTTTAGAGTTAATGCTGAATGCTCCCCTATCCTATTATTCCGAATTTTGGGCTATTTTGGAGAAGGTTCTTCTTTCATATCATAACATACTACCAGTACATTCTTTGGAGGAAATACTATTGCTTGTACAACATTTTCCTCAAAATATACAGCTAGCAGTGGTTTGTGAATCAGATAATATCATTGCGGGATGTGTACAATATAAGTCAAAAAATGTCAATCATATTCAGTATATTGCGGCTTCAGAAGAAGGCCGAGATAAAGGGGCTCTTGATTTTCTTTTCTATCATTTAATTCAGATTTCACAGAAAGAAGGTTTCAGATATGTTGATTTTGGAATTTCTACGGAACAAGATGGGCACTATCTAAATGAAGGTCTACTTTTTCAAAAAGAAGGCTTTGGTGGCAGGGGAATTTGTTACGACAAATATGAGATAAACCTAAATGATTAACTTCTTAGACATACAGAAAATATCACAAAAATTTCAGCCAGATTTATCCTCTGTCATAGAAGATGTAGTAAACTCTGGCTGGTATTTGAATGGAACAAAACTATCTGCTTTTGAAGATGCTTTTGCCAATTTTATTGGTGTTCAGCATTGTATTGGTGTAGGAAATGGTTTAGATGCATTGACATTGATTTTGCAATCGATGAAAGATCTTTATCATTGGGAAGATGGAGCAGAGGTTATAGTCCCAGCTATGACGTTTATTGCCAGTGCACAAGCCATTGTACGTGCGAATCTTACTCCTGTATTCTCTGATGTCTCCTCTTTTCATTATACAATTACTCCAGAATTACTTTCGTCAAAAGTTACAAAAAAAACCCGAGCACTCTTACCTGTCCATCTGTATGGAAATTCTTGTGATGTTGAAAGCCTGAGAAAAATATCAGTAGATAATGGATTGCAAATAATTGAAGATGCAGCTCAAGCCCATGGGGGGCGATTTTTCTCGGGAAAGAGAATTGGGGCGGCAGGTGACGCTGCAGCTTTTAGCTTTTATCCAGGCAAAAATTTAGGTGCTTTAGGTGATGGTGGTGCTGTGGTTACAAATAATTCTCATTTGGCAGAACGAGTAAGAATGTATGCTAATTATGGAGCTAAAGAAAAATATAAACATGTCATTCAAGGAGTTAATAGTCGCTTAGACGAGATACAAGCTGCGGTCCTTTTACTTAAATTAAAAAGGCTTGACGAAGATAACCAACATCGCCGCCATATAGCGCATATATATAAGTCTAACATTAAAAACCCTTTTGTTGTCTTACCTCAATATGCAGATGAGGATAGCGTTTATCACATTTTTCCTGTTTTGGTAGATAATAGAAAGAAGTTTCAAACTTATCTTATAGAAAAAGGAATAGAAACTTTGTGCCATTATCCCATACCTGTTCATAAGCAGAAGTCATTTTCTTTCTACAACTCTTTGACATTTAAGGAATCTGAAAATATTGCGAATCAAGAAGTTAGTCTCCCAATAAGCCCTGTATTGACAGATGACGAAGCAATGTATATTTCTCAAATGATAAATAATTACAAGGATTAAAAAAACTCTGACCATGTCCATAGATGTTCTGATTTGTTCCCTTAATAAGGGTATTGTTCGCGTTGATGAAGTTATGCTTCCTCCTCGTTCAGATGTCCATTATATTGTATCTTATCAGTATACAGATGAACGTTACCTAGACTTAATACCTGAGTCTCTTTCCCAGCGAGAAGATGTTACATTGTATAAATATAATGGGCAAGGGTTATCTGCTAATAGAAATTTGGCAATGGAAAAATCTACCGCAGAATTTTTCATGTATGCGGATGACGATACTCATTTTACAGAAGATACTTTTAATACAATCTTCGAAACATTCAAGAAAGAAACAAATTTAGATATAGCATTCTTTAGAGCCAGTACCTATACAGGTAAGTTGCTTAAATCTTATCCAGATAATGAGCAAATCCTTACCGCAATGCCTAAAGATTATATCATTTCAGCTATAGAGATGGTTTGCCGCAGAGAGGCTGTTCAAGGCAAAATACGCTTTGACGAACGTTTTGGTTTAGGTACAAAATTTCTTACATGTGGCGAAGAAGAAATATGGATGGAAGATGCTGTAAAGGCAGGTTTCAAAATGAAGTATTTCCCCATTAAAATTGTGGAAACTTCTACCCTGCTCAAAAAGTCTATGATATATGTTGATGCAGGTGTTCAGCGTAGCTACGGTGCTATACTCTACTATAAATACGGGTATAAAGCATGGATTAAAAGTCTGCAATTTGCTTGGCGCTCTGCAAGAAAGCGTATGTGCCATTTTAATCCATTCTTCCGACACTTGTTAGAGGGAATTGCCTATATGCGAAAAAGTGAATAAAGGGGATTTTTCTTATGATTTTAGAATTATTGATTTGCACGATAAATGAAGGTGTACGTCGTGTGCCTAACATCTTATTACCTCAGATAGAGAACGTTCGCTATTTAGTATCATGGCAACAAACTGGTACTGTTAGTATTGATTTACCTGAAGAACTCATTCGCTCCGATGTTCGTGTGATCACGTTAGAAGGCCGCGGTTTAGCAGCCAATCGTAATAATGCTCTCAAGAATGCTCAAGGCGATATTCTTCTCCTTTCTGATGATGACACAAAATATAAGGCAGAGAATCTGCAAAATATCATTAAGAAATTTAGAATATATCCAAAAGCAGATATTATATGTTTTAAGGCTGTGGATGCAGAAGGTAAAGAGATAAAGCATTATGCAGAACAACCTTTTATTTATGCAAAACGTCCACAAGGTTCTTTCTTTAGTTCTTGCGAAATAGCTTTTCGTAAGAGCCCAAATCTCCCTCTTTTTGATGAACGTTTTGGGCTTGGATCTCAGTATTTAGCTTGTGGAGAAGAGGAAGTATTTCTTGAAGCGGCATATAAGAAAGGATTGAAAATCATATTCTTGCCAGAAGTGATTGTTGAAACAAATGCGGATACAACAGGAAAACATTTCTTAATAAACGCAGCTGTTCGACGCTCTAAAGGAGCAGTCCTTTGTATCATTTACGGCCCATGGAGTGCCCGCTTACGATGCCTCAAAAAAGCCATGCAATACGACAAACTTCCACTGCAGCAACGCATGAAGTTTTTTGAAGATATGATTCAAGGTATCCATTACATACAATATGGGCATCTCTAATCCGCTAATATCGATAATTGTTCCTTTTAGAAACCGAGAAAGATATATTCAACGGAGCTTAGCATCCTTTCGTCGCATTAAATATCGACCGATCGAACTAATCTTTGTAGACAATGCTTCAGAGGATCAATCTCGGGAGTTTGTAGAGCATTTCTTTCACGATATAGTAGGAAAAGATGTAGCTACAATACTTCTTACTGAGCCCACAATTGGAGCTTGTAAGGCTCGTAATTACGGGCTTCATGCAGCTCATGGAGATTTTGTCTATTTCTTTGATGATGACGACGAAATTTCTGCTGATTTTTTAGATGATGCTCTCCCCTATCTACATAATAATGATATCGTTGCTGCTCCTACACTAATGATTTTCCCTACAGGTGTAGCGAAAGTGAGATATACAAGTTTTTCGGATCGTGTACGCGATCAAATTTTAACGGGGATGCTTTCTACTCAAAGTATGCTTATTCGAAAATCGGCCTTAATTAGTGCAGGAGAATGGAATGAAAAGCTACCCAAATGGAATGATTGGGAACTGGGTGTACGTTTGCTCAAGAAAGGACTGAAAATAACTTGGTTAAAGAAGGCATATCATCGTATACATCAGCATCCTGATAGTTTAACAGGTCCTTCGCTTGCTACTACTTATTCCTTACTTCAACCAGCTCTATTAGCTGTTGCTTCACTTTCCTTGACTGATTCAGAAAAAAGAGCCCTTGCCGCTAAGGAGTTGATTATTTCCCGCGAATTAGAAAAAGCTGGAGAAAAGCAGCAAAGTAGCGCTATCAAGACTCGCAACCTAAAACTGTATCCCTCCCTATTTTTGCTATGTTGTTATTTAAGATTAATAGATAGAGGGGCTTGGAGGTTTTATCGTACTTTTTGGTTATGAAATAACTAGTATATTGAGGCCTAAAAATATCCTTATTCCATTCTGGAATATCCTTATTGTGTCAGCTGATACAATAAAGATGTTTTCAAATCCGAGTATTGTATTTTTTATCGTCTCCATTGTAGTATTATAAGTCTCATTTATAATATGTTAGCGACTAGAAAATTAAGTAGGGAACATTGTACTATTGTTGAAAAAAGATAGTAATATTACCACATTCATCCTAAATTTGTATATTTGCACTAATATGAATGAGGTAACAGTTACAGATGCTGCTTTGCGTGAAGCAGCTAGCAAAGGATCTGATGAGTTTCTCGCATTGGTAATTGATGCCATTTGCGCTTCAGTGAATGATGAACTTACTGCTGAGACGATGGCGCAATTAAATGCAGATCAAATAACTCTCTATGGCTTTAAGATTTTACACGAAGAAGTCATGGATGGTGGTTTTGTACAGTTGATTCATAATGGATATGGTCCTTTTATCTTTCTCAATCCCTTTGCTAAGGCTTTGCGACTTTGGGGACTCCACGATCTCTCAAAGTTGGTTTACAAGGGTCGAAAGCTCTTTGAGCAAGATGTGGAGGAACTCACACGCGAATGTAGTGATGAAGAATTCATGGCTCTTTTTGAACAATTTCCACACTATGATGACTTAGATGACGAATTTGTAGAAAATGAAGAATCCTATGTTGATGGAGTGGCTCATTATGTAGACGAACACCTTGCAAACTTTGTTACTATCATAAAATAAAGAAATGGCAGAAAAAAAAATTGTTTCATCGAGGATAAATATAAAAAATAAGCGAGCAGAACACGATTATTTTATTATAGATCAATATACTGCGGGGATTGTCTTAACTGGCACAGAAATTAAGAGTATCCGTGCGGGAAAAGCAGGTCTTGTTGATACGTTTTGCTTTATTAGCAATAATGAAATTTGGGTCAAAAATATGTATATTGCTGAATATAGTTTTGGCTCTTTTAATCGTCACGAAATACGTCGTGATCGTAAACTCCTTCTTAATAAGAAGGAAATCAGAAATTTGGCAGAAGAAACAAAATCGCCTGGACAAACGATAGTTCCCTTACGCCTATTTATCGACGACAATGGTCGTGCCAAATTAGTAATAGGACTTTGTCGTGGTAAGAAAGAATACGACAAGCGCGAAACTTTGAAAGAGAAAGAAGGACGTAGGGAAATGGATAGAGTTTTAAAGGGACATAGATATGGGGCTTAAAGAAGCTGTAAAAGATAGAATACTTATTTTAGATGGTGCTTTAGGTACCATGATTCAAAAATACGGATTGTCTGAAACAGACTTTCGTGGTGAACGATTTGCGCACTTGCCTGGACAGCAGCGTGGCAATAATGATTTATTAGTGCTTAGTCGTCCCGAAGTGATACGAGAAATCCATACACGTTATCTAGAGGCTGGTGCAGACATCATAGAGACTTGTACGTTTAACAGTCAAAGTATTTCCTTGGCCGACTATCATTGTGAATCGTTGGTAAAAGAAATAAATTTTGCTGCGGCACAATTGGCACGCAAATGTGCAGATAATTATGCAACTCCCGAAAAGCCGCGCTTCGTTGCAGGTTCTGTTGGTCCAACCAATAAGACTTGCTCTCTGAGCCCAGATGTTAATGACCCAGCGCTCAGAACTTTACATTTTGATGAACTGGCGATAGCCTATCAAGAGCAAATCGAGGCTTTACTAGAAGGAGGTGTCGATGCCCTTCTCATTGAGACAGTCTTTGATACATTAAATGCAAAAGTAGCGGTAGTTGCAGCGCAAGCAGCGATGAGTACGAAGGGACGAGAAGTTCCTATCATGCTCAGCGTTACAGTTGCGGACAAAGGTGGGCGCACCCTTTCTGGGCAGACACTCGAGGCCTTTTTGGCATCCTTCAGTACGATGCCTATCTTCTCTGTGGGGTTGAACTGCTCTTTTGGTGCAAAGGATATGAAGCCATTCCTTGAAAATCTCGCGGCAAGGGCCCCCTACTACATCTCTGTGTATCCCAATGCAGGATTGCCCAATTCTTTAGGGGAATACGATGAAACACCCGAGCACATGGCTTCCGAAGTTGCAGAATTTCTTGATGAAAATCTGATAAATATCGTAGGTGGATGTTGTGGAACTACTGACAAGTTTATTGCAGAGTATCCAAAATTGCTAGAAGGTCGTACTCCCCATCGACCAGTAGCTGTTCCTTCTTGTCTGTGGCTCTCTGGTTTAGAATCTTGTGAGATTAGACCAGAGCGAAATTTTACAAATATTGGAGAACGCTGTAATGTGGCTGGTTCGCGTAAGTTTTTACGGCTTGTTTCAGAAAAAAAATATGATGAAGCCATTGGCATTGCACGAAAACAAGTGGAAGATGGAGCACAGATTATTGATATAAATTTTGATGACGGCTTGTTAGAAACAAAAGAAGAAATGGTACATTTCCTAAATCTTCTTGCTTCTGAACCAGATGTTGCCCGTGTGCCTTTCATGATAGATTCTTCGAAATGGGACGTTATAGTTGCAGCACTCAAATGTGTACAGGGAAAATCTATTGTGAATAGTATTTCCTTGAAAGAAGGAGAAGAGACTTTTCTTTCTCATGCAAGCGATATACAAAAGTATGGAGCTGCAGTTGTGGTAATGGCTTTTGATGAGACAGGGCAAGCAACAAGTTTCGAACGCAAGATAAAAATTTGTAAACGTGCCTATGATCTTCTTACTCAGCAGTTACATTTTAATCCCAATGATATAATTTTTGACCCCAACGTTTTAAGTATCTGCACAGGAATTCCTGAACATGATTCTTATGGTATAGATTTTATTCGTGCAACGGCTTGGATTCGCGAGAATTTACCAGGTGCGCATGTCAGCGGTGGTATCAGCAATCTATCTTTCTCTTTCCGAGGTAATAACTACTTGCGTGAGGCCATGCATGCTGTATTCCTCTATCATGCCATTCAGAATGGATTGGATATGGGGATTGTAAATCCTTCTTCTACCATTACATATTCTGATATTCCGAAAGACTTGCTCGAAGTTATAGAGGCTGTTATCCTCAACACTCGCGATGCTTCGGAAGAACTGATAAGTCTTGCGCAGCAAATGACAAATCAGCAGAAAAATAAAGTTGAATACAGTCAGAAAACAGAGCTATGGAGAGATTTCCCCTTAGAGAAACGACTTTCTTATTCTTTGCGAAAAGGAATAGACAGTAATTTAGAAGAAGATCTGTCAGAAGCTCTTGGTGAATATGCCCATGCTGTTGATATTATTGAAGGTCCTCTGATGGACGGTATGAATGAAGTTGGAGATCTTTTTGGTGCTGGAAAGATGTTTCTTCCGCAAGTTGTTAAAACAGCTCGGACGATGAAGAAAGCTGTTAGTATTCTGCAGCCCCATATCGAAGCTGAGAAAAAAAATGGAAGCAGTGCTGGAAAAGTGTTGATGGCTACGGTGAAAGGCGATGTCCACGATATAGGAAAAAATATCGTGGGTGCCGTACTCTCATGTAATAATTACGCCATTGAAGATATGGGAGTGATGGTTGCTCCTGAAGACATTGCAGAAAAAGCCCTTGAGGTGGGAGCTGATGTAGTTGGACTAAGTGGCCTTATAACTCCTAGTTTGGATGAAATGACAAATACGGTAGTGGTCATGAAGGAACGAGGGATAGGAGTTCCAGTTCTTTTGGGTGGAGCTACAACAAGTCGCTTACACACAGCCTTGAAAATAGCTCCCAATTATGATGGTCCTGTGATATGGGTGAAGGATGCGTCACAAATGGTTATAGCTATGTCGAAGTTATCGAATCCAGCTACTGCAGAGGGCTATATTTCCGAGAACTATAAACAGCAAGAAATACTACGTAATAAGTATAAAGTTAAAACTATTCAAGATGCTGATTTCAAGACTGCTAAATCTGATAAACTCAACCTTTTCAATAAATAATTATGAGACGATTACTAACAGCACTCTTTGTGCTTTTTACCTGTTGTGCTCATGCAATTGCAGGAAAGTACATCACTGTTGAAGGAAACAGGCTGATGAAAGATGGGGCTCCCTATTTCTATGTCGGAGCTAATTTCTGGTATGGTCCAATCCTTGGCTCCAAGGGAGAAGGTGGCAACCGCGAGCGTTTAGTTTATGAGTTGGATTCTCTGAGATCCATGGGCGTTGATAATCTCAGAATACTTGTAGGTGCAGAACGAGGCAGTAAGTTTGCAAACTCTGTAAGCCCTGTTCTTCAGTCAGCACCTGGGGTATATGATGAAGATCTTTTTGATGGACTTGACTATTTACTTGCTGAAATGGAAAAGCGCAATATGGTTGCCGTACTTTATCTTACAAATTCATGGGATTGGAGTGGTGGTTATGGCTTCTACTTGCGTGAGACAGGTCATGGCGATTCTCCTTCTGCAGAAGGTCCTGGCGGATTTGAGGCTTACTGCAATTATGCTGCAAATATGAATAGTGATCCGAAGGCTCAGACGCTTTTCTTTGATTACATAAAGACAGTTATTCCTCGTACGAATAAATATACAGGTCGCAAGTATACTGAAGATCCTACCATTATGGCATGGCAAATTGCTAATGAGCCACGCCCCTTCTCTACAAAGGAATGCGACAATATGATTAAGTTCTTGGCAAAGACTACGAAACTGATTAAATCATTGGATAAGAATCATCTTGTATCTTTGGGAAGTGAAGGTATTGTGGGGTGTGAAAATAATGAAGAAGTGTGTGAACGCTCCGTGATGGATAAGAATGTGGATTACATGACAATACACATTTGGCCGAAAAACTGGAATTGGACTTCTAACGATAGACTGACAGAAGCGCTTCCTAATGTTTATTTGAAAGCAAAAGATTATATTGCTAGCAACTCGCGAATTGCAGATAAAGCAGCAAAACCTATTGTCATCGAAGAGTTTGGATATCCACGTGATCATGCCTTATATTCCGCAGAAGCAACTGTATCTGCTCGTGATAATTTCTATAACTTCATTTTCCAGCAAATTATACAGAGTAAAGAAAATAATGGAAATATCGTGGGTTGCAACTTTTGGGGCTGGGGCGGTAAAGGACGCTTAAACGGGAGTCGTTGGAAAGCAGGCGATGACTTTCTTTGTGATCCCCCTCACGAGCCACAAGGTTGGTATTCAGTGTATGACTCGGATACAACAACTACGGACTTAATAAAAGCTGCAGTAAAGACACTGCGTAAATGAGAGTAATAGCAACACTATTATTGTTGGTTTGTCCAGCAATGTTAATGTCACAAACTAAAAGTCGAGTAAGGAAATCTACGGATTTTCTTTTCTCGACTCCTGTTGTTGCAGGCATAACAACTGCACTAATTAAGAAAGATTATATAGGCCTCAAGCAATTAGCTTTCTCAACGGGTACAGCAATAGCTACAAACTATGCCTTAGAACTTTCTGTAATAAAAGCGCGTCCCGATCATACAGGACAACACTCCTTCCCATCTACTCATACGCTTATAGCCTTTACTGGTGCTGAATATGTTCAGCGACGTTATGGATGGAAGTGGGGACTTCCTTCTTTTATAATTTCTAGTTATGTGGCTTGGGGCAGAATCAATTCGGGGAAGCATGATTGGTGGGATGTAGCTGCAGGAGCAGCAATCGGAGTTGGTGCAAGCTATGCCTTTACAAAGCCTCTAAAGAATGCAGATATAACAATAGTCCCGTCCTACAAAGGTGTGGTTATCACTGCAATCTTCTAATCATAATAAATACTCTTCAGCTTTATAAGCTAGTTCGGCCTTCTCTATTTATACACAATCTTGGAATTTATAAGCTTAATGCTTCATTGGCTCAATGAGTGTCTTCATTCCTTTTATTTTCTCTCCAGAAATCATCTGCAGAAGTTGTTTGACCTTATTTCTCTTTACTGCTACATAGGACTGATGTGATGTAATATCAATTCGCCCTATTTCTGTTGATTTCAAGTTACCCTTTTTGCAGAGAAATCCTAGGATGTCCCCCTTTGAGAGTTTATCTTTTTTTCCGCGACCAATATAAAGTGAGCTCCACAAAGGCGCGTATGCCTTTATTGTAGTATCTGAAACATCTAAGTTCTTATACTCCTTTATATAATCAGGGATATTTTCCTCAGGACCAATAAGTAAATAGTTACTTCCTATATTGTCCCAGCGAGCGGTTCGCCCAGAACGATGGATAAATTCCTCTTCCTTGTTTGTCAAATGGTATTGTACAACGTGGCGCACTTCAGGGATATCTAAACCTCTAGCAGCTAAATCAGTTGCAACTAAGACATTCACACTTCCAGAACGAAATCTGTAAAGATTACGTTCCCTAACCTCCTGTTCTTGCCCTCCATGATAATCTACACAGGAGATTTTGTTTTCTTTTAAGTATGCAAGAATACGAGCAACACTTTCACGATATGCAACAAACACAATTGATGGTTCACCTCTAAAAGAGCTTAAGAGGCGTCCTAATGTTTCAAGCTTGTCCTTTGACAGACTTTTAATAACATATAGTTCGCTTTTTGTCTTAGAGTTTTCCGTAGCTGTCAAATAATTTAAAATCGTTGATTCTTTCGCTCTTTTTTCCGGAAATGCAAAGTCTGGAATCTCTTCTATGTTTGTTGCAGAAGTGAAAATGCGTTGTTTGATATGTGGCAGCTTTCTAATAATTTTATCCATCTCCTCTTGAAAGCCTAGCTCTAAGCATTTGTCGAACTCGTCAATAATAAGGGTATGGACTGCACCTGTAAAGATATTATCCTTCTCGATATGATCTAGCAGACGTCCTGGGGTGGCAAAAACTAACTGAGGTTTTATCTCTCTAATCTGCCGATGTTCGTTTATTGTAGGACGACCACCATATAAACAAATACTTCTAATTTCCTTCAACTTCATCCGCTGGAAAACTTCATTAGACTGTAAGGCTAGTTCTCTCGAAGGAAGAATGATAACCACCTGCAATACGTTCTGCTCGACCTTAATTTTTTCTACGATTGGCAAAAGATAAGCAAGAGTCTTACCTGTTCCTGTTGGAGAAAGTAATGTTGTGTTTTTCCCACTCTTGATTGTTTCATAAGCTTTTTCCTGCATTTCCGTAAGAGCTTCAAAGCCAAGATTCGTCAGTATAATATTGCGTTCCATTGTGTCTATATTAAAAGGATGAGAATAAAGAAACTACACGGATTCCTTTTAAAGAAATCCGTGTAGAAATATATTTGTAATTTATTCGTGATTAGTTAAACCAACGTACATAGCAGAAATCCTGGCGGTGAGGCAAGAAAGGATTTTTAGGGAACATACGATATGCAATCTTAAAACTACCAGCAATGTCGATTTCGCTCTTGAGTTCGAAGGTATAAAGATTTCCCTCATGTTCTACTACGTTCATTGGGATAACACGCAATAAGTGGTCTTGTCCTTCAGCAGTGCCAACAACAACCATTTCTATGCCAATTGCATCGTCGAGACCTTGTGCATCTATAGTTACGCGTGATTCAAATTGTTCACCATTGATGTGAATACCATTGTTATCATTCGTAGCTTCTTTCTTAATCACTTGAATGCTGTCCCAACGTTCTGCAACGAGTTCCTTCCAAGCTGCAATTTCTTTTGCAAGCTTATTGTTATCTGCTGACAAAGCTTTAAAGCGGTTTGCCTCAGGTGTATAGAAGCGATCATAGTAATCGTCTAACTGACGCTTCATTGTATAGTGTGGAGCAATTTGAGCAATGCTATTTTTCACTGTACGTACCCAATTCTCGCTGTAGCCTTTACGATTACGAGCGTAGTAAAGAGGTATAATTTCTTGTTCGAGCAATGAGTATATTGTTGAAGCATCCAACTTATCCTGATACTCTTGATTCTCGTAGGTACGGCGATCTGTAAGTGCCCAACCTGCGCCTTCACGATAACCTTCATACCACCATCCATCAAGAACCGAGAGATTGATAACACCATTCATGAGTGCTTTTTCTCCTGAAGTACCAGAAGCCTCGAGAGGACGTGTTGGTGTATTCATCCATATATCAACACCGCTTACTAAACGACGTGCAAGGTGCATATCGTAATTGTCAAGGAACAGAATCTTGCCAATAAATTCTGGACGCTGAGAAATCTCGTAGATTCGTTTAATTAGGCCTTGGCCAGCACCATCAGCAGGGTGTGCTTTACCAGCAAAGATAAATTGCACTGGATAGTCAGGATTGTTTACAATCTTTGCCAAGCGGTCGAGGTCGCTAAAGAGCAAGTGTGCACGTTTGTAAGTGGCAAAGCGACGAGCAAAACCAATGAGCAGTGCATTGGGGTTAATCTTATCAAGCAGACTTACCACACGACTTGGGTCGCCATGATTCTTCAGCCAGTTTTCGCGGAAACGCTCGCGGATATATTTGATAAGTTTATTCTTTAGAGCTAAGCGAGTCTTCCAAATTTCTTCATCGGGAACTTCGTAAATCTTCTCCCAAATCTTTTCATTTGATTCATCTTCCAAGAAATTCTTATCAAAATACTTATTGTAAACAGCTTTCCATTCTTTTGCACTCCACGTTGGATAGTGTACGCCATTTGTAACGTACCCTACATGGCTTTCTTCTGGATGGGAATTGTAAATTTCATACCACTCATCGTGGGTGCGAATATCGTGTTCTACGCGCTCTTCCTCGGGCAGATATCCTTTCCAGATATTTTTGAACATCTGCTGACTTACACGCCCATGCAACCAGCTAACACCATTAACCTCCTGACAGGTGTTACAGAGGAAGGTAGACATACAGAAGCGTTCTCCATGATCATCCGGATTTGTACGGCCAAGACCGATAAAGTCATCCCAAGTAATTCCTAATTTTTCAGGAACCCATCCCATGTACTTACCGAATAGTCCTTCATCGAAATAGTCGTGGCCTGCAGGAACAGGAGTATGAACGGTATAGAGCGAGGAGGCACGTACCAGCTCTAAAGCTTCACCGAAAGAGAGGCCTTGATCAACATAATCAACAAGGCGTTCAACATTGCAGAAAGCAGCGTGACCTTCGTTGCAGTGGTAGATGTCTTTCTTGATACCGAGTTTTTTCAAAACCAACATACCACCAATACCGAGCAAATATTCTTGTTTGATACGATTTTCCCAATCACCGCCATAGAGCGCATGTGTAATATTTCTATCATATTCGCTATTCAAAGGAATATCTGTATCGAGGAGATAAAGAGAAATACGACCTACATTTACTTTCCAAATAGCAGCATGAACGAGATAGTTTGGGAATGGAACGTCAACAATAAGCTGATTTCCATTATCATCAAGAACTCGCTCAATTGGGAGCTTATCGAAATCCTGTGCTTCATAGTTTGCTATTTGTTGACCATCCATGGATAGTGTTTGAGTAAAATAGCCATAACGATATAAGAAACCGACTGCACAGAGATCTACATTGGAGTCACTAGCTTCTTTCAGATAATCGCCAGCCAAAACTCCAAGACCACCAGAATAAATTTTAAGGATATGAAAAAGACCATACTCCATGCAGAAGTATGCCACACTAGGACGTTTTGCATTGGGAGTTACGTCCATATATTTGCGAAATTCCTTATAAACTTTGTTGATACGACCAACGAGTTCTTTATCTTTGCTTAGTTCTGTTAAGCGTTCATAACTCATGCGTTGGAGCATATCAATAGGATTTTGATCGCATTTGTGATCAAACAAGTCGTGGTCAATACTGCGGAATAATTCGATTCCTTCGGGATTCCAAGTCCACCACAGATTGTGTGCCAATTCGTCAAGCTGTCGTAATTCAGCAGGGATATGGCTCTGAACATTAAAAACCTCCCAGTTCGGCTGGTTAGCGTTGCTTACTTTGACTTTCATAAATTTTTGAGTTATTGTTTTTATTTTTTTCTCAATGCAAAATCGTATGCTTGATAGTAATACTTGATAAAGTTACTCCACTGTGCTTTATCGGCCAGTGCTGCTGCATTCTTTCGCATCTTGTTGCGGACAGTTTTGCTTGCATTCAGAACTTTCATCGTCGTATTGCAGATCTTTTGTGCCACATCAAAATAGTTATCATCATTTCTATGTAACACTTCTACCCCATCTTCAATCATTCCTTGGTGCTTCAGTGTTGCATCTACCCATTGGCCAAAGCCGCTTAAATCCGTTGTAATACACGGTATTTTGAAAGCACTAGCCTCGAGCGGTGTATATCCCCAAGGTTCATAATAGCTTGGGTAGATACAGAGATCATTTGCCAGTAGAACCTCATAATAAGGCTCATTGATGATACCATCATCTCCATCGAGATAACACGGAAGGAGGATGACTTTTACAGGGTTGTTTCTGTCGTTCATCAAGGAGAGCGAGCGCATTGTATTTAGAATGGCATCCTCTCCCTCATTGTAGAGTTCGTGCGTCAAGTATGGATTTGGTAATGCCGTATTTGGGATTTCCTTCCCTATCAATCGTAGTTGCAGGTCCTTGCGTGGTTGTTTTATCCAACAAGGTACTTCTATCAGGGCTAAAACACAAGTTTTACAAGTATCAATAGATTGATGTTGTAATTCGCTATTGAGATTTGCCATAGCTTGAAGGAATACATCAAATCCTTTGCAACGGAAATCATTGCGACCACTAGTTGAAACAATCATGGTGCTATCAGAGAGTTCTTCGCCCAACAGAGCAGACGCTACTCGTAACAAATTCTTTCGAGCTACTTTGCGCTTTGTTGTAAATAAAGAACCTTTCGGAACAATTGCATTGTCAAAGCCATTAGGCAGAATTACATCTGCTGGTTTCTCAAGCAGTTGAACACATTCCTTGTTGGTGAATGTTGAAACAGTAGTGAAACAGTCTGCAAAATGGGCACTTTTCTTCTCTACACTATGCTTCGCATCCATATGGAGTTCTTCGGCCATTTGATCACCATTGTAGCCATGGAAGTATTTATAAAGCTGCTTATTATTGCTCGTAATAGAACGACCAATGCTTGTGGCATGGGTTGTAAAGATTGTGGCAATACTAGGAGCTGCCTTGCGTAAATGTAGCATACCTAAACCTGTCATCCACTCATGAGCTTGATAAACAACTTTTTCATTTTTGTGGATAAGTGAGAGGTATATAATCTCTACAAAACGTGCTGCTGCATAAGAGAACATTGAAGCTTCATCGTAATCGCCATAGGCTTTGTCACTTTGAACTCCAAAATTCTGCCATGCAGTTCCATATATAGAATTGCGTTGTTCGAAAAATGGTTGAAAATCTACTAAGACAGCAATGGGCCTACCTGCAACTTGCCAACGCCCTATCCTAACATTTACACCTTCCTTTGCTGCGGCTTCACGCCAGTTCTTTAAGAGTTTTTTATCTTCTAGAAAATCAGGATTGTTCTTTTCTTGCCATACATCAGGACCTAAGAATATAAGCTTATCACCATATTCCTTAAGTAGTGTCTGTGCTCTTGAAGACAAGACAGTATAAATGCCTCCAACTTTATTACAGACTTCCCAACTTGCCTCGAAAATGAAGTCGGGCTTGAGTTGCTTATCTACCATTTTTTACATTTTTGGATGCAAAGATACGTTTTTTTATTGAGTTCTTGTCCGTAATGTGTATTTTTAGTAATAAGAATGCTTACCAACAGATGCTCAATCTAGTTGTATGGTAATATCTTACACACTTTTTTAGGACAGTATCTTTCTGTTTGTTTTTTACACTCTCGAAAGAGTGATATTTTAGCGTGAGTCCGGCGAATTCAGAATACACGTTAATAAATGAACAATAATAGTAACAATGCAAAAATTCTTTCTCTCTAGAGCATATCCAGAGAGAAAGAAAAAATAGCTTTACATCCTTTTTGAACATCCCCAAACCTGTTTCCGATGACAGGAAAAATAGGTAATGTTCCTAAATGAAAATAATAGATAAGATACTGCCAACGATACAGTTCAACTAATTCTTTGGAACAAGAGGTTTCACTTCGTTAGCTTTAGCTGTTTGTTTCAAATTAGTATAGCAGAGGTAGAGGCCTTGTGCCCAAAGTTCAGGCTTTTCTGGAGCCAACTGACGCGCTCTCTCCAAGTAAGGAAGTGCATTCTTGTAATAGGGGTTGATCTGCGTATTGACAATGTTATTATATTTTGTAGCAGAAGCATTATCATTACCTCTTGGTAGATGGAAGTAGTTAGCATTTATTTTATCCTGTACATCCTGAATCCAACAAACGCCCATATTTGTATTGGCCTCAACATAATCAGGATCCAATTCAATCGCCTTTGCAAAAGCTTCTCGAGCAGACTTATAGTTATACGGCGTCATATTCATTTCCAAACAACCTTTGATATAATAAGAGGTCTTATCTGACCCTTTCTGTTTAATCAACTCATCAGCCATTTGGATTGCTTCTGCACGATTTTGACGACGCATATAGTAAGTTATCAAATCACCCATAAAACCTTCACCTGCCGTTGCAGCAACAGCATCACGCAGTGTTTTTGCGTAATTAACAGTATCCTTAAGCATAAGGAAGGAATTTGACTTCATCACATAAGCATCATGGACATTCTGCTTGTCGAGTTCAGCATCTTTCAGTGCTAAGTCTGCACTACGAATAACTGCATCGTAGTTTTTCAAGTTGTAATTCAACAAACTAACATTAAAAGCAGCTTGAGAGTATTCATGAATACCCGCTTTATAAATAGAATCTGTTTCCTGTTGAGAGAAGATAGGATTCTTAGGCATATTGATGTATTTTTCAAAGTATTTCAAAGATTCTTCATTCTTTCCTCCTTGTGCTTTGAAAATGCCAGCATAATTGAAATAATTCAACATCTGGTTCAGATTCATTTTATTCAATATCTCGAACTCTGGCTTTACTCGGCCTTTTGCATCGGGCTTTATATCTGCTAAATGACTATTAGTAAAGGCATCTACAGCCTTATCCAAATAGTTGCAGAAAGCAATAGTATCAAAAGGAACTTCTTTAGCTGCTTTTGTAAGTTCATTGTTGAACAAACTTGCATAAGCTAATCCCATATCTCTATAGATTTCGGCAAACTTTGTTGTCTTCGGATTGGCAATAGCTTGTTCACACACTTCTGCTGCCTGAGCATAGTCTTTCTTGTCGCGCATCAAAGCTTGAGCCTTGAAGTGAGCACTGTTCTGTGCAAGGGCTGAGCCTGCAATAGCCATCAGTGCAATTGATAACATGATACGTTTCATAGATTTTTTTATTAATATAATATATATGGTTATTCTCCCGTGTTTATTGGCTGGCTATTTTCTAGATTTTCTGAATTTTCATCAATGTCTTCTTCATCCTCTTCCGTGGAAGTAGGACACTTACAAACACTAGAAATTATATCACCTCTCTTTTTAAGATCGATGAGTTTTACACCTTGCGTAGCACGACTCATTACGCGCACTTCTGAAGTTTTCAGGCGAATGACAATACCACTCTTGTTGATAATCATCAAGTCGTCATCATCTGTAACGCTCTTGATGGCAGCAACCTTGCCTGTCTTCTCCGTTATTTGGAGAGTTTTCACCCCCTTACCTCCACGGTTTGTTTTGCGATAGTCTTCAATGGGACTCTTCTTACCAAATCCTTTCTCGCTGACAACCATAATGGTTTCTTTCTCAGAATCGTTCACACAAACCATACCTACTACTTCATCGTCTTCTCCATCAAGCGTAATACCGCGGACACCTGTTGCAGTACGTCCCATAACACGAACGGAATCTTCATTGAAGCGAATGGCACGACCATTTCTGTTTGCGATAACAAGTTCGTCAGTTCCATTAGTAAGAACAGCACTCACTACGCGATCATCCTCACGAATGTTGATGGCAATAACACCATTTGCACGTGGACGACTATAATCGGACAACGAGGTCTTCTTTATCGTACCATTCTTCGTACAGAATACAACATAGTGGCTATTGCAGAACTCTGCATCTGAGAGTTTCTTCACATAAAGGCAAGCGTTGATAGCATCATCCTTTTCGATATTGAGCATATTCTGAATTGCACGGCCTTTCGCATTCTTTGTTCCTTCTGGAAGTTCGTAAGCCTTCAACCAATAGCAGCGACCGCATGCTGTGAAGAAGAGCAAAGTATCGTGCATCATTGCTGGATAAATATATTCTATAAAATCAGAATCACGCGTAGTACCACCTCGACTACCAACACCACCACGTGCTTGCGCACGGAATTCATCAAGATTCGTACGCTTTATATATCCTAGATGAGAAATTGTGATAACAATTTCATCATTGGCATAGAAATCCTCTGGATTAAATTCTTCTGCGCTCAGCTTGATTTCTGTGCGGCGATCATCGCCGTATTTTTCTTTAACTTCAATGAGTTCGTCCTTCATCACCTTGCGACAGAGCGTATCGTTTGTAAGAATCTGATTGAAGTAATCAATCTTACGTTCCAATTCTGCATATTCTGCATGAAGTTTCTCTTGTTGCAAACCTGTCAGCTGAGCCAAGCGCATATCCACAATCGCCTTTGCTTGAATATCGTCAAGTTCAAAACGATTCTTTAAAGCTTCAATAGCTTCTGAAGGAGTTTTACTTGCGCGAATCAGATGAACCACTTCATCGATATTGTCGCTAGCAATAATTAAGCCTTCAAGAATATGCGCACGTTCTTGAGCTTTACGCAAATCATATTGTGTGCGACGAATTACGACGTCATGACGATGATCAACAAAAACAGCGATGCAATCTTTCAGTGTTAATACTTTTGGACGTCCATGAACCAAGCCAATGCAATTAACCGCGAAACCGCTCTGTAAAGCTGTCATCTTAAATAGTTTATTTAAAACAACATTGGCATTGGCATCACGCTTCACATCAATGACGATTCGCATACCTTCACGGTCAGATTCGTCATTCACATTAGAAATACCATCAATCTTCTTATCATTAACAAGATTGGCTATATCGCGAATAAGCTCAGCTTTATTAACACCATAAGGAATTTCGCTAACAACAATAGTGTCGTGCTGAGGACCATTTTCTATATCAGTTTTCGCACGTAAAACAATACGTCCCTTACCAGTTTGGTAGGCAGAACGAACACCTTGCAGCCCCATAATAGATGCTCCAGTGGGAAAATCTGGTGCTTTAATATGCTGCATCAAACCTTCTACATCAATGTCTGGATTATCTATATAAGCTATTGCGCCATCAATAACCTCTCCTAGGTTATGAGTTGGAACATTAGTCGCCATACCAACGGCAATACCTGTGGCACCATTGACAAGGAAGTTAGGAATACGCGTTGGTAGAACAGTTGGCTCCTTCAATGTATCATCGAAGTTATTCATCATATCAACAGTCTCCTTGTCCAAATCCTGCATCATCATCTCGCCGAGAACACTTAAGCGAGCTTCGGTATAACGCATAGCAGCAGGAGAGTCACCATCAATAGAACCAAAGTTCCCTTGACCATCAATTAAGGGATAGCGTAGATTCCAGTTCTGAGCCATACGACAGAGCGCACCATAAACACTACTATCGCCATGAGGATGGTACTTACCTAAAACTTCACCTACTGTACGTGCTGATTTTTTATAGGCCTTGTCATGCGTATTTCCCAAGCCCATCATACCATATAGGATACGACGTTGAACAGGTTTAAAGCCATCACGCACATCTGGCAGTGCACGGGAAACAATCACTGACATAGAATAGTCGATATAAGACTGTCGCATCTCTTTTTCAATATCGACTTTTAAAATTCTGTCTTGATCTATCATTTATCTTTAATTAGTTATTCTCCTTATTGTGGCAAAGTTACGAATTAAAATCTCACAAGTACATTTTATGAAGCATATAATACACCTTTTTTGAAACAAACCACCTTTTAAAGCGTTTTAAGCGATACAACGAGGTGTATCGATATTATTATAAAACGCATTAATCTCTTCTTAAGCGCAATAATTCAGAAAAACATCTTCAATCTAATCTCTCTTATATATAATTAAAGCAGTCCATTCATTATCTTGGAAATTCCTCAATCTCATTAGAAATGAATGACTGCTTATTATTCAAGTATATGGTAATAAGAATAACTCATATGCTCCTACCTAGTAATGGGTACAGCCATTTTCCTTCACCCCCAAATACTCTCTCTGCTAAAAAACAGTATGTCCTCATTGTGAAGAGCGTACTGTTATTAGGTCTGTTATGGTATTGCCCGACACCAACTCCACAATCTTTCTTTTGGTAGTAAATCCTGTTACTTGTCAGTCCAGATTAAACGCTACTGCGATAAGAGTTGAGGCTCTGTATGATAGACTGACATTCCTTTCATTCAAGGAGAAGTAAGTTACTCATCCTCAGGGCTAGATGCTTTGATTATATCCTTTATACCTTGCACTAAATTTGAAAAGAAATGCCAAACACTCATACAAAGAGCACGAAGAAGATGCAAACTTTTAAGAGTTATAAAAAATAAACCATGAAAAGCGTTGGAAAATACTAAATTAATAATTTTTTGATTTAGAAGGTTTTCGTAAGACAATGTAAATCCTAATTTGTGTTCAAGCTTACGATATACCCAAATCCAAACTAAAGGAGCGCAAATACCTACGAGGAGATAAATAAGCCAAAAAAAATCATGTCCACTTCCTTCTATCACAATAGGATGTCCTCCTATCATCTTCCAAGGAAGATTCAAGATTACAACTTTAAAGATACTTACCAATTTGAACGCTAAGAGATGAAATGCAAAAATATACAGCGTATTATCTCCAATATAAATCAGTAGTTGCTTTAATATATTTTCTTGTTTTTGTAACCATATGCTAAAGAAATAGAGTAACAGAAATCCAGCGAATCCAGTAAATGGTAGCGAAATATCCCCCCAAAGATCAGGCCGATAAGTCATACTTGAAGGGAAAAATATAGAGCCTAAAATCAGTAATAGAAATGATGGTAAACAGATCTTTAAGATTGTGCCAAATCGCTCTTTCTGAATCTTATTAAACAGCTTGTTATCAATTACTTGTCGAAATATATAGCCGATAGCCATAAAGCAAACTACCATTATCTCACGATATCCTCCCTGACTAATTCCTGTAATTTTTAGATCAGCAAGAATAAGCCATGTAGACATCAGCAAACTTATAACAAGAATTATTCCACCAATAAAAAGCTTAGAAGGCTCTTTCCCATTTTTAATCAAAAGCCACATGCAAATCTTATAGAGTAGTAAAAAAGCAATGCTACCTATAAAAAGAGCTCTGAAAAACCAAAAAGCACCAGCTAAAAATTCATCATATCCCGACATATTGAAGACTATACTCCACAGACGTTGAGAAAACTGACTAAAATTGTATGGATGAGTTACTCCCCCACCGGCATTCCCATATTGCTCGTTCAGAATTCCTAAATAGAACCATAAATTGTGGAATACAAGAAAAAAAATAGACCAGCGTACAAAAGGGAAATATAAACCTTTAATACGATTTGTTATATACGTTTTCTCATCATTGAGATATTTGGCATTAAAGAAATATCCAGCACAGATAAGAAAGACAGGGACATGAAATTGGAAAACAATATTTAAGAGCCACGAGGGTCCCCCTGAATGAGATAATACGACACAAATAATTGCTAATGCTTTACATATTGAAAAGGTCGCATTTCTAACGGGCTTAGCTTGTAAGTCATTTGTAGATGAGATTGGTACTTCTTTCATTGCCATTTTAGGTTCTTCTTGTTCATAAAATCGACTACTATTGTCTGTGTCGTTATAGTTTAAAGAATCCATTTCTATTCTGCAATTAAATCATTATAAAAAGAAAATTACACAAACGGGGTAAGCCATTGCCAAAACCATGCAGCAAATCGTCGGGAAGGCTTAAACTTTTCCTTCCAAGTCTTAGGAGTTAATAGCCAACATTTCTCATCTCTGTCTTTATTGAATATCGTTTGCAATACTTTCGTTGTAGGCTTGTCATCAATTAAAAGATTACATTCATAATCAAATGAAAGACTACGACTATCTAAATTTGCTGAGCCGATAAAAGAATAAACACTATCTACCATCATTATCTTACTATGATGAAAACCACCTTCAAAAAAATAAACCTTAACTCCTTTCTTCATAAGCCGATGAGCATTATGCTCTACAATGCGTGGAGTTATGGGAATATCACTCTTAGCTGAAACTATTACTTGAACATCCACTCCTCGCTTTATCGCTTGACAGAGTGCACGCCGTATATGGTGACAAAGCGTAAAATAAGGATTTATTATTTGTATTTGCATTGTTGCTCTATTGATAAGCTGCAAGAAAGTAGCATGTATAGGTTTTTTGGGAGATTTTGGCCCTTGATTAACTACTGCAATACGTTTCTTACCTGCAGAACTACACGTATCAGGTGTTAAGTTAGAAAACTCTTGCGTGGCATCACGATATCCCGGATAGTATTCGGCGCCACGAACATTTTGCTGAGTCCAAATATTCCAAAAATCTAAAAAAGCCTTTTGCAATTGTCCTACGGCTTCACCCTCTACACGAGCATGAATGTCATGCCAACTACCAAATTCTGATTTACCTTTAATGTAATAGTCTGCAACATTCATACCCCCTGTATATGCAACGACTCCATCTATTACTACTATTTTTCGATGATCTCGCGGTATGATATGATTCACATACGGAAATCTTAATGGATCAAATTCATAAATTTCAATCCCACGATTAAGCAATGAATCCAAATGTTTACGCCTCAAAGGTCTATTATTAGATGCATTGCCAAAACCATCAAAAATAGCTCTTACTTTCACCCCATCTTTCACCTTTTGTTCCAACAGTGAAAAGAGTTCGGTAGAAATAGAATCATTTCTAAAATTAAAATATTCAAGATGAATACTTTTCTTTGCCTGTTGAATCGCGGCGAAAAGATCCGAAAATTTCTCTTGTCCGCTCTTAAATATAACAATCCTATTGTTTGTCGTGAAAAGAAGTGAATCCGTTTGTGCTGCCCATGATATAGAAGGAAGTACAAAGATTAAAGACAATAATAGGATGTGTTTAAATCGGCTTTGACACATCCCTAATTGTGAAAAGATTTCGTTATTATTACTTATATTCTTATCCTTGTTGCATTTACACATCTGCTATTCTTTATCAACGTATTTAGAAAAATATACGAATATAGTTGTTTACAACCACCTAAAGTTGCGTCCTAAACGTATCAACAATACCTAATAAATGATCCTCAGAATCCACAACTAGAACACAATGGATTTTATTTTCTTGCAAGATTTCTTCTATTTGCATAATCTTAGTATCTGCACCGACAGTCTTTGGTGAGCGAGTCATAAAGTCTGCCACGGTTTTTTGAAAAAAACTATCTTGAGAGGACTGAATCGCACGTCGTACATCACCATCGGTAATAATTCCGACAATTTTGTCATCCTCCTCTGCAACACAAAGTCCTAGGCGTCCATTACTTACATGTATCACAGCTTCTCCCATTTTCATAGATGGAGGTATGACTGGTAAATCTTCTGTGCGCATCACATCCTTTGCTCGTGTAAGTAGTCGACGCCCCAAAGAACCGCCAGGATGAAAATGAGCAAAATCAGATGCCTGAAAATCACGAGCATCCATAAGGGCACAAGCCAACGCATCTCCCATTGCAAGTTGTGCTGTTGTAGACGACGTTGGAGCTAACCCCAAGGGGCCTGTTTCTTTTTTTACACTACAATTCAAATGAACTGTTGAATACTCAGCTAGCTGTGAACGAGGATTACCTGACATCCCTATTACAGGTATCTTCATCTCAAGAAGAAAAGGTAGAAAACGTAACAGTTCGTCTGTTTGCCCTGAATTAGAAATCGCTAATACTACATCAGCTGCAGTAATTACACCTAAATCTCCATGAAAAACATCAAGGGGATTAACAAAAAAACTAGGAGTTCCCGTAGAAGATAGTGTTGCAGCAATTTTTGCTCCTATATGTCCACTCTTTCCAACGCCTGTAACAATCAATTTTCCTTGACAATCTAAGACAAGTTGAACAGCTCTGTCAAAATCTTTATTAATATAAGGAATTAAATCCTTAATAGCTTCAGACTCTTCTTTAAGGCATTGAATCGCTACTTCTATATACTTACTCATAAGATAGCTACTTACTTAATTCTACGATAAGATTTTCTAAATCATTAAGAGGGAGCATATTAGGTCCATCACTAAGGGCTGCATCAGGTAGTGGATGTGTTTCAAAAAAATAGCCATCTGCACCGAAGGCCTTAGCAGCATATGCCATCATTGGTACAAACTGTCTATCACCTATCGTTTTCCCTTCTCCTGCTCCAGGTCGTTGAACACTATGTGTACAATCCATAATAACGCGATCTGCCCATTGAGCCATTAAAGGGATGTTTCTGAAGTCTACAACCAAATTGTTATAGCCAAAGGCATTTCCTCTTTCCGTTAGCCATACTTCTTTAGCTCCAGATTCACGACATTTCTCAACAGGGTATTTCATATCACTACCTGAAAGGAACTGTGCTTTTTTAATATTAATAATGCATCCTGTTTGAGACGCTGCTACCAATAAGTCTGTCTGACGGCAAAGGAATGCAGGTATTTGTAAAATATCTACAACATCTCCAACCGCTTTAGCCTGATAACTTTCATGAATATCTGTTGTAATCTTTAGGCTATGATGCAATTTTATATCTGCTAACATCTGAAGTCCTTTCTCTAGCCCTGGACCTCTAAACGATGACAGGGAAGTGCGATTAGCCTTATCAAAAGAAGCTTTGAAAATTATATCTATCCCGTGAATATCACGAATTCGAACAATTTCCTGTGCAACTTGTTCAAGTAATTCTGCCGATTCTATAACACAAGGGCCCGATATATATATAGGAGAGTTCTTCTTTCCTGCCATTTTAATTTTAGTTATCTTTATTTTGCTACAAAGTTAGTATTTATCTATGGAATAAGGAAATCACTTTTCTTCTTGGGTTAGACATTCTAAAGAAAATTAAAAAATATTACGTAAATTCGCAGTCATAACATCTAACTATATTGCGCATGATAAAAAATATTCTAACAGCTTTCTTTTTTACGCTGTCCGTGCTTCCTTCCATGGGACAAATAAACATTATCCCACGCCCTGCTATCATTGAGGAGGGAAGTGGTAGTTTTCAACTTTCTCCTCAAACAATTATCCTTTCAAAGGGAAAGGGAAAAAGTGCAGGTAAAGTTGCTCAAGCCTTTATAGATAAACTACAACGATCTACAGGTATTCGTTTAAAAAGTTCTCATAAAGCGGTGACATCTTCTATCCTTTTTACTATTGACCCAACAATAAAAGGAAACGAATCCTATCGCTTAGAGGTTACTCCTCAGCAAGTAAAACTTTCAGCCTCTTCAGAAAGTGGCCTCTTTTGGGCTTATCAATCTTTACTTCAATTACTTCCTCCTTTTGTGGAAGCGACCAATGCACGTCCTCCTAGCTGGCCACTTGAGATACCCATGGTTAGAATTGAAGATCAACCCCGTTTCTCTTGGCGTGGAATCTTGGTTGATGTTAGTCGTCACTTTATGCCTGTTGCTGCAATCAAAAAGCAACTTGACGTAATGGCTTCATTAAAGTTAAACCGCTTTCATTGGCATTTAACTGATGACCAGGGATGGCGCATTGAAATTAAGCGTTATCCTAAACTTACAGACATAGGAGCCTGGAGAATGGATGCAGAAGGAAATAAATATGGAGGCTTCTATACCCAGCAAGAAATTCGTGATATTGTAGCCTATGCTGCCGCGCGACATATAGAAGTGATTCCTGAATTAGAGATTCCAGGTCACGAACTGGCAGCTATTGCGGCTTATCCTGATTTGTCCTGCAAAAGAAAAGAGATAACACCACGAATCATTTGGGGAGTTGAAGATATTGTCATGTGTCCTGGACGAGAAAATATGTTTAAGTTTTTAAGGAATGTAATAGACGAGCTTGTACCACTATTTCCTTCAACTTACTTTCATATTGGTGGTGATGAAAGTCCACGTATTGAATGGACAAAATGTGATAGTTGTCAAGCTCGCATGAAAGTTCTTGGACTCACAAAAGAAGCTCAGCTACAAGATTACGTTATCGAACGGATTGGGAAATATTTACAAACGAAAGGCAAACGTATCATTGGGTGGGATGAAATACTTGAAGGTGGAAATCTACCAAAAGATGCTATTGTTATGAGCTGGCGTGGAGAAGATGGTGGTATTATTGCAGCGCAGAAACATCATAGTGTTATTATGACACCAGGAAGTCATGGCTTATATTTCGATCATTACCAGGGCGACTTTATGAATGAACCTACAAGTATCGGAGGATACGCTCCACTTGAAAAATGCTATGCCTATAATCCTGTGCCTTCTGCACTAACCTCACAAGGTCTAGATTCACTGGTTCTAGGCGTTCAAGGGAACAACTGGACAGAGTATACTCTCGGTCCAGCAGCCTTGGAAAACAGATTATGGCCACGAGGAGTCGCCTTGGCAGAGGTGGCCTGGACAAAAGAGAAAAACAAAGATTTCTCGGACTTCCAGCGTCGCCTTGATAACGATTTCACACTGCGATTAAAAGAACGTCACATCAATTTCTATATTCCTGCCCCGAGTATTGAAGGAATTAGCTCGAACAAGTTAGCTTTTACTAACTCACGTACTGTTTCTTTGAGTTCTCAAAGAAATCTTCCAATAGTTTATACACTTGACGGAACAACCCCCACATCACACTCAACACGGTATACCGGTCCAATCAAAATTGACCAAAGCACAACGTTGAATGCAGCAACACTTCTTCCTTGTGGTTTACTCAGCAATGTACGTAAGATAGAAATTAACAGGCAAACTACCCTTCTCTCACTCAGCACTCCTACAACCAAAGGCTACACTGTTCGCAAATACAATGGAGAATTTAGAACTTCCCGGCAGTTAGAGGCCTTAAAGGCTGATTCAACCTTTAAGGCAGATCGTATTGAAGTCGTACGCACTCTAACGAATGTTCCTAGCGATGTACGAGATGTAAAGAATTATGCTGCAACTGCAGAAGGATTCTTCTATGTCCCTGAGACGGGTGTGTATGAATTTTCTTCTTTGCTCACGCAAGTAAGTATTGACGGTACACTCTATATTGACAATTCTGGAATCTATGCACCACGTGACACTCGAGAAAATTGCGAAATAGCATTAGCCAAAGGCTGGCACAAGGTTCAAGGACTATTCATAGGAGGGATCTTCGGTGGGTGGCCGACATTCTGGAATGCTGCAAAAATCCAATGGAGAGCTGTAGGCGGTAAGTGGAAAACACTCTAGTATGTAGCTAATAAAAAAATGGAGGCAAAGAAGCAGGATTTCCCTTAGTCTTTGCCTCCGTTGTTTATAAGTTAAATAAGGGAACTAAAACTTCTAGCTGAATATGAAACTTAAAATTAAGGTAATGTCTGAACCTCAATTTTCTTTGATAGTTTAAAATATTCTTATTATATTCTCAAATACAACAAGGATATCAGCTGATGCAATAAAGATATCGGCTAATACAATAAACCCCAATTCGGTTTAAGAAACGCTCTTTCATGAGTTTCCCAAACCGAATTGGGATTTATACTGGATGAAATATTTCTTTCTCAAATCCCTCTGCTATAGTCTAAAAAATCTCAAAAGAGAGTGCGAATGCGTGATGCAGAAATTGTTTCACAACAGTAGTTTTAGAATTTCAGTAATGCTTCAATAATAATGTTAAAAAGAAATCTTAGCACATCTTTTATTATACGCAGAATGATACTTCATAAGACCATCTAGAGGAGTTCTATATATACGGCCAATGCGATAACCCAAAGATTTTGCCACTTCTTGAAGTTCAATTCTAAAAAAGAAAGCTATACTTCCCACAAAGTTTACCGGAAGATTGAGACGATGATATTGATCTATATTTCTTCTAAAGAAAAACTTGAATTCTTTAATTATAAAATTATGTATATCAATATTATGCCTGTTCTCACCTATAAATAAAGCAAAAGAGGCTAAGAATCGATTAGGAAAAGGTTCTCTATATACTTTTTGAATAATTTGATCGGGAGTTAGTTGATACCTATCAAAGAATAGTTTGGATATATCTTCAGATATTTGGTGTTTCAGAATATCAGCTATAAGATGCTTTCCCATGACTGCTCCGCTGCCTTCATCACCCAGTATATAACCTAATGGAGATACATTTTCTACAATGATCTTGCCGTCATAAAGGCAACTATTAGAGCCCGTACCTAAGATACAAGCTATGCCAGGTTCGTTACCGCACACACTGCGAGCTGCTCCAAGTAAGTCTGATTCTACTTGAATATTCGCCGTGAGGAAAAGACTTTGTATTGCAGATTTTACAATAGCAGATAACTCTCCTCTGCATCCTGCTCCATAGAAATGAATAGATTCGACATTCGCTGGTAGTTGAGGTAGTTCAGTTGCTAATATAGTCGTTATCTCTGATTCAGTCAGCATAAAAGGGTTGATTCCTTGTGTGCTGAATCTAGAAAGTTCATCTTTGCCTTTTAGTAGCAACCAATCTGTTTTAGTACTGCCGCTGTCTGCAATTAGAACAATGTTGGTATTATTTCTCATCGTTTGATAAATTGACTATTAACTCATCGTTAAAGCCACCAGTAAACAAATTATTTCTATAGTTTTTAAATTTGCTTGAACCATGAGAGAATGAGATAGTACTCCCTTGTTTGTCCAAAGCATAAAGCACTTTTCCTACTGTCAGTAAAGATAGATCAGCTGCAGGAATGAATCCTTGATTAGAAGAATTAACCAATAAGATCTTAGCTGAAACTAATTTGTCCAAAGTGATATCAAGAATAAATGTTGGAACTTTAAACTTTTCTTGAAGTTCTACTATTTGTGGTGCAGTATTTCCTTGCTTAAACCTTTGAAAAATAAATATACAAATTGAAATACTTAAATTGTCAAATGAGGTCCTATTCCAAATATTATTGCGACTATGGGCATATTCTCCTATGTGTTGATCTGCATAACTTAAAGCCGTACCATAAAGAATGATATACCAAAGAATACGTACCCAAATCATGATGAGTGGCAGAGCTGCCAATGAACCATAAATAGCATTGTAGCTAGTCATCGTCATTTGTAAATAGAAATATCCATATACGCTACATTGTATGAGAATCCCTACCGGTAGGCCTGCAATGAATGCACTACGTAAACGTACACTCGTATTAGGCATAAAACTATAGAGTAGCGTGAAGAAGAGTACCATAAGAATATATGGCACACTCCAAAGAAGTGGAACCTGCTTGATAAAAGGAATATATCCGATTGCTGACTCTAAAGAATTACTTAAGAAGATAGATAATCCTGAACTGATAATCAGGAATATAGCAAGAAAAATAGCTGCAAATATGTAATCTTTGATTTGTGCAAAAATGCTTCGTTCTTGTTTTATTTGCCATATTTGGTTGAAGGTAGTTTCTATACCGCTCATTAAAGACCAAACGGTATATAGTAGCATAAGAATACCAATACCAACAAAAACACCCTGTTGAGTATTTAATAAATAGCGATTTACAAAAGTTAAGAGAGCGTCAACAACTTGAGGCTGAGAGAAAAAAGTTTCATGTATTTGACTATCAATATAAGTATCTAAGCCGAAACCTTTTGCGATTGCAAAAATAAGAGCTAAAACTGGAACCAAAGCCAAAATAAAAACATAGGTGAGTGCACCAGCACGAAAAGTCATACGTTCGTTCCAGAAGATGCGTCCTGCCAAAAACAAACGTTGAAGCAGAGCCTGCCAATAATACTGAAGACGAGGATAGGATGCAAGCCACATACCGCGCACCAATCGGTTCTCAAAATCTTTCAAATTCACAATGATTTATTAAGATGTAGGTTGGTTTGAGCTGCTAAATTACGAATAAATTTGTAAGTTTGCATTCAAATTTCATAGAACATGCGACAGTTGTATTATTTCATACTTTTGGCAGTATCTATATTCCAGCCGCTTAAAAGTCAAAGTCTTAATTTTTCTCGTACACTTCGTGCAGATTTTATATTTTCAGGCACTGTTGAAAAACAATATATTTCTATTGAAGAACTAAGTACTTTCAATGGTTGGGCTGGGCGTCGTGGCCATTTAAATGCAGTACCTTTGCGAGGAAATGGTCAACTGTGTTTGCAAGATGCACGAACTAAAAAAGTTTTGTATCGACACTCTTTTTCAACGTTATTTCAAGAGTGGTTAACTACAGAAGAAGCAAAAAGGGTAAATAAAGCCTTCCAAAATGTGTTTTTGATGCCTATGCCTACAGACTCAGCTTTGCTCAGTATCGAACTATACGACACACACTCTAAAGTTGTATCAAGTTTTTCAATGACCATCCATCCACGAGATATTCTTATTCGCTCCCTTGATGGATTGCAAGTAGCTCCGCATAAGTATCTATGGAAAGCTGGCGTTCCAGATAAAAAGATCGATATTGCCATTGTGGCAGAAGGATATACAGAGGCAGAGCAGAATAATTTTTATTCCGATGCCATTATAGCGATGGAATCGTTGTTTTCGCATGAACCATTCAAGAGTAGAAAAGATTGTTTTAATATTGTGGCGGTGGCTTTACCTTCACAAAATAGCGGTATTAGTATACCCAAACGGGGATTATGGAAGCAAACGACCTTGTCTAGTCATTTTGATACATTTTATTCCGATCGCTATTTAACAACATTGAATTTACGTAAACTTAATGATGCTTTACAAGGTATTCCTTATGAACATATAATTATTTTAGCCAATACGGATAATTATGGCGGTGGTGGAATTTATAACTCCTATACACTGACTACAGCAAAGCATAGTGCTTTTCGCTCTGTTGTTGTGCATGAGTTTGGGCATAGCTTTGGAGGTCTGGCAGACGAATATTATAATGATACGCAATTCTCTGATACATATAATGCAGCAACAGAGCCGTGGGAAGCAAATATCACGACCCATCCTGACGATTCTAAATGGAAAGACGTGCGAGGTGCAAAGATGTATGAAGGTGCAGGTTATCAAGCTAAAAATGTATACAGAGGTTTTGAAAACTGCCGAATGAAGACAAATGAATATCCTGAATTTTGTGGAGTTTGTCAACGTGCACTGAATCAACTTATAGACTTTTACACGAAATAGAAATCATGGCAAAGAAGCAAGTAACTCGAAAGACTGCCAATAAAAATAAAACAAAAGATGGTAATGTGAATCTCAAGTCTATCTTCAGTCCTGAGGACGGATGGAAAGAACTGTTGCGTGGGGAAAAGCTGAAGTTCATATTGGGTTTGATTACCTTTGCTTTGGCGTTGTATATGTTCCTATGCTTTACTTCATTTTTTTATACTGCAAGCGTTGATCAAACACAGCTAGAAAATAATATAGGCAATCAACAGTTTGTTAACTACGGAGGAAAGATTGGAGCATACATAGCAAATTATTTTTTCAACGAAGCCTTTGGAGTGTGTTCCTATTTTTTTCCCATCTTCATGATTGGGTTGAGTTTGAAGTTCATGGATACATATGGGGTTCGTCTTCGCAAATGGTTTGTAAACTGTTCGGTACTTATGATTTGGGGGTCCGTTGTACTAACTCTTCTTTCTTCTAAAGAGTTTCTCAACGTTTTTCCAGAGAAACTTATGAAGATCCCTTTCCAGCCAGATTGGGGAGGAGGGCATGGCTATCTTGTTTGTCAATATCTCACAAGTAACATAGGATTGATAGGAACTATCATTTTGATGATAGTGATAGGTATTCTCTATTTGATTTACTTTTCAGGCCAAACTATAGAATTTATTCGCTTGCTCTTTAATCCGTCTAAATATAGAGCAGAGCACTCTGTAGCAAACGAAGTTATAACAGATGATGAAGGGAACAATGAAGACTTTTATGGCGAGCTGCCTGATTTAGATGCTAATAAGGGTGCAGAGAATGAAGGTGACGAAGAAACGATTGAAGATGAAACAGATAATCCATTAGATCTTACGGACGAAAATCAGAAAGATGAAGAGCTGAATGGCGTGGCTACTACAATTGATTTAGGTGATTCTGAAACTGAAGTTACTTCCATTGCTGTTACTCCCTCTGTAGATGCATTATCTATGATTGATGCAGATATGAATAAAGAACTGGAAGTAACAAAGGCAGAAGATCCAGAGAAAGGTGCTAGTACTAAGACCGTTGCTTCTCCGTTAGAAGTGCTAGGTCCATATGATCCACGTAAGGATTTAGAACATTATAAGTTCCCCACTCTCTCCTTGTTAAAAAAGTATGAGAATGAAGGTCCAAGTATCGATATGGAAGAACAAAAAAGTAACAAGGATCGTATTGTTACAGTTCTTCATGATTTTGGAGTGGAGATTACTAATATCAAAGCAACAATTGGTCCAACAATTACGCTCTATGAAGTTACGCCAGCTCCAGGTGTACGCATCAGCAAGATTCGTAATTTGGGAGATGATATAGCTCTGAATCTTTCAGCAGAAGGAGTTCGCATTATTGCTCCTATGCCAGGAAAGGGAACAATAGGTATTGAAGTTCCAAATCGAAATAAGAAGATTGTTTCAATGGAAAGTATCTTGAATACAAAAAAAATCAAGGAAGCTGACTTTGCTCTCCCTATTGCGCTTGGTAAAACTATTACTAACGATGTTTATATGGTGGATTTAGCCAAGATGCCTCACTTGTTAGTAGCTGGTGCTACCGGACAAGGAAAGTCTGTTGGCTTGAACGCTATCGTCACTTCTTTGCTCTACAAGAAGCATCCTGCTGAGTTAAAGTTTGTTATCATCGACCCTAAGAAAGTAGAGTTTAGCATTTATGCCCCCATAGAGAAACATTTCTTAGCTAAAGTTCCAGATAATGAAGAACCGATTATCACTGATGTAAGGAAAGTCATTGAAACCCTGAAGAGTCTTTGCGTTGTTATGGATCATCGCTATGATTTACTAAAGAAAGCGCGAGTTCGTAACATAAAAGAGTATAACGAGAAGTTTATCAATCGTGAGCTGAATCCTGCTAATGGGCATGAATTTATGCCTTATATTGTAATCATTATTGATGAATTTGGTGATTTAATTATGACTGCAGGCAAAGAGGTTGAACTTCCGATTGCACGTATCGCCCAATTAGCTCGTGCGGTAGGAATGCACATGATTATTGCGACACAGCGACCTACAACAAATATCATTACAGGTACAATTAAAGCTAACTTCCCTGCCCGTATGGCCTTTAAGGTATCTTCTGGCATTGACTCTAAGACCATTCTAGATCGTACTGGTGCTCAGCAACTTATAGGTCGTGGTGATATGCTATTCTTGAGTGGTAATGAACCTGTGCGCGTGCAATGTGCTTTTGTGGATACTCCTGAGGTAGAACGTATCAATGAGTTCATCGCAAGTCAACAAGGTTATATTTCAGCATTTGAACTTCCAGAAGTTGCAGAAGAAAACAATGGAGAAGGAAGTCGTGATGATAGTGGACAACGTGATTCGATGTTTGAAGAAGTTGCTCGATATATCGTCATGAATCAAGCAGGTTCAACCTCACTTATTCAGCGCAAGTTCTCTATTGGTTACAATCGTGCGGGTCGTCTGATGGATCAACTAGAAAATGCAGGTATTGTTGGACCTGCAAGAGGTGCTAAGCCACGCGAAGTCCTAGTACAAGACGAATTCCAACTTGACCAAATGTTAGGTAATTAAGACTATGATATATTCGAAATAAAATAAAAACGAAAGAATATGAAGAAGACGCTTTCTACTTTACTCTTATCCTTTGTGCTATTGCCATGTTTCGCACAGAGTGCTGGGCAGATTCTTAATCAAGTTGCAACTAAATTACAAAAGGGAGTTAAGGCTTCCTTTGAAGCTACAACTTTTAAAGGGTTAAGTCCTAATGGTACTGTTCTTGGTACTATTCAAACAGAGGGAAATAAATTTAAAATTCAGTCAGGTAGTATGACTACTTGGTTCAATGGTAAAACTCTTTGGTCCATGATGTCAGGAAGTGACGAAGTAAATGTGAGCACCCCTACTGAAACAGAGATTCAGAAAATGAATCCAACAGCGTTCATAAACCTCTATCGTGAAAACTGCAGCTATTATATGGAATCAGATACTTATGCTGGCAAGACATGCCGTAAGATAACTGTCGTACCTAAGGCACGCGCTTCTTTTCAGCGATTAGTTGTACTTGTCGACACTAATGGTAATCTTATGAACGTTCGATTGAAAGATGCGAAAGGCAACTGGATGCGCTTCCGTATTAGTCAGCTTCAGACGGGGATTAAGTTTAGTAAGAGCACATTTGAATTTAGTAAGAAAGATTATCCTAAAGTGGAAGTAATCGACTTACGATAAACATTAAAAAATATATAATTATGGAAACTATACGTTGCCTAATTTTAGGTTCTGGCCCTGCTGGCTATACTGCTGGTATTTACGCTGGACGTGCAGGACTAAATCCTGTTATCTACGAAGGTTTGCAGCCTGGTGGACAACTCACAACCACAAGTGAGGTAGAGAACTTTCCTGGCTTTCCTGAAGGTGTTGAAGCGTATGACTTGATGGATAATATGCGTCAGCAAGCAGAGCGTTATGGTGCAGAGATTCGTTCTAATATAGCCACTAAGGTAAATCTAGATAAAGCCCCCTACTCTGTGACGTTTGATGATGGTAGTGAGGTATTATGCCACACGTTGATCATAGCAACGGGAGCTGCTGCTAAATATCTTGGCTTAGCTGATGAAGAAACCTATAAGGGACATGGCGTTAGTGCTTGTGCCATCTGTGATGGTTTCTTCTATCGTAAGAAGACTGTTGCCGTTGTAGGTGGTGGTGATACTGCCTGCGAAGAAGCAAGCTATTTGGCTGGTTTAGCAGATAAAGTCTATTTGATTGTGCGTAAATCTTTCCTACGCGCTAGTAAGACAATGCAAGACCGCGTAATGGAGAATCCCAAGATTGAGGTTCTCTTTGAAACGAATACAATAGGACTCTTTGGTGAAGGAAAGTTAGAGGGAGTCCATTTGATTCACCGCAAAGGAGAAGCAGACGAGAAGCAATATGATTTGCCTATTGACGGCTTCTTCTTGGCCATTGGACATAAGCCTAATAGTGACCTCTTTGCACCCTGGGTTAAGACGAATGAGCAAGGGTATATCCTCACTGAAGGTGATACACCTTTGACAGGGATATCAGGAGTTTATGCTGCTGGTGATGTTGCTGATCCTCTCTACAGACAAGCTGTTACAGCTGCAGCTAGCGGTTGTAAAGCTGCTATTGAAGCTAATCACTACCTCCAAGAAAATCATCTATAACAGCCGCTCCATACAAGCCCTCTCCGTCATGGATGAGGGGGCTTGTTCCTTTATCGTGAAAGTTATCTTCCAAGTCATTACCTTTCTTCTGTTACTCGTTACATTTAACTCGTGCAGTACACAGACGAACTTCTCCAATACCAACTTCCGAGCGTTGGCCTATGCCGCTTCTGCTTTGGGTATTCGCATTGAAGAGCACGATGAACATGCACTTTTCTTGGAGGCTGCAACGTGGCTAGGTACTCCCTATGTTGCTGGAGGTACTACGCGCAGTGGTGTAGACTGCTCTGGGCTGACTATGAGCATTTATGCGCGGATCTACAATAAGCAGCTACATCGACGCAGTGTGGGACAATACGAGAGGGATGTCCAACTCAAAGAACGGAGTCAGTAGCAACAAGGCGATCTTGTATTCTTCCGCACTCCTAATAGTGGTGAGTAATGTGGTCATGTAGGTATTTTTCTGAAGGACGATAAGTTCATCCACGCTGGTAGTCGTGGAGTTGTTGTAGAGAGCCTTGAAGGCTCCTACTGGCAGCAATTCTGGCTAGCTGGAGGAAGTTGTGCGATAAAGAATAAGTAGTCTTTATATAAAGCTTTTATAGTTTATGACAGATAGTATCATTATTCCCATTGAGCGTCACCCGTTTGAACCTTTTTTACCTCCTCATACCCGCCTGTTGATGATGGGAAGTTTTCCTCCACAGCAGAAGCGGTGGAGCATGAATTTTTTCTATCCTAATTTCATCAATGACATGTGGCGCATCTTCGGTATTATATTCATGGATGATAAGGATTTCTTTGTAGATGCAAAGCAGAAGACATTCAAGCTCAATGAGCTAGTCCCCTTTCTTACTGAGCTGGGGTGTGGCTGCTACGATACGGCCACAGAGGTGCGCCGCTTACAGGACAATGCGAGCGATAAATTCTTAGAAGTCGTCACTCCCACTGATTTACCGGCACTCTTGCATCGCTTGCCAGAACTTCAGGCAATCTGCACCACGGGGCAGAAAGCAACGGACACCTTCGTAGAGAACTTCTGTGGAAAGCAACCGGCTGTGGGTGACTACTCCACGTTTCAGTTTGAAGGACGCTCTCTGAGGCTCTATCGTATGCCTAGCAGCAGTCGGGCTTATCCGATGCGCTTAGACAAGAAAGCTGCCATCTATCGCCGTATGTTTGAAGAGTTGGGAATGTACCCCACTCACTGACAGCGATATTTTTGCTTCTTGCCAAAGTAGAAGCCAGCATAGACATTGAGATAGTTCACAGAGTTCGCTATCGTCAAGTGTCGGCTATGATACCCATAGAGATGCGTAATATACGACACACCGGCAAATTTATCTCCTGTATTCCACACAAAGCCTGCACGACCTATAAAATCTACTGCTACATAACGAATGGCGTTATAGAGCAATTTATCGTACTTGACTTTAGTGCCTTTTTCGGCTCTATACCCCAAAGCTGGCGTTGCCGAAATGGACAAGAGACAATTACGAGCACACACCCAATTATAGGCATAGCCTGCGCTCAAGCAGAAGTCCTGATAACTAAGGCGTGAGAACTTCAACTCATCGCTCATGACAGATGCCACAGAATGTTTCTCACTCAGCGGAGAGGGCAGCTGAGTGTAATCGAATGTTAGCTTCTGTTTGTCGTAGCGAAAGCCCATGATAACGCTTCCTGCAGAGCGTTTCTGTAACGTACTCTGATTGTACGCTGCTGGATAGGAAAAACGGCGATGATTAAAAATATAATAGGCATTCAAGCTCAGCGTATTGACTTCTAATCCATGGAAGTTGGTGCCACTGAATTGGAACTTATCTACACCGTCGAATCCTTGCGTCTTACGCAGTCTGAACTTTCCGTTATTATGAATATATACAATGTCTCCTCCCACTTTACTGCTATATACACTGAAATCAAATTCTGTTGATTTGCCAGCACTCGAGGGTCTACTGACATCTACGCTATATCCAAGGAATATCCACCGCCAACCAAGGTATGGTCCAATCTTAAACATGGGTTTAGGGCGGAACGAGAGCGTCTGATAATGCTGTTTCTCCGTTTTAACCGTCATAGTGATCACTTGAAAAAAATTGCTATTTTGTCCCATCACGGTCCAATCATAGTGGTTCGGTTCTATGTAGGTGCTATCTGTCTTATCCAAGAAGCGTATGCCACTCTTAATGCTCATCCTCATTCGTTTCAAGAAGTCGCCAAATGAGTGTTTCGGTGGAAAGAGTTGCTCCTCTGGTATGATGCCGATGAGCGCGGTGTCTGCACATACGCTATCCACCACCTGTTGGGCCTGCGACCCAACAGTCAGTAGCAATAAGCAAAGGATTAGTAAAACTCTTTTCATTCGTTTATTAGAGAATTATATTTTACCCAATATGCGATCCATCACCCAGTTCACTGAGGTTGCACTCACGCAGTCGCAGGTGCACACTCTTTTGCTTTGCAGATGCTCCACCACATTGCGTATCAGTGGCAACTGCACATATTCGGGATTCTCCGGGCTAAACTCTTGCCTACCCTGCGCATCATGCAGCACTATAGGCGCATAGGTAAATACTGAGAAATGCAATTTGCCTTTATCGCCAATAATTTCCACACTGTCCTCACGAGCGGAGTCGTGGGCTACAAAGCACCAAGAGCCGCTACCTGGCAGCCCATCTGCAAAGCGAAAGCAAGCACTCACGCTGTCTTCCGTCTGATAGAGTCCACCGCGATTGCCTGTATAGCCTTCGGCATCAATGATAGGGCCAAACATCTCTTGCAGCAAATCGAGCTGATGAGGGGCTAAATCGTAGAAATATCCTCCTCCCGCGATGTCGGCTTGCACGCGCCATGGCAGGTTCTTATCGTTATAGTCGAGATCACGAGGTGGTACGGCAAAGCGTATCTGCACGTTGATAACGCGCCCTACTGAGCCTGCTTTTATCAGCTCTCTCACCTTCTGGAAGTAAGGCAGATAACGCCGATAGTAGGCCACAAAGCAAGGCACTCCCGTCTTCTCTGAAATCATATTCACACGGCAGCAGTCCTCGTAGTTGCTTGCCAGCGGTTTCTCAACATAGCAAGGTTTGCCAGCTTTCATGGCCATGATTGCATAAGTAGCGTGCGTACTGGGCGGTGTGGCAATATAAACTGCATTGACGTCAGGGGCATGAATCAAGCTCATCGGATCGTCATACCATTTGGGAATGCCATGACGCAGAGCATAGTCGCGCGCTTTGTCTTTGTTGCGGCGCATAACAGCGACGACCTTCGAGTTCTCTACGAGGCTGAAGGCTGGTCCACTTTTCTTCTCTGTGACTTCGCCACATCCAATGAAGCCCCAACTGATATTTTCCGGCATGATAATGGTGTGTTTTATTTGTTGTGTAATACTTTCATATAGGTGCTCACCACGTCTTCAAGGATTGTTGCTGGCATCCTCTCTCTCACATTTTCTCCTCGCTGGATTGCAGTTCTTATCTGCGTGCTGCTCCATGGAAACAATGGAGCGTTGAGCACATAGACCTTTGCCTTTTCGTGCCCTTTGAGGGGCTCTACTGTGCTTCCTTGCCGGGGATAGACAATGATGTCTGTAGTAGCGAGAATCTCCTCATAATGTGCCCAATGGTCGAAGGACACCCAATTGTCGCCCCCTATGAGGAGTTGTAGTCTACAATGGGGGTAGACGCTCCGGAGGGCTTCTAAAGTGTGCCACGTAAAGGATGGGCGCGGGAGGGAGAATTCAAAGTTACTTGCCTCGATATGGGGTTCCTCTCTCACGGCCTCAGAAGCCCACCGCAGGCGGTCGGTCTCAGGGGCTAAATCGCTCTCCTCCTTCCAAGGATTCTGTGGCGACACCATGAGCAACACTTCATCCGAGAGACGCTGTTTCACCACGGCACGTGCTATGCCTATATGGCCTAAGTGAATAGGGTTAAACGATCCTCCGAAGATGCAGAGTCGCTTCATTGCAGTAGGTATTTGCTCACCACGCGGTAGATGTCGCTTTCTGCCTGTTCGAGGTTGTCGTTGGTCACGATGCAGTCAAATTCTGGTGCGCGACTTATCTCGTATTCCGCACGGGCGATGCGGTCGTTAATCACCTCTGGTGTATCCGTACCGCGTTCCTCCAAGCGTTCTCTCAGAGTTGCGACAGAAGGCGGCTGAATAAATACCGTCAAGGCGCGTTCGCCATAGGCTTGTTTCACATTGAGTCCGCCTATCACGTCCAAGTCGGCAATAACATTCTCGCCTTTTGCCAACAGCTGATCCACTTGGCTGCGTAGCGTGCCATAGAAGCGGTCTTTATACACCTCGCAATACTCCAAGAAATGTCCCTGCTCGATGTGTTCTTTAAACTCTTCGGGGCTGAAGAAGAAGTATTCCACACCATGCAGTTCGGCACCGCGAGGAGGGCGTGATGTGGCGCTGATACTGAAATGCAGATTCAGTTCGGGGTGTTGCTCAATGAGGTAGTGTATCAGCGTACTCTTACCCGTGCCTGAGGGGGCACAGAAGATGACCACTCGCCCTGGGCTCAACTGGTTTTCGTTTATTTCTTGCATAATCTTCTCTGATCTGTCCCCCAAAAAGAAGGGAAACTGTTTGCGTTTATTTTACCGTTTTACATCACGTTGAGCACCTGCTCTTTGATTTGTTCGAGCTCATCCTTCATCATCACCACAATGTTTTGCATCTCGGCTTGATTCGACTTTGAGCCCGTTGTATTGATTTCTCGTCCCATCTCTTGTGCGATGAAACCGAGTTTTTTCCCCTGCCCTGCATGTCCTGTGTCCATTGTCTCACAGAAGTAGTGTAGGTGGTTTGTCAAGCGTTGTTTCTCTTCGCTGATGTCAAGTTTTTCGATGTAGTAGATCAACTCTTGTTCCAAGCGATTTTTGTCATAGTCCACACCGCGTAGCTCTTCCAGTCGGGCTTCGAGGCGTTCGCGTATTTTCTGCACTCGGCTTTTTTCGAAAGGTTCAATCTCTTTCATCAAGCGTGCGATATTGTCGATTTTCTCCTTAAACTTCCGATAGAGAGCTTCGCCCTCCTGCTTGCGGAAGTCCACCAAGTGTTGAAGCGCCTCTTTGATGGCTGCACTCACCACGTTCCATTCCTCCTCGGTAAGCTCCTCAGAGGTCTGCACCGCCGTTGTATCGGGCAAACGCACCAGTAGTTGCCAAGCTTGGCTATCATCAAAAGGCAAGCCCGCCTCTTCGCTGATGCTGCGTAGCTGGGCCACATAGCTTTTCACTGCTTCAGCATTGATTGGAGCAATTTCAGCAGCATTTTCCTTTTCGGTCCAGATGCTGAAGTCCACTTTGCCACGCTCCACGATAGGCGTAATCATCTTACGGATTTCTATTTCGCGTTCGCGATAGAGCGGAGCAATGCGTGCATTCAAGTCGAGCGACTTAGAATTCAGTGATTTGATTTCTACATAGATTTTCTTTCCTCCAAAGTGTGCATCGGCCTTGCCATAGCCGGTCATAGATTGTATCATTTCTAATAGCGTTTTATAGACTAAGCAAAATTACAACTTTTTCTCCAAATTTTCCATATTTTCCCTCCCCCTTTTTCAGCATTAACAGATTAAAAACACGGCCATTAGCACATTCCCCACATTAGCACATTCAAACGGTTAGCACATTCAAAGAAGAGGCTCTGCCCATCTCCCCCTCGGCCACACGGACAACGAGAAGGAGACAGCAGCGCAGGAGAAGTGTACGCAATATTACACTTTCATCAGTTGCACGCGACCTTTCTTCAAGTCGAAGACTCGGTGCAACTTAGGAGGGCGCACCCAGCGTATCATAACGCTGCGCAGGTTGATTGGCTCGAACTTCTCGAGCAATTCTGCACCCTTCGATTTAAGGGTTGTGTGAAGACTACCCAAATCGCCCAAACTGATGCTTTTAACCCTAATTCGGGATAAGCAGTACTTCTTTTTCCTCAAAAAAGTTTCAATAAAAGCCTAAAAAGAGGATTATTTTTCGTATATTTACTGTTGATAATCAATCATATAACAAAATAACAATCCTCATAAAACTTGTCAGTAAAGTTACGAAAATCTATTGTGTTGCAGATGATTTCTGCAAAGAATATCATTTAGAATTGAACAAAACCTCTCTTTCGCTCTCTAATCCTTCTGCCGATAGTCCAAAACATCGCAAGAGAAGAGGGCGAATGAGTGATGCTGAAATGATTACAATTCTCATAACCCCAATTCGGTTTATTAGGCAGATCTCGTTCGCTAGTTTTTCTGAACATTTACAGATATATCAGTATTTGTAAATATTTTTCACTTTTTTAGAGCCGTGAGAATGGCGTAAAAATAAAATTATTGTCTGCGAATGGAAATAACTCAAAATAAAAGCACCTCCTCAAAAGGAGAATTTTTATTTTCTATACTACAAATTTTTTTTCTATACTACAAATTTTATTTTCTCCTTGAGAAATTAAAAATACAATAAGGAAATCAGCTGACATTCTTATTGTATTTTCTAACAGAATAAGCAGAAAGAAGCTATTTCCTTGCCTTTATGTCATAGATTTTATAGAAAATCTCAAGATTTACCTTTCTTTTCCACAAAGAAGAGGGGTAGAAATTGGTTACTAGTTCAGTATTTTCTTTTCAACGAGCATTTTCTGTCTCTAAAAACGAGCACAGTTTTGTCAAATAAAGCGCACAAATCTCATTAGGGTAGAATAATTTATTCTCTTGTTTATTCTGCTTCACCCTACCCATGTACAGCTGAAAAAGTAACAGCAAAACATCAAGATTCGACTTACAGATATAGGTATGCTACCGAAACTAACAGCTTCAAATAATGTGTTACTTTTATTAGGGTAGTAAAAAAGTAGAAAACCCTCTATCAATATGGAGTTTGAGATGGAGGGGCAAGCAGAAGTGAAGCAGCTCACACTTTTCTAAATCTACCTGCGTGAAACAATGAATCTTCGGCCTACAACAAGGTCGAAAGAATCGTTGTGGACTATAAGCTGAGTAAAAAAAGAGGTAACCTTAAACCGAATTGGAGGTTATAGAAAACGTTCTCCACTTTCGCGCTTTCGCGCGGAGTGTACCCCCGCACGAGTGAGAGAAGAAGTAGGATTAATATAATATATTATATATAATTATACAAAATTTGCAAAAATTGCCCCCCCCCTCTTGGGGAGAAAGCGCGAAAGTGGAACAAGAAAAAGAAGGAGAAACGCGCGCTAAAAGTGAGGTACTTGATAGGCCGCGCAACCATGAAGAGAGCAACATCGGACTGGCCCAACCCATCCGAGATTACAACCACGCGCACTACCAAGAATACAAGCAAGAACAAAGAAGAAAACGGCACGAAGTTTGCTTTATCTATTTAAACACATAGACGAAATTAAGATTATGACATATGAACTTTCACCAGGGCTCACACAAGTGCTCGCCTTCTGTCGGAAAGCGATGCAGGAGAAAGCATTGAGCGATATCTCCACTGACTGCCTGCTGCTCGGTTTGCTCCACGATGAGAGAAACCAAGCTATGCAAATATTGCAGTCGCTATCATGCCCTATAGAAGAGCTAAAACAGCAAATTATGACTCGTTTGGACTCGCTGCAAAAGTCTCCACTCCCCTCCTCCGATGCGCTAGTTCTGAGTATAGAGAGCCGTCGTTTGCTGCGACTAACGCTCCTCGAAGCACGCAGCTATGGCGAAGAGATGGCCAACGAACTACACCTTCTCCTTGCCATCCTTCACGATTCTAACAACGCAGCGCGCACCCTCCTTAATACATATAACATAACCTATTCCATCGTGACAGATAACCTCCCCCAAATCCCTCAGATAGAAGGTTCGTTTGGATTCTCTGATGACGAACAATCCCATCCCCCCATGGACGGCGAAGAGCGTTCGCAGAAGTCCCCCAATGCCATGCCAACGCCCAGCGATGGCAGTAGCTCGCCCACCCCGATAATCGACAATTTCGGAACCGATCTCACGGAGAAAGCCGCTCAGGGCGCTTTGGATTCCGTTGTGGGTCGTGAGAAAGAAATCTTGCGTGTGGCGCAGATTCTGTCTCGTAGGAAGAAGAACAACCCCATTATTATCGGTGAACCAGGTGTGGGCAAGAGTGCCATTGTGGAAGGCCTCTCTCAACTCATCGCTTCCCACAAAGTGCCTCGCCTGCTTCAAAACAAACGCATCATCGCCCTTGATATGGCCTCGATTGTGGCTGGCACACAATTTCGCGGACAGTTTGAAGAACGCCTCCGTCGCTTGATAAAAGAGCTCAACGCTCATCCCGAAATAGTACTCTTTATTGACGAGATTCACACCATTATTGGTGCAGGGTCAGCCCCCGGTAGTTTGGATGCTGCAAACATCCTAAAACCCGCCTTAGCACGCGGAGAGGTGCAATGTATCGGTGCCACGACCATTAACGAGTATCGCAAAACAATCGAGAAGGACGGAGCCCTAGCCCGTCGCTTCCAGTCGGTGCTCCTCGAGCCCACGACCGCCGAAGAAACCTTGCAAATCCTCCATAACATAAAAGAACGCTATGAGGAGCATCATAATGTGGCCTACACCCCGGAGGCATTGTCAGCGTGTGTGCACCTAACGGAACGCTATATCACCGATCGCTCACTCCCCGATAAGGCCATCGACGCCCTTGACGAAGCTGGAAGTCAGAAGCACTTACTAGGGCTCAATGTGCCAGCAAACATCGTTGCTATGGAGCAGAAAATAGTAGAATTAAAGCAACAGAAAGACCAAGCAGCTAAGGAGCAGGATTACGAACGTGCTGCCCGCTATCGCGATGAATCCGTACAACTCCAAACGCAGTTGAACGAACGCAATCGCCAGTGGCTGTCAGAACAGAAGACATACCGTCAGACCATCACAGAGGAGGACATTGCCAACGTGGTGAGCACCATCAGTGGCGTGCCCATACAGCGCGTGGTACAAAGCGAAGCAACGCGTCTGAAAAGCATGAAAGCCGAACTGGAAAGCCGAGTTGTGGCACAGGATACTGCCATAGAGAAGCTTGTGCGTGCCATTACTCGCAATAGTATGGGATTGAAGGGGCACGACCGCCCCGTGGGGACCTTCCTCTTTGTGGGTCCCACAGGCGTTGGTAAGACCTATTTAGTGAAATGCCTAGCCGAACAGATGTTTGGCCGCAAGGATTCGCTCATACGCATTGACATGAGCGAATATGGCGAGAAATATTCCACCAGCCGCCTCGTTGGAGCTCCTCCGGGATATGTAGGCTACGAAGAAGGTGGACAGCTGACAGAGAAAGTGCGTCGCCATCCATATTCGGTGATTCTACTTGACGAAATTGAGAAAGCACACTCCGATGTCTTCAATACCCTCCTGCAAGTGATGGACGAAGGGCGCATGACAGACGGCAACGGCGTAACGGTGGATTTCCGCAATACGATTATTATCATGACCTCCAACACCGGCACGCGCCAAATTCGCGAATTTGGAAAAGGTATCGGCTTCCATGCGGGCGAAGTGTGCTCCAACAGCCACCAATATGCAGAAGCGATAGTGAAGAAGGCCCTACAACGCCAGTTTGCACCAGAATTCCTCAATCGCTTGGACGATATCATTATGTTCCAGCCTTTAGAAAAGACTGATGCACAGAAGATTGCCAAGATAGAATTAGATCTCTTGTGCAAGCGGATAGCTCCCATGAATCTCCACCTCGACCTCTCCACTGCCGCTCTGAACTATGTGGTGGAAAAAGGCTTTGATGCACAATATGGAGCCCGCTCACTGAAGCGCGCCATACAAACAAATGTGGAAGATTGCCTTTGTGATTTGCTCCTCGAGAGTGCCGATAGTCAAGCAGCTCGCACAGTTCGCTTCGACATGGCCGAAGGCGAGCTAAAGGTTAATATCACCGAAGATTCAGTCCACAAGGATAAATCTCCTCGGGCAATCGAAAGATCGAACGACGAGAAAGATGCGAATAAATAAGTAACAGCCCCATCTCAGAAATAGTAGAAAAAATAGGAAACGTGAGTAAAAAGTTGTAACTTTGCTCACATCTACAAACAAACACCTAATAGCGAAAATGGAACATACATCTCAACTTCTTACAGAAGCAGCTGACAACATCCGCGTGCTTGTTGCAGCCATGGTAGAGAAAGCAAAATCAGGACACCCTGGAGGTGCCATGGGTGGTGCTGACTTCATCAATGTTCTGTATTCAGAATTCCTCAAGTTCGATCCCGATTGCCCCTCTTGGGAATGTCGCGATCGCTTTTACCTTGACCCTGGGCATATGTCGCCGATGCTCTATGCTCAGTTGATGCTTTGCGGACGCTTCACAATGGACGAGCTCAAGCAATTTCGCCAGTGGGACTCTCCCACGGCTGGCCACCCCGAACGCAGCGTGGAACGCGGCATCGAAAACACCAGCGGCCCATTGGGACAAGGCCATACTTACGCCGTGGGTGCAGCCATTGCAGCAAAAGCCCTCTATGCGCGTACAGGTAACCCAGGTTTCAAACGCGAGAAGATCTATGCATTCATCTCCGACGGCGGTATCCAAGAGGAAATCTCGCAGGGTGCAGGCCGCATTGCAGGCCACTTGGGTTTGGACAACCTCATCATGTTCTACGACTCCAACGACATTCAGCTATCGACCCCAACGAGCGATGTTATCAGTGAAGACACCGCGCTGAAATATCAGGCGTGGAACTGGAACGTTATTGAGATTGATGGTAACGACCCCGTACAGATTCGAGAAGCCTTGATAAAGGCCAACGAAGAAAGCCTGCGCCCCACTCTTATCATAGGTCATACGGTGATGGGAAAAGGAGCGAGAAAGGGTGATGGCAGTAGTTACGAAAAGTGCTGCCAAACTCACGGTGCTCCCCTCGGTGGAAACAACTACATACAGACACTCAAGAGTCTATCCGCTGATGTTGAAAATCCCTTCCAGGTGAGACCAGCAGTGGAAAAGATGTATGCCGAACGTCTCGAAGAACTGCGCAAAGAGGTGCGTAACCTACGCGCCGAAGAACAGGCATGGGCAGCAGAGAATCCAACCAAAGCACAGTTGCAAGCCAACTGGTTTGCTAACCGCCTACCTCAGCTGCCATGGGGCGAAATAGAGCACAAAGCCAACTCGGCAACACGCAATGGTTCGAAGACCATCCTCGCAATGCTCTCCAAACACGTTCCCAATATGATTGTCAGTTCGGCCGACTTGTGTAACTCCGACAAAACTGACGGTTTCTTGGTACATACCACAGAAATTTCCCGCACCAATTTCGCTGGCGGATTTTTCCAAGCAGGTGTCAGCGAACTGTCGATGGCATGTATCTGCATCGGCATGATGCTCCATGGTGGTATCATCACAGCAATGGGCACATTCTTCGTTTTTTCCGACTATATGAAGCCCGCCATACGCATGGCAGCCTTGATGGAAATCCCCGTGAAATTCATCTGGTCTCACGATGCCTTCCGCGTGGGTGAAGATGGTCCGACTCACGAGCCCGTTGAGCAAGAGGCACAAATTCGCCTAATGGAGAAACTGAAAAATCATCATGGCAAAGATAGCGTGCGCGTTCTGCGTCCTTGCGACAACCAAGAAAATACGCAGTGCTGGAAGATGGCAATGGAAAATACAGACACGCCTACGGCTCTCATTTTTAGTCGCCAGGACGTGCGCGACCTTCCGGCAGGAACTGACTACACACAAGCTCAGAAAGGAGCCTTTGAAGTCATCAAAGAAGCCCATCCCGATGTTATCCTTGTGGCTAATGGTTCAGAAGTTGGCACCTTGTGCGACACTCAACAGTTGCTTCAAAAGGAAGGCATCAAAGCCCGCGTAGTGAGCTGCCCCAGTGAAGGCCTCTTCCGTCTGCAATCTAAAGAATATCAAGATACTCTGCTTCCCAAGAATGTGAAGACATTCGCTCTGACAGCAGGATTGCCCGTCACAATGGAAGGCCTTGTAGGCCTACAAGGCCGCATCCATGGACTTAGTAGCTTTGGCTTTAGTGCTCCATACAAAGTGCTCGATGAGAAATTAGGTTTTACTCCCGAGCATATTTATAAGGAAATCGTCGACTTCGTGAAAAACTAAGTTAGTAGATTCATAAATACAACACAGCACATGGGATAGACCTCCAACGAGGTTGTATAACCTCCATGTGCTGTGTTATTTATATAAGGTTGGAGAAAATATAGTCGGAGATAAAAATCCCAGAACGTGTGAGACGTAAATGATTATTGACACATTCCAAAGCCCCATTATCTATAAACGGCTTAGCGCGTAGCAGAAGCAGATGGCGCTTATCAGACGGCACCTCCTCTAGATTGAGCCCTTGCATCATCCGCATACGCGTGAAGACGAGTTCCTCGAATCTCTCCTCTTCCGTTAAGTTTTCAACCGAATGAGGAGGAAGTCCAGCAGCAGCGATATAAGCCCGCAAATCGGCGTTATTGCTGCGACGGGTACGCCCATCAAAACTATGTGCCCCAGGCCCGCAGCCAATATATGGCAGGCCTTGCCAATAGCTAGAATTGTGTTGAGAGTGAAAGCCTTCACGAGCGAAATTAGAAATCTCATAGTGTTCAAAGCCTTTGTATTCAGTCATTTCTATCAAGGATTGAAACATCGAAAGCTCCATATCTTCCTCCACCTCTTTAACCTGCCCTTTCTCCCAGAGCTTGAAGAGTGCAGTCCCTTCCTCTATCATCAAGCAATAGCTCGAAAGGTGCGTAATAGAGAGCGACAAAGCCAACTGCACATCCTCTCTCCATTCCTCCAGCGTCTCATTAGGGAGCCCATAGATAAGATCAACACTGATATTCTTTATCCCCATACTATTTATCCGCTCAACAGCCTGAATAGCCTCTTGAGCAGTATGACGTCTATTTAAAAATTTCAAACGTTCATCATTGAATGTCTGAATCCCCAAACTAACGCGATTTACGCCCCAACGAGTAAGCTCCATAGCAAATTCCTGCGTGACATCATCGGGATTAACCTCCATCGTTATTTCAGCATCAGACAACAGTGAGAAATTGTGATGGATTGTTTCAAAAATCTGCGAAAACTGCGAGAGCGTTAACTGTGATGGAGTGCCACCACCAAAGTAAATAGTAGAAAGCTCCTCGCCACGATAGACTTTCAATTCCCGACAAAGAGCATCCGTGTACAGCTGACTCATTTCTATCCCTAAAGTTGTGGAATAGAAGTCACAATAAATGCAGCGTTTACGACAAAAAGGAACATGAATATATAATCCCAGCATGAGTAAATTTTTCGTCTAAATTACAACATTATTTTTAGGTAAAAAGGAAAAACACTAAATTTGCATAAAAGACTTGTCTCATGTATCTAACAGTGAATAATGCTTCTGCTGGCTCTGGAAAGACATTTACATTGTCCGCAGAATATGTAGCCGACTTGATAGCTGAACTTCATACAACTATTGGAGCCGACAAAATCCCTGCCTACGCCATCAATGCCCATCGTCGTATCTTGGCTATAACCTTCACAAATAAGGCAACAGCAGAAATGAAAGAACGCATACTGCAATATCTGTATGCGCTCTCTCAACAGCAAGACAAAGCCTTTCTCGAAAAAGTAAAGGAAATACTTGCATCGTTCTCCATCAACGTATCAGACCAACAGATTGCCGTTCTTACACGAAAAGCACTTATAGATGTTTTACACGACTATAACCATTTCTATGTAATCACTATTGACTCCTTCTTCCAAAAACTGCTTTCGTCGTTAGCTCGAGAACTCAACCTACCAGCTAACTTGAAAGTGGATATCAACAATAATGAGGCGATAGGAGAAGCTGTAGACTTACTACTTCGAGATCCTGAATCTTCAGAACTTAGCTGGTTAAAAAACTATATCAACCAGCGTAATACAGATGCACAGAACTGGAACATAGCAGAAGAAATAAAGAAGTTTGCTTATAAAAATCTCCTATTAGAAGAATATCAACTACTCCCCGAAGCTGAAAAGTTTTTTATTGCTGACAATGCAAAGATGAATGATTTCATCAAGAGCCTGCGTAAAATCCTTAGTGACATTGGTGAACAGTTTAGCAATACTCTGCAGCAAATAAAAGATGAATTTGAAGCCTCCCTTGAAGCGCATAGCAACTCACGTAGCATAAAGCCATATTTTAAGAATATGCCTAAAGCACCGAAAGAGGCCATGCAAAAAATTCTAAATGGCGATGCAAAACTTCTATTGAAGAAAGCGCAAGACAATGCAGAATTGTGCTCATTAGAAACAAACTTCATCGAGCAACTAAATGAGTTAGAAAAGACTCGAAAAGAATATGAAGAACTTTCTAACACAGTTTCTCTTATGCTGAAAAATCTAAGTCCTCTACGTCTACTAAATGCCATAGAGAAAAAACTTGATATTGTCAATCAAGAGCACAATCGTTTCTTGCTAACAAAGACTAAACTTCTGTTCCATACCTTCATTGACGACCAAGATGCTCCTTTCATTTTCGAAAAAACAGGAAACCAATATAAGCACATCTTAATTGATGAATTCCAAGATACGGCTAAAACGCAATGGAACAATATTTGCCATTTGCTTCTTAATTCCATGTCAGAAGGAAACACCAACTTAATTGTAGGTGATATTAAGCAGAGCATATACCGTTGGAATGGGGGAGATTGGAGACTACTCATGAATATGAGTAAAGATCCTAAACTGGCCTTGCTAGGAGATATAAAAACAGAAACACTAAATGACAACTATAGAAGTAAGAGTAATATTGTACACTTCAACAATAAATTCTTCATTGAAGCAGCAAAGCAGCTCGATGAGGAGTCTAATACCACCCTTCTAAGAGAGATTTACACAAAAGAAACCACTCATCAAATACCTAAAAAAGGACAAGGTGGATATGTGTATACATGTATTTCAGAAGAAAGAGAAACCCCTGCATTTTCTGACGAAGATTTCTCTCTGTCGGCTCAAATGCACAAACTCCATCGAGCAGGTGTTGCCTGGAAGGATATGTGTATCCTTATTAGAAAGAGAAACGATGCAGCAAAAATCATAGAAAACATCTCTGACATTGAGTTTGTTTCAGATGAAGCCTTTGCACTCGGTAGCTCCCTAGGTGTACAGCTCATCATTCACCTTTTGCGTATCTTGGATAATGAAGAAGATACAGCCGCTATATACTTTGTTATAAAGACCTATGAGGAATATATCCTTCAGGCAGAACCATCACATAGCAACAAGTTAGAAGATCTCCCCCAAGATTTCTCTTCTGACATTGACTACTTAAGAAAGATGCCTCTTTATGAGCTGATACTTCGCCTCATAGAGATATTCCAACTTGACCAGCTAAAAGAGAGCTCTATCTATATCCTCTCACTCCTCGACCAAACCCTAGATTATATCAGTAATAATCCCCATACCATCAATAGCTTCTTACGAAAATGGGAGAATACACTTCAGAATAAGTCCATCCCATCCTCTAAAGTAGATGCAGTTAGAATTCTGACAATTCATAAATCAAAAGGCCTTGAATTCCATTCTGTCTTTATTCCAGATTGCACATGGGAGTTAGACACAACAAACAGTGACCACCGTTCCTTTCTCTGGTGGGATAATCCCTTTATCAGAAAAGAGGATATGCCACATATCCCCATCACCCCAAGCTCTCAAGCTAAAACTTCAAAATTCAAAACTCAATACGAAGAAGAAATGAACCAACGCCATGTTGATAATCTCAACTTGGCCTATGTTGCTTTCACGAGACCGAGATACAATCTTTTTCTATGGGCTAACACAAAGGGCAAAAAAACAAAGGATAATATGGGACTCTTGCTAGCTTCCACGCTCAAGGCCTTATATGACACAAATTCAATAGAGCTTCAAAATGAAGCTTCCCCCCTAACGCACAAGCAAATAGAGTCCCTATATATCTATGAAATAGGAACACCCGAAGTTCCTAAAATGAAGGCAGTAAATAAAGTAGAGAAAAGCGACAACCCTTTTGTTTATACGCCCCAAGAGAAAAACATTTTCTTTAAGACCTTCCCTGCCCGCCTATCCTTCTGCCAGTCAAATGATTCTTTAGAGTTTATGACTGAGCTACAGGGGGAAGATTCCTCTAAATTTAAGATGATGGATCGTGGAAAGATTTTCCATAGAATCATGCAAGAAACAAAAGTTTCCGAAGATATGCCAAAAGCAATCAAGCACTTATCCAGACTCGGCATAATTTCTGAAGGTGAAATAGAAAGGCTTCAAAATATCTTCACAGAGTATTTATCCGCGCATCCAGAATGGTTCGATGGTTCGTGGGATGTATTTACAGAAACAACACTTCTCAAGAGTGGCAACGCAGAGCATCGCGCAGACAGAATAATGACAAAGGGCGATGAAACTATTATTATAGACTTCAAGTTCGCTCAAAAGGAAGAAAAGAAACATATTCTACAGGTGCAAGAATACATGAAACTACTAATGGATATTCGCCCAAAAGTAAAAGGCTATCTTTGGTACGTGGACAAAGACTTAACTATCCCTGTTGAATTATAATTCTCATACCTTTATCATTCAATCAAAAACTAAAGATAATGAAATACTTCCTTGAATTAGTAGCTCAAGACATCATAGATAAAGCGCAGTACTCTAACGATTTATCACGATTTATTTTAGTTTTTCCTAATAAGCGTGCTAGCCTATTCTTTAATTGCTATCTAGAAAGTCTACTCAAGGGAAAAGCTATCTGGGCTCCACAATATATGACTATCAGTGAGCTTTTCAAATCGTTCTCCCATAAAACTCTAGCCGACGATATTGAAGTCATTTGTCGCCTATATAATATATATGTGTGCAAAACACACTCAAAAGAAAGTCTAGATCATTTTTATAGCTGGGGGGAACGCCTCTTAGCTGACTTTGATGATATCGATAAGAATCTCTCTCTCGAATATGATGCACAGAAAGTATTTTGCAATATCAGCGATCTAAAAAAACTAGAGGACGATGGCTATATCACGCCCGATCAACGCGCCGAATTATATGCTTTCTTTCATAAACACGTAAAAGGAGATTCTGGTATTCACGCTAAATTCTTTGAAGTTTGGGACCATTTGTACGATATCTATACAACTCTCAACGATGAACTTTCTGCTAAGGGGGAAGCCTATGAAGGAGCACTCTATCGGGACGTAGTAAAGGAACTCAAGCAGGGTACCATCAAATGTCCCAAAGAAGTAAAACAATATGTGTTTGTAGGTCTTAATGTTCTCGATTATGTAGAACACGAGTTACTGACATGGCTTAATCAACGACAAAAAGCACGCTTCTATTGGGATTATGACAACTTCTACGTATCCGAACACAATGAATACGAAGCAGGTATCTTCATCAGAGAAGATCTTCGAGAATTCCCCAATGAGTTACCAGCAGAACATTTCAATAACCTATCTCAACCAAAGGAAGAATTTGAAATCGTACAAGCACCAGGCGAAAATATACAAGCCTTTTCTGTCGCCGATTGGCTACAACTATCACGCGGACATCTCGACTTACAGAATCAGCCTCGTACAGCCATCATTCTCTGTAATGAAGAATTAACCGAACCGGTTCTCCATGCATTGCCAGCGATTGTTGGTGAGAATAAAGACGGAACAGATACAACGGAACTAAAGGTGAATATCACCAAAGGTTTCCAACTGACGCATACTCCTGTCTATACCCTCATCGACCAACTCCTAAATATTGCAGAACATTCGCAACGTAAGCGTTCGCAAAAACACCTGCTACAAATCATTCAATTTGTTATTGAACGAGCAGCACGTAATTTATTGCAAAACAACGAACAAGAAAAAACAGACGCGAGCAACAAGCATCAATTCATATCACTTCTTTATACTGAAGCATATTACAAAGTTCACACTACGCTTGAACGCTTTATTGTTTTACTTCGTAACAAGACTTTACAAGTCACAACCTTCACTCTCCACCGCCTCATCAAACAAGTCTTGAGCAAGCTCTCTATTCCATTCCATGGAGACCCTATTGATGGTATTCAGGTAATGGGACTTCTAGAATCACGTAATCTCGACTTTGACAACGTACTTCTACTATCGGCCAATGAAGGAAATATTCCTAAGCTTGAATCAGAAAACTCCTTCATTCCTTACACCCTACGCAAAGCATTCAACCTGACTTGTTCGGAGAAGAGAAATGCCGTATATGCTTACTATTTCTATCGCCTCCTTCAAAGACCTAGCAAGGTGCGCATACTCTACAATTCTACAACAGATATTGCCACTGCTGAACCTTCACGATTTCTCCAACAAATTATAGTTTCTAAGATCTACGACAATATTCACCATGAAACATTAGTAGATGCTCCCCAGAGAGAAGCATTAAGCGAAGATCCGATTAAAAAGCCCCATAATCTCTTTGACATACTCAATCCATTGGGAAGAAATGGAGAACGCAAAATGCTCTCCCCTTCCTCCTTGAATGCTTATATCGAATGTCCTCTCAAGTTTTATTACAAAAAGGTAAAAAAACTAAGACTCCCTACCCCTGCTCCTGATGATATAAAAGCCAATAGTTTTGGTAATATTTTTCATACTTCCGCCGAGCTGCTCTATAAGGAAATTTGCGGATACAATAAGGAAAAAAACAAATACAATACTCCTATTATTTCAAAGTCGGATTTAGAATCTTGGCTCTCCTCATCAAAGGAGATAAAACTCCGTCAATTTATCTTTCAGGCATATAAAAAAGAAGGATTACTGCCCAATGCACTCGTAACAGAAATTGTGCTCACCTATTTGCATAATCTTCTCAAGTTTGACAGTAAATTTGAGTTTCTAAAAATCTTGACACTCGAAGAACCTCATGGGACAAAAATCGATGTGATGGTCAATGGGGTGAAACGCGAGTTTGCCGTTGGAGGTTTCGTAGATCGTCTTGATATTGCTACTCTTCCTAATGAGAATCCCACAGTGAGAATTGTCGATTACAAAACAAGCTCACAGGAGCAAACCGCAAAAGATGTAGAGGAACTCTTTAACACAGACGGCAAAGCACACCCCGGATATCTGTTCCAAACATTGCTCTACGCCTTAGCGGTGAAGGAGAAATTCACGGAAATAGATCAATTTTCCTCAGTCCTCTTCTATCCGCACTTCTCAACAAAAGAAAATTATGACCCAAGAATTATTATTGGAAAAAGTGATAATAAAAACATTCAAGAGCAAATATTTAAAGACTTCGAAGGAAAACTAAAGCATCTCATTGAAGACCTTCTCGACCCGTCTATACCCTTCATTGCTACCCCCTCTAAAGATGGCTGCAAATGCTGTGACTTCTATCGTCTTTGCGGACAGGCCATAAAAGAAAACATATGATACTCCCCATTATAAGCCCAGAGATTTCAAGCATTATAAACAACTATCATGCTGGAATTATTGAAGCTATTGTGAGCAATCAGCCCACATCTTCTCAGCTTTCTGAAGAAATAAGATCTTGCTCATCTTGGCTGCAAGAGAACTTCACGACCGATTCCATCAAAGAGCGTTCTAGCATTGCTGCAACGCGAGCTGCCTATAAAGCAGCAAGAAAAGATCCTAGCAGATATCGCCCATCGTGCGAACAATTGGCCCGAAGAGTGTTACAAGGTAAAGATCTCTATTCCATCAGTATGTTAGTTGACCTTGGCAACCTCATTTCGCTTCAGAGCGGCTATAGTGTAGCTGTGCTTGATGCAGCCCATATCAAAGGAGATACTATCACCTTTGGCATTGGTCGTGAGGGCGAAGACTATGAGGGCATTGGCCGGGGATCGCTCAATATTGCCCACTTGCCTGTTTGGCGAGATGAACTAGGAAGCTTTGCTACACCAACGAGCGATAGTGTGCGAACGCAGTGTGAGCTAACAACAGAGAAGATTCTCATCATCATCAATGGCTTTGATGGAGACGTTAAACATCTCACAGAAACTATGGTTTACACAGAAAAACTACTTTTACACTTCTGTGAAGCTGAAGAAATACATTCAGCTATATATCCCTAAAACTGTATATCTATCAGCTCATAACAAATAATTATTCAACCTAATAACATCTCTATTCGGAATGATACCCAATCTAAAAGAAGTTGTATTTCGCGATACCCCCTTTGCAGAACTCATGCACAAACGCATCTACAATGTACTTCTAATAGCAACAAAATATGATGCTTTTATGCTGGAAGATGATGGACGTGTAGACGAACAAATTTTCAATGAGTACAATTCTTTGGGCTTACGCTATCCTCCTCGCTTTACACAGGTAACATCAGAAGAGGAAGCGCTCATAGAGTTAGCAGATCGCCATTTCGAACTCGTCATCGTTATGCCGAATATGGATAACCGAGACACTTTCGCGTCAGCAAAGGACATAAAAAAACAGTATCCTGATATTACTATTGCAGTGTTAACTCCTTTTTCAAAAGAAGTGACACGAAGAATGGCTAAAGAAGATCTCTCAACAGTTGACTATGTATTTTCGTGGTTAGGAAATGCAGACCTCCTTCTTGCAATAATCAAACTTATAGAGGACAAATGGAATGCTGAGCATGACACGCATGAGGCTTCTGTACAGAACATTCTTTTGGTAGAAGACAGTGTTAGATTCTATTCGGCAGCTCTCCCACTTCTCTATCATTTTGTATTAGAACAGAGTTTGGAGTTTTCTAAAGAAGCTCTCAACGACCAACTCAAGACTATGAGAATGCGTGGTAGACCTAAAATTCTATTGGCGCGCTCCTACGAAGAGGCTCAAGAACTTTTAGAAAAGTTTGATGATAACATCCTTGGAGTTATCTCTGATATGAGCTTTATGCGTAATGGAGAAAAAGATCCTATTGCAGGAGCGCATCTTGGAGAATACATTAAGAGTAAAGACCACCACATTCCACTGATATTAGAATCGAGTGAGGATAGCAATATACAATATGCTCACAAACTTGGGACTTCTTTTATCAGTAAAAACTCTAAAAGCTATCCTCAAGACCTCCGCTCTGAAATAACAAAGTATTTCGGTTTTGGTGATTTTATCATTATAGACCCTAACACGCATCAGCCCATACATCGTATCAAATCGCTTCATGATTTACAACTCTATATTTGGAAAATTCCTGAGAAATCTCTGCGTTATCATCTAAGCCACAACCACTTTAGCCGCTTCTTCTTTAGCCGTGCTATGTTCCCGCCAGCAGTGGTACTAAAACACATAGATGTGGAGGAATACACAAATATGGACGAAGCCCGTCAGCTTATCTTCGATTTGATTGTAGAATACCGACACATGAAGAACGAAGGAGTGGTAGCAATCTTTCAAAAAGATCGCTTCGACGAGTATGCTTCTTTTGCGCGCATTGGCCATGGCTCATTGGGTGGTAAAGGACGTGGCCTAGCATTTATGTCAGCAATGGTACGTCGGTATCCGCGATTGTCCACACAAACATTTACCGTAAACATCCCTAAGACGGTTGTTGTTTGTACAGATATCTTCGATGCTTTTATGGAAGAAAACGAGCTCTATCCTATTGCGCTCAGTAATGCTAGCGATGAAGAAATACTTGCGACTTTTGAGCAGGCCACACTGCCCAATCAAGTATTGGAAGACTTGCTCTCTTTGCTGAATATAGTACATGGACCTATTGCTGTTAGATCTTCTTCATTGTTGGAAGATTCTCATTATCAGCCATTTGCTGGTATCTATTCTACATATATGATTCCGCATATCGAGGATCAAAAAGAAATGATGCGACTCTTGAGAGGTGCTATAAAGGCTGTGTATGCAAGTGTCTTCTACCGTGCGAGTAAAAACTATCTCACAGCTACTCAGAATCTCATAGACCAAGAAAAGATGGCGATAGTTATTCAAGAAGTAGTTGGAACAAAACATAACAATCTATTCTATCCTACGATGAGTGGTGTAGCTCGCTCTCTTAATTTTTATCCTCTCGGACATGAGCAAGCAGAAGATGGTATTGCCAACATTGCGTTTGGGTTAGGAAAGTATATTGTCGATGGTGGACAGACACTTCGCTTTTCTCCAAAACATACAAATCATATACTTCAGCTCTCTACACCTGAATTAGCATTAAAAGAAACGCAAACTCATTTCTTTGCACTTGATTTGGACAATCTAGCTCCAAAATTTAGTACCAGTGAAGCGTTTAATCTTCTCAGCCTAAAAGTTACTGATGCACGAGAGAATATGAGTCTGCAACAAGTGGCATCAACTTATGATTTCAATGACCATCGAATTATTCCTGGGGCTCAAAAAACAGGACGCCTTCTCATAACCTTCGACAGATTACTCCATTATTCTCCTTTTCCCGTTGCTAAGACCATAGAAAGTCTACTTAACATTGGACGCAATGAAATGGGTCGACATGTAGAAATAGAATTTGCTCTTGATGTCTCCAATTATGAAATAGCACATTTCTATCTTCTACAGATTCGTCCCATTGTAGACAATCGAGAAGATCTTGGAGAGGATATTATTATAAAAAATGAAGATATTTTATTGATTTATTCAGAGAATGTCCTAGGTAATGGCATTATTTCAGACATACAAGATATAGTCTATGTACCATCAGCCAATTTTGATGCAGCAAAAAATCAAGAGATAGCACAACAAATTGCAGAAATCAACGAACAACTAGCTGCAGATGGTAAAGAATATGTTCTCATTGGTCCAGGACGCTGGGGCTCTTCTGATCCTTGGTTGGGTATTCCCGTACAATTTTCACAAATCAGTGCAGCAAGAACAATTGTAGAGTGTGGTCTCCCCAACTATAGGGTAGATCCTTCTCAGGGTACACACTTCTTCCAAAATCTTACAAGCTTGGGTATTGGTTATTTCACCATCACTCCCTCCACTGGCGATGGATCATTCGATGAAGAATGGCTTACCCAACATCCAGCTTCATTTGAAACCCCTTTTGTACGTCATGTCCATTTGCCAGCACCTTTGATAATCAAAATGGATGGTCATCACAGTAAAGGAGTAATTTTGAGAGGACAAAATAAACCAGATCTTCTATCGAACATCTCAAAGTAGTTAACCCAAACTCAATAATTAGAATAATATATTAAAACTTTTTTCTATTACAACGATCTATTTATTTTTTTATCAACTAATCAATGAGTGTTTTTCTTAAAATTATTTATAAATCACTATTTTTTATGCAGTTTATTAGCTGTCAATAACTTCTTTCTGTATTTTTGCGAGCATAGAAGTTCAGATGTCACATGAAGAAGTCTACCATTTGGGCCATTGCCTCAGTTATGGGAATTTCATTTCTTTCCCTACTCTATCTGCAAACACGGTATTTGCAAGAGGTTATCGATATACGCCGAGAACAAATTGAGGCGGTTGTCACCCGATCTATGGCACAAGCGGCACGCGATATCGAAATTGATGAGACGCAAGAACGTCTCCGAAAACAAAGTGAAATTCCAGAAGATTCAACTCAAGCAAAATCTCTTGATGATGTAGAAAAGGAATTTGCTAATTTCCACACTTCGTCAGGCATTCCTAAGGCCTTCCTCCCAGAAAATTTCAATGATAGTTCTTCAACTGATGAATTTAAGGCAAAAATTCGCGAAGCATACTTATATAAAAAAGGATTGCTTGATGAAGTGGCTTATGCTGCATTATATAAATCTAGCGACGAACCTCTGGCCAAGCGTGTAGCAAATATAGATTCAAAGTTGAAACAAGCATTTATTAATAATGGCCTTAGACTAAATAACGATTTCACATACCACTATGTGGTTCTCAATGCCAACGGAGATACAATTGTAAAATGCCCCGACTATGACCCGCAAGGATCAGAGAATAGTTATAGGCAAGAACTCTTTGAACACGATCCGCGCCCTAAGATGGGAGTTCTGTATGTGCACTTTCCCAATATGCAGAAATATATATTTCTGAGTGTACGCTTTATCATTCCTGCCATTATCTTCACGCTAATATTGTTATGCATGTTTGTATTTACAATTTACACCATCTTCCGACAAAAGAGACTGACAGAAATCAAGAACGATTTCATAAACAATATGACGCATGAGTTCAAAACACCAATTTCAACAATATCTCTTGCTGCACAAATGCTCCAAGATCCATCAGTTACAAAGAGTGGAGATATGTTAAAGCATCTCTCAGGTATTATCAATGATGAAACAAAACGCTTGCGTTTTCAAGTGGAGAAAGTACTTCAAATGTCAATGTTCGATGAAAAGGGAGGTACATTCAAGCGAAAAGAGGTTGACATTAACAACCTATTGAAGGATGTAACAGATACGTTCCGATTAAAAGTAGAAACTAATGGAGGCAGTCTAAAAACTCATTTAGAGGCTGCAGATACCATAGTGTTTGTTGACCAGATGCACATGACAAATGTTATCTTCAATTTGCTTGACAATGCAATAAAATATAAATCAGCGGACAAAAAGATTGAATTGACGATAGATTCGTATAATAAAGGAGATAAAATTTATATAAGTATCCAAGATAATGGCATCGGCATAAGAAAAGAAGATTTAAAAAAAATATTTGAAAAGTTCTATCGTTCACATACAGGCAACCGACACGATGTTAAGGGATTTGGCCTAGGATTAGCTTATGTAAAAAAAGTGATAGACTATCACAAAGGAAATATCCACGCAGAAAGTGACTATGGTAAAGGAACAAAATTTATAATAAGTCTCCCTATCATCAAAAAATCATAAATCAATAAATATAAACCCGCCGGCCTAATTTAGGCAAGCACAAAAAATAAAAAATTATGGAAGAGAAAAACAGAATCAGAATTCTCCTCTGCGAAGACGAAGAAAATCTTGGACCGCTGCTCCGCGAGTACCTACAAGCTAAAGGCTTTGACACAGAACTGGCAGTGGATGGAGAAGAAGGGTACAAGATCTTTATGACTGAAAAATTTGATCTGTGCATTTTAGATGTTATGATGCCTAGAAAAGATGGGTTTACACTTGCTAAAGAAATTAGATCTATCAATGAATTCATTCCAATCATTTTCTTAACGGCCAAGACGCTGAAAGAAGATATCCAAACAGGTTTTAAAATTGGTGCTGACGACTATGTTACCAAGCCATTCTCTATGGAAGAACTTCGTCTCAGAATTGAGGCTGTAATGCGTCGGGTGAGCAACAAACAAAATCGTGCACTTTCCTTCTATAAAATTGGTTCTTATGAATTTGACACAAAGAAGCAGACACTAGTGCGCGGTGATAAAGTTCAAGATCTCACCACTAAAGAAAGTGAACTTCTAAATCTTTTATGCGCACACGCAAATGATGTCCTCTTACGTGACGATGCTTTAAAAGCAATCTGGCTGGACAACAACTATTTCAACGCTAGATCTATGGACGTATACATCACACGCCTCCGTAAGCATTTACAGGAAGATGAGAATGTGCGCATCATCAATGTACATGGAAAAGGCTATCGCTTGATTATGCCAGATGGAGAATAACTCCTAGGATAAAATCAATAAATACTGGATTTAACGATTTGGTTGGGAATAAGGTTCTACAGATAGAGAAAAATCGTTAAATCCATCTTTTTTTGATAACTTCAAACTACCTTTGTACACAAAACGACTGAATATGAGACAAAGAATATATAGTATCCTGCTCGTGATTGTAGTAATGAGTAGCTTTTTCCAATCTTGTAGCGATAATGATTCGTATGCAGAAAAACGAGAACAAGAGAAAAAGCAGATCCAAGCTTTTCTAAAAACTGGAGCTTTGGTTGTAGATAAAGATTCAGGTGATTCCTTGATATATGTCCCACCCATCAAGACTATCACAGAAAGTCAATTCTATGCCAACGATTCAACGACTGATGTATCTAAGAACGAATATGTGCTCTTCGCAGGTACAGGTGTATACATGCAGATTGAACGTAAAGGAACAGGAAAGAAACTTGAATCGGGAGAAACCGCAACGGTTATTTGTCGCTATACAGAATTTAATATAGCCACAGATAGTATCCAAACTTCCAATAATGTTCTTACTTATGAAGGTCATCCAGACATCATGATTGCACAGAACACTTATGGGACACTTTCTGGAACTTTTGCAAGTGGTGTCATGAAAACTTTCTATGGTAGTTCGGTACCTTCCAGTTGGCTAATTCCTTTACAATTCATTAATCTAGGACGCCAGATTTCAGACACATCAGAAATAGCTAAAGTACGATTGATTGTCCCTAGTACACAAGGGCAATCCAATGCGGCACTTTATACTAATATTTATCCATGCTATTACGAAATAACTTATCAGCGCGGCCGATAAATTGCACTAAGACAGACTAAGGAGATTGCAAAATCATGAAATCACGCGTTTCTGATTTTGCAATCATTTTTTTAACAGAGATACAAATTCTTGTAGCAGAAAAGAAATATATGCGATGCGAAAAATAGAATTACTAGCCCCTGCAAAAAATGCAGAAATCGGAATCGAAGCCATACGGCACGGAGCAGATGCAGTTTATATAGGACCACCAGCTTTTGGTGCTCGGGCTGCTGCAGGAAATAGCATCGAAGATATTAAGCGTTTATGTGATTTTGCACATCTATTTGGAGCGGCTATTTACATAACGTTTAACACTATATTATACGATGACGAATTAGCTGAAGCTGAAAGAATGATTTATCAACTTTATGAAGCAGGGGCCGACGCTTTAATTGTGCAAGATCTTTCACTGCTAAAGATGGATCTACCTCCTATTGCACTTCATTCCTCAACACAAATGGATATGACAAATATAGAGAAAGCACAATTCATGGAAAAGATGGGATTCTCTCAGATTGTTTTAGCTCGTGAGTCATCAATAGATGAAATCAAAAAGTTTTATGACGCGGTAGATATTCCTCTTGAAGGTTTTATCCATGGAGCATTATGCGTAAGCTATTCTGGGCGTTGCTATGTATCAGAATCATGTTTTGGGAGAAGTGCAAACAGAGGACATTGTGCACAATTCTGTAGATTATCCTTCGATCTTATTGATGCCACGGGGAATATCATCCAAAAGGACAAGCATCTTTTGTCCTTACAAGATATGAATAGAAGTGCTTCTATCGAAGAAATGATGGATGCAGGTATATCCTCTTTCAAAATTGAAGGACGACTTAAAGATCTTAACTATGTAAAGAATGTGACTGCATTCTATCGGCAAGCAATTGATAAGGTAATTGATAAGCGCCAAAACGATTATTGTCGTACCTCTTATGGCATTTCTACCTACACCTTTACACCTCAGTTAAGTAAAAGCTTCAATCGAGGATTCACAGAATACTTTCTTCATGGACGTTCTAAAGTGCACAATTTTTCAACCCCTAAAGCACGAGGAGAATTTGTGGGTACGATTGAGAGGTTAAATAGAGATGCTTTCTACCTAAAAGAAGATACCAATATTGCGGCAGGTGATGGACTGTGCTTTCTGAATAGTTTTGGAAAACTAGAAGGCTTTCGCGTCAATAAAGTTGTGAATAGTGCAATTTTTCCAGGTCGCTCTATACGCATCTCTCGAGGGACTAAAATTTTCAGAAATCTCGATATAAAATTTGATACGATACTGCAGAAGACTTCTGCGGAACGCAAGATTCAAATAGAGATTATACTTAATGAAACTCCAGATGGATTTTCCATAACTATTACAGATGAGAAAGGACACAAAATAGCAAAAGATTTTATCATAGAAAAAATAATGGCGAATACTCCGCAACGCGGAAATATCATTAAGCAATTATCCAAATGGGGTAATACCATCTTCGCCGTTAAAACATTCAGCTTGAATACAGAAAAGTATTTCATCCCTTCCTCTATTCTTTCAACTTGGCGACGAGAAATGGAACAGCTGCTAATTGAAGAATATCAAAAAATGTATCAACGACAGCAGCGAAGACAAGTAGCAAAAGATTCTAGCTATTATATACAAGAATTGGATTATACAGCCAATGTGGCCAACCATCTTGCTAAAGATTTCTATACAGAGCACGGTGTCAATCATATTGCTCCTGCATTTGAAATAAAACCTCCACAGTCGCCCATTTTGATGACCTGTAGACATTGTATTCGCTATGCACTTGGACATTGCCCACAAAAGCATAGCGCTCCTCTTCCGTGGAAAGAACCATTGTACTTGCAATCATCTGATGGTAGACGTTTTCGTTTAAAATTTGACTGCGCGAAATGCGAGATGCAGGTCCTTCATTCATAATAGAATAGTGCTATATAAATATCCTTACTACGTCAATCGTAGCACTTAGTGTATTTTTATTTTGACCTCTTCATTAATAGGATTCATTGATTAGAATATATCCTTGCTCAGGCTTTTGTAATATAGATACATAACTTTCATAAAGTTTTTTGCATATAATAAGAGATATATAAAATCCTGTTATTTTGCTGCAGTCAATGTATAGCCCTAAAATGTATATTACTTTCTAGTATAACATTACTCATTTTCTAGATTTAGATAGATAGGATGCGACAGATTATTCATTCTCTTTTCTTTCTCGTGATAGCTTCACTATTGTCCAGCTGTTACTATTCTCATCCTAATAAATTGGATCATTGGGTTTCCACAGATGATCAATATGTAGATTCTGTAAACTTTATGATAGCTCATCACTATTGGGAAGGATATAACTTTGAGACGACAGATTCTCTTCAATTAGCTCCAACACTTCCAGGAGCGGACGGAGAAAAAGGAATTTCTCATCTCATAGTAAAAGCCAAAGAACACCTTGTTGTTGCTGACATCCAATATGTTCCAACAGATACTATTGATTCTGTGTGGGTTAAAGTGGCAAGTGAACAGTTTACACAAGGATGGGTACACGAAAAAACATTATTAAGTAAAGCCACTCCTAGTGATCCAATTTCTAAGTTTATCAACAATTTCAGCAACAGCCGAACACTTATATTTATGAGCCTCTTGGGATTATTCATCTTACTTTTCGTACTCCAAATGATATGGAAAAACAAAAGTCAGCAAAGATTCTCTCGCCTTTTCTATCATTCAACAGGACTGCTGGCCCCAGGAGGCTGGAATGGAGCTTTTAGGAGCATATATCCAACGCTGCTGTGCATTACAATCTCTGGAGCAGCTACATTATACGGAAGTATTCAAAAATTTGTCCCAACAACATGGGTAGAGTTTTATTTCCACCCCACTATCAACCCATTCTCTCTAGAACTCCCACCCATCTTAGTTCTTTTTATAATCAGCGTTTGGTTTATCTTTATTATCTGGTGCACGGTAGTTATAGATTTGTGGCATCATGAACCATTTCAACAAGTAGTTATTCATTCTATAGGACTTGCTTGCATCTGTGTGATTCTTTATCTAATCTTTACCATCACTGTTCAAATTTATGTAGGCTTTCCTCTCCTCTTGACTTATTGGATTTATGCTATTTTGCGGTATCGCAATCAACACTATATAACACTGCATTGTGGCAATTGTGGAGCAGAAATACCTCAGCTAGGAATCTGCCCATATTGTGGCGCAATCAACAAATAGTTGCTCACTCTCGATAACATTATTGAGTAATGATATATTATTTAATGAGGAATTAGCAGAATATATTTTATTTTCTTGTTTCAATCTGAAAGAATACATAACTTTGACCTCAGAATTTTGAATATATATGTTCATGGCTCAGAAAAGCAGTTTAGTATCCATAGCTCATCTCTCAAAGTCTGATTTGACTTACTTATTAGAGATGGGAAAGGAGTTTGAGAAACATCCTAATCGCAAAATTCTAGATGGAAGAATAGTTGCCACTTTATTTTTTGAACCTAGCACACGCACAAGGCTCTCTTTTGAGACTGCGGCCAACCGACTTGGTGCAAAGGTAATAGGATTCTCTGATCCCAAAGTTTCGAGTTCTACAAAAGGAGAAACATTGAAGGACACAATTATGATGGTAGCCAACTACTCCGATGCAATTGTGATGCGCCACCACCTAGAAGGAGCGGCACTAAGAGCGAGCGAAGTTTCTCCCGTACCTATCGTAAATGCAGGAGATGGTAGCCATCAGCATCCCTCTCAAACATTGCTCGACCTTTATTCCATTCAGCAGACACAAGGCTCTTTGGAAAATCTCAATATTTTTTTGGTGGGCGACCTAAAATATGGGCGTACAGTTCACTCCCTAATTATGGCTATGCGCCATTTCAATCCCACTTTTCATTTCATTGCACCAAAAAGTCTAGAGATGCCCGCAGAATACAAATACTACTGCAAAAAGTACGGTATAAGATATACAGAAACAGAAGAATTTAATGAAGATGTTATATCAAAGGCTGACATTCTTTATATGACTAGAGTTCAAAAAGAACGCTTTACAGACCTTATGGAGTACGAAAGGGTAAAAGACACTTATATCCTACAACGCCGGATGCTTTGTAAAGCAAAAGAAAACATGAAGATTCTTCATCCACTCCCTCGCGTAAATGAAATTTCGCAAGATATTGATGATAATCCACACGCTTACTATTTTCAGCAGGCTAAGAATGGGCTTTATATGCGTGAAGCAATCCTATGTCATGTTCTTGGCATAACATTAAACGATATAAAGTCTGATAAAACGATTCTTGATATTTAACTATGAAAAAGGAACTACAGGTTGCAGCGTTAGATAATGGGACTGTTATTGACCATATTCCTAACAATAAACTTTTTGAAGTTGTTCGCATACTCCATTTAGAGAGATGTCCGGAATCTAGTATTATTGTGGGTTTCAATCTTGATAGCAAAAAGATGGGGCACAAAAGTCTCATCAAAGTAAGAAACCATTTCTTTACTGATGCTGAGCTAAATCAGCTCAGCATTATTTCTCCGAACTTTACACTTTGTATCATTAAAAATTACGAAGTTGTGGAGAAGAAGACTATAGAATTACCAGAGGTTATAGAGAGGATAGTAAAATGCCCAAACCCCAAGTGCATCACGAATAATGAACCGATGCCAACATTATTTACGATTTCTGACGAGAACAAAGGTATTCTGCAATGCCACTATTGTGAAAAAGAAATCAATGTGGAAGACGTAAAGTTTACATAAGAAGAATACAAATAATAAGCGACCATCAAATAAGACCTAATTTTCAATAACTAAAACATGCTTAGAGACAACGAAATCTTCAACTTAATTGAAGAAGAACACCTACGTCAAATGAGAGGCATTGAGCTAATTGCTTCTGAAAATTTTGTCAGTGACGAAGTAATGAGAGCTATGGGCTCTTGTCTTACAAACAAGTACGCTGAAGGTTATCCTGACCACCGTTACTATGGAGGGTGCCAAATCGTTGATAAGACGGAAACGATAGCCATTGAACGTCTAAAAAAACTTTTTGGAGCTGAATATGCAAATGTTCAACCTCATTCAGGAGCACAAGCTAACGCTGCTGTTTTGCTCACAGTTCTCAAACCAGGAGATACATTCCTTGGATTGAATCTTGACCACGGTGGTCATCTCTCCCATGGTTCTATGGTCAACACTTCTGGAATCCTTTATCACCCAGTAGGTTATAATCTCTGCAAAGAAACAGGACGCGTTGACTACGACGAAATGGAACAACTGGCACGCCAGCACAGACCGAAACTTATCATCGGCGGTGGCTCTGCTTATAGCCGTGAATGGGAGTATGCTCGTATGCGTAAAATTGCAGACGAGGTAGGTGCTCTCCTCATGATAGATATGGCACATCCTGCAGGCCTTATCGCAGCAGGAATCCTCGACAATCCTGTAAAATATGCTCATATCGTAACATCTACCACTCATAAGACGTTGCGTGGGCCTCGTGGAGGAATTATACTTATGGGTAAAGATTTTGAAAATCCTTGGGGACTCAAGACAAAGAAAGGTGAACTTCGTATGATGTCAAGTCTGCTCAATTCTGCCGTATTTCCAGGTCAACAGGGTGGTCCGCTAGAACATGTTATTGCAGCTAAAGCTGTGGCTTTCGGAGAGGCTCTCCAGCCTGAATTCAAGACATACCAAACTCAAGTAAAACTCAATGCAGCAGCTTTGGCAAAAGAATTATCAAAGAGAGGCTTTGAGATAGTTAGTGGTGGTACTGATAACCATTCTATGCTTGTTGACCTTCGTAGCAAATATCCAGATTTAACTGGTAAAATTGCAGAGAATGCGCTTGTTGCTTCTGATATTACAGTCAATAAGAATATGGTTCCATTTGATACTCGTTCTGCTTTCCAAACATCTGGTATTCGCTTAGGAACCCCAGCTATAACGACACGTGGAGCAAAAGAGGATTTTATGGCAGAAATTGCCGAAATGATTGAAACTGTACTTAACGCACCCGAAGATCAAGAAGTAATTGCAAAAGTACGAGCAAGAGTCAATGCTACAATGGCTCACTACCCCATCTTTGCTTGGTAAATATATAATCTCATAAGAAAGTGACGAGTTCGCGATATCCACGAACTCGTCACTTCAACTAATCAGTATTTTTTGTAATGAATCACAAGAAACTGTACATTCTTTTAAGTTCTTTAATCGGACTTTTTCTCGTAGTGTTTTGGATGTTTTTCGCCAATTATACTTTGAAGAAAGACACCTATTTATATATTGATCATGACGACACTATTGATTCTATCTATACGAAATTGGATAAAGAAGCTTCTCTAGGGCATTATTCTGCATTCCGCCTCCTTGCCTTCCTTTTAAACTACCCGAAACATATACATCATGGTCGCTATAAACTAAGCAATATTTCACCGCTTAATTTACTTCGTAATATGCGCAATGGAAAGCAAGGACCTGTAACGCTCACTATTCCTATCCTCCGCACTACAGATGATTTAGCTGAATTCTTAGGTAAAAACTTTGAACCCTCTGTCAAAGAATTCAAAGAAACCTTTGAGAGTGAAAAAATATGTAGAGAATTTGGGGAGACACCAAACACAATCATTTGTTTGTTCATACCAAATACCTACGAAATTTATTGGAACACGACTCCGAAAGAGTTATTGGGCAGAATGCAAAAAGAAAGTGAAAAGTTTTGGACATCTTCACGCAAGCAACAAGCAAGTGAAGCTGGTCTTACTCCTCAGCAAGTCATCACTATTGCATCAATCGTTGAACAAGAAACAACTAATAACGACGAGAAACCTATGATTGCAGGAATGTACATCAATAGATTTCGTCAGGGAATGAAACTTCAAGCAGATCCCACAGTTAAATTTGCAACAAAACAGTTCTCGCTCAAACGAATCAGTGGAAGTATCTTACAAACAGATAGTCCGTACAATACCTACAAATATGTAGGTATTCCCCCAGGACCCATCTGTATCCCCTCACAAGCCAGTATAAAAGCAGTGTTGAATTATACGCATCACGACTACATTTATATGTGCGCCAAGGAAGATTTTAGCGGAACTCATAATTTCGCAAAAACTTATACTGAACATCAAGCTAATGCTAAGCGCTATACAGACGCTCTAGATAAACGTAACATTAAGTGAAAGAGGTTCTAAATCATTATCATTATTCTTTATATCTAGCTTTTATCATATATAGCTAAGAGCACAATAAGGCTGTCAGTTGACAGCCTTATTCTATCGATTGATATCCTTATTGTAATTACAATTGCAATAAGGATATTTATGCATACTTTTAGATGTAACTATCCTTATATTTCAGACGTTAATGATTCTCTGAAATACCATTATCTGGGCGGACAATAACAGTGCCTTTCGTAAAACGGTTTGGTTTCCTAGGTATATTATGATATTCAGAAGGAGCCATTATTGGAGAGGCAAAGTCTGCACGTCCACCATATCCTCGCCATCTTTCAATAATATCTTCCACATATCTACTAGTTTGTGAACCAATCATATAACCGTATTTTACTACTTCATCTGTATAATATTTAGATGTAGATAATGCTTGTACAAAAAATGAAACATCGTTCCACGAATCTGGGTTTTTCCCATACTTTCTAGCCAACGCTTGCGCATCTTTAATATGGCCAGAACCAGCATTATAGGCGGCAAGAATAAAGTGGATTCGCTCATATCTATCTCTTATGCTCGCGAAAGAACGCTGCAATACTTTAATATAGCGTGCAGCAGCCTGAATATTCTCTTTAGGTGCATAAACATCTGCTAGTCCAACGCTAGCTGCTGTTGCAGGCATCAGCTGCATAAGTCCTTGTGCACCTGCACCGCTTTGTGCATTTGGATCAAAGCCACTTTCTTGATAACACTGAGCTGCAATAAGACGCCAGTCCCATCCTGTTGTTCGTGCTGCATCGCGGAAATAATCATCGTAAACAGAAATAATTCCTTTTTCTCGAGAAAGATATGGCGATCTTACATGCCGATGCACAATGAATCGCTGCTCTATTCGTTGTCGCTCATCTTTCTGTACTTTTTCCTCAAGCCCCTTCTGATACCAATGCTTCAAGGCTTCGGCCAAATCTTCATTCTGAGAGGCAACAGCCCAGCTGGTACCAGCCTTCACATTTAGAACTCCAGCAGCGGTAAGTTTGCTTTGGATAATCTCTTTCATTTTTAATGGGTATACAGCAATATCTATATCCCTTCTCAATAGTAGCTGACAAAGTTCTTGTGTATTTTTTGCCAATTCGATCCTTATATGCAATCCGTTCTCTTGAGCAAAATTTTGTGCTAGAGCGAACTGCAGCCCCATAGGAGCTCCATTATAATCGAAATAGGTATCCGGTCCAGAGATTGTACCAACAATAAGTTCCCCAGACTCTTGTATGTGATCCCAGTCATAGCCATCAACGTTCGTCTTATTCGTTTTAGAGAAGAGTGTAGACTTTTCATCCTTTGCCGTCTTTTTACAAGAAGAAAAACAGCAGAAAATAAACAAAAATACTATTAGGTTTCTCCACATTTCCTTAATTTTGCAACAAAATTAGTAATTTTTTATTGTCCATGTATAGACACATTGTTTTGTTCAAGTTCCGCGATGATATAGATTCCCTAAATCGTGAGAAAGCCTTCCTTTCTTTCAAAGAAGGAATTGAAGCTTTGCCAGCAATTATTCCTACAATTAAAGAAATTGAGGTAGGAGAAAATAAGAATGAGAGCGAGGTGTGGGACATCTGCCTGAATAGTTTGTTTGAAAGCCTTGAAGACATTAAGACTTATGGACAACATCCTACACATCGAGAGATAGCAGCAAAACTAAAGCCTTTGCTGGCCTCACGCTCTTGTGTTGATTATAAGACATCGATAGATTAGGGTAAGTAGTGAATCTTTGACGAACTAATGATGCCTTTAGAGACCCCTCCTTACCTTTTCTTTTACAAAGAACATCATTGAGGAAGCCTTTATAGGCTTTCCTCCTAGTTTTGTTTTGAAGTTCCTTGTCATTATTGTATTTTCGCATAAAATTAAATAATTCTATTTCACACAGCATGGAAACAAAGTACATCTTCGTGACGGGTGGCGTTGCCAGTTCTTTAGGTAAAGGCATCATTGCGGCCTCTATTGGTAAACTGCTTCAAGCACGTGGCTTTAACATTACTATCCAGAAGTTCGATCCCTATATCAATGTTGATCCTGGAACTTTAAATCCATACGAGCATGGCGAGTGCTATGTGACAGATGACGGCCGCGAGACCGATTTAGACCTTGGTCACTACGAACGCTTCACAGGAATTCGAACAAGTGCGGCTAATAACGTTACAACAGGTCGAATATACCAAAGTGTTATTGAAAAAGAGAGACGCGGAGATTATTTGGGAAAAACAGTGCAGGTGGTTCCCCATATCACAGATGAGATTAAGCGTGCAATGCTCTTGAATGGTAAAAAATACCACTTCGATTTTGTCATTACTGAAGTAGGCGGAACAGTAGGTGATATTGAGAGTCTTCCGTTCTTAGAAGCCATCCGAGAACTCAAATGGGAATTAGGACAAAATGCTTTATGTATACATTTAACATTTGTCCCCTACTTGGCTGCTGCAAAGGAGTTAAAGACGAAACCTACGCAACATAGCGTAAAAGAACTGCAAAGCCTTGGTATTCAGCCAGACATCTTGGTCCTACGCACAGAGCACACACTAAGCGACAGTCTCAAGAAAAAAGTTGCTAACTTCTGCAACGTAAGTCCTGATGCCGTTGTACAAAGCCTTGATCAACCTACCATTTATGAAGTTCCATTGCGCATGCAAGAACAACATCTTGATGCTACGATAATGAAGAAGATGGGAATGCCCGTAGGTGAAACTCCCGAACTTGGCCCTTGGCGCTCTTTTTTGGAACGTCGTCATAGAGCAACCGAAGTAGTTAATATCGGTCTAGTAGGTAAATACGATTTGCAAGATGCATATAAAAGTATTCTTGAAAGCCTCTCACAAGCAGGTACTTATAACGACTATAAGGTTAGAACTACTTTTATCAACTCCGAAAAAATTACAGATGCTACTGTTGCTGACATGTTGAAAGGAATGCATGGGTTGGTAATATGTCCAGGTTTTGGCCAACGCGGTATTGAAGGAAAACTTGTTGCAACACGCTATAGTCGAGAACACGATATCCCAACCTTTGGTATCTGCCTCGGTATGCAAATGATGTGTATCGAATTTGCAAGAAATGTTCTTGGTTATGAGGATGCAAACTCTGTTGAGATGGATCAGCAAACCAAACATGGCGTTATCGACCTCATGGAAGAACAAAAAAACATCACAAACATGGGCGGCACCATGCGCCTAGGCGGCTACGAATGTATGTTGCGTGAAGGAAGCCGAGCTAGAGAAATCTACCAGAAGGAAGAAATTCGCGAACGCCACCGCCATCGCTATGAGTTCAATAATTTATATCGCGAAGAATTCGAAAATGCAGGAATGAAATGTACGGGAATTAATCCTGAAAGCGACTTAGTAGAAATTGTAGAAATTCCAGAAAAGCGATGGTATATCGGTGTCCAATTCCATCCTGAATATACTAGCACTGTACTACACCCGCACCCTCTTTTCCTCAACTTTGTAAAAGCAGCAATAGCAGCAAGCAAGAATCAAAAATAAATGGATAAAAATACTCTTACAGGATTATTCCTTATAGCATTAGTACTAATAGGATATAGTTACTTTGCAAAACCGCAAGAAGCTCAATCACAAGGCACAGAGCAGATACAAGCTAAACAAAGAACTCCTTCAACAGATACAAAGCCCCAACAAGCTATCCAACCTCAAAAGGTTGACAGTAGCGATGTTTTTCACACGGCTTTGACAGATAGTCAAGCAGCACACCCCTTTGTTCTTCACAATGAGAATGTTGCTGTTACTCTTTCCCCGAAAGGTGGTGTCGTGAGTGAAGTTCACCTGCTCAATTTTAAATCATATAAAGACTTCCATGAACAGAGCAATAAGAACCTTACACTATTTGATGCAAAAACGGCGCAAATGGAGTTTCAATTGGAAACGACAAAAGGTCTTTACAACCTCCAGAGCTACACATTCCAAACTATAGCAAAAACAGATTCGTCTGCAACACTTGCACTTGGTGCTACAACAGGAGACACCCTCTATATTGATTACACACTACTCCCCAATACCTACATGGTCAATGTTGCATTCCGTTCAAAGGGACATTTGTTTACAAACAAACCTCTGCAAATTGCATGGAACGACAAAGTGCGCCAGCAAGAAAAAGGGCTCTACTTTGAGAATATGTACTCCACCTTGACTTATAAGACGAAAGATGGAAATACAGAAAAGCTCAATGAATACAAATCTACAGAAGAAAAGCCCGAAGGAGCAGTGTCATGGGTGGCATTTAAGAACCAATACTTCAGCGCTGTTATCATTGCAGGAAAAAACGCATTCAGTAATGTTACTTTAAAGAGCGACACCTGCGGTGAAAATAGTGGCTTTGTGAAAGACTATAGTGCACAACTTGCTATGCCTTTTGATCCGTCAGGAAAGGAACTCACACAGATACAGTTCTACTTTGGTCCGAATAAATATCGTTACCTCCAAAGTATGGAACAATACCGGATTAGTCAACAAGAATTAGGACTACAAGATTTAGTATATCTTGGTTGGCCTATAATCCGTTGGATCAACAGATTCTTCACTATCTACGTTTTCGACTTCTTTACAGGTTTTGGAATGAATATGGGCATTGTCTTACTCATTATTACGCTCCTTCTCCGTATTCTTGTCTACCCTACTACAAGAAAGAGCTATATGAGTAGTGCCAAGATGCGCGTTCTCAAGCCAAAAGTAGACGAGCTACAAAAGAAGTATCCCAATAAGGAAGATGCTATGAAACGTCAGCAAGAAATGATGACGCTCTACAGTCAATATGGGGTAAGTCCCATGGGAGGCTGTTTACCTATGCTTATTCAGATGCCTGTGTGGATTGCAATGTTCAACTTCATTCCCAATGCTTTCGAGTTACGCCAGCAATCTTTCCTTTGGGCAGATGACCTCTCTACCTATGATGACCTTATTAATTGGGACAGCAATATTTGGCTTTTAGGTGACCACCTTAGTCTCTTCTGTATTCTTTTCTGTGGGTCAAACCTTTTGTACTCTTGGCTTATGATGCGTCAGCAACAAGAGAGCATGAGTGGTGAGCAAGCACAACAAATGAAACTTATGCAATGGATGATGTTCCTTATGCCAGTCTTCTTCTTTTTCATGTTTAACAAGTACTCTAGCGGTTTGAACTACTACTATTTCATATCGCTGCTAACGAGTGCTTTAACAATGTGGTATCTTCGTCGCACAACAGACGATGCACAACTTTTAGCTAAACTTGAAGAAAACTTCAAGAATAACAAGAACAATCCCAATAAGAAAATGGGTGGTTTTGCTGCACGTCTACAAGCTCTTCAAGAGCAACAAGAAGAATTACGCAAGAAGCAAGAAGCTTTACGTAATCGTCCTAACAAATAAATTCACAACCAGCTGATACGTTCTCTTTTAGAATAATTAAAGAGACGTATCAGCCTTTTTAATACTAAGCACAGATGATAAAGTCTATTTTAATTGCAACAGCTCTTGCTGCCACAACAGTTAGTGCTGATGGTTTTATTGGGAAAGTAACTCCAAAACTCTCTTCAGACATTATGACACCCGAAGTGCTATGGCAGATGGGACGCCTTGGAAGTGTTAATCTCGCACCCAATGGAAAAACAGCAGTCTATTCTGTTAGCTACTATAGTAAGGAGCAAAACAAGAGTCATAGCATCCTGTATCTTTTGGACATGAAAAGTAAGGCCACACAGCAACTCACAACAAGCGAAAAAAGCGAAGGCGGTGCTACCTATATAAATAACGGGAAACATATTGCTTATCTCTTTGGAGGACAAGTGTGGATGATGAATGCAGATGGGAGTAATCGTGTGCAAATATCTCATGAGAAAGATGGAGTTATCGACTTTCTCTTTTCACCTGACAGCAAGAGAGTTATTCTTATCAAAACTGTTTCACAGAATACAAGTATTCAGCAAAATGACGCTGACTTAGATAAAGCTAGCGGCATGGTTATTAATGATCTAATGTATAAACATTGGGATCACTATGTAACAACGGCCCCTCATCCTTTTGTAGCCACTTTCAATGGTAACTCCATCACTGGTGCTGAAGATATTATGAAAGGCGAACCTTACGAGTGTCCCATGGAACCTTTTGGAGGAGTAGAACAGCTGGCTTGGAGCCCAGACGGAACCCAAATAGCATATACCTGCCGCAAAAAAGCAGGATTAAAATATGCTATTTCTACGGATAGTGATATTTATCTTTATAATTTGTCCAACAAGACCACACGTAATCTTTGTAAACCAGATGGATTTGTAGCGCCAGAGGTAAAAGTGACAGAAAGCTTAGAACGACAATCTATCAACTCGCCGCATTCTACAGATGATTACAATATGGGGTATGATCAAAATCCCCAATTCTCGCCAGATGGAAAATATGTTGCTTGGAGCAGTATGATGCGTGACGGATATGAAAGCGATCGTAGCCGCCTCTGTGTTTACGAACTTGCTACGGGGAAAAAGACCTACGTTACAGAATCCTTTGAAAGTAGCGTCAACGAGTTCCTATGGCAGCCCGACAGTAAGAGTTTCTATTTTACAGGCTGCTGGCATGGTAAGACAAACATCTATTCTACCACCCTCCAAGGACATGTAAAACAGCTGACAAATGAAACGGCCGACTACGTTTTAGTATCTCTCAATGCAACGGGCAAAGGAGTCTTGACAAAACGCCATAGTATGTCTCATCCAGACGAACTCTTTGAGATTATTCCCCAAGGTAAGTCTGTTTCCATACAGCAACTAACAAACGAAAACAAGCCCATTTTCGATCAACTCACTATGGGAGAAGTAAAAGAGAGATGGGTAAAGACAATTGATGGTAAGAAAGAACTCGTTTGGGTTATTTATCCGCCTCACTTTGATACGAATAAGAAATACCCCGCCCTACTCTATTGTGAAGGTGGACCACAGAGTCCTGTATCTCAATTCTGGAGCTATCGTTGGAACTTCCAGATGATGGCAGCCAATGGATATATCGTTGTTGCTCCTAATCGTCGAGGACTTCCAGGATTTGGTATGGAATGGCTCGAAGAGATTAGTGGTGACTACACAGGTCTTTGTATGCAGGACTACTTAAGTGCTATCGATGATGTTGCAAAAGAATCCTATGTCGATAAAGAACGCCTTGGTGCTGTAGGTGCCAGTTTTGGAGGCTTCAGTGTTTACTGGTTGGCAGGTCATCACGAAGGTCGCTTCAAAGCTTTAATAGCACATGACGGCATTTACAATACTCAACAGCAATACGTGGAAACTGAAGAAATGTGGTTTCCTAATTGGGACCTTGGAGGTGCCCCCTGGGAACGACCAAATGGAGAAATCCGCAAGGCTTATGCTGAAAGTCCTCATCTCTATGTTGATAAATGGACGGCTCCTATACTGTGTATTCACGGACAGCGCGACTTCCGTATTGAATACACACAAGCCGAGAGTGCTTTTGCAGCAGCTCGACTGCGCGGAATTCCTGCACAAATGTTACTCTTTCCGGATGAAAACCATTGGGTGCTCCAGCCTCAAAACGGAATTCTTTGGCAACGCACCTTCTTCCGTTGGCTTGATCGTTGGTTGAAAAAATAAGAACCATCCATGCATGTTATATAAGAAATAATTATAAAATAGATTATGACAGAAAAAATTCAAACTACTCTGAGAGATTCAGCAGGAATGCGCTGGACCGCTCTTCTCCTCTTGGCCTTAGCCATGTTCTGTGCCTACATCTTTGTAGATATTCTCTCCCCTATCAAAGAATTGATGCAGGAGCAAAGAGGATGGGATTCCACAGCTTTTGGAACGATGCAAGGTTCAGAAACCTTTTTGAACGTATTTATATTCTTTCTCATCTTTGCTGGTATCATTCTCGACAAAATGGGGGTACGCTTCACTGCAGTACTCTCAGGAGCGGTTATGCTAGCAGGTGCGCTTATTAAGTATTATGCCATTAGCGACAGCTTTGCAGGAAGTGCACTTGATGTTTGGTTCACGAACAACCTCAACCATATTCCCGTCTTTGAACAATTGGGCGTTTCTCCTTTCTATGAAGGCATGCCTGCCTCTGCCAAGGTTGCAGCTTGTGGCTTCATGATTTTTGGCTGCGGTGTGGAAATGGCAGGTATCACAGTTTCTCGTGGTATTGTAAAATGGTTTAAGGGACGCGAAATGGCATTGGCAATGGGTTCTGAAATGGCACTTGCACGCCTTGGTGTTGCCACTTGCATGATTTTCTCTCCGTTCTTTGCCAAATTGGGTGGTCAAGTCAATGTATCTCGTTCAGTAGCATTTGGTGTAGTACTTATCTGTATTGCTTTAATCATGTTCATTGTTTACTTTTTTATGGACAAAAAACTCGATTCTCAAACTGGTGAAGCAGAAGAAAAGGATGAGCCTTTTAAAATTAGCGATTTGGGTAAAATTCTCACAAGTATGGGCTTTTGGCTTGTAGCTTTACTTTGTGTGCTGTATTACTCTGCTATCTTTCCTTTCCAGAAGTATGCTGTAAATATGCTTCAGTGTAACCTAACATTCACAGAATTACCCAAAGATTCTTTTTGGGCATCCTCAAGTGTAACAATAGTCCAGTATGTTATCATGCTCTTAGTTGCAGCTTCTGCTTTTATGTTCAATTTCATGAAGAAAAAAGCACTTAAGTATACCATGCTAACTATCTCTATTCTTAGCCTAGTTATCTATTGTTATATGGGCTACATGCGTCAGTCAGCAGAATCAATCTTTGCAGTATTCCCACTTTTGGCCGTTGGTATCACTCCGATTCTCGGTAGCTATGTCGACCACAAAGGAAAAGCTGCATCTATGCTCGTTTTAGGTTCACTACTCTTGATTTTCTGCCATCTCACTTTTGCCTTTGTTCTTCCTGAGTTCAAGGACAGTCAAGTTGGTGGAGTTATCGTGGCATATATAACAATCCTAGTTCTCGGGGCTTCTTTCTCTTTAGTCCCAGCATCACTTTGGCCCAGTGTTCCAAAATTGGTAGATGCAAAAATCATTGGATCTGCGTATGCTCTTATCTTCTGGATTCAGAATATTGGCCTTTGGCTATTCCCTCTGCTCATTGGTAAAGTTCTCGACAAGACCAATGTTGGTGTAACAGATCCTACTCAACTCAAATATACAGCTCCGCTGATTATGCTTGCTGGTCTTGGAGCAGTGGCTCTTGTCATTGGCCTTATCTTAAAAGTTGTAGACAAGAAGAAAAATCTCGGTTTGGAAGAACCCAATATCAAGGAATGATCGAGAATACTCTTAAAAAATAGGTTGGAAAATCTGTATGATTTTCCAACCTATTTTTTAAAAACTTCTTTGCTATTTCATCTACACGAAAAATAGCAAAAGGTAGCATCTAAAAAGTGTGTAAGCTTTGTTTCCTCTTCACCTTCCTCTTCCTCTGGAACATGTCTCAGAGAGAAAGAATAAAGCAGCCTCACACACTTTTTCAGACATTACCACTTTTTCAGACATTACTAGACAAAGTATACAGTTGGTATTCTTTGCCATATACCATCATTTCATCTCTTCCGAAAAGTTGTCCCACTCATTGCTGAACCTTTCCCATGTAATAGGAAAATTCTTTTTTACATCCTCTATGAGTTCTTGAACAAAAGTCTCATTCCGAGATAAGTAATACTCCGTCTCTTGTTCGAATTCTTGAAATACTTCTTCTCTTTGTTTGGAAGTAAAGCCATAGAACGAGGTGTGCCAAAGACAACAAGCGGCTATTTCGGATAATGAGGCCGTCACTTCAGGTTCTACTACTACTTCTTTAGATAAGGCCTCTTCCCAGTCGCAGCCTTCAATATTATAAGCATCTAAAAGAGGAGTTTCATCCTCTTCCCATTTCGTCATTGTAATGATACAAGGTTGTTCCGACTCTGCTACCCGTGGAATGAGTCGACATAGCAACTTATAATGAGAACGAAACAACTCGAGTATTCGAGGAGTAGCCATATCGGGATAAAGCAGCGCTATATGTGGTTCTATCTTTTCAAAAGGAATAGTACAAAGTAGTTCTTTAAGCGTCATTGAGAATATAATTATTTACATCGACCTTGATTCTTATTTCAAATTCTCTCACATAGATAAAGTCTGTAATCGCCCAATAGGTGTGGTCAAAAAGGTGATTGAATTGACAGATTAAGTGTAAATCCTCTGTGAGTTTGGAATCCAACCCTTCGTTCCAATTGGGAGGAGGACAATCCATTCCTATAAATGACTCAAAACTTTCTTTGTTGTCACGTGGAAAAGTAAGCGTCTGCAAAGAAACTCCACCTGCATAAAGAGTATTCAATTCATCGTCACAAAGAGCATTCCATAGATCTTGCCTGTCTTCCCCCTGTAATGGATGTCTCACGGGATGCACCAGGCCTAAATAGCATTCGGCTGTAAGTTCTATATCGTCTTCCCAATCCCGAAGTTTTTGAAAGTCGATCCATATATGATATGCCTTATCGTACATTTTCTGCAAGGTGTTGTGTAGGGTTTCGTTGAACTCGACAATTTCAGGAATAAGGTCTTCTTGAAACTTTAGAACCTTCTTATTAATCAAGTCTTTTCGTATCTCCAAAAGACAGGCAAAATTGGAATAATCTTTGTTGCGATAGCGAATCCCTATTCCTTTATGAGCATTAATAATCTCTCTTTCTATACGCTGTATGTCGTCAGAAAGTAAAATTTCTTTTATCTTCATATTTTCGTACAGATAAAATATCCTGTATTTATTTTTGACTTATCAAAACTCATCCCATACTTTGTATTAAAAAGTTGAGCTATTGTCTCTTGATATTTCACCTGTCCCAAGGGTGGTGTGGTCGTAGGAGTTGGAAATTCTACGAACATTCCTTTAATAAGTTCTTTAGCCTTGCCCCAATTCCTATTGTTTTTAGCTTCAATTTTCCAGAGTGTCATAAGATTCTATTTTAAGTGATACTTCATTTATTCTATGGTGCAAAAATAAAAGCCACCTATGCCTAATCGGGGCATAGGTAACTAAGATATGAATGAATTTTCTTTTTAGTCTTTTGTATTGAAGGAAATAAAGATAGTCTTGAGGATATGGGCAATTACTCCCCAATCATCATGATTATGCAAGCCAGATGGATGCTGAATACCGATAATAGGGATTCCTTCCCACAATCCCATTCTGATAACTTGTTTACATTGGTAGGTTTTGCCATTGATGGTGTATGAGGGTGAGAAAGAAACAATAGCGTCAAACTTAAATTTCATATTCAGTCTATCAAAACAGTCAGGAATAGAAATGCAAACAATTACTTTTGGACGGAATATATCAGTGACTACTTCTCTTGTAAATTCCAAACACTTGTCAATAGCGGGCTGGATATCAGGAATACGTTATAATTGCCGAATTTTGCTACTGCCGAAATAGAACGCATTTATGAAAACAAAATTGCCGTCTTCCATCGGTTTGGTATAATTGGCAAACTTCATGGCATTATAAGGGCGATACCACACCTTCCAGGGATCTTTATATCTTGCTCCTTCCTCATAAAAAGACAGATTTCCCTCCCAAAATCGTTTTCGTTCTATGCCCGCATAGCCATAGTCTTCATTGGCATTATAACCTAAAAACAAAATATCTGGTTGCTTGTCTAATACAGGCTTAGACTGGAAGACGTTGCAATGGCGTCCTCCGTCTCCGAGATAGGGAGCAGTTGTTTTTAAGAAAGCACAAACTTCGTCTACCCACCGTTGGTAGCAGATTTGAGGTTTTACCCCTACTTCAAACACTCGTCTTTGTACTTCTGTCAATTTGGTTTCCATATAATTAAAAATTAGGTGTAATTTCCAACAATATAACTTGTTTCAAAACCGATTCTATGATATTAAAGTTCAATACCATATCATCAGGAAATGTTTCTATAAAATTATGATCCCCAACCTCTTGAAGCTGTTTCATGTAATCCGTTTCATTATGCCTTACACAGAGAGTCAACAAGTACTTATTCTTTATTTTACTTCTGTCGTATTTCAACAGAGACAATGCTTCATCAATGGCTGACGTGTAGGGATAGGTCTGCAGGGAGATAATGTTTCGTCCCTTTATCAAAGAGAAGAAATCGTAAAAATCGAAACTGCAGATACCATGCATCTCAAGACTATACTTGCTTTAAGAGTACGTCCTTTTGCCAACTTCTCATTTCTTTGCGCATTATCGCAACAATGTCTTTTAATGGCTTGACTACATTCTTCGTATTGGTGATTTCAGCAAGTTTGTGTAAGAATATAAATGTTGGAATAAACTTATTGCTAACCTCCCACTGACTAGAAGGATGCGGGACACATACTGTAGGAATCTGATTAATGCGCCCAACTCATGACTTTATATTATCAAAAACGGAGGTATATTCTACTCTTTCTTGACCAATCATAGTCTTTTCTATTTGTCGGAAAGCATTGATACCTAATAGGATAATACGTCTCGGCTGCAAAATTTCAATTAACTCTAATGTACTTTTTAAGCCTTCTTGCATCAATTCTCTTTTGAGATCCTTATTGCCTTGTTTTGATTCAAAGGGAGATAGATTGGTCCATACAATGTTCTCGTCATTATCGATACTCTCGGGATGATAAAAGTCATCATAACCCAAAAAGAAACGTACACCCTGATTGAACCTCCAACAGATTTTCTCTTCTGCATTAAATCTTTCCTCCCAAGAGGGATTACCTTTAAGATATTGTTCAATGCTCATTTTTCGTCCACCTATCCCAGCATTTCCTTTCGGATTGATTCCAATAATCATCAGGTCTACCGGCTGGCTAATTATGTCTAATGGCGATTGTGTATAATACGGAGTTTTATGCTTTTCCGATAACTAATTAAACTTGGGTATATACTTATTAGCCCATCTGACAATTTGCTCTTGAATTGTGTCCACTATATGTTTATTGATTATACTTTTCGTACATGGATTTTACCGTATTGCCTATTTGTTCTCTCAACCATTGGGGAGAAAGTACTTCCACAAATGCACCCATCGAGAGAATTTCCTGCTGAAAATCTAGAGTCGGACAGATGTGATATTCAAACGTGCAATATCCATTTGATGAATCTTTTTCTGTTTGGGTGTGATGCAAGGGCAAGGAACGGAGGTAATGTGCATGCCAATCGGTCACTCTCAATACAACAGTTTCCTCTGGAGTTTCATCTCCTGTAATAATCCCATAAGCAGTAGCAAAATGTTCTTTTGCTGAGAAACAAGAGGGCATTTTGAACTTCATACTTTCCTCTTTTTCTATCTCCGATATCCGGTCAAGTGCATAAATCAAAAGTCTGTCCACTTGCACATTTCTTCCTAACAAATACCACCGTTGCTTAAACTGCTTGATGCAATATGGCTCCAATAAAATGATTTTCCTCGTATCCTGCCAAAACGCCTTATACTTTAATCGCAATGTTTTACCTTCTTTCATTGCTGAAATTATCGTTGGTAAGAAATCTTTTGATGGAGCATATTCTAATAGTATTCGTTCATGAAGAGATATACTATTCATCATCAGATTCCCAAGAGAGAAGGTCTCTATCAACCAGCTATAAAAAGGATTATTGTCGATTCCATATGAAGTACTGATGTAGTATCTGTATTCTCCTCGTCCTTCATTCTCTATGTTAATTGCGAATAAATCTTCAATGGCAATACGCCACTTATGAAATGTACGTATGGAAAGCTCTATTCCTTCGCTGATTTCATCATTGAGCCATAATTCATTCAGTTCTTTAAATGTTAGCTTTTTATTCCTGCGAAGAGCATCCAGTAGCCAAATATATTTCCTAACCTGGTTGATAGCCATATATTGCCTCCTTTTATATTTTGCAAATATACAAAACTATGTATCTTCGATGCGTAAGTTTTTTTATTTTCTCAGTAATAACGTGTGTACTCCAAGCGAATCAGATGATGCAATCTCTCCATTTTATGACTATATATACGCTCTCTATAGAAATACTTTTGGCAGAAAGAATCTTTTTCACGACTATGCAGTTCCTCGTTATTTTTTTTGAAGAGCAGACTTAATCAACAAGTTTTTCTATATTTCTTAGATTCATATGCTCTATTTGTTCTTCTCATCACCAAGAACATATTCCAAGAGAGTGAAGCACAAGTAAAGCCTTTTCTAGCCAATATCATTACCATTGCTGTCTGCTACTCCTGATTGGAGAATCTTACACACTTTTTCAGACATTACCCATTCTCTTTGTCTTAATTTTTCACTACAAATATAAGAACTTTAGAATAGTATCGCTTTATTTGACAAAAACGTGTTTGATTTAAGAAGCAGAAAAAAACTTTTGAAAAGAAAAAGGCAGACTCATTACTGAACATCTTCCTCTATTCTGTGGAAACGAAAGGAAAATGTTGAGATTTTCTATAAAAATTATGATCAAAAAAATGAGAAGTAAGCTTTTTTTCGCTTATTCTGTTAAGAAATATAATAAAGATGTCGAGCTAGATCCTTATGGTATCTGATAATTTCTTTATTGTATTTTTATTTTCTCAGGAGGAAAATAAAATTTGGGCTTATATGACAAAAAGAGACCTGAAATCTCTTGTACTCCCTTTATTTACTATAGTTTTGGGCAAAAACTTTTCGATGACAAAAAATCTGCTTTCGTTGCGGCTCTCATCGCACCATTAAAAAGGGTAAGGAGAATGGTTATCAGCGTTGGTTTTGTAAAGACTGTAAACGCTATTTTATAGGACGTCGTCGCTTGAAAAAGGAAAATGTTA
>ERZ773046.14-NODE-14-length-118973-cov-9.950403_pt1 | contig 118973 bp, 108 predicted proteins | sample MGYA00580634_ERZ773046 | MGnify/ENA primary metagenome ERZ773046 (study PRJEB29015, sample SAMEA2738127) | human oral metagenome | biome: human oral; feature: human-associated habitat; material: saliva | place: China | collected 2159 ... | reverse complement strand
GGATATAATGTTTTAGGCATAGTGAGCGATGGCTTAAAAGGGCTTCGTCAAGAGTTTTACCAATACAGATTCCAACATTGCCAGTTCCACCAGGTTATGACAGTAAAGACGAAGCTTACATTGCATCCCAAGTTGCAAGCCTCACAAGAGTTACTTGCTATAGCTAAAATACTTTGCCATACAGACAAAGATTCTTTTATCGGAGCTCTAACTGCATGGTATGAGAAATGGAAGGAGTTTATAAATGAAAGAGCAAAGGGAACAGACGGCAAGACACATTATGTACATAAGAACACAAGAAGCGCATATATGAGCTTAAAGAGGAATATGCCGTGGTTATGGACATTCTATGATTTCCCCGAATTGCATATGCCAAATACAAATAATGAATTAGAAGCACTCAACTCTACTTTGAAGGCAAAACTAGACCTGCATAAGGGGATTAGCAAAGAAAGGAGAAAAGTATTCATTCAAGACTTTTTAAAGGCTCATTCCCCGTATAGATAAAGGGGATACAAGCAGTTTCAGGTCTCTTTTTGGCATATAAGAGAAAAAGAGACCCATTTTAGGTCTCTTTTTGTCACTTATGCCGAATTTCTTTTTCTCTTTATTCTATTTGAGAATACAATAAGGATGTCAGCCGACATCCTTATTACGCTTGAAAATCCCCTTATTGTATTTCTCGATAGCCCTTGAGAAATTGTGAAAAGCCCTATTTTAGTGCCACTCTAAATTTGCTTCCTTTTCAGCTGTAGATAGCTGTCCTGAGTTTTAAGCTATTCTTGAGTCAGTAAAATAAGAAATATGTTTGCAAAGTAAAAGAAAGGCCACAAGGAAAAATATTTATTCCTTCATGACCCTTAGAGAGTAAAGATGCGCTCAGTTCTTTGCGTAAATAAATAAACGGAACTTACAACTTTTTGAGTTTGTTGAGAATGTTCCGGTTGAGGCGCTTGATGCCCACTTGTTGTTTCCTCAACACTCTTTGTTGCGATACCCACCATTCGTCTACATCTTCCATGAGCAGTTGGAAAAGTTTTTTCTTGGGAGTATGTGCCTCTGGATTTACAATGATATTAAACTGCTGAGGAACGAGTTTTACATCGATGGTATTGCTCATTGATAGTGGGTCTCCATCGCAGTGGGCAGCACCTTCCGAGGTACGCGAAATGCGAATGTGGGATGATTGGAACATTTTGATGTGACTGTTCTTTAACAGGCTCTTGTTAAAGAGTTGAACAGCGATTTGCGGAGCTTCGAGTGCACTAAACGGCTCAATAATGATGATATCCATCAAGCCATCCTTCATAGATGCTTGCGGAGCTATGTATGCATTATTTCCATATTGTGAAGCATTGGCGCAAGCTATGAGGAATGCTTGATATATATGAGGCTGATTGTCGGAAGAAGTAGGGGAGAGGTCCTCAATAGTGTATATTTCGGGCTTATAACTGAGGCTTTCTCTCAATACGTTTTCTATATATGTAATAGGACCACGACGTCCGCTTTCTGCAAAGCGTTTGCTGATGACCGCATCGAAGCCAACGCCACAAGTGCAGAAGAAAGGATGATTATTGATGAGCCCATAATCAAGACAATGTACTACATTCTGGTTGATGATCTTGATGGCATTAACGGAGTTCATCGGAATTTGCAGATGGCGAGCAAGTCCGTTTCCTGAGCCACAAGGAATAATGCCTAGCGCAGATGGTGTGCCTACAATGGAACGGGCTACTTCGTTGATCGTGCCATCTCCCCCCACGGCAACAATAGCTTCTATGCCAATTTCTGCCGCGGCTTTTGCAATTTCTGCCGCATGACCTGCATATTCTGTCTTTTTTATTTCAAAATCGAAAGTATTTGTGTCTGTATACTTTTCGATATCGCAGATGATGTTTGCCTTTTTCCCATTTCCTGAAATGGGGTTGACAATATATAGGAGCTTTTTTTTACTCATTGTGCTTTTTATTCGTGGTGCGAAGATAAAAAGAATATATGGGAAAATAAAATATAGCTAAAGCCTTAACTTCTGGAGTGATGAACGATTGCCCAAAAATCAAAAAAATGTGTTATAGCCCTACCTATTAGAGATTAAATTCATATCTTTGCGGCCGAAATTACCAAAAGTAAAAATACACAAATAATTGATATGAGTATTTTAGACGAGAGATTGGCCAAGTATACTTTGCCTCAAGAGTGTATGGAAAAGGGAATCTATCCTTACTTCCGAGAAATTGAAGGTAAGCAGGGTACTGAAGTCGAGATGGGTGGACACAAAGTCTTGATGTTTGGCTCTAATGCGTATACAGGTCTTACCGGCGATGATCGTGTAATTGAAGCAGGCGTAGCAGCCATGCGTAAATATGGTTCTGGCTGCGCTGGTTCCCGCTTTCTGAATGGAACGTTGGATATTCACGTTCAGTTGGAAAAGGAGCTTGCTGAATATGTTGGTAAAGATGAAGCTCTATGCTTTGCTACGGGATTCACGGTTAATTCTGGCGTTATACCTCAATTAGTAGGGCGTGAAGACTATATTATTTGTGATGATAGAGATCACGCTTCAATCGTTGATGGTCGCCGTTTGAGTTTTGCAACTTGCTTGAAGTATAAACATAATGATATGGAAGACTTGGAGCGTCAGCTACAGAAGTGCTCGCCCAAGTCTGTGAAACTTATCGTTGTGGATGGGGTGTTCTCTATGGAAGGCGATTTGTGTAATCTTCCAGAAATCGTGAAACTCAAGCACAAATATGATGCTACAATTATGGTTGATGAGGCACATGGCTTAGGTGTCTTTGGTCGTCAGGGGCGTGGTGTTTGTGATTACTTTGGTTTGACGGATGAAGTGGACCTTATTATGGGAACATTTAGTAAGTCACTTGCAAGTATCGGTGGTTTTATCGCTGCTGATAAGACTATCATTAACTGGTTGCGCCACAATGCTCGTACTTATATCTTTAGTGCTTCTGCTACTCCTGCTGCAACAGCTTGTGCGCGTGAAGCTATTCGTATTCTGAAAAGCGAACCAGAACGTTTGGCACATCTGTGGGAAGTGACAAACTATGCACTGAAGCGTTTTCGTGAAGAAGGTTTTGAGATTGGTGATACACAATCTCCAATTATTCCCCTCTATGTGCGTGATGTGGAAAAGACCTTCTTGGTTACAGCTAAGGCATTTGAAGAAGGTGTATTCATAAATCCAGTGATTCCTCCTGCGTGTGCGCCGCAAGATACCCTTGTGCGCTTCGCTTTGATGGCGAATCATACCATAGAAGAAGTGGACCGTGGAGTGAAAATTTTGGCTAAAGTCTTCAAAGAACTCGATATTATTAAATAGTTAGGAGAACTACTATTTAAATAAGAACGAGAGAGGCACGGATGGATTTCGTGCCTCTCTCGTTCTTTTATTTGTTCAGTAAATTCTGCCTAATAGAATATTAATCCAATTATACCGCAAATGAATAGAATGAGTATAGGATTTACTTTCTTGACGTTTGTGGCAAAGAATGCCGCAGCAAAAATGATGATACTCAAACCAAAAATATAAGGTGTGTTCGACGGTGAACCAAAATTGTCAGGTGTCATCAACAAAAGTGCTGCTGCAGCAATGAGTCCAACAATGGTGGGGCGAAGTGTCTTGAAGACATCTTTCACTTCTTGCGAGTCTTTGTGAGAAATCAAGTATTTGCTAACGCAGATCATAAGGATAAATGAGAGCCACATCACAGCAACAGAACACATCACAGCACTGCAAACAGCAGCCCAATGTGGATAGCCAGCATTGATAATGGCAGTGTAACCTACATAAGTAGCGGCATTGATACCGATGGGGCCAGGTGTGCTTTGACTTATGGCAACAATATCTGTGAATTCAGCATTTGTCAACCAATGGTTTTTGACAACCGTTTCATTCTGGATAAGCGACAACATAGCATAGCCGCCACCGAAGTTGAAAATGCCTATCTTGGTGAAGACATAAAATAGTTTTAGAAATATCATGACTTTTGTTCTTTATGTTTATTGTATTGTCCCCAGAGATATCCGCCAATGCCAGCCGCTAAAATAATCCAAATGGGAGAGACACCTATTAGCCAAATTAGTAGACAACTCACGAGTGGTATCCAGGAGGTACTCCATGTTATGTTCGCTGTTTTCGCCATCTTAAAGCAAGGAGCAGCAATCAGAGCGACTACAGCAGGACGAACTCCGTAGAAAAATTTGTTTACATAGATATTGTCCTTGAAGTTTTGAAAGAACATGGCTATCAAAGTAATGATGATAATGGATGGAAGAGCTATGCCCATTGCTCCAACAATACCTCCCCAGATACCCTTTAGTTTATATCCAATATGACTAGCTATGTCTATGCTAAAGATTCCAGGGGTGGTTTGGGCTACTACCATAATGTCCATAAATTCCTGTTTATTCATCCACTGGTGCTTATCGACAAATTCACGCTGCATAATAGGAATCATAGCATATCCTCCACCCAAAGTGAAAGCTCCAATCTTACTACAAGATAAGAAAAATTCAAATAACATCTCAATACTTTTTAATTCTCTCTGCAAAGTTACATCTTTTGAATGAGTTGCTAGAATCTTTCTTTTTCGTGAGTAAAGATTCGGCGGATGAATTTTAAGTTTGATATGTTTTAATAGATACTTGGTCAGTAGATATAGCTTTATCTAGTATGTCTAATATATCTAATATATAATTGTATTGGATTTGGGAAGTTCCTCTGTAAGATTATCTTTATTTCTCCTACTCCTATTAGCAGTCCGTTTTATAGTTTTTTACTAGAAAACTGCTTTGTGAACATTGCAAACAAAGTATAATTGAGAAAATATTTCACATTTCACATGATTTTTTTGTGAGAGTCCTTGCAGGTTTAAGAAATTGTTGTACCTTTGCATCGCATTTGAGAGAAATGCCTGCTGAAAAGCAGAAGAATGCGGCAATAGCTCAGTTGGTAGAGCGCAACCTTGCCAAGGTTGAGGTCGCGGGTCCGAGCCCCGTTTGCCGCTCTCTTTTTGAACAGATGATCTGCTATGCCCAGGTGGCGGAATGGTAGACGCGCTAGTTTCAGGTACTAGTGACAGCAATGTTGTGCAGGTTCGAGTCCTGTTCTGGGCACTACCCATGTTGATCATCAAGAAATCTATTTGGAGAGGTGGCGGAATTGGTAGACGCGCTACTTTGAGGGGGTAGTGACATTATGTCGTGGGAGTTCGAGTCTCCTCCTCTTCACTAGATGCTTTCAGTCTCAGTACTGAGGGTTTTGCGGCAATAGCTCAGTTGGTAGAGCGCAACCTTGCCAAGGTTGAGGTCGCGGGTCCGAGCCCCGTTTGCCGCTCTCTTTTCTATTATAACTTACATGGGTAAAACCAAGTTTGTTATGATAGATTTTTTTTTTACATATTAGACAGCTCTGCTTATAACCGCAAAAAATGAACATTTACGCAAGGTTTTTCGATCAAGACATTCTTGTACATTCTGTTGACGAGGTAATAGATTTTCTTCAAAATATTCCAGATGTTGTAATATCTCAAGAACTGGTGGACGATATTCATCGTTATGTAGAAAGCGATATGCCATATCCAAAACGTTATAAGATTCGCCCACGAGTTTATTTTATCTTGATAAAGACAACGGCTGAAACAATGGAGGAGTTTAAGTCCAATCGTAAACAGCAAGTAATACCAGCACCTGTTCAAGCAGAGTTGTTGAATCGTAAAGACTATAAAGTTTCGCTCTTAGCAACTCAGAATTTTGGTTGGTATCATTGTTCCCTTACTTTTAAACGTGTTACATTGATTCCAGGAACTAATAAATTTCAGTATCAAGATACTCCGTTTGAGGCTCTTATTAAGGCAAATAATGGTCAGGAGTGTTATACTAGAATGATGGAATATCTGAAGGGGCGTCAAGATATTGATATGCGCAGTCAGTTTCCTTCTGCCAAAGGTTCTAGTTTCCAGTTTGAATTCGTAGGAGAGAATTTGGTTGGAGATTCTCCAGAAATAGCGTTAAAAGGGGATTCTGTATCGACAGAGATGCCTGAGATAGCTGAGACTGGAACGGGCGAAGCGTAAATTTGTAAAATCGTTTTGCAGACACTAATTAAATTATTACTTTTGTACTCGCTAATGGTTCCGTAGCTCAGTTGGATTAGAGCAACGCTCTTCTAAAGCGTGGGTCATGGGTTCGAATCCCATCGGAATCACAAAATAGGATGCCTATATTTAGGTATCCTATTTTGTTTTGGTGAGTTATGAAAGTGGGCAGTATTAAGATGTATCGTTAGAAATATCTTTTTCTATTAATTTCTGACTTTCTCCTGACTCTCTTCTGATTTTTCAGCCGTACTCTATTATTATTTTATTTCGTTTCTATAAAATACGTCAAGATAAAAAGAGGTGCAGTTGTTTTTATTTGCGAAAAGAGCCGTAATCGAAGTTTACAAAAAGGTTCTAAAGAGCAGCGCTATATGTAGTGACGTAGCAAGGAGCGCCGAATAGACCTTGCATGCGCCACGGCGATGCTGAGGATAGACACTTTAATGAGGGCGTGCAGCGAACGCTTAAGCGCTTATAAGGAACAAAAAATAACTTTTATTGGTAGGAGAATATTGGGTTGATTGTATGAAGAAAGGATATTGGAGATGAATCATAAAAAAGTAGGTATGTCTTCTTAGACATACCTACTTGATAGAGGTTTTATTTAGTGGAAGTTTACTTACCTTCCATCTGTGCTTTCAGAGCTGCGAGAGCATCGTTATCACCGAGGCTGTTTGTTGCAACTTGGTTTTGAACGTTTGCGCCAGCAGTTTCTTTCTTCGCAGCTGTGCGACGAGGACGGCGTTCCTCTGCTGCGCCCTCTTCGAAAGTGCGGCTGTGAGAGAGGATTACACGCTTACTATCCTTGTTGAATTCGATTACCTTGAAGTCGAGAGTTTCGCCTTCTTGAGCCTTGCTGCCATCTTCCTTCTGGAGGTGTTTCGGAGTTACAAAACCTTCAACACCATCTTCGAGAGATACAACTGCGCCTTTATCCATGAGCTGAGTGATAGTGCCTTTGTGTACGCTACCAACACTGTATTTCTGTTCGAATACATCCCAAGGATTCTCTTCGAGCTGCTTGTGACCGAGGCTCAGACGGCGGCTGTCCTTGTCAATTTCGAGAACAACAACGTCCATTTCTGCACCGAGCTGTGTGAATTCTGAGGGGTGTTTAACCTTCTTGGTCCAGCTGAGGTCAGAGATGTGAACGAGACCGTCAACACCTTCTTCAAGCTCAACGAATACGCCGAAGTTTGTGAAGTTGCGAACCTTACCTGTGTGCTTACTGCCAACGGGGAATTTCTCTTCGATGTTCTTCCAAGGATCGTCTTTAAGCTGCTTGATACCGAGAGACATCTTGCGTTCCTGGCGGTCGAGTGTGAGGATAACAGCGTCAACCTCATCACCAACTTTGAGGAATTCCTGTGCGCTGCGCAGGTGCTGGCTCCAAGACATTTCGCTAACGTGGATAAGACCTTCAACACCCGGAGCAATCTCAACGAAAGCACCGTAGTCTGCCATAACGACAACCTTACCGTGAACCTTGTCACCAACCTTGAGGTCTGCATCAAGAGCATCCCAAGGATGCGGAGTGAGCTGCTTCAAACCGAGTGCGATACGCTTCTTCTCTTCATCGAAGTCGAGAATTACAACGTTCAACTTCTGGTCGAGTTCGACAACCTCGTGCGGATCATTTACGCGACCCCAAGAGAGGTCTGTGATGTGGATGAGACCATCAACACCGCCCAAATCGATGAATACACCATAAGTGGTGATGTTCTTAACGGTACCCTCGAGTACCTGGCCTTTTTGCAGCTTGCTGATGATTTCTTGCTTCTGCTGTTCGAGTTCTGCCTCGATGAGAGCCTTGTGGCTTACAACAACATTGCGGTATTCTTGGTTGATCTTAACAACTTGGAATTCCATTGTCTTTCCAACGAATACGTCGTAGTCGCGGATGGGCTTAACATCAATCTGGCTACCAGGAAGGAATGCTTCGATACCAAATACATCAACAATCATACCACCCTTAGTGCGGCACTTGATGTAGCCCTTGATGATTTCTTTGTTTTCAAGAGCAGCGTTAACGCGATCCCAAGCTTTGCTCAGACGAGCTTTCTTATGAGAAAGCACCAATTGGCCACGCTTGTCTTCTTGATTTTCGATGTAAACTTCAACAGAGTCACCTACTTTCAGGTCGGGGTTGTAACGGAATTCGCTCACAGGAACGATACCATCACTCTTGAAGCCGATACTAACAACGACTTCGCGCTTGTTAATAGAGATGACCTTACCTTCAACAACATCGTTGTCGTTTACCTTACCGAGGGTCTGCGTGTAGGCCTTCTCGTCTTGTTCTTTGCTCTGGCTTGTTGCTACAGCACCTGATTCGAATGAATCCCAATCAAAGCCGTCGAGCGGCTGAACATTTTTAAAATCTGCCATAAATTTTTTGGTAGTTGTTTTGCGGATGGCGGCCGAAAGTCTTTTGCTTTCTGTTGCCCCACATCCATTAATAAGTTAAACATGTGAACTTGTGGCTCTTTCGAGTCGGGCGCGAAGTTACACTTTCCTCTCTGAACAACAAACTCTTATACTTATTTTTTGCAAAGAAAGCTTGTATTTTTGCCTGTATTATGGAAAATGCGTAATTTAGCAGCAGAAATTTATAAAAAACTTATGCGGAAATCATTCTTTTATATTGTAGTACTCACATTGTTCACAGCTGTGGGGTGCGTAGGTAATAAGACAGATCAGGGGGCTGATAAATCCAAAGCCAAGGATAGTGATACTATTGTGGTTGATAGTACTCTTTATGGTAAGGTGGCTCTTGATGAGATGGGAGGTGAAACCTTTGCTTTCTTACCCGATTCTCAGAGCACAGTTCTTACTCTGGATCGTGGCGACAATAATATCTTTGGTGACTATGAAGGTAACCACGAAAACGATCGTTGGGCACTCACTATAAATAAAAAAGGAACTCCTGACGCCTCAGTAGCTCAAGCCATCAATGTTACTCAAGTGCGTGAGTTTACACGTGCTTTCCACATTGTGAATGGACAATTAGTCTTAGATGATAGTACGTTTGTTCAAGTTCTTAGTATGGATGATGACAGTCTTGTTTTCAAAGATTTGAAAACAGGTAAGAGAGATAGATTTTACAGATCAGCAGAATAATAACAAAGCCTATGTTTAGTGGTATTGTAGAGACTACGGCACGTGTCGTAGCTATAAAACGTGAAAATACGAACATTCATTTCACTTTTGAATGTCCGTTTGGTGATGAATTAGGTATTGATCAAAGTGTCGCCCATAATGGTGTTTGCCTAACTGTGGTAAGCAGAGAAGGAAAGCAGTATGTTGTGACAGCTATGGATGAAACTTTGAAGCGTTCCAATTTAGGCGTTCTTAAAGAGGGTGATGAAGTCAACGTAGAACGTTCTATGATGATGAACGGTCGCCTAGATGGACATATCGTCCAAGGACATGTTGACGAAACTGCTGTTTGCACAAAAGTGGAGAATATGGATGGAAGCTACTTCTTTACTTTCGAATATGCTGCCAATCCAGAAATGGCTCGTAGAGGCTATTTTTGCGTTGACAAAGGCAGTGTTACAGTCAATGGTGTGAGCCTGACAGTGTGCAATCCTACTGACAATTCGTTTCAGGTAAGTATTATTCCTTACACTTATGAGCATACAAACTTCCACGCTATAGAGGAGGGAACAAAAGTTAATATCGAATTTGATATTATTGGTAAGTATATCGCCCGTCTACAGCATTTCGAGGAAAAATAATGAAGAAAATAGATTTATTCCGTGAAGTCTTGGCTTATTTAGCCCCGATTCACGGCAATGTTGAAACGGAGTTGCATTTTCAAACTCCGTTTCAATTGCTTGTAGCAACGGTTCTTTCAGCACAATGTACCGACAAGCGGGTGAATATGGTAACGCCCGCCCTTTTTGAATCGTTTCCAACACCTGTAGAGATGTCGCAAGCCACCCCCGAAGCTGTTTTTGAGTATATTCGCTCTGTTAGCTACCCTAATGCTAAAGCTAAACATTTGGTTGAACTTGCAAAAATGTTGGTAGAGAAGTATCAAGGGGAAGTACCTCAGACATTAGAACAACTCACACAACTTCCAGGTGTTGGTAGGAAAACAGCCAATGTGGTTTTGGCTGTAGCCTTTGGTCAGGCAGCTCTGGCCGTTGATACACACATCTATAGGGTAGCTCATCGTTTAGGCTTAGTCCCCGCCAGTGCCAACACTCCTTATAAAGTTGAGATGGCTTTGCGTAAGTTTATCCCCGAGGAGGATGTGGCACATAGTCATTTTTGGCTGCTTCTTCATGGACGATACACATGTACAGCTTTGCGCCCGAAATGCGAACAGTGTGGCCTATCACATCTCTGTAAAGGTCCCATCAAAGCGAAAGCGAAGTAAGCGTTTTGTGGTTTCATTGTTTTGCAGTATCTTCGCGCACAAATCTTTTCATCTAAAAAATAACAATATGACAATCGACAATTGCGATTTCAAAGGTAAGAAAGTCATCGTTCGTGTAGACTTCAATGTGCCTCTTGACGAGAATGGTAAAATCACTGATGATACTCGTATCCGCGGAGCTTTGCCCACGCTGAAGAAAGTATTGGCAGATGGTGGTGCACTCATTATCATGAGCCACATGGGCAAGCCCAAAGGCACAGTAAATCCCAAATTCTCTCTCGGTCAGATTACGGAGGCCGTTAGTGCAGCTCTCGGTACTCCTGTTCAGTTTGCTCCCGACTGTGCAAAGGCTCAGGATGCAGCTGCCGCCTTGCAGCCTGGCGACGTACTCCTGTTGGAGAACCTCCGCTTCTATCCTGAAGAAGAAGGTAAACCTGTAGGTATCGACAAGGCTGATCCTGCTTACGACGAAGCAAAGAAAGAGATGAAGGCTCGTCAGAAGGATTTTGCAAAGACTCTTGCTTCTTATGCTGACTACTATGTAATGGACGCTTTCGGTACTGCTCACCGCAAGCATGCCTCTACAGCTGTTATTGCAGACTACTTCGATGCTGACCACAAGATGCTCGGCTATCTGATGGAAAAAGAAGTTGCAGCTGTTAATGCTGTCTTGAGCGACATCAAGCGCCCCTTCACTGCCATTATGGGCGGTTCTAAGGTTTCCACAAAGATTGGAATTATCGAAAATCTTCTTGGTAAGGTTGACAATCTGATTCTCTGCGGCGGTATGACTTATACTTTCGCAAAGGCTATGGGTGGAAAAATCGGTAAGTCCATTTGTGAGGACGACAAACTAGATGTTGCACTCAACGTGATGAAGCAAGCCAAAGAAAAGGGTGTAAACCTTATTCTCGGTACAGATTGCATTGCTGCCGACGACTTTAAGAATGATGCTAACACTCAGGTTTGTCCCAGCAACGATATTCCCGAAGGATGGGAAGGTATGGATGCTGGTCCTGAAACTCGCGAGGCTTTTGCTGCTGCCATTAAGAGTGCAAAGACAATCCTTTGGAATGGTCCCGCAGGTGTGTTTGAGTTCGACAATTTCGCTGGCGGTTCTCGCGCTATTGCTGATGCTATCGCTGAAGCTACTGCAAATGGTGCTTTCTCACTTATTGGTGGTGGTGACTCTGTAGCTTGTATCAACAAGTTTGGTATGGCTGACAAAGTAAGCTATATTTCTACTGGTGGTGGTGCCCTGCTCGAGGCTATCGAAGGTAAGGCTCTTCCTGGAATTGTGGCTATCAAAGGCGAATAAATAAATCCTGTTTTCGTTCACTTGGCGGAAACAAATAAATATTATGCAAGCAGTTGCTACTCCTCATTGAGTAGCAACTGCTTTTCTATTTGTTTTTTCTAAAACATTAAAGATCGTGTGCAAGCGAAAAAGATAAATCTTTTTTATTTGCTCTACTTTTAATGGTGGCTTTTTAATTTGTAAAAATATTTCTTAATCTATGGTACCGAGAATCGTTTGAAATCTAACTTTATTATCTGTGTGAGGAAATAACGCAGATATGACGCGGCACAAAATAGGTCTATTTTGAATTTCTCAAGGAGAAATTTTATTTTCTATACTACAAATTTTATTTTCTATACTACAAATTTTATTTTCTCCTTGACAAATTAAAAATACAATAAAGAAAATCTCAATTGCAATAAGCCTATCAGCTGACATCTTTATTGTATTCTTGGATGGAATAAGGAGAAAAATGTGTTTTTGTCTGACTTTTAGTGCTGCGAAAGAGAAAAAACGATCTAAATCCCTTCTTTTGTTGCGCTTTTTTGAGTTACGTTTTACGAGAACTATCTTTGACATGTTCAATTCAACACTATTTAACACTTAGATTGTGAAAACGATTTGTCAAATAAAACGACGATTTTATATGTGGGTTCCCTTCCCTATAAGAAAGGATCTAAAAGTGCTTATAAGCATACTCTTCAGTGGTAAGAAATGGAGGTCGTTAGCTCTTCCTGTTCTGTTCATAAATTGAGAGGAAGCATGAGATGATAGTCGCCCATATTTTTTTATTATCTTTGTCATCCAAAGAAAAAAGTGTTTTCATGCGAAAGATTCTTTTGATTTTATTGTCCTTAGGGCTTGTGATGGCGTGTAACCAAAAGACGGAAACAGCATCACCCACAGTTGTTGCCGAAGATGTAAATATCCGCTTGGCAGTTGTTCCCACTGTGGATTGTTTACCTTTCTATTATGCGGAGAAAATGGGGCTCTACGATAGTTTGGGACTCCATTTGAAATTGTGTCCTTTCGAAGCTCAGAATGATTGTGATACAGCGTTGTTGGGTGGAAGCGTTGATGGTTCTTTCATGGATGCCGAACGTTTGGCTTTTCATCAGAAACGAGGCGTAACACTCGTTCAAGAAATGCAAACAGAGGGGGACTGGGCATTGCTCAGTTCGGGAACGCTACGCATCAAAAAGATGAAAGATTTAGACAATAGAGTTTTAGGACTACCGCAACGTACAACAGAGAATCTCCTCGCCGATCAAGCTCTTCGGCAAGCAGGCATGAAACCAACGGCGCTGGTACGTGTTCAAGTGAATAGTTATAGAACGTGTGCTTCTATGCTGGAAAACAACCAGCTGGATGCAGCTGTGTTGCCTGAGCCTTTTGCTACGGAAGCTCGCCTATTAGGTGCGCGCCAAATGTATGAGGCCCGAGGTGCAGAGAAAAGTAGGGGAATGATTGTCTTTCGTTCAAAATATATTGCAGATAAGTCGCACGCGAAATTTTTGGAGCTTTTGCGCCGTGGTTATAACCAAGCAGTTGACAGTTTGAATCGGCATGGCGTGAAATGTTGCCTGCCCATTCTGCTCAATCACTACAAGATTTCCCAGCAAGTGGCAGACTCTTTGCATTTGCCCCATTATTCACACGTTCGCACAACTAAATAATCGCTGTGCTCTTTAGAAAAAAAGAATAAGATGGATGCTAAAACTTTTCAAGTTCTATATGACGATGCTGTGAAGGCTATCCTAAGAGAGCAACTCTCTGATGCCTTATCAGCACTCAAAGGTCTTGCCGTCAACCTCCAGTTTCCTGCTGATAGTTGGCAGACAGTGATGATTCCCGATGCTCTTCAGCAGTTGACAGAAAACTATCGGATGCTGTTGCACTATTGGGAAAAGGGGGTGGACGATCCAGCCCGTAAGACTATGCACCAGCAATTTCTTCGACAAGCTTCGGAAATAGCTGACAATTATTATTTCGCGCAATTATTGGAAGAAGACAATTCCTACTTTTCTTCCGTATGGAAGCGGACGCATGAAAGAGCTTCTGCAGCGAGTAGTTTGTCTGAACAGTTTGAAGCCACCTATGCTAGTGCTCCTTGGGGAAAGGAAGAATCTCAAATGCAACGTCAGCGATTTGCTGATGCGACAAATTCTATCGAAGAGCAACAAACTATGGCTGCAGCCTTGTTTCTGTCGACTTTGGAAGTATTCGATCCGAAAAAGTTGCAAATTTTGTTGGAAGGAGCTGTTTCTACTCCTCCGAAAGTGCGTGCACGTTGCATCGTTGGTGTTTTACTTCTACTGATTAGATATGCCGGTCGCTTGCGTTTCTACCCTGAATTGGAGGCACAGCTAACACTTTTGCAAGATGATGCTGCTTTTGTTGATGCTCTTCATAAAGTTCAGGCGCAGTTGTTCCTGAGTATTCAGACACAGCAGGACAATAAAAAGATGCGTGAGGATATTATGCCCGAATTGCTCAAAGCAGCCCACAAACTGAAAGACCTTACTAAGGGTGATCTTTCAAACTTGGTAGAAATCAATGAGGCACATCTCAATCCCGAATGGGATGCTGACGGTGAGAAATCGAAAATCAGTAAAAAGATGCATGAATTCTTAGAAATGCAGCAACGTGGTAGCGATACTTTCTATACTACATTTGCACAGATCTCTCGGCAACAAGCTTTCTTTAATGATGCTGCCAACTGGTTTATGCCTTTCAGCTATTCGAATCCTGTTTTTGGTTCGCGCGGTGAGGCTTATTCTTCTATGGATGCCGTTTTCAACAATAGACCCGTTTGCGACACGGAGAAATACTGTATGGTATTCATGCTTCAAAGTCTTACCGATGAGCAACTGCATAACTTGGGCGATGGAGTCCGTAAAATGAGCGATATTCCTGAAGAACTGATGGACACTTTCGACTCGGGCGAAGAAGAATTGCAGCAGCAAATTCGTTTCTACCTGCAAGATCTTTATCGTTTCTTCCATCTTTTCCGTTTTCGCAATGAGCACAACAATCCTTTCAAGCTGGATTTGAGTTTAATCTCATATCCTCATTTACGTCCGTTCTTCTCTTCTGCGCCTATTGCTTTGCAGTTTGCCAATTCTTGCTTTAGAGAAGAGCTCTGGAAAGAGGCTCTTACATTCTTTATGGTCATTCCTCCTGAGCAACGCACAGCTTCTGTGTGGGAGAAAATGGGATATGCTGAAGAGCTTTGTGGATTTGTTTTAGAAGCCGTAGAATACTATGAGGAAGCTCTCCGCTTACATCCTGATTCAGTATGGACACTTCGGCAACTGGGCCGACTCAATGTAACGGCAGGCAACTATGAGAAAGCACTCGACTACTACGAACGTTTGGAAGCCTTGTGTCCAGAAGATGTCGATTTGCTCTTGCGTATCGGGGAATGTTATATGTCTTTGCATCAGCCAAAGTTGGCATTCAGCGTGCTTTATAAGGCGGACTATTTGCAGCCCGACGGGAAAGCCTTGCGTGCACTGGCTTGGTGCTCTCTGCTTTCGGGTAATCTGGAACAGGCAGAAACATACTATGCCAAGATTCTTGCGCTCAATCCGTCAGCTTCTGACTATTTCAATGCGGGACACTCTGCGTGGTTGAACCACAATATTGCTGAAGCAGTTCATCGTTATCAGGCTTCCGCAGAAAGTAGCAAACTGGATTTCGTGCCTTCTGATTTCTTTGACGCAGATGCTTGGCTGTTAAAAGAGTATGGCGTGACACGTAACGAGCTTTTACTAATGCGTGATGCGATAAATGATAAAATAAACTAAAGAATCTTTGGCGTAGCCTGTTATTGTTTGCCGTCAGTTTCTTGTTCTTGTAAAAAGAAGTATAAAATGAAAAATTTTAAGTATTCCATTCAGATGCAATCGCTTCAAAAAGTTCTGCGCCTTGGTATTGCTATAGGTTCGTTCTTGCTTTTTGTTCCGCTTTCTGCCCAGCGTCGGGCCATTACAAAATACTTTCTTCAATCTTTTCAAGGAAAAGAAACGCTCTTCCCGATGTCGAAGCCGCTCAAAGCAGACCAACTTGAAACAGCGCGGCAAGAAGTGTGGAATTGTTGGCTTAAGGCTAATGCTCAAGATTCTCCACAGCTCATCCCACTTACTACGCTCTCTGAGCAGACACACGGAGAATGGGTCATTCCAGAGAAACTTGAACCTAACGCTCAACTAAATTATTACTATGGCCGAAAAGGCACATCCTCGGATGCTCAGATTCCCGCTTTCATCTATCTCCATGGCAGTGGCCCACGAGATGCCGAATGGGCGACGGGATTGAAGTTGGCACAAATCTTTGACGATGCCCCCAGCATCTATTTTATTCCTCAAATTCCTCAAGAAGGGGAGTGGTATCGTTGGTATCAGCGTTCTAAGCAGTGGTTTATAGAACGCTTGCTCCGTCAGCTTTTTATTAATCCGCAGGTGGATGCTAACCGCCTTTATCTGATGGGTATTTCTGAGGGAGGTTATGGTAGTCAGCGCTTGGCTTCGTTCTACGCCGACTATTGGGCTGCCGTAGGCCCTATGGCTGGAGGAGAACCGCTCAAGAATGCTCCTGTTGAGAACTTGCGTAATACCCCATTTAGCTTGCGAACTGGTGCACAGGATTTTGGTTTCTATCGAAACCTGCTGACACGTTATACCCGCGAGGCTTTGGATAGTTTAGGCCGACTGAATGGCGGTGAATACCACCATTGGATAGAGCTGATTCCCAATGCTGGACACGCTATCGACTATAGGCGTACCCCAATATGGTTGAAGCAGTGGAAGCGCGTGCCGACTCCTTCACGCATTAGTTGGGAGGATTTTGAAATGGATGGTAGACATCGTCGCGGATTTGCCAATCTGCAAATTATTCAGCGCCCAAATGCTACAGAGCGCACCCGTTATGAGGAAAGAATTGAGGGAAATGTGGTGGATTTGACGATACAAAATGTTCACTATCAGGCGTTAGAAAAAGATTCTCGTTGGGGCATTGAACTAAAATCGGCGCGTACCTATACGCCAGCTTCGGGAGGACGTTTGATCGTTTATCTCACTGCTGAACAAGTGGATGTTACGCGCCCTGTTGTGGTGAGAGTGAATGGAGCAACTGTGTGGACGGGGCTGTGTGAACCAACCATGAGCGCAATGGTCAATAGTTTGGCTTGTTTCTATGATGCTGAACGTATATATCCCTTTGCCATTGAGGTGAAATACTAAAGTGTACTTCTCAAAACCTTATTTTATTCATGAAAATCTTAAAGACATTAGGCTTTGCGTCTCTATTTTTCTGGGCCATATCTATCAGTGCGCAAGAAGGCGTTTATGGGGATTATGTAGAGCCTGAAGATACGGCAAGAGTTGATAGGGAAGGCTGGGGGATTCTGCCCAATAAGTTGCAAATGAGTTGGGCCTCGCGCGATGTTCATTATGAGAAACATCAACCACCTCGGCTTTGTGTGACAACAGATACGGTTGTTTATGCTTGGAGAGGAGAGCGCATTGGTGTACAGGCCGTACTTTTTTCTCGAGAGCAAACAGGGCCTCTTTCTTTGCGTATCTCTGGCAAAAAAGGTTTTTGGGGAACAGCGCGTTTTGTCAATTATGTTTGGACGGACAACTTTCGTGGCTGTGGTAATCACCCCACAGGTTGGGAGCCCGACTTAGTCTCAGATGTGATAGATTTAGAAACAACGAAGAGTCTTGAAAAAGAAACAACACGCCCCGTATGGTGTACGTTTGAAATACCTCAAGCGACAAAACCTGGCCCATATAGTATCCGTCTGGAGATACTCAATGCACGTAAGAAAGTAGTGGGACGCTTGAATTTAAAAGTAATGGTCCAGGAAAGAGTGTTACCGAAGCCCTCCGATTGGAAGTTTAATTTGAACTTTTGGATGCAGCCTTACGCAGTTAGTCGCTACTATCGTGTCCGTCCGTGGAGTCAGGCTCACTTCAATGCCTTGCGCCCTTACATGCAGATGCTGGCTAAGGCAGGTCAGAAAGTGGGTACGGCCATCTTATTCTATGAGCCATGGGGAGCACAGAGCAACGATAAATTTGAGCCAATGGTGTTGACAATAAAAAAAGTAGATGGGAGTTGGGCTTACGACTACACCGTCTTCGATCGCTGGATTGCGTTCTTGGATAGTTGCGGCATAAATGGACAGATAAATTGTTTTTCGATGGTTCCTTGGGATATGAGCTTCCGCTATATGGATGAAGCGTCCCAAAAGTATGCTTATCTCAAAACTTCTACTTCTTCAGCAGAATATGAGAAACTTTGGACTGACTTTCTCCGTAGCTTTGCCGAACATTTGAAAGCAAAAGGATGGTTTGAAAGAATAGTGATAGCCATGGATGAACGCGGACTTGATGCGATGACAGATGCTTATCGTGTGGCGCAGCAGGCAGTGCCTGGTATCAAGATGGCACTAGCAGGCAATTACCATAAAGAATTGGCCGATAAGTTGTATGATTACTGTGTGGCCTATGGGCAACATTTTACGGATGCAGAACTCTCTATGCGAAATGCAAAGGGTTGGGTGACGACAACTTATACAGCTTGCCCCGATTCAGAACCAAACGTTTGTTCCAATAATAGTCCGGCAGATGCGGCTTACTTGCCGATCTATTGTTTGGCTAATGGCTTTAATGGTTTCTTGCGTTGGGCTTGGATGAATTGGACAGATGTCCCGCTACAAGATACACGCTTCCGAATGTTTACACCAGGCGATACATATATGGTTTATCCTGGAGGTCGAAGCAGCATTCGCTTTGAACGAGTTATCGAGGGAATTCAGCAAACAGAAAAAGTCAGACTATTACGTGAGGAATATACTCAAACGGGCAAGACAATTGAGCTTCAACGACTCAATGAGCTTGTTTCAGACTTTGTTTCAGGCACGGTGTCCGCAGAAAAACCATCAAGCTTTTATGTAGATCAACTGGAAAGCCTCCTTAATGATATACCTCAAAAAACTTTCGGCAAAAAGCATTGATCGCTGACATGGATATGTTGAGTGGATAAGCTATTGTGTAGATCTACTTTGGTTATCTATAAATAAAAGGTCTCAACAATCTAAAACAGATTGTTGAGACCTTTTATTTCTTTTGCAATATTTTTTCTGAAACTTATCTTTTGATTGAACTGTTTTTTAATTTTATTCAACTGAGGGCATTTCTGGCAAAGTTGATAGACAGATATTTTCAAAGAGCGGAATAAATAAGCCAACCTAAATAGAGGGCAAAAATGCTAATGAGCGTGAAGCCTTCCCAGCGTTCAATTTTGTGTTTTGTAAATGACATTGCCCACACAAGTATAATCGATAGGATAAGCAGTGTGAAGTCAATGGTTGTGATACCACCCAAATCTCGCATAGGGGAAATAAAGCCAGTGATACCAAGGATGGCGAGGATATTGAAGACATTAGAACCTACAACATTACCGATGGCGATGCCGCTCTGTCCCTTGCGAGCTGATATGATGGAGGTTGCGAGTTCTGGTAGTGATGTTCCGCCTGCAACAATCGTCAGACCGATGATGGCATCCGATACACCCAACTGTTCGGCAACTATGCTTGCGCCATTGACAAATAAGTTACTGCCAACAATCAAGCAGGCCAGTCCGATGATAATAAAAAGAATACTTTTCCAAAGCGCTTGTGATATTTCGCTTTTAGAATCTTCCGTTTTCCCATTGCGAGCTATCTGTAACGTATAGGCAAGGAAGAGTGCAAAACCGATTAGTAATAGCAATGAGTCGATGCGTGTGAGGTTACCGTCAAGGCAAACAGCTGTCAGAAGAAGCGAAGAGACGAGAGCAAAAGGAATATCTTTAACAATAGTCGCTTGCGAGATAGAGATTGGGGCTACTGCTGCTGCTGCTCCCACAATGAGGAGGCTGTTGAAGATGTTTGATCCTACGATATTACCCAAAGCTAATCCCGTACTGCCTTTTAGAGCTGAGACAACAGATGTGAATAGTTCGGGTGCACTTGTGCCCATAGCAACAATTGTTAGGCCAATGACAATTTCGGGAATGTTCATTTTTCGTGCGATGGCTGCAGCTCCGTCTGTAAACTTGTCTGCACCCCAGAGTACTGCGATGACACCAATGAGAATGTAAGCGATGCTAAGTAACATGGAAAATATAAAAAGTTATGTAAGTTATCTCTGAAGGCTACAGTGTGTAGCAATATTGCCGTAGGTCAATAAGAGAACGGCACGAGAGAGGACTATTTAAGTTTTGTAGCTGCAAATTTACTCAAACTTTCATGATGAACTGTAGTTTTTTGATGGCTTTCAAACTTAGGAGGTGTTGTGCAGGTATAAATGAGTAATTTTGTATCATTAAAAGAAATAAGAATATGAATGCTATAATATGTTTTTTGAAAAAATGGACATTACCTGTGGCAATAGCTATTGGGGCGATTGTTTATATGCTTTTTGCTTATACTCCAGGATTGGAGCGGGTTAGTAGTTTTTTTGCTCCTATTATGAATGCCATTTTGCCAATGTTTATGTTCTTAATCCTTTTTGTGACCTTCTGCAAGGTAGATTTCCGAAAGATGTTGCCATCTAAGTGGCATCTGTGGATTGGAGGGCAGCAAATAATTTTCGTATTGCTTGTTGTGGGGGTAATATTGGCTTTTTCTTTAGAAGGTGAGAGCTTGATTTTGGCGGAAGGCGTACTGGCATGTATTATAGGGCCTTGTGCCTCTGCGGCTCCTGTGGTTACGGCGAAACTTGGAGGAAACTTGGAGAGTATGACAACTTACACGTTTATTTCTAATTTTATAACAGCAATACTCATTCCTTTATTTTTTCCATTGATTGAGGTCAAGGCTACAATAGGATTTGCAACAGCATTTTTTCTTATCCTTTATAAAGTGGTACTTGTCTTGATTGTTCCTATGGTACTCGCTTATATCGTGAAACATTTCTTTCATAGCTTCCATCGTTGGGTTATCAACGTGAAAGACTTGAGCTACTATTTATGGGCCGCATCTTTGACAATCGTGACTGGGACAACAGTGAAAAATATCTGCCACGCTCAAACTTCAGTTTCTTTTCTCCTACTTATAGCCATATTGAGCTTGCTTCTCTGTTTCCTTCAATTTTTCATGGGTTGGCGGATAGGCGCTCGCTGTGGTAGTATCATAGAAAGCGGTCAGGCTTTGGGACAAAAAAATACTGCTTTTGCCATCTGGATTGCTTCTGTCTATCTCAATCCTCTCAGCAGTGTAGGCCCTGGCTGTTATATTCTATGGCAAAATATTATCAATAGTTTCGAGCTTTGGCAGAAAGAAAAAATGGGAAAAATGAAGGCTAGTTGATATCAGTTAGTTCTCTTGGGATTTATGGTTGCAGCTAACAGAGATCACTGATAAATCTTTGCGTAAAACCTTGTTATTCCACGATGCTTTTTCTTTTTGTGCGCAAATATTTTACATAAAAAGTGCAGGCAACTCAGAAGTTGCCTGCACTTTTTATGTAGTGTAGTGATAAATTATTCTGCGCTCAGAGTAAAGCGGCGGAAAGCTACAACTGTAAGATTCTTATCGCCACGTTGCAGATATTCCTGAACTGTAATAGTTTTATCATCAACGGGTAAGCAGTAGTCTTGGTTAAGGAGACAGCTCTGCTTATAGAACTTGTTCATACGACCGTTAGCGATATTTTGAATCATTGCTTCGGGAAGGTTTGCAGCTTTTTCTTCAGCAGTTTCCTTCTTGATGCGACGGATATCTTCAGCTTGCTCTTCAGTAATTTCTTTCTTGGCAATACCTTCTGCAATGTGTTCCTCGTTCTCAGCAATGTAGAGGTTGTAACCAGCTTTTTTCAATGCAGCTTGAACAGCCTTTTCAACTAGTTCATCACGAGTTTTCTCAAGAGCAACTTTAAGTTCTTCGTCGCGAACATCAGCAGGGATATCCTGCTCGCTCAAAGAGAGAGGATTAGCAGCTGCAATGTGCAGTGCCAAACCATGGCCAATTTCCTCGTTGCTCTGATTGAGCTGAACGAGTGTGCAAAGACCGTTCTTATTCTGGTGATTGTAAGAATAGATATTTTCACCTTCGAGGAAGAAGTAACCATCAAGCTCAGTCTTTTCACCCGTTACACCAGCACGAGAAGTGATTGCGTCTGCAACAGTCTGGCCGTCAGCCAATGTAAGTGCATTAACTTCTTCGATGTTCTTAGCTTTAGCGGCGATAGCAGCATCGAGGATACTCTGAGTAAGGTCAATAGTGTCCTGGTTGTTAGCAACGAAGTCTGTTTCGCACTTAACAGCAATCATAGCTGCAAAGCCGTCAGCAACTTTAACGAGTACGCAACCATTCGCAGTTTCGCGGTCAGAACGCTTAGCAGCAACAGCTTTACCTTTAGCGCGGATGATTTCTACAGAGGCGTTGATATCTCCGTTAGTTTCTTCGAGGGCTTTTTTGCAATCGCTCAAACCAGCGTTCGTCAACTTGCGGAGTTTCTTGATCAGTTCTATATTAACTGCCATAATTATATTGGTTTGTTTAAGGGAGATTATGAATAAAAGAGAGTTTAGGGTAAGGACATGATAGCGCTCACCCTAAACTCTATATTTGTAGTAAGAGTTTACTCTGCAGAAGCTTCAGTTTCTGCTGCGGGGGCTTCTTCCTTACGAGCACGAGCTGCGCGCTTGCGGGGAGCCTTTTCACCTTCCTGCTTTTCTGCAGCATCCTGATCTGCTTTTTCTGCCTTACGCTCTTCAAGACCTTCAGCAACAGCACCGCAAACAGCATCGAGGATAACAGAGATGCTGTCCTTTGCGTCGTCGTTAGCAGGGATTACATAGTCTACAGAGTTGGGATCAGAGTTAGTATCGACGATACCGAAAACAGGGATACCAAGACGTTGAGCTTCTTTGACTGCAATGTGTTCTTTCATCACATCGACAACAAAGAGGGCTGCCGGCAGACGAGTGAGGTCAACGATAGAACCGAGGTTCTTCTCGAGCTTTGCGCGCTGGCGGCTAATCTGAAGAATTTCGCGCTTTGAGAGGTTAGAGAAAGTACCATCGGCAGTAAGTTTGTCGATGTTGGCCATTTTCTTCACTGCCTTGCGGATTGTTGGGAAGTTGGTAAGCATACCGCCCGGCCAACGTTCAGCAACATAAGGCATATTAACGCTAGCTGCCTTCTCGGCGATAACGTCTTTAGCTTGCTTCTTAGTAGCTACAAACAAAATCTTCTTACCGCTCTTAGCAATATTCTTGAGAGCTTCTGCAGCTTCATCAATTTTAGCTACAGTTTTGTGAAGATCGATAATATGAATACCGTTGCGCTCCATAAAAATGTAAGGAGCCATTGCGGGATTCCATTTGCGCTTGAGGTGACCGAAGTGACAGCCTGCCTCAAGAAGTGTTTCAAAATTTGTTCTTGACATGATGTGTTGTTTACTTTCTTTGTTAGTTGAGAGTGGTGGTCGAAAGACCACAACCCATGGATTTGTTCAACCAGCCATCGGGTAGACTTTTCTAAAGAAGTGTCCCGAAGGTTTAGATACTAAACGCCAATTCAGCAGACAATGCCGATTAACGTTTGCTGAACTGGAAGCGACGACGTGCTTTTGGCTGACCTGGCTTCTTACGTTCAACCTGACGAGGATCGCGAGTAACGAAACCTGCCTTGCGAAGAGCTGATTTGTCTTCAGGGTTGAGTTTGTAAAGTGCGCGAGCAATAGCAAGACGGAGTGCCTGGCTCTGACCAGTGAAACCGCCACCATCTATATTTGCCTTAATGTCATACTTCTCGAGAACTTCTAACAGCTGCAGAGGCTGCTTTACAACGAACTGCAGGATAGAGCTGGGGAAGTATTCCGTCAAATCGCGTTTGTTAATTGTAATTTTGCCAGTACCTTCAGTCAGGAAGACACGGGCTACAGCGCTCTTACGGCGACCTAATGCGTTAATTGTTTCCATTTACTGCTTTATTTATACTGGTTAATATCAATTTGCTTGGGGCTTTGAGCTTCGTGCTTGTGTTCGCTACCTGCATAAACATACAGATTGTCAAGCACTTTAGCACCTAAGCGGTTCTTGGGGAGCATACCCTTAACAACGCGACGGAGAAGTTTGTCAGCACCGTTTGGTTTTGCAAGGATAGAAGCAGGGGTGTTTTCACGCTGGCCACCAGGATAACCTGTGTAGCTGTAGTAAATACGATCCGTCATCTTCTTACCTGTCAAGCGAACCTTGTCAGCATTGATGATAATAACATTGTCACCACAATCTACGTTCGGAGTGAAGTTTGGTTTGTACTTACCGCGAAGCAGTTTGGCAACTTTTGAGCCGAGACGGCCTAAAACTTGGTCCGTTGCATCAACAACGATCCATTCTTTCTGTGCAGTCTCTTTGTTGGCAGAAATGGTCTTGTAACTTAAAGTGTCCATTTTTTGTTTGTTTGTAACTACTAATAATTAAAATCAGCGCCCGATGGTTCTTTAGCTTGGTTAGCTGGCCAAAGCTGCGCAAGCGTAACCCTCTGACATACAGTGCTAAGACACTGCTTGATAATAATCGGCCCGCAAAAGTACAAATTTCTTATAATACAGCAAAGGTTTCGGCTTCTTTATTTAATTTTATTACTTCCAGTTAATATCGTTTATATGGCTATATATCATTTCTTTCTCGGATATTATCTCTTATCTGCAGTATCTTTCTACTAATGAAAACAGGTAATTTGTTGTCACGTTGTCACAATGGAGCTAGAAGTCTTGATAAAGAAGTATTTATGAAGGTGACAATAACTTTTGTCCTTAATTTTATTGTCACGCCGTTGTCACGTTTCTAATGTGTACATTTCCAAATAGCTATGATTGGTATGTGACAACGTGACGGTGTGACAATAAAAAAATTCTCAAGGATACGGGAGCTTACTTATAGATATTACCTTTGATATTGCAATCGCAATTACAATAAGGGCGTCAGCTGATGCAATAAGGATATCAGTTGGTAGGCTTATTGTATTCCCAAACGCAATAAGGATATTTGAGATTAACCATATAATATATATTCTTCTCCTTTACGAATATTTTTGAAAGAAAATTTAGGTGTGAATGTGCATAGCGGGTAACTCTGTATTTTTAAAAAAGTAAATAATCGGAGTTAATTATTTTAATCTGTACTGTGGCATTCCTTCTGCTATCCACTTCATTACCTTTGCAGGAGCTTCATCTTGCTGAAGTTGGTATTTCATATAATCCATATAAGGAGCGGCATGTTCAAAGAATTTACGATAGCCGCTGCAAAGATAATTGAGTCCAGAGTTTCCGTATTTGTCCTTCATAAAGCGAAGGCGCGGACATTCTCCATGGCAGGCAAAGAGCCATTCACATTCTTTGCACTCCTGTGGCAGAGACTCCTTTTTATCTGCTCCAAAAGCTTTTTGTTCTGGCGAATTGGTTATTTCGACAAGAGGTCGCTCATTTATATTTCCTATTTTGTATTCGGGAAAGACAAAATGATCGCAGGCGTAAACGTCACCATTAAATTCCATTGCAGTAGCATGTCCACAGGTTTCTGCCAGTGTACATATTCCTGGAGGTACTCCCATCCAGTTGGCCAAAGTAGCATCGAAGAGTTGTATATAGTATTCTCCTACATCATGTCGTATCCACTCATCAAAGATTTTGCAAAGAAAGTCTCCCCACTGTTCGGGTGTGATACTAAAATCCCATACTTCTGAGCTTTCTTCTGTGGGAGAGGAGAGTTCGCGTCCATCTGAGTGTTGGAGCTTTCGCTCTACAATTGGAGTGAATTGTATGTAATGACAATGAATTTCCTTGAAAAAATGATAGAAGTCTAATGGGTAATCACCATTGAAATCGTTTACTACAGCGAGCGCGTTCCACTCTACATTATATTTGTTGAGTAGTTGTATTCCGCGTATCACCTGCTGCCACGTTGGTTTGCCCGATCGTGAACGCCGATACTCATCATGAAATTCTTGTGGTCCATCAATGCTTACGCCGACAAGAAAATTGTTGTTGCGGAAAAAGCGTGCCCACTCGTCAGTGATGAGGGTGGCGTTGGTTTGAATACAATTATCAATGTTTCTCCCATGTCCATATTTTCGTTGCAGTTCCAGCGCATGTTCGTAGAACTTGATTGGGCGCATGAGGGTTTCTCCGCCGTGCCAAGTGAACAGAACATTGGGAGTGGGTTGCATATCTATATACTGCTTAGTGAAGCGTTCGAGCAGATCTTCGTCCATGATTTGGTTTGCCACTTTGGGGTAGAGTCTTTTTTTCTCAGTGTAGTAGCAATATTTACAAGCAAGATTACAGATGGAACCTGCTGGCTTTAACATCACGTATTGCGGTTGGATACTGATGGCTTGCGGTTCGTTACCTGAAATATTAAAGGGATCAGCAGTGTGCTTCATTGCGCAGAGTAGCTTGAAGAGAGGGATGGAATAAAAGCGGACTACAAGACCTTAGTCTTGTAATCCGTTGCTAGGGGTGAAAATGTAAAGAGAAATTTAGATGAGGTAATCCTTTTCAACGTCTTTGAAGAAGCGGTAAGTACCATGTTTAATTTCTTCGCAGGCAGCTTCGTCACATACCACAATGCCGTGGGGATGGAGTTGAAGAGATGAAATTGTCCACATCTGAGTGACGGCACCTTCCACAGCTGCTTGCAATGCACGAGACTTGTTGTGACCATTGCAAAGAATCAGAACTTCTTTTGCACTCATGACCGTTCCGACACCAACAGTAAGAGCTAGGGATGGTACATTTTCTGGGTTACCGCCGAAGAAACGTGCATTGGCAATTCTAGTGTCTGTTGTGAGCGTTTTGATACGCGTACGGCTTGAAAGGCTAGAACCAGGCTCATTGAACGCGATATGTCCGTCAGGACCAATACCACCGATGAACAAATCAATGCCACCTGCATCCTTGATCATCTGCTCATAACGAGCGCATTCTGCTTGCAAATTTTCTGCATTACCATTCAATATGTGAATATTCTCTTTCGGGCAGTCAATATGATCAAAGAGATTCTTCTTCATAAAGGTGTGATAGCTCTCAGGGTGATCTTCTGGAAGGTTAACATATTCGTCCATATTGAAAGTCAGGACATTCTTGAAACTGATACGACCTTCCTTGTGAGCTTTAATAATTGCCTGGTACATACCGATGGGGGAAGAACCAGTAGGAAGACCTAAAACAAATTTACGATCGTCAGTTGGATTGAAAGCATTGATTTTGTTGACTACATATTCAGCTGCCCAGAGAGATAGCTTTTCGTAGTCTGGCTCGATAATTACTCGCATGATATTTTTATTTGAATGTTAGATTTTGTAGTTTAGAAGAATACCTTTTTATTATAGGATTAGTGCAAAATTAAAGATTGTTTTTTGGAAAAAATGGAAAAAGTGTTTTTTTTTGATGTGCAGATGACAGAATATGCCTAAAATGTTTACGATAATAGAAAAAGAATAAATAGGGAGCTTCATTCTCTCTTGCATTATAAATTAATGTGGATGATGTTAATGGAGAGGCTACTGGATTAGTCGTTACGGATTGACTAAAGCTAGAGATGCTTGATTTTCATTTTGGAGATGTGATTATATTATGTATTATTGCGTAATATGTAAACTTCTCTTGTTATTGTCCTTTTTTATACGTTGCTATATTGGAATCTGCAGTTAGCAAAGAAAAATATGAAGCTGGAAATTTCTCTAATAAGATATTTGGCTATCTTTGTCACCCAATTCAATAAATAACTATATATTAGACAATAATTCTAGCTTAATTATGAACCAAAAGAAACTTCTTGTGTGTGCAGTACTTTCCATGGGTAACTTTCTTTGTACGCACGCTCAAGATCAAGTGGTGAAGTTGACCACGAGCAAAGGCTCTGGAGCAGCACTAACCTTGGTCGTCAATCGTTCTGCCCGAAACGTGAGGGTGGACTGGGGCGATGGAATTCCCGTTGCCTATGAAGTGGCAAACACACCGTTACAAACTTTGACAGGAACAGTAAAAGGTCAAACTATTACGCTGATAAGTGCCGGCCAATTGACCACACTTATTTGTGAGGGACAAGAATTGACAGCGCTCAACGTAACTGGAGCAAACTCTCTTCAGTCACTCTATTGTCAGAACAACCGCTTGACAACGCTTGATGTTACACGTTTAAGTAAACTGACGGATATAGATGTTAGCGGGAATCAGATTTCAGCTCTGACACTGAGTGAGGCTAATAATCCGTTATTGGAGAATGTTAACCTTGCTAATAATGGAATGCAGCGTTTGAACAATGGCGGCAATTTTATCATTCGTACTGCTTCTTTGCAGCATATCAATGTGAGCGGTAATAACTTTACGGGTATTTATGTAACTTCTAATGTGAATTTAGATGCCTTACAGTGTGCTGGTAATAAGTTTACTCGCCTTGATCTAAGTCGTGTTGGGGCATTGACTACTCTTGTCGCTAACGATAATAAATTGTCTAGCGTCACTACGGCTTCTTCTACTGGACTTCCAGAACTCCGACAACTTATCCTTGATAATAATGAGTTAGCCACATTAGATGTTCGCCAGAGTAGCCATCTTTATGATTTATCGGTGTCCAACAATAATATGTCAAATCTGGTCATTCCGTCCATTAAATTAGGTTCGATGAATTGCGGCGGCAATGCGCTTTCGTTCCGCTCTCTCCCTGTCTCACGCTTCCAACCTGCTACTGGATATTTTGCTTATACTCCACAGGCAGACTTGGACATTACCAGTAGATTGAAAAAAGCAGATAATGGCGCATATTATGTTGAGCAAAATGTGAACGGCTATAGCGCGCAGAATAATACTAAATATATTTTAGATCTTACTGACTACCGCAAGGATAGCAGTGGGGCTAATACTGTGAACTTTACTTTCTTTTCTGAAGATGAATCTGGTAATATAACTGAACTGGAGAAAGCGTCAGCAGCTAAACGGACCTTAGATTATACTGCTAGTAGCGGTAAGTTTACATTTATGACTCCCAAGAAAAAAGTATATGCAGTTCTTACGCAGCGCGATTATCCTGACTTGAATATCAAAACTACTGTTTTTGCGGTGGGTAAGGATCAGACTACAGGTGTTGCTACTATTCAGACTGCAACGGATGCTTCAGCTGTTATCTACGACTTGCAGGGACGACGTGTAGCTACACCTGAAAATGGTACCTTATATATTATAAACGGAAAGAAAGTATTATACAATAAATAAAAGACAGTAGCAATGAAGAATATACGAAAAATAATGTTGACATGTTTTGCTGCGATAAGTCTTTTAGCAGCAATTCCTTCCACGGCTCAGAGCACTCTGCCTACAGGGGTTTTACCAATGATTGTAGCTCCTCACAATCAGACTCTCAATTATAAGGAACGCACTTTATGCTTCGATATCACAGCCAACGTAGACTATACCGCAACAAGTGATGTAGCCTGGGCCACTGTGACAAAGAGCCAGAATGGTATCTTTGTGCATGTGGATCAGAACTATTATGGTGAGAGCCGTATAGCTAATATAACTTTCAAAAGTACGACGACAGATCTTAGCCAAGTGCTGAAGCTGACACAGCAGGCAGATGCTAGTGCAAACGAACTTCCGCAAGATCCTGTTATTCGCCCAACAAATGTTACGGCCAATAATTCTATGTCGGGTCATTCCGCAAATCTGACTCTCGATAAGGATTATGCTTCTATTTGGCATACTGCTTGGGGAGCAGGTGGCTTTAATGTTACCGAATCAAATCCAGCTGTTTTGACTTATACCTTCTCGGGCAACAATCAGATTGATTATATCAATTATGTTCCTCGTCAGGATAGTCAAACGAACGGTTCTTTTGAGAAGGTGCAAGTGTTGATTCGTCTTCAAGGTGAAAGTGCTTTCACTCTATACAAGACGTTTAACTGGTCTGGTGATAACTCAGTTAAGCAAATCTCCTTTGGAACTCCGCTCAAGAACGTTGCGCAGATTCAGTTCCGCGTATTGTCTGGCGCAGGCGGTTTTGCAAGTTGTGCTGAAATGGAGTTCCGTCAGCGTACTTCAATGTCAGCTTTTGATATCTTTACCGATGACCTCTATACAGCTTTGAAACCTGGTGTAACAGAAGCTCAAATTGATACGATTAGTGTACCTTTAATTCGTGCTCTGGCTCATCAGATTTACAATGGTACTTATTCAACAAAATATCGCGTAGCAGAATATCCTTGTTATAATTCTCCACGCTATTACAGCAAGCTTTGGAATGCTCCAGGTAAGTATTATGACCAACTTTCTGGCGTAACAGGTATCAATATCCCTTCTGGTTCAACTACAGCAGTGATTGTGCGCGGTATACCAAGTGGTATGAATGTTACGTTGAAGGTTGTTGCATGGTACGAAGGAAAAGATGGCGGTAATTTTGATGGTGGTAACCCTATTACTTCTACTTTTGCTCTCAACAATGGTATCAATGTCATTAACTACACTTTTGGCTATGATGGTTTGGCTTATATCTGCTACACGGCAGAGGGCAACTCTTCTGATTATGCCCCAATAAAGGCTCACTTTATCAATGGTCAGGTCAACGGCTATTTGAGTCCAGAGAAGACGAACGAAGAAATGCACGCACTGACAGGAAATGCAAAGAATATTTGTATGGATGTTGTTGGCAAACATGTTCACTCTGTCTGGACCTCTAAGGGGTTGCACAATTATTGTAAGTCAACAGATGGTACTAGTATAGGCTATCGTCAGTATATGAATGTACTTGATACACTCATTACTTGGGAGCAACGTTTGTTGGGCTTTGAGAAATACAATTCTCTGCCTAATCTTCGCACTATGGCTTATTCGAACTATACCTATTATATGTTCCAAGGCGGCTTCGGTGTGAGTTTCCACCACACTCAAGAGCGCCGCGTGCTTAATTGTAGAACGCTTGTCTACAATGATGAAGATGCAATCTGGGGTCTCTCTCATGAATGGGGACATCAGCACCAGATGTTGCCATACTTCAACTGGGCTGGTATGTCGGAGGTTAGCAACAATATGAACTCCTATTATAATGTGATGCACATGGGCTATCCCTATGATCGTGAAGGTCAGTTCCGTAATTGGATAAACTTTGCCAATAATGTTGTACTGAACGATAACGCGTATGCTAGTGAAAGAAAAGTCAGTGAGCATCGTCGTCAGGCGTTCTTACATCAAGACGAAGTAAACTGGAATGCAGAATTGCAGGATTTCACAAGAACAACGGGGGCCGACTCTGTTATTACGGCTTGCAGCGTAGACGCTACGCGCGGTTGGGCATTACAGGATTTAGGCGTAAACCATGCGCTTGCTCCGCTTGTTGACCTCTACAATTATTTCTCTGAGAATGGTTTCCCTGATATTGCTCCGGATTGGTATGAAAGTCTGCGTCAGTCTGACAATGCAGAAGGTTCTAAGATAGAGAAGCAGAATGGTCTTGACAAATATGAATTGTTGGCGTCTGCTCAGAATGGAAGTAATGTGAAATGGAATGCGTATAAGACAGCTTATCCCACATCGGTTTGGACAACTCATAATTTTGTAGCTCCATCTCGCGGTTGGTATAGCAATAGCGTGCCATTTATTTTCAACTACATCCGCAAAGTGAGCCGTTTGACAGGCTATAATCTTACGCCGTTCTTTGAAAAGTGGGGCTTCCTACGTCAGGTAAGTATGCGTGTGGGCGACTATGGTGATAAATGGTATATCCTCACACCGTCCATGTATGATGAATTTGTTCAGGATATGGATGCTCTCGGTTTGCAGGAATGCAATGCAGAAATGATTCGGACAATTTCTACTTATAAGGGTAAGCGCTTTGCGCGCCCTACATTTCCTAACTAAATAGTTTGAATATATTTATAGTTAATCCCCGGCTTTCAGAGTCGGGGATATTTGTTTTTAGTTGTGGTTGTTTTCAAAGTCTTAGCAGATAGTTCAGAATTGAGATTTTCCTTATTGTATCTGCGAATACAATAAGGATGTCAGCTGATATCCTTATTGCATTTTGAAACGCTATAAGGGTATTTTTATACGCTTTTGTAGGGCGTGAAATTTTGGCTTTGTTATATCTGAAAACTGGAGAGAAACGAAAGGTGATATGTACTGTTTTTTTTCTAACTTCGCAATATGGAAGTAATATTGTATATAGTAATAGGTGTGGCACTTGGAATGGCCATTGCCTATGTGCTACTTCAGAAAAGACTGATGCAGCTAAATTTAGAACTGAGGCAGAAAGCGACAGAGCTCCATCTGCTTCGTGAACAAACAGATAAGGAGGCTAAGTTGCGAGCAGAGAAGCTAACAGAACAGATGAATGCCACAAAAGAGCAAATGACTAATTTGGCGCAACAACTGTTAGAGCGAAATGCGGAAAAACTGAAGTCGGAAAATACAGAATCAATTGGTCAGATTACGCAACCTTTGAAAGAAGCCATTGGAGAGATGCGGCGAGAACTTACTCAAAACCGTGAAACATCAGCCGCTAATTCGGCTACATTTCAAGAACAACTCCGACAGATGCTTGAGAGCAACGAGCGAGTGGGGGAGAAAGCTGCGAATTTAGCTCAAGCTTTGCGTGGAGATAATAAGGCACAAGGAAATTGGGGGGAGGTGATTCTCGGTAATTTACTCTCATGTCAGGGACTGTGCGAAGGGATTGATTATGATTTACAAACTCGCTTGCGTGATGATTTGGGGCAAGATCTAAAAAATATCGATACAGGTGCATCGATGCAACCCGATGCGATTTTGCATTATCCCCATGAGCAAGATGTTATTATAGACGCAAAAGTTTCGCTCAAAGCTTATGACGATTATGTGAATGCACAGAGCGAAGAAGAACGTACAGCTGCATTGGCGGCCCATGTGAGGAGCATACGTGATCAGTATCAGCGTTTATCGAAGAAAGATTATAGTAGTTATGTTCAGGCTCCCCGCAAGTCAATAGACTTTGTGGTGATGTTTGTTCCAAATGAGAGTGCGCTACAGCTGGCTTTGACTGCTGACTCCAAACTATGGTATGATGCTTTCGACCATAAAGTGTTGATTGCTGGTGAGTTGAATCTGATGGCGATATTGCGTATCATTCAGATTGTTTGGCGGCAATATCAGCAAGCGGAGAATCAGCAGCGAGTTTTTCATATCGCAGAGGAGTTGTTGGATAGATTGGGTGATTTCTTGAAGCGTTATCAGAAGCTTGGAGATGCTTTGCGCAATTCGCTGAAAGCATACGAAGATGCAGAGAAAAAAGTTTTCTCAGGCCGACAGAGTGTTGTTCGAAAAGGCAACGAACTGAAAGCTCTCGGTGCGAAAGAGAATCCGAATCGCCCTATACCTTCAGAGCGTGAAGATATGGATCTATTGGAGCAAGAGGAAGAGATAGTTTAACATCTATCCTTTTTATATATGGATAAAATAAAAGCACTACTCACTGATTGTGGGTAGTGCTTTTGTCTTATAATGAAGCTTCTGTTTATTTCAAGAGTTGGTTATTTTCATCAGGGAATATAACAATTGGTTTGTGGGATTTAGCTTCTTCGGGAGTAAAGCCAGCATAGCACATGATAATGACAGCGTCGCCTACTTGAAACTTGCGGGCAGCAGCTCCGTTCAGGCAGATACAGCCGCTTTTGCGTGGACCAGGGATAACGTATGTTTCAATGCGCTCTCCATTATTGTTGTTGACAACGTGCACATGCTCATTTGGCAGGATACCTGTCGCATCCATCAAATCTTCATCGATGGTTATACTACCCATATAGTGCAGATTGGCCTCTGTAACTGTGGCACAATGTATCTTTGCTTTCAGAAGATCTAGAACCATAAAATTTATCCTTTATATTTGATGTTATCAATGAGCCGGATTGGTTTCTTACCACAATATACAGTGATGCAACCTTGAATTTCAGTAGCATCAGTCCATGTTTGTACATTTTGTAGCGTATGCGCATTGACGATTTCGAAGTATTCCACATTCAGTCCGTCTAACTCATTAAGAGTATTAACAACAAAGTCGTGTGTTTCTCCTACACTATGGTTTTGTGCATAGTCAACGCTGATAAAGAGAACCCTAGATATGTTTACTGCCAACTTTCGTTCTTCTTCTGTCAATAAAGTATTACGACTGCTTAGGGCTAATCCACTTCCTTCACGAACAATAGGGCAAGGGCAAAGTTCTACGGGGATATGTAGATCTTCAATCATTGCACGAACAACTGCTATTTGCTGGAAGTCTTTTTCTCCAAAATAAGCACGATGAGGTTTTACTATATCAAATAGCTTACTTACTATCTGACACACCCCATTGAAATGGCCTGGGCGGCGAGGACCTTCCATTACGCTAGTAATTGGAGGATAATCGAAATGGCGAGTGTCTGGTTCTGGGTAGATTTCTTCTGCATTGGGTGCGAAGACATAATCCGCTCCGATGCTTTCCAATAGTTGTGCATCAGCTTCCAGAGTGCGGGGATAGTTAGCTAAATCGTTTTTATCGTTGAATTGTGTGGGATTAACAAAAACACTAACAACGGTAATGTCGTTTTCCTTAACAGAGCGAGATACAAGAGAGGCATGTCCCGTATGTAAAGCACCCATTGTGGGAACAAGACCAATGGTCTTGCCTGCTGTGCGCTCCTGTTCTAGGAGATCCGTAAGTTCCTTTACGGTTTTTGCAATATACATCTTTAGTTTGTGTTTTGAGTTGTGGCATTCTTTGAAAAACACCCTAAATTTTCGAGGCGTAAAATTACGGTAAACTGATAGAAAAAACAAATTCCCTTATTCTAAACATACTCAGAGTGGTGAGAAACATAGAATTTGCGATTTGGAGTGCTCATTTTTTCGGTTTTTTTTGTATCTTTGCACTGGAATTAAGTTGAAGGCTAGGACATACTCCTTTATTTCAGAGATATGTTCTTTCATATTACAAAACTAAATGAAAGCAGATAAAGTTTTATTTATCACCCAAGAGATAACCCCGTATGTCCCAGAGACCCCAATGGCAAGAATGGGACGAAAGCTCCCTCAATTAGTACAAGAGTCGGGCCGTCAGATTCGAACATTTATGCCGAGGTGGGGGAATATCAACGAGCGTCGCAATATGTTGCACGAGGTGATCCGCCTTTCGGGAATGAATATCATAATCGATGATACAGATCATACGCTTGTGATAAAAGTTGCCTCGATTCAACAGGCACGTATGCAAGTCTACTTTATCGACAACGATGACTATTTCCAAAATCGCGGTATGTTAGCAGATGAGGAAGGAACGGAATATCCTGACAACATCGAACGTGCAATATTCTATGCTCGAGGCGTGCTTGAAACTGTTAAAAAATTGCGTTGGATTCCAGATGTCATTCATTGTCATGGATGGATTTCAGCCGTTGCCCCTTTATTGATAAAAACAGCTTATCATAATGAGCCTGCTTTCCAAGACACAAAAGTAGTATTCTCGGTGTATGGTGAAACTCCAAAGAATAATCCTGCTGCTAATTTTCGCGAATGCTTGAAGTTCCGTAACATTGATGATCAATTATTGGATAATACAAACATTGATTTTTCTAGTCCAGATGCATTGGCACAATTAGCAGTGACTTTCAGTGATGGCCTAATTCAGACGGAAGAAGGAGTGGCAGTAGAAACACTAGACTTTGCTCGTAAAATCGGAAAGCCCATTCTTGAATATCCAGGCGAACCTACAAGCGATGCCTATACAGCTTTCTACGAAACGCTTTAATTGGATTGACAATTAGATAGTACGAGTTTAGCGAATTTATGTCAAGAAGCTCTTTTTCTTTCTCAGACAAAATTCGCTAAATTCGTGATATTTCGTTAAACAAATCTTGTTGATTTATTTGAATTCTTTATCTTCGCGGATAATATGGAGCAGATTTTATTATTGTGCTAAGCACAGAATCTGCAGTCTAAATAGCTAAATATATATCAATGAAGTATACTGCCCCCTTATTGGCTTTTGCTCTTGTCGGAGCTCTTGCGTCTTGCAGCGATGATACAGCAACACTGGGAACTGGTGTCTTGCCAGGATTTGACAAGATTGCCACGTCTCAGGCTACCTATAGTGTGACATCACGTTCAATTAAGATGGATTCTGTTTTGGCCAATACGAGTACTTGTTATTTGGGTTCAATCGTGGATCCAGAAAGTCATGCTACAACTTCTTGCAATTTTTTGGCTCAATATCATATGCGAGAGAATTACTCGTTTCCTGCCAAAAATCGTATGGTAAGTGTGGATTCTTGCGATATTCGCCTCTATTTTAAGACTTATTATGGCGACTCTCTGACAACGATGAAGCTCTATGTCCAGGAATTGGATACAAACAAAATAATGAAGGAAGGAACACACTATTATACTACGATAAATCCTGCACAGTATGTGAGTACCACGAGTCCTTACCGGAAGACGATAACTTATAGTGTTCGTGATTTGACAGGACGTGACTTGCGCACAAGTGCAGACTCTTTTAAAGGGAGTGTTGTAGTGAGACTGCCAAAAGAGTACGCACAATACATTGTCAATAAGTATTACGAAAATCCTGCATACTTTAAAAATTCTTATAGCTTTATTCATCATGTCTGTCCAGGCTTTTATTTTAAGACGAGTGACGGAGTTGGCTCTATGCTGAAAGTAGAAACAAGCTATTTAAATCTCTATTTCCGCTACCTTCAGAAGACAGCTACAGGGAGAGATAGTATATGTAGTGGGCAAGAATCTATGGCTGCTACGGAAGAGGTTATTCAAAATACGCACGTTGATAATCAATTGCCCACCGGAATGCTTAGTGCCACGAACCAGTATTCTTATGTGAAATCTCCCGTCGGTATCTATACTGAAGTTGCATTACCAGTTGATGATATTGTAGGAGGAAACCACTATACTGATTCTATCAATCAAGCAAAAATAACTTTCCGTTGTTTAGATAATACTACTTCTGGAAATTATACTCTGACGAAACCTTCAACACTTATTCTGTTACCGAAATCAGAGATGTATTCATTCTTTGAAACAAAGACATTACCAGATAATCTAACAAGTTATACGGCTGATTATAACTCAGACTATAACGCATACGTTTTTAATAATATAGGCCAGTTGCTTTCGACAATGAAACGCGCCAGAGATAAAGGAGCTGGTGTTGTCGCTGGTGAATCTGAAGCAAGTCGGCGCGCAAAATATGCTGCTTGGGAATCAGTTAATCCTAATTGGAACAAAGTAGCACTTCTTCCTGTGAGTTCAGAATATACGACAGTGAAAAATAACCTGACGGGAGAAACCACTCGCCAACTTCTTCGAGTTCGAAACGAATTAGGTCTGTCGAGCGTTAAATTACAAGGAGGCCCAACAGGTAATAATCTGTCAATTTCTGTTGTTTATACAAAATTCGAAAAATAAGACTACAGCCTTCTCTTTTGAGAAGGCTTTTTCATCGCAATAAATGAAAGCACTACTCTTTGCTGCGGGACGTGGAACTCGCTTGAAACCTCTGACAGATACTATGCCAAAAGCTTTAGTACCTGTTGCTGGAAAACCTCTTTTATGGCATACACTGACTCGTCTGCGTGAGGCAGGAGCCACAGAGGTTATTGTAAATGTACATCACTTTGCTGAACAAATTATTAACTATTTGAATACGCATGATTTTGGAATACCTATTCATGTGAGTGATGAACGCGGAGAACTTCTCGATACGGGGGGCGGGCTGCGTCAAGCTATGAAACTTTTCACACCTAATGATAATCCCATATTGATTCATAATGTGGATATTCTTAGTAATGCTCCTTTGCGTGAGTTTTATGAGGCAAATAAAGATGCTGATGCAGCCTTGATGGTTAGTGAACGTATGACAAATCGTTATCTTCTTTTTGATGAGGATAATTATTTGCGCGCTTGGACCAATATTCAGACAGGAGAAGTACGTACGCCTTTTCCGAATCTGGATATAATTCCTTTACGCAGATATGCTTTTAGTGGCATCCATTTAGTATCTCCTCGTTTGCTCTCTTTTTTAGAAGAGTTTCCAAAGGTTTTTCCTATTATGGATTTCTATTTGCAGACCTGCGACAAACTGTCGTTTCGAGGAGTTTTTTCTTCAAATCTCCGCTTGCTTGATGTAGGTAAACAAAATACGCTAAAGGAGGCTGAAGATTTTATTCTCACGCTCTGATACTCTGATGCAGGAAGCGGTTTTGTATCTTTTATAAATGAATTGCTGTCTGGTAGAACGGTGAAATTCTGTTTCTTCGTCTGCCAGACAGCAATGATTTTATAGAAGAAGTTCTTTAATCTCTCTTAGCGCCCAATAACGGGCGGAGCAAGGAGTTGAGGTTGCTCACCAATAATGGAGAATGCTTCCTTTTCGAAGTGGTTCCTTGTTGATGCTTGCACAGATGTTGGTCTTGGTAAGTGTGCTTGATCAAATCTTACAAATTCATCAAAGTTGTAGGTCCATGATTCGCCAAAAGCTGTAGACATTATACGTTTGTATATAGCCTCTCGTGATGGTGCATTGAACCCATGTCGATTGTGAAACATCATGCTATCATCTGTAGGGCGCCATCCTCCATGAAGATAGCCTAAAGCACCTTCGTAGATACCAAGCTTCTCTCCGAAGAAATCTCGTGATTGGTAGTTCTTATTAGCTAAGATATGATTCCAAGGAGTTCCTGTAGCAGAAAAAGAAATGTTATGTGCCCATCCATATTTTTTCTGTAATTCGCTGTATTTGTTCACTTGATCAAGAGGAATGCTTGTATTGTTTGATTCATAGGCATATTCGTCAAGTAATTTAGCCAACCCGTGTCCCAAAGTCTCATGACATAGAACAGCTCTATAGGCCTCGCTTTTAGCATCATTATTGACGAGTGGCACATACGCAATAGCAAAATTGCTCATCTTTCCATCGAAAGAAATACCAAAGTTTGTTATTCCTGCATACTGTGGGCTATTAAGAATAACGGCGGTAACTACTTCGTGTAGGCGATTTTCTGCTTTGAACTCTTCAATGTTCTTTACGGCTGCCAGAACCTTGTCGAAATTACCAGTTATAAGCGAACTTCCATTTCCTTTAATTTCACAGTCGAGTGCTGTTTTGTATTTTTCACCGAATGCATTGTTTTGAGAGACAAGAGTTACTTGCCATACATCGAAGTATTCGCGGAGTGATTTTACGGGTTCTTCAGTGAAGAGGTTCTCCATTGATTGATTCATAATCTCATCGTAACGACCTGAGTTAATTTCTTGGTCCACGAAACCATCTCCCATAAGAACAAGAGGAATACCAGCCCCTTTGGTATGTTTCTGTAATTGTTTTACGGAATTATTGCGAGAATAATCCGTGGAAGTTTCAACGGGTAAACCTTCTTGTACGATGCTGAATAGTCCAGAGGTGATGTAAACTTTATTGTGATCGTTAGGATTTACAATGCGAATGTAGAAAGATGCACTTCTCTTCTCATGTGTGTCGTTAGGAGCAACGGTGAATTGATATTCACTCTCTTCCAATCCTTCATTTGTTTCGCTTGTTTTGCTTCCTACGTTAGCATCTTTCTTTGCCTTAATCCAAGTTGGTTTTGCAGATTGCGAAACGAATAAAAGTTTATATCCGCGTATGTTTGAAGAAAATTTTACGCTTAAATCTCCACCTTTGATGTCAACATTGTAAATCTGCTGATCAAAATTAATAACATCGGCCATTTCTTGAGAAAATTTAAGCTGACTGCTTCCTGTTGTGGAGGTTAGGAGTAATATGCCTTCGCGAACTTTTCCTGTGTTATTATATGTTTTTGCAATGATTTTTACTTCCTGCTTACCTGCAGTACCTGTCATGGGCGATACAGTTGCCCAGTCCACGTTTACACTTGCCTTCCAAGATTCAGGGCAGGAGAAACTGACTTCTTTTTTACTATTTTTCTCAACTCCCAATTTTAAGGAAGATTCTGGTGTTGTCACCGTAAAGGTGGATGATTCGGTACCATTATTTTCCGATGAACAAGCTACTAGCAAAAAGATGCTAGATATTGCAAGCACCCAACTAATCTTGGCTTTCATATGATATAAAAGTTAAAGCCGTTCCAAAGCCTTGAAAGTTCTAGAATATACTTTCTTGCATTGGAACGGCGTTGTTTATGTTTTTTTATTTGGAAGGAGCGGTCAAATCTAAACGCTTAATCTCTGTTGTTTGAAGTCCATCATCACTCATACCGATGACTATTACATGATACTTTTTACCAGCTGTGATATTTTGATCAACACTGATTCCTGTTTCTGCATTAGAGATAGTCTGTTCTCCAGAACGGAGCAGCTTGGAAGCTCCCCAGTTGTAGTTTCTTACTACACCCATTTTTTCAGCATCACCCATACGTCCCATTAGGAGTTCAAAGTCTTTGCCACCATAGTTCTTCTCTACGTACTCGTCCTCTACAAAGGTTACAAAATATTTCTCTGTGTTAGAGGAAGGTACAACTTTAACAACGGATACTACCTTACCATCTTTGAGCGTTTGACTAACAGACGTCACATTGAAAGTCATCTTGCTGGTTGCCTTCCATTCAGGAGTAGTAAATTTTACTTTTACAAATGGAGTGGAAAGTACAACTGGATTCTTGGGGTTTTCTTTGTATTGGAATTTACATCCGTAAGAATAGAATATGTATGTTTTCCCTGGACTCAGAATTCTAGTTTTCCAAGAGTGATTTCCTTTTTGACACGCACTTTCCATCTTAACATACCAAGGAACGAAAGGAGGAGGTACTGCCTTATAGTAGGAAAACTCATAATTAGCGATAAAGATAGAGTCTGATTCGTATTTCGCGTATTTATCCCATTCTGTCTGAGCTGTTTGATAAGGCATGTTAGGATCAGTAGGAGTAACATTAAAAGTTGCGCCACGATAGCTTAATTCTGTTACTTCCATTTTGAAAGGTGAGGGCGACGTTGTTACTTCTGCACTAACTGATTTAGATTCTAGTTGTGGAGATTTTGCTATAAGACTGAAAGTGTACTTCGTGTCGTAGGAGAGGAGAAGTTCTTTGCTCTCAGTGATTTCTACGCTTGTAGTGGCAGTTTCGCCCTTGGCAATAGTGGTATTCACTCCATCTATGTTTGTTGAAAGTTCATAGACATAAGCAGTTGCATTTTTTACTTCTGTCCATGAGAAACTCAACTTGATAGGGTTGTCGTCCGTTTGCTCATGTTGTACAATTTCAGGAGTTGCCAAAGTTGGCTTCTCTGTTTCATCACTGCACGATACAATCCCCATGAGAATTACACTCATGAGCAACATCCATTTCATTAGATTCGTTTTCATAGGTTTTTTGTTTGGTGAATACTAAGAATCTTTAATTATTATTTGGATTTTATAATGATGGCTGCAAATCTAAGTACTTTCTTTATATATCCCAAACAATTTTTATATTTCTTTTCTTATGTTACGCTACTAATAGGGGACATTCCTCCCTTATAGTATCTGTTTGCAGATACTATAAGGGGGTCAACTGATAGCCTTATTCTGTCAGCTGACATCCTTATAGTGTTTTCAAACATCCTTATAGTATTTTTCTTCCTCTTTTATCAAAAAACACGCTTCAGATGTTTTCTTTGATTGTGTGAGTATTTAATTTTAGTAGGATATGTTTTTGGGAGAGTGGCATTTTAATAGTGGAACTTTAGAAGTTTTGTAAATTTTGATTGGACGATGTATCAAATGGACTGTTAGAGTATTGACCTCGGGAAAAAGTATTGTTTGTGCTTGATTTTAAGATATAGAAAAAGCTCCAAGTTCAACTTGGAGCTTTCTGTATCTTTTTATCCGAAAGAAGAGTTTAATGAGCAGCCATAAATTCTTCTAAGAATCGTTTGTCATTTTCAGAGAATAAGCGAAGATCACGAACACGATATAGCAAGTTAGCAATGCGTTCAAGGCCTAGGCCGAAAGCATAACCGGTGTATTTCTTACTGTCAATGCCGTTAAGTTCGAGAACATTCGGATCTACCATTCCACAACCAAGAATCTCTACCCAACCAGTACCTTTACAGAGAACGCAATCATGGTCACCATTATGACCAGTACCTCCACAGATGTGGCAACTAATATCCATTTCTGCACTGGGTTCAGTGAATGGGAAATAGCTTGGGCGCATACGTATTTTTGTTTCAGGGCCGAACAATTCACGCGAGAATGTCAACATAACTTGCATGAGATCTGCAAACGAAACTTTTTCGTCAATATAAAGCCCCTCTAACTGATGGAAGAAGCAATGGGCGCGACTGCTTATTGCTTCATTGCGATAAACACGTCCTGGACAGATCACGCGAATAGGAGGCTCCGTTGCTTCCATAACACGAGCTTGGACTGAGCTTGTATGAGAACGGAGTACAATGTCGGGGTGCTGTTCTACAACAAAAGTATCTTGCATGTCTCGTGCTGGATGGTCAGCAGCAAAATTCATAGAAGAGAATACATGCCAATCGTCTTCAACTTCAGGACCTTCTGCCATTGTGAAGCCCATCCGATTGAAAATATCAATCAAGCGATCACGAACGAGGCTGATTGGATGGCGTGTTCCTATTTCAATGGGGTAGGGCGTACGCGTTAAATCAAGATCGCTATGGTCGTCTTCTTGAGTAATTAAGCTTTGTCGAAGAGAATTGATTTTATCTTGAAAGGCTGCTTTTACTTCATTGATACGCATGCCTAATTCGCGCTTCTGCTCATTGGGAACATTGCGGAATTCAGTCATCAGGTCGTTGATGACACCTTTTTTGCTTAAATATTTAATGCGTAAAAGTTCAAGTTGTTCAGCATTTTTCGCTTTTAAATCCTCAACGTGTGCAAGGAGCTCTTGTATTTTTTCTGCTAACATTACTTTTGTTTTTTTTCTAAGGCGCAAAATTAACTTATTCTATCAGAAGTGCCAAATAAAATCATTATCTTCGCGGTCATTATATAAAGTAACTCAATTCGTATATGAAATGCTTTTTAGGACTTTTCTCAGTTCTTCTCCTTCTTTTTTCTTGTGGAGGTAATAAACCTTCAGAGCAAAAAACAGTAAAAACGGAGGACACAACTGTAGTAAAAGATACATTGACAGATTCAACTAAACTGTCTGAAGCTGAACCGCCTGCAGCGGCCGATGGTGTTTTCGACGATTTTGCTTTCAACTTTATGTCAAACCGCCGTTTTCAATCGGAGAGAATTTCTTTTCCTCTCAAATATGTTGTAGATGGAAAAGAAACACAGATAGAAAAAGCAAAGTGGAAGTTTGACCCGCTTTATTCTAAAAATGAGGTTTACACGATGATTTTTGATTCAAAGAAATCAATAAAAAATCAGAAGGATCCTGATCTCGCTCATGTTGTGGTAGAATGGATTTACTTGAATAAAAATCGAGTGAAACAATATGTTTTTGACAAAAAAAATGGTCGCTGGATGATGACCTCTTTAATAGATGAACAACTTAAGGAAAATGAAAATAGTGATTTCCTTAATTTTTATAAGAGATTTTCAAGCGATCGCTCTTATCAGATAAAGCACATACAGAGTCCTTTTTCTCTGATTTTGCAAGATCCTGATACATATAAGCCTATCTCTGGTGTAGGAGAGCCTGTTCAGTGGCAAGATTTCGCGCCAGAACTTCCAAAGGGGGTGATTACTAATGTAAATTATGGGCAAAAGTATACAAATTCGATGCAACGTCTACTGATGGTAGCAGCATCGGATGGCGCAATGTCCAGTATTATTACCTTCAAAAAAGTACGCGGACAATGGATGGTGACGCGTTTGGAAAATAATTGAGAATGTTTAAGCAACAAAATTACTCGTTATTGAAGCACAATACATTTGGTATTGATGCACATTGCCGAATGTTCGTTGAATACAACTCTATAGAAGAATTGTATGAATTGCTTTGTGATACAAATCTTCCTAAACCATTGCTCCATATAGGTGAGGGAAGTAATCTCTTATTTACGAAAGATTTTGAAGGTACGATTTTCCACTCTCGTGTATTAGGTAAAGAAGTTGTTGAGAATACTTTGGATTCCGTTCTTCTCAAGGTTGGAGCTGGCGAAGATTGGGATGATTTCGTGGCTTGGACATTAAGTCATGGTTTTTATGGCTTGGAAAATCTTTCTCTCATTCCCGGTGAAGTGGGTGCAAGTGCCGTACAAAATATAGGAGCTTATGGCACGGAGGCTGAACAATACATAGAAAAAGTTGCAACAATATGTATAGCTACTGGCGAACCTCGTGTGTTTCAGAAGGAAGAATGCGAATACGCATATCGTAGCAGTATTTTTAAAAATGCGTTGCGTGGACAATATATTGTGACTCATGTGTATTATCGTCTTCAGAAAACTTTTCATTTAAATTTGACTTATGCCGCATTGCGTAGAGAAGTTGAATCAAGAGGACTGACCGAGGCAGATGTCACAGCGCATCAAGTTCGTGATATTGTAGTAGAAGTGCGTCGCAGTAAACTCCCAGATCCAAAGGAGATAGGAAGCGCTGGCTCATTTTTTATGAATCCCATTGTCAGCGAAGTAAAGTTTCATGAGTTGTTGAACATCTATCCTGAAATGCCTCATTATAAGATGCCTGCAGGTGTTAAGGTTCCAGCTGGTTGGCTTATTCAGCAAGTGGGATGGAAAGGGAAAACACTTGGTCGGGCGGGAGTTTATCCCAAGCAAGCCTTGGTGCTTATTAATCTGGGCGGTGCGAATGGACAAGATATTGTGAATTTGAGTAATGCAATCATACATGATGTTCAACAGCATTTTCAAATAGAACTAAAGCCTGAAGTAAATTTTATTTGAGATAGATTCATATAGATATGAAACTGACCTTTTTAGGGACAGGGACAAGTAGCGGCAATCCATCCCTTGGATGTGATTGTCGCGTTTGTTCTTCTGACGATTTGCATGATCATCGCCTACGCACTTCAGCCTTATTGGAAACAGAACGAGGAACTAGACTCTTAATTGATTGTAGCCCAGACTTTCGTTATCAAATGCTGCGTTGGGTATCATCGCTTCCAGTGGATAGCTCTTTTCGTAATTTTTTATCAAGAGCAAAACAAGGAAATAGTATTCCGCAGTTGATAGATGGTGTTTTGGTGACGCATTTTCATTACGACCATGTAGGGGGATTGGATGACTTGAGACCTTTCTGCATAGCTCGTCCAATGCCAATTTATGCCGATGCAAAGACATGTGATTATATACGAGAGAAGTATCCTTATTGTTTTCATGAATCAGAGAATACATTCGTGCCTCGTTTTCAAACAATTACTGTCCGTCCATTGAAGTCATTTAAAATTAAAGAACTATCTATACTTCCTCTCCAAGTGATGCATGGGAAAATGCCTATTTTAGGATTTCGCATTGCTCAAATGGCCTATCTCACGGATTTAAAAACCTTACCGGAAGAAAATCTATCATTTCTTAAAAATTTAGATACTTTGGTTATTGATGCTTTGCAGCGAGATGGAAATCATCCCACTCATGAAAACATACAAGAAGCTTTAGCTCTAGTGAGAAGGCTTACACCGCGTCGGACATATTTGATTCATATGAGCCATAATGCGGGTTGCCATTCCGAGAGTCAAGCTTTTTTGCCTCCCTCGGTCTCTTTTGCTTATGATGAATTAGTGGTGGAAATTCCTGAGTAAGGATATTTTATATGATTTGAGCGAGAGAAAGTAGTCAAAATGCTTCTTTTTATTTAACTTTGCTGCGGTAATATAGGCTTTAGCCTTGTTGAAAACTGCGGAATGAAGAAGAAGTTAATACGCATTATGTGGTACGTCTATGGCGCACTTGTCGCTATATGCGTTCTAGGTGTAATTTCCATAAAGCAAGGATGGATTGGTTATATGCCTCCCTTGGATGAACTGAATGATCCTATTGACAAATATGCCTCTCAAGTTTTTTCTGCTGATGGAAAAATGTTAGGGACATGGTCTCAAAAGGAAAACCGTATCTTTGTCCCTAAAGACAGTATTTCGCCTCATATGTTTGAAGCCTTAGTTGCAACAGAGGATTCGCGTTTCTATGACCATTGCGGCATAGATGGTCGCGCTGTGTTACGCGCCATTGTAAAGCGTGGCTTTATGGGGCAACGCAGTGCAGGAGGAGGCTCTACAATCACGCAGCAGCTTGCTAAACAATTATATTCTTCTACTGCTTCAAATACTTTACAGCGTTTGTTTCAAAAGCCTATAGAGTGGGTTATTGCTGTAGAGCTTGAGCGTCATTATACCAAAGAGGAAATAATGACGTTGTATCTTAATTATTTTGATTTCTTACATAATGCTGTCGGTATAAAGACAGCAGCAAAAGTCTATTTTAATAAAAGTCCCAAAGATTTGTCTGTGTCTGAATGTGCAATGCTTGTGGGAATGTGTAAGAATCCTGCTTACTTTAATCCCGTACGAGAGCCAGAGCGAGTTCAAGAACGTCGTAATGTCGTGCTTGATTTGATGGTAAAAGGAGGATATCTTTCAGCTGCAGAGTCGGAAAGTCTAAAACCGACAGATTTGGGACTTCATTTTCGTCGTATAGATCATAAAGATGGCCAGGCAGCTTATTTGCGTGAGTATCTCCGACGTATCATGATGGCAGAGAAACCCAATAGGAAGGATTATATGGCTTGGCAGGAACAGCAATACTATCAAGATAGTCTTTCTTGGGAAAAAGATCCACTTTACGGTTGGTGTAAGAAAAATACCAAACGTGATGGATCCAACTATAATATTTATACTGACGGACTTCGTATCATTACGACAATTGATAGTCGTATGCAGCAAGATGCAGAAGAAGCAGTCTATGGGCATGTTGCCAATTATTTGCAGAAACAATTTAATAAAGAGAAAAAGGAAAGTGCGAATTTCCCGTATACATCTTCAATTTCTCAGACTCAGTTACGTTCTATTTTAGCTCGTTCTGAGCAACAGAGTGATCGTTATCGTGCAATGAAAGCAGCAGGAGCTTCTGAAGAAGAAATTCGCAAAGCTTTTCATACGAAAACTGATATGACAGTCTTTTCCTATCATGGAGAGATAGATACCGTTATGACCCCATTGGATTCAATCAAATACTATAAATCATTCTTGCGTGCAGGTTTGATTTCTATTGAACCACAATCTGGTTATGTGAAGGCCTATGTCGGAGGACTTGATTTTACACATTTCCAATATGATATGGCCATGGTCGGGCGTAGACAAGTTGGCTCTACGATGAAACCTTTCGTTTATGCCATGGCAATGGAGGATGGTCTTAGTCCGAATTATACAGTGGCTAATGTTCAACGTTCTTATGGCGGTTGGACTCCAAGAAATGGCAGTCGCAGTCGTTACGGTCAACATGTTCCTCTGAGTTGGGGACTTGCCCAATCTAACAACTGGGTAACGGCAAACTTAATGGCTCAAATAGATCCTTCAGGACATCGATTGATTGATTTCTTGCGTGAAGTGGGTATATCCACTTATAAGCTCTACCCCTCAATGGTGCTATGTCTTGGTCCATGTGAAATTACCGTGGGCGAATTAGCAAGTGCTTACACGATGTTTGTAAATAAGGGTATTCGTTGTGCACCATTACTTGTATCTCGCATTGAGGATAGCCAGGGTAATGTCTTGGCTGAGTTTACTCCGCGCATGAATGAAGTTATCTCGGAGCAGAGCAGCTATAATATGCTAAAGATGCTTGAAGGAGTTGTGAATAGTGGAACAGCAGGACGTCTGCATTATAAATTTAAGCTTGAAGGCACATTGGCAGGTAAAACTGGTACAACGAATAATAATGCCGATGGCTGGTTCGTTGGAATTGTTCCTCGATTAGTGACTGCTTGTTGGGTAGGTGGCGAAGATCGCGATATTCATTTTAATTCTACAGCGATGGGGCAAGGTGCAGAAACTGCTCTTCCTATTTTTGCCTATTATCTTACAAAGATTTATCGTAATACAGCTTTGGGCTATTCACCGAATGAGAAATTTCCCTATGAGCAACTAACTAAGTCAGTTAGTGGGAAACCAAAAGCTTCTTCTTTATCAAGTTCTGATGATTCTTTTTCTAATAATGCGGAAGATCCAAATAAAGAAAAATCTGCACCAGCTTCTCATGGAAAGTCTCAAGTCACGGGGGAACATTTATTTGATTAAAATATGAAATTCTTAGCTTTAATTCCCGCACGATACGCCTCAACACGCTTTCCAGCCAAACCGTTAGCTTGTTTAGGAGGAAAGTACATTATTCAGCGCGTTTATGAACGTGTCAGTCAAGTCTTCTCTGATGCTTATGTTGCTACGGATGATGAACGTATTTATGATGTTGTTTTGAGTTTTGGTGGTAAGGCCGTAATGACACGCACTGATCACAAGAGCGGAACAGATCGTTGTTTCGAAGCTTTACAGAAGCTGGAAGCTAAAGGTAATAAATATGATGTTGTTGTAAACGTTCAAGGTGATGAACCCTTCATTGCTGCGTCTCAATTAGAGGCTATAAAAGATTGTTTTAATACTTCTTTTACTGAAATAGCTACTTTGGTGAAACCTTTTGCTTCTGATGCTCCTCTTTCTGAGTTGTTGAATCCCAATTCTCCTAAAGTTGTGATGAACAATGACGGTAATGCTCTTTATTTTAGTAGAAGTGTTATTCCATATCTGAGAAACATTCCACAAGAAAAGTGGTTACAGCATCACACTTTTTACAAACATATCGGACTTTATGCTTATCGTGTAGACATTTTAGCCAAGATAACATCACTCCCTCAGGGAATTCTTGAACAAAGTGAATCGCTCGAACAACTTCGCTGGTTGGAAGCAGGGCTTACCATAAAGGTGAAGGAGACCAATATAGAGACCATCGGCATTGATACTCCTGAAGATTTACAGCGTGCCGAAATATTTCTTTCAAATAATCAGTAAATTATGAACATTCGCAATAGCATCTTAATATCTCTACTGTCCCTTTCTACTCTCTCTGTTGGAGCTCAAAAGATACAAGTTGGCTCTTTTGTCTTTCGTGATGGATCTGTTTATACAGGCGACCTCTTTAGTGGTAAACCTAATGGGCATGGTAAGACTGTTTTCAAAAATGGAGACGTATACGAAGGAAGTTATCTGAAAGGCAAAAGACAAGGTTCTGGTACGATGGTTTATGCCACGGGAGAGAAGTATGAAGGTCAATGGTTCCAAGATTTACAGCATGGCCGTGGAATATATTATGCTTTGAATAATAATCGTTACGATGGACTTTGGTTTAAGAATACCAAAGATGGTCAAGGCATAATGTACTACTATAATGGAGATGTCTATAATGGTTCATGGAAAGAGGATAAACGTGTGGGACAAGGTACTTATACCTATAAGAGTGGTGCTTTTTATAAAGGGATGTGGGCTGATGACAAAAAGGAAGGCTCTGGCATTTTTGATTGGAAAGATGGCTCCAAATATGAGGGGAATTGGTCTGAAAACTTGCGCAATGGTCGTGGTACATTCTTCTACGCCAATGGAGATTACTATATAGGTGATTGGAAAAATGATATGCAAGATGGGAAAGGCATCTATAAGTTTAAGAATGGTGATGTCTACGAAGGGCAGTATCTTCAAGGAGAGCGTACGGGAGAGGGTGTCTTTACTTATGCCAATGGTGACCGTTATGTAGGACAATTTCTTAACGGTGAGCAGAGTGGACAGGGTACATATACTTGGAAAGGACAAGCGTCCTACACGGGGCAGTGGAAAAATAATAAGCGAAATGGATATGGCACCTATAAATCTAAAAATAGCTACGAGTATCAAGGCTATTGGAAGGACAATATGATGGATGGCGAAGGAGTTTTGCGTATGCAGTCAGGCGAAAAGTATAAAGGCACATTCCGTAATAATAAAAAGAATGGAAAGTTCACTGTTGTTTATGCTGACGGTTCTCGTTTCGATGGTTCTTTCATGGATGATGAGAAGGACGGGAAATATGTAGAGTATGATCGTAATGGTAATGTAACTTCAAAAGGAGTTTATAGCCACGGCCGTAAACAATGACACTAAAATTCAGATGAGGAGGAGAGTCATAATCTCTCCTCATTCTTTTATATTTTCCTATAAGAAACTTTAACTAAAAACCTTTTAACGCAATCTTTCCATTACAAGCATTTGTGCTAAAGGGGTAATTTGATTATCATGAAACAAAAAAAGAAACTCTTGAAGCTCGTGAAGAATGATTCATGGTTAGAGCCTTACAATGATGCCATTCAAGGTCGCCACGATCACGTGTTATGGAAACTCAACCAACTCACTCAAGAAGGGAAAATCAGTTTGTCTGATTTTGCTGATGGGCATCTGTATTTCGGCTTACATCGTACGGCTCGAAAATGGATCTTCCGTGAGTGGGCACCCAACGCTACTAAAATTTTTCTCATTGGTGACTTCAATGGTTGGAAAGAATCAGAGAAATTTGAGCTAAAACCTGTAGGTACGTTTGGCAGCTGGGAGATAAATCTTCCTTTGTCTGCTATGAAGCATGGTGATCTTTATAAAATGAAGGTCTATTGGGATGGAGGTTCAGGTGAGCGTATCCCTGCTTGGTGTCAGCGAGTAGTACAAGATGATACCACAAAGATTTTTTCCGCACAGGTTTGGGATCCTGCTGAAAAATATGTCTTTAAGAAGAAAACCTTCCGCCCAAAGCGCAATCCCCTCCTTATTTATGAATGCCATATCGGTATGGCACAGGATGCTGAGAAAGTGGGTACTTACAATGAGTTTCGCGAGAATATCCTTCCACGTATTATTAAGGATGGCTATAACTGTATCCAGATAATGGCTATTCAGGAGCACCCCTACTATGGTAGTTTTGGTTACCATGTCAGCAGTTTCTTTGCAGCTTCTAGTAGGTTTGGTACGCCAGAAGAACTCAAGCAGCTCATTGATGAGGCTCATAAACATGGCATCGCCGTTATTATGGATTTAGTGCAAAGTCATGCAGTGAAGAATGAAGTCGAAGGCCTTGGGAATCTTTGTGGCGACCCTCATCAGTTCTTTTATGCTGGCGAGCGTCGCGAACATCCGGCGTGGGACAGTCTTTGTTTCGATTATGGAAAGAATGAAGTTATCCACTTTCTTCTCTCTAATTGCAAATATTGGCTGACAGAATTTAATTTCGATGGCTTCCGCTTTGATGGAGTTACTTCGATGCTCTATTATAGTCATGGACTTGGAGAATCATTTAATGGTTATGGCGATTACTTCAATGGTCATCAAGACGGAAACGCTATCACATATCTAACATTGGCTAATCTCCTGATTCATGAAGTGAAGCCTTCAGCCTTTACTATTGCTGAGGAGGTGAGCGGAATGCCTGGTCTTGCTGCACCATTTAAGGATGGCGGTTATGGCTTTGATTATCGTATGGCCATGAATATACCCGACTTTTGGATTAAGTTGATAAAAGAGTTTCGCGATGAAGACTGGAAGCCAAGTTCTATCTTTTGGGAGCTTACAAACCGTAGAGCAGATGAGCATAATATCAGCTATTGTGAAAGCCATGACCAAGCACTTGTGGGCGACAAAACGATTATCTTCCGCTTGATAGATTCTGAAATGTATTGGCATTTCCGCATTGGCGATGAAACCGCAGGTGTGGATCGCGGTATTGCTCTACATAAAATAATACGTCTCTTAACGGCATCAACCATCAACGGTGGTTACCTCAATTTTATGGGCAACGAATTTGGCCATCCCGAATGGATAGATTTCCCCCGTGAAGGAAATGGATGGAGCTATAAGTACGCACGCCGTCAGTGGAACTTGGTGGACAACAAAGAACTGTGCTATCAGTATTTGGGAGAATTTGACCGTTTGATGCTCGAACTTCTTAAATCGGAGCGTAACTTCCAGAAGTTGCCCGTAGTTGAGGTCTGGCACAATGATGGTGATAAGATATTGGCTTATAGTCGTGGTGATCTTCTCTTCGTCTATAACTTAGATCCTCAGCGTAGTTTCGTCGACTATGGTTTCCAAGTTCCAGAAGGTTCTTACGATATTGTTCTGAATACTGACTCCTGTTCTCTTGGTGGACATGGTATTATTGACGACAGTGTGCGCATAGAGACAGTGTCAGATCCTTTACTCAAAAAGGATGGTAAAGGTTGGTTGCGACTCTATGTTCCAGCTCGTATCGGTCTTGTCTTGCGCAAAACTGTGGAGATAAAGTAATACTTATGTAGCTGGAGATTTTAATTTCCAATAAGGCTAAACATGAATATAGCAGATTATATCAGACGTAAGAGAGTGCGTGCAATCTTGTGCGCACTCTTTATGCTCTTTGCTTTGGTCTATGTCCTTTCCTATGAGCGAGATGTTATTGTCTTCACTTTTGACAAGCTATTCGGGAAGGATAATTTCTACGATACTTCTGCTGGTCCATGGCTTCTCATTCTTTCGCTTCTGCTCTTGCAACGATTGGTCAGTAAAACTATCTATTTTCGTGATCGCCATTATACGCTCACTTTTTTGCCATCTGCCATTGTAGCCGTCTTGCTTACATCTTTTGTGCCGTATTGTAATTGGATCTCTTTGTTGGTCACATTGTTTTGTCTCGCCTTTTGGATTCTTCAGCATCGCATTGATTATCGCAGACAGGAGAAGGATCGCAAACGGGCGAGCTATCGTTTGGTGCCTCGCCTTACATGGCATTGTATGTGGCTCTTAGCACTTGTTGCCTATATGGGATTGGCAGGAAATGCTGATACTTATTTTCATCAAGAACTCAAGATGGCGCGGTTCATCTCTGAAGGAAAATATCGAAGCGTGCTTGATTGTTCCGTAAATCCTCCAGGCACTTCGGTCATCACAGCCATGCGAGCTTATGCTCAAAGCCGTTCTGGAAAGAGCATTGCAGATGAACTCTTTCGCTATCCGTTACAAAATGTTGGAGATAGTGTGTTGCTTCTTCATCACCATGATGCAAAGCGTACACCCTTTCAAGCATCTGCCATTTTTCGGCAAATTGGAGTCTGGCCACATCGAGGAGAATCTGCCTCTCAGTATTTGGAGCGGGGAGCAAAGTATCGTCCTTATGCTCTGTTCACTCCTGGGCGCGATTATTATCTCTGTGGACTTTTGCTCAATAAGCAAATAGATCGTTTTGTGAGTGAGTTTTGCAAATATCATGCTTTTAGCGATACGTTGTCTATACCTCGTGCTTACGCTGAAGCTCTAATACTCTATCAGCGTATTCGTTCCAACAGACAGATTCAGTATAAAAATGAATTGATGGAGGCTAATTATCAAGATTTCATAGATAAGCGCAACAATTATCCCTCCGAGTATGAACGCGCCAATGTCTTAGCTGTCCTATATGGTGATACCTATTGGTGGTACTATTATTACAGTAATTTGAAATGATAGAAAAACAAATTATTGCTGTTTTTTTATCTCTCAACATATTTTCTTTCCAATTTAATAGGAAATGAGAAATGCTGAATAATTTTCTTTCTGTTACAGACCTTTTTATTGACAATTGACTTTTCTAATCTAGCATGGAAAGTTGCATTCTTTTTCGGAAAATGGTATTGAAAAGCGTAGAATTCTCACGAGAAGAGAGAAGAATCCTACTTTCTTGCAGGTTCTTTCTCTCAAAAAGTGCTTTCTTTTCCTTATTCTGTCTGAAAATGCAATAAAGATGTCAGCTGAGATCATTATTGCGTTCAAAATTCCCCTTATTGTATTTTCAATTTCTCAAGGAGAAAATAAAATTTGTAGTATAGGAAATAAAATTTGTAGTATAGAAAATAAAATTTCTCCTTGAGAAATTGAAAAGAAACCTATTTTAGTGATGCGCCAAAACTGCGTTATTTTCATTCTGCGGCCTTTTAGTTGGATTTTAAGCCATTCTCGGGTGCTTGAAATGCGAATTTTCTTTACAAATCTTTTTGTTTGATGTCCCTCGTACTACTACATGAAAGCTTAAGTCTTTTAAGTCTTAAGTGCGATAAGAGAGCATTAAAATGTGAAGGAAATTTCTTCTTGTTTTACTATTTTTAGGGTATGGAAGTTTTTTGCTTTCGTTCTACTTTTGCATGCAAAAACGAATCGTTGCAGTCTGGTTTGTCATCGCTATTTTTGTTTGGCATCCCTATCCTTACGTGGAAGAGCTCTAACGAAGAATATCGTTATTCTAAATAAAAAACTAAATTTCGGCTTATATGACAAAAATAATGACTACGAATAATTCTTTTTTTAAGTTGTTTTCCTGGATAAAGGAGGTAAAGAGTAGGGGATTTCTGCTTTTTGTGTGCCTTTTCTTTGGAGGAATACTTTCTGTTCTGGCACAAGAATCTGTGATTTACGGGAAGGTTTCCGATGCCAAAACTGGTGAACCTCTTTCTGGGGTTATACTATCGATTGCTAAGGCAAAAAAGCAGACGACCACGGATGCCACAGGTGCTTATCACTTAGCTGTGGCAGAGAACAAACGTGTGTTGCTTCTCGTGCGGTGTGTGGGCTATAAATCTGTGCAGCAGGAATTGATCGTGAAGGATAGTATGTCTTACAATATCTCATTGCAAAGCACTGAAAAAACTCTTGGCGAAGCTACGGTAGTGGCGCGAAGTGAAATTCGCGCGCTGAAAGAATCTGCTATGCCTATTTCCGTTATCGGGCAACGGCAGTTGCAGGGGACGGCTTCAAATATCAACGATGTTTTGGCACGCACCGTGGGTATTACGGTAAGGAATACGGGGGGCTTGGGCAGTGCTTCGCGCATTTCCGTACGTGGACTTGAGGGGAAACGCATGGGAATGTATATTGATGAAACACCCATGTCTCAGTTAGGCAATTTCGTAGCGCTCAACGATATTCCTACAGATATGATTGAGCGTATCGAAGTATATAAAGGTATAGTACCATATAAGTTTGGAGGTTCTGCACTTGGAGGAGCCGTTAATGTGGTTCTAAAAGAGTATCCTCCTGTTTATATGGACTTTTCTTACGAGTCTGGTTCGTTCAATACTCATCAAGCATCACCCATTTTTAAGTGGACTAACCGTAAGAGTGGTTTGCAATTTGGCTTAGGAGGTGTATTCTCTTTTTCAAAGAACAACTACAAGATGATGCTGGCAAATCTTGACAATCGTATCGTGAAAAGAGATCACGATAGTTTCAAGAAGATCATAGGAGGAGGATCAATAAAAGCTACAAAATGGTGGTTTGATGAAATGAAGTTGGAGGTTGTTTTTACGAAAACGCGGCAAGAGGTGCAAGGCATTGACCTTGATGTGAGAGAGGCCTTCAATCACTCTTGCGGTTTTGTGACAGCATTCTCACTGAAACGCAAGAACTTCTTCCTTGATGGTCTTGATTTCGACTTTGGTGCTGGATATGTTTGGAGCTGGTATGGTTTGCAAGATAAGGCTAAAAATCGCTACGATTGGGATGGGCGAGAATTGCCGCCTGTGTCTTCTTTTGGTGGAGAACAGAATAATTATCCTTCGGATGGAAAGAATAAATCAAAAGAATTTATCTCAAAATTTAATATGGGTTATACGATCGATGAGCATCATTCTATCAATCTTAATATCTATGCCGACCGCACACGGTTGAATCCTAGCGATTCATTAATGGATAAGGCTCTAGGCTTTAAATCTAATTTTCCCAGTAAAATGACAACCGTTACAGTTGGCTTTTCCTATGATTTATCGCTTTTTGACGGACGATTTCAAAATGCCTTTACGCTGAAAAACTTTTATTTCTCGTCCCATTCTCGCAGCATCAGCGTGTTCTCTGTAACTTCACCAGAACCTGTCCATATCTCAAAAAAATATGTAGGATTCAGTGATGCTATGCGCTACAAGTTCACACCCAACTTGCTGCTCAAAGCTTCCTTCAATTCTGAGGTTCGTATCCCAACAAGCGAAGAACTTATCGGTAATGGTTCTTCTATTCTAGCCTCGCCAGCTCTAAAACCCGAGCGCACAACAGGTATGAATCTTGGCTTGCTCTATCGTCGTGTGAGAAAAGATGGGCGTCTCATTGAATTGGAACTGAATACCTTCTATAATCATTTGAATGATATGATACGCTTTACTCCTGATATGATACCAACCATGGCGCGATATCGCAATTTTGGTAGTGTGAGTACGAAAGGAGTAGAACTGGATGCGAAAGGAGATGTTTTGCAATGGCTTTATCTTTATGCCAACGGAACTTATCAAGACTTGCGTGATGTTAGACAGAATATCCCTGGTACGGCTGTAGCGAATCCCACTTACAACAAGCGTATTCCAAATGTGCCCTACTTGCTATTCAATTTTGGAGCAGAATTTCACAAAGAAAATCTCTTTGGAGGAAAGGGGCAAAATTCTCGCTTTATTTTCGATGCGTCCTATATTCATCAGTATTTCTATGATTTTGAAGTAAGTCGCTATCAAGAGCGCAAGATTCCCACTTCTTTCACGATGGATGTAGCCTTGGAACATAGCTTGAAGAATAATCGCTGGACATTCACACTGAAAGTGAAGAATTTGGCAGACCGCCGTGTTGTTTCTGAACTGAATCGTCCTCTACCAGGCCGTTATGTGAGTTTTAAGGTGAGATATTTATTTAAGTAGGCAATCAATAATTTTTAATTCTAAAATATAACTAATGAGAAATCTAAAATCAATGCTTGCAGTTGCCATGGTGGCAGCTCTTGTTTGTGGCTGTAGTAAGGATAATCCTTCTCCTACCCCAACTCCTAATCCTCGCGGAAAAACTTTTTCAGGGGTAGTCTTTGCCACAGGTATTACAAATCCTGAAGGGAATAGTGGAAGTGTCTATATGCAGGCACTTACCGACTTGATACCAGGAAGTTACGACAATTCAAATAGTATCCCCGTAGGCTTTGGCTCTACTCCGATTGCAACAGAATCTGGAAATATCTATGCTTTTCCTGACTATATGGGAAATACAAAGGCAGAGATTGTACGCTATCGCTTGGATGCTGCCGGAAAATGGATGAAACAGGGAGCTCTGCCAATCCCCGCGGGGGCTGCTGCTGCCAATATCGTGGAACTTAACAGTGAAAAAGCATATGTTAGTTTGCAAGGGCTTGGAATCGTTATGGCTTTTAATCCAAAAACGATGACGAAACTGACAGATATTGATCTTAATTCGCTCAAACAGCCAGAAACGAATGTTTCGCCTGCTGCTATGATTATCCGCGACGGCAAACTATTTGTCGGTCTCAACCAAATGAATGCACAATATATGCCTGCACGCAACAATATTGAGTTGGCGTTGATAGATACGAAGACAGATAAAATAGAAAAACACATTGTTAATACAACTCTGGGATTGAGTTTTGCAACACGACCGATTGATGCTGGCTCTATCTTTATGGATGAACAGAAGAATATCTATATCAATTGTATTGGTGCGTTTGGCTTTATTCCACAATTCCCTGGAGGAATCGTGCGCATCAAGAATGGTTCAACAGATATTGATCCTAACTATTGTATTCACCTTAATAAAACAGAAGTTGCAGGCTTGTCTACCAAGCACGCCGATTTTCTTAGTACAATCCTTTATGCAGGCGACGGAAAAGCTTATGCTTATCTCAACTCCTTCGCTCTTGATCCCAAAGGAACAGAGAATCCTTATGTGAGCATGACGAATGTTCCTATAGAGATTGACTTGAAGCAGAAAACGATGAGTGTGATTCCAGGAATGGAAGTTTCTAATCCGCAAGGTATCGCGATTGCACGCCACAAGAATGTGATTGTTTTTGGTAGTGCCAATAAAAAAGCAAATGGATTTTATATCTATAATCCTGCAACCAAGCAGGTTGAGGGTCCAGTTATTACTGTAAAAGGTAATCCTAGTTTCTTCCATAGCTTTGCTAAGGTTGGAAATCCTGTTAGCAAGATTCGCTAGTATCTAAGGATTTATCCAATGATAGGGGCGGCCTTTAATAGGTCGCCCCTAGTTTGCTCTTTATTGTCGATATTGAATTTTTTGGAAAGAAGAAGCGCAACCAGAAAGAGTTACAAAAATCTGGTTGCGCTTAATAGTTCCTGAGAAGACATTAAGCTTCGACTATTCCTAGTTTTTTCCATTCCTCAACGAGAGCGTGAACATCTTGTTGAGCTGTTTGAGTATCGACATCGTATTCTTCGCAAAGAGCTGCTGTAAGCTGTTCTTCGGAAAAATCATCGTTGCACACTTTTTCCCATAGGAAGGCTGCTGATTCATTGAGGTTTATCATCTTACTGAAGTCGAGGTTTTCAATTCCTTGTGGGATGATAACTTTTTCTCCGCATACATCGCGGAGTTCTAATCCTTTCTTTATTCGCATGGTTTTTTTCTATGTTTATTGTTCAATTTTAATGGGGAAAAGGCGAAGCCAAATGTGCCGATATGCAGCTAAAATCCACCGACGAACAGGTGTGAGAAATATCCAGATGCGTGAATAGATGCGCCATTTTAGTCCTGTTACTAAGTCGGGCTTCTGTCTGCCTTTGCGATAAAATCCTAAGGTTATTCCCACAATGTCCTTCTGTTCACATACTTCTCTTCCTATGATATTGCCATCCCCGCGGAGGATGATTTTGTCGCCCTCAATCTGAATGACACGATGGAGAACATAGTGTGGTGCACTGATAATCTCGTCTGGCGTTGCTCCGCAGAGGCATGCTTTGGCAAGGATTACATCGCCCACTTTGGGTTTCTCGTTACACGGGCCCAGCAATACTTTGTCGCGCCGGTCTTCTACAAAGATGCGCATGCTAAAGCCGCGGACATGAAACGTAGCTGTGTGTCCTTCGTCTATTAAATCTTTGATTTGAGGGATAAATATGTCGTTAGGTAGAGAGAGAGTTTTCATGCTTTTTCAGCGTTTTTGAAAACATATTTCTTACCCGTACATGCTTCGAAGCTCATCTTTGCAGCTTCTTCGTCTGGGCGATTTTTTAAATGAAATACTGGAATCACACTGGCTACCGCACTGGCTGTGTCACAGATAGCGTTGTAGGAGGGTTTGTCCCAAATCATGGTGGAACATGAAGAGAGAATTGTGGCAAATCCCTGTAGTTTGTGTTCTTTCTCAATGATATTTTCTGGAGCCTGCTCTAAACGTACATAAGCTCCTATGGGAACACTTAATTGACGATAGAAATTACGTTTTCCACTCCACGGAGTTCCACAGACAAATGGCTTTCCGTCCACAATACGTATTGCGGGGTTATCGTCGTTTAGGATTTCTGTTCCTGGAATATATTTATTCCATAAATCGTTATGAGTGCTCTTTCCTGTACCGCTCTTTCCTAAGAATAAGTAGCCACGGCCATCGTGTAGAGCCACAGAGGAGTGCATAAGCAATATATTATGGTGCGCTCCAGCAAAGGCAAAGGCCACCATCATTGCATTGTTAAGACCAAAAGCTCTGTTGGGAAGTTCGCCAAAGAGGGATATCTGACAATCGGAAAAATTGGTATTGGTCCGGAGAGCACATGCTTTTTCACCATTCAAGTTGGAGATAATCATTTTATAACCTCCATTGGGTAATAAGTATACACCATGGTTGTTACCTCCGCAGTCGAATTGTCCTACCTCTGAACCTTCAGGCTCATCATTAACGAGTCCATCGCCAACAGTCATTGTAAACATTAGCTCTTCCTTGGTTTCTTTAACGTAAAATGGAGCGTATGTTTCTAGATAGTGGCGGCCGTCAACGTCGTCTAAAAAGTGAACGCGCAGATAGGCTCCGGCAATGCAGAAAGAAAGGTCTTGCTTATTCATTTCTTGAAAGTCTGATAAAATTATTGTTCTTCAGTTTTCTGAACTGCAGGCACACTGAATTGGAAGTCTGAGGCAGATATTTCTTTGAGAGTATCAGGTTTTCCCTTGCTCAGTCTTTTGCGGAGTTTCAAATATTTTTTCTCTAATTTATTGCGATCTGTTGCAAAGAAAATAGCGCAAGTTTGATTACCTTGGTACTTAGATTCTAAAAAATGTTGAAACTCTGCAGAATAGAAACTGCGATACTCAAGAAGACCTGTCTTCTTTTGAAGGGAAGCCCCTTGTAAATCTTGCACAGAAGAGATATAAACAATGGAGTCATTGAAACTTGTGCTTACTCCAAAAACATAAATTTTGCCATCATCTTTAGCTTGCATGGCTACAGCCATGAGCATGGCGATAAAACTTAGGAATATCCTTTTCATTCTCATTTGTTATTTCTCTGCAAAGATAGTGTTTTACTATGAATCGCAAGTTTTACTTCCTTATATAATGGATAACGAACCGAAAATCATTCTCTTTATGAGAAATTACATATCTACAGATAGTAGACCTTATCAAAAGGTGGAGCGTAAATGTGACAGGTCATTGTATAAATAAAAAAAATCTGCAAGTAACCTAAAAGTGCTTGCAGATTTGAGCGTCTCAAAAAATTAGAGATATGTTTTCAGAATCGTACTTTCGTGGGCATTGCGCAAAAGGCTTATACCTTTTTCTTTGATTTGCCGGACTCTTTCGCGACTCAGATTCATCTTTTCGCCGATTTCCTCTAGGCTGAGTTCGGGGTAGCCGATACCAAAGAACATTTGTACAATTTGGCGTTCTCTTTCCGGTAGTTGATGAAGAGCTCGATCTACTTCTTCTTTCAGAGATTCGTTGGCGAGGTGACTGTCTGTGGCTGCATTTTCTGGATTGTAGAGTAAATCAAGCAGACAGCTATCCTCATCTTCTACGAGTGGCGCATCGAAGGAAATATGTTTCCCCGACGAGTGTAGAGCCGTGGAGATTTTATCTAGTTCTAGACCTGTTCCATCTGCAATCTCTTCGATCGAGGGTTTACGTTCGTTCTTTTGTACAAACTCATTGTAGAATCTCATCACGCGACTGGCATAACCCACTTGATTTTGAGGGAGGCGTACAATGCGACTTTGTTCTGCCAATGCTTGTAATATAGATTGTCTGATCCACCATACTGCATAGGAGATAAACTTAAAGCCACGGGTTTCATCAAAACGTTTCGCAGCAGTGATGAGTCCAAGATTTCCCTCATTAATAAGATCTATTAAGCTCAATCCTTGACCTTGATACTGTTTGGCAACAGAAACTACAAAGCGGAGATTTGCACTAGCGAGTTTGTTGAGAGCTTCATTGTCGCCTGTCTTGATACGGCGTGCAAGTTCAACCTCTTCGTCAGCACTGATGGTAGGTTCCTTACTAATGTCTTGCAGGTACCGCTCTAAGGATTCTCCTTCGCGGTTGGTAATCATCTGCAGAATCTTCAACTGTCTCATAGGTTCAAGATTAGAAGGTTGAAAGATGTGATTTTATTGGTATTTCTTTATGAAAGATTCTACTGAAGTATCGCCGAGTTGCTTTGCCTTGTTTAGATAGCTAATAGCCTTTGTCTTGTTTTTGAGTTCTCCATAGGCAATTCCTAGGAAGCGGTATGCATCAGCATTATCGGGAAGCTCCTTTATCAGGGCCTCTCCTGCATCAATTGCCGTTTGGAACTCGCCTGCAATAAGCCATAAGGAAACTTCTTCGAGACGATAATCGAAGTATTCAGGTTTTTGAGACAAAGTCTGCGCATAGCGGATATCATCAATGGCTTGTTTGTACATACGGCATGAACGTTCGGCTTGTTCGCGAATATAATAAAATTTTGCAGTAAGGGATGCAGGTCCCATTGCACTTTCATAATCATTGTAGTCTGCAACAGCTTGGCGAAACTTACCAAGGCGTGACAGATATTGAGCACGAACGAAGAGATAGTTTGCGTCGTTCTTACTATAAGGTTTATTGAGGCGGTTTACGCAACTATCTAGAAGAGCAAGTATTTTTGTGCTGTCGCCTTTCATAAAGGAGAGTGCGTTGGCAGCTGCATAGAATGACTCTGGAGACGCAAAGTTTGTGGTATTTACTTTATTATAAGCATCGTAAGCTTTATCGTACTGCTTATTGGCGTACAGACAGTGGCCTTGTTGCATGAGATAAAGCGGACTTGGATTAGCTTGATAGGCGAGTTCTGCTTCTTCTAACGCGCGCGGAAGGGTCCAATCTGAATTATTGGAAGTTTGTAGTGCAACGTTGTACATGAGTTTACTAAGAGTAAAGTGTATGCCATCAGCTTTAATGGTTGACTTTTCAGAACTTTTTGATAGAGCTGTCTTAAAGTCTTTCTCTGCGAGAGAATAGAGCTTCTTTGTGGCATAGAACGTGCCGCGATTAACGAAACCTTCGGCATTGTCTGGGTAGGTCTCAATGAAATCATTGAGTGTTGTTATATAGGCCGTACTATCAGCAGAGCTCATAAGATAAATATAAGCCAATGCTGCTTTCTCATCATTAGGAAGTGCCTTCTGAATTTTGATTTCCTTCAAATCGGGATTGAGTGAACCTGTCTCTGTGATATTGAGCGTATTGATGGCTTTTATATCAAGAGCACAAGCTGTAGTGGCTCCGTTTGTGAAGTTCTTTTGTACGATGGCAGCTACACGCTGATTATTGTCGATAAGGGGACAACCAAAGTTCTTGTCAACATTTTGAGCATTAAGGTCAAAGTATTTGTATTGGTTGAAATCAGATACATTCGTTATAATGGCGGCAACTCCGGTGCTCTTGTAGGTTGCTAAGTTGAGAAGTGTTCCATTTTCGGGTGTTGTCGTAGTCTGTTCTAAAAAAGGAGTTTTGTGTGCATCAGTGCGAAATTTTGCTAAGTCAAGGACGCTATTTGCTCCTAGGATACGGACTACATTGAATTTCTTTCCTTTGGCATCAATAATTTCTGCTCGGTAAGCTCCTTTTAAAAGATTGAAGGAGACAACTCCTTCCCCTTGGCCGTTAATAAAGAAGCCATAGCCATTTGCCAATATAGTACCATCTGCTTTATATGTAAATATGTTGAAGACTGCGTCAGACGGACCTGCAATACTTATAAAGGGAAAAAGTGTAGATAAAGTTAAAATGAAGGATAATAATAGTTTTCGCATGTTTTATTGAAGTTTTAGTAAGGATTTCGCATTGTTGATGGCAGCCTCGGTCATTTGTGCGCCTGAAAGCATATTGGCAATTTCTTGTATGCGCTCTTCGGTGGACAACAAATCTATATGGCTAGATGTTCCATGTTCATTTTCTTTTTTGAATACACGATAATGGTAGACACCAATAGCTGCAATTTGTGGGAGGTGAGTAATGCAGAGAACCTGGCAATTTTTCGCCATACGATTCATAACTTCGGCCATCTTTTCTGCCATAGTACCTGAAACACCTGTGTCGATTTCGTCAAACACAATTGTCGGTAAGTTGCGGCTTTGTGAGATAATGGCTTTTAAGGAAAGCATCAAGCGAGCGATCTCTCCACCAGATGCAATTTGAGCCACATCCTGCATAGCCGTATTTTTATTTGCACTGAAGAGGAACGTTACTTTATCGGCACCATTACTATCTGGCTGATTGCGGTGTTCAAAAGAGAAATTGAGACGAACACCAGGCATTCCTAATTCTTGCAGTTGAGTGATGAGATCTTTTTTAATTTTTTCTGCTGCTTTTTGGCGACTGACAGTCAACTCCTTAGCTGCGGCATACATTGCTTGTTCTGCTTTGTTGACTTCTGCAGTTTTCTTAGCTACTTCTTCATCAATATTTTCAATTTTGTTGATGAAGTTCTTAAGTTCTTCCTGCTTTGTTAGCAACTCTGCAACAGTTTCAACATTGTGTTTCTTTTCGAGCGAATAGATAGTATTGAGTCTGTCATCGACAAACGCTTGTCGTGCGGGATCAAACTCAACAGATTCTAGTTGCTGCTCTAGTTCATCTGCAATATCTTCAAGTTCTATTCTTACACTGTCTATTCTTTCGGATAAGGTTCCAGCAATGGGGAAAACTTTTTGTATAGAGGATAGAATCTGACTACTGCTTTTCAGCTCCGTGACGGGATTGTGCTCATCAACAGAAAAAAGTCCTGACGCCTGGAAAAGACTCTGCTTGATTTCTTCTGCATGCGAAAGAGTATTGGACTCTTCTTCTAGCTGCTCTTGTTCGCCATCTATGAGTTGCGCTTCTTCAAGTTGTTGTAATTGGAAATTGAAAAAATCTGTATCATTCTTGTCTTTTTCTGCTTGTTCTTGGAGTCTAGTTAATTCTGTGGTAGCACGTTGCCACGCAGTGTATTGTGTCGTGTAGTTTAATAAGACTTGAGGATTGGCAGCAATAGTATCGAGAGTTTCTATGAGAAAATGTTCATGCCCCAAAAGTAAGTTTTGGTGTTGTGAGTGTATATCTATTAGATGACTACTCACTTCTTTTAGAAAAGAGAGAGGAACGGGGCTGTCGTTGATGAAAGCACGACTTTTTCCTTGTACGGTGACTTCGCGGCGTACAATACATTCCTTTTCATCAAAATCAATGTCGTGGTCTTCTAATAGCTTCTCAAGTTGAAGCCCCTGTACTTGAAATATAGCTTCAACATAGCATTTTCTTTCTCCTGTTTTGATAACCTTAGCATCAGCCCGCTGCCCCATGATGAGACCTAAGGCTCCAAGAATTATACTTTTTCCGGCACCCGTTTCGCCTGTGATGACAGAGAAACCATTTGAAAAGTTGATATCTAACTTTTCAATGAGCGCATAATTGCTTATGTGTAAGTGCTGTAGCATTGTTTTATTTCATTTGTCGCCAAGACGAATTCTTTGACGCATTGATATTGGATAGTATCTCAACAATCTTTTCTTTCTCTGCCGTGGTGCCTTTTCCTTTATAGATATTAACCAATTCGTCAGCTTTTATATCTGTAAAAACTTGTGGGAGAGAAGATAACGATTTGTTTTCGTGCGACTTTTGTAAAAGCCCTATAGCTTCTGTAATAGCTGCTCGTCCGCGGTCAGCATTTTCAGCCATAATATCAAGTCCTTCTCTGTAGTATTTGTATTGCATGCGGCGGAAGGGTTCCATTCCGCTATCTAGCATGTCATTGATAATGGCATATCGATTCTTGGAATCATCAAAAGCTTTCCAACCTTTAGAAGGAAAACTCTGAGCATTATTCACAATGCTTTGCGCTACTGTCAATGCGTCGGTCCCTCCAAGAGGTGACATGGTATCGTTATCTATTCCTATAATTAAGTAGGCATAGTATGCAATAAGAGCCGTCAGTTCATTATCAATAACGTCAGGGCGAAATTCTAATTTATCGTACTGCTGGAAACGGAAGTTGAATGAAGGATCTTGAATGCTAAAGGCTGTAGTAGTATACGCTGAATTATAAACAGGCCGGACACTTTGCACGCTAAGGGTACATTCGAATGAATTGTCTGATTCATTGTATTTATTTACAATAATATTGAATGTACATCTAATTCTTTCGTTTTTCCGAAATTGCATATTCGTCCACTGCCGAGTATTGATAAACTCCGTCAGTTGTTGCTGTAAATCATCAAATACCGCTGTTGAGGATTGGTTTATCTTCTGATGATTAACGTTAACCTTAGCTTCAAGTTCTTGAGCTCTCACTTGTATACAGAGCACAAGTAAGAAAAGAATTATCCGAATAATCCGCATAAGAAATCGACAATATCCCGTGCCACTTCAGTTTTACTTTTCAGTGGATAAGGATACTCTTTGTCATTATTTAGAATCGTGATTTGATTTGTGTCGTATTGGAATCCCGCACCTTTATCATTGAGAGAATTCAGTACAATAAAATCTAAATTCTTTTTCTTTAATTTCAGGCGAGCGTTATTGTGTTCATCCGTTGTTTCAAGCGCAAAGCCCACAAGTTTTTGATAAGGAGTTTTTGCTGCTCCAAGAGCTGCTGCAATATCTTGCGTAGGTTTTAGCTCGAGAGTTAGATTCTCTCCCTTGCGTTTTATCTTCTCGCTGGCTGTTTGTGCCATGGTAAAATCTGCAACTGCCGCACAAAGAATTGCTGCAGTTGCTTTTTTGAATTTCTCTGTGGCCGCTTCGTACATTTCCTGTGCGCTTTCAATATCTGTACGAAAGATATTCGGGTGATGCGTAGTAAGATTCACAGGGCCAGCAATGAGTTCAACTTTTGCTCCTCGTGCTGCACATTCCTCTGCTAAAGCAAAACCCATTTTTCCGCTGGAGTAATTGCCGATGAAACGTACGGGATCAATCTTTTCGTAGGTGGGCCCTGCTGTAATGACAATTGTTTTATCTGTCAAGCATTGTTGTCCGTTGAAGAAAGCTTTGAGAGTTTCGTATATTTTTTCAGGCTCTTCCATTCTTCCTTTTCCTACAAGATGACTGGCCAATTCTCCTTGTGTGGGTTCTATGATATAGTTGCCGCGTTGCTTCAGAATTTCGAGATTTTCTTGTGTAGAAGCATGGGCAAACATATCCAGGTCCATTGCTGGAGCTATAAAAACTGGAGCCTTCATCGACAAGTATGTTGTGATGAGCATATTATCGGCAATGCCGTGAGCCATTTTCCCAAGTGTAGCAGCTGTTGCAGGTGCAACAATCATAGCATCCGCCCACATTCCAAGGTCTACATGGCTGTGCCAAGTGCCATCACGCTGTGAGAAGAAGTCGCTGATAACTGGTTTAGACGTTAGAGCAGATAAGGTGATAGGCGTGATGAACTCCTTGCCAGCAGGTGTGATGACAACTTGCACTTCTGCTCCCGCTTTGATGAGCAGACGTATAAGTGTACATGCTTTATAGGCAGCGATGCTACCAGATATTCCTAGAAGGATGTGTTTACCTTTCATCGTGTAGCAGTATTCAGGCGTAAGCGCATAAGAGTTTGTTTAGTGTCTTGCGTAAAATCGCCTTGCATCATCCAGCCAAAATAACCGGAATCTCGTTGCAAAACATCGGCAACAGGCTGTCCTTTATATTTTCCAAAGTTAAACACCGGAGTACCTTGCTCATCGTAGACAAAGCGACCAGCCAAGTCTACATTTCTGTTCTGACGTGAAAATTCTGCAAGCCACTCTATATTATTGTGAAGCTCTTCTCCGTACTTGTCGAGCTGGGCCTGAAGAACTTCGTAAGTAGCTTTAGTGTCAGCCAAAGCCGTGTGGGCATTCGTGAGATCTTGGTTACAATAGAATTTATAAGCTGCTGAAAGATTTCGCTGTTCCATCTTGTGGTAGATAGTTTGGACGTCTACTAAGCGACATTTGGAAATGTCAAAGTCGGCGCCAGCGCGTGCAAATTCTTCTACGAGGAGAGGAACATCAAACTTGTTAGAATTAAATCCTGCTAAGTCTGCCCCTTGAAAGATAGCTGCTAGTTCTCCTGCTTTATCCTTGAAATAAGGGCAGTCTGCAACATCGGCATCATAGATACCATTTACGGCCGATGCTTCAGCTGATATGTGAATCCCAGGATTAAAGCGAATGACTTGTGATTCCTCGTTACCATTTGGGTAAACTTTTATAAAACAAAGTTCGACAATGCGGTCACTGGATATTTTAAGGCCTGTGGCTTCAATGTCGAAGAATATGATGGGGCGTGTAAGTTGAAGTTTCATTCTGTTTTAGGTGAAAAGAATTATACATTACAGTCTAATTGAGCGCAATGTATAATTCTTTTATCTGTTATATGTATCAATCTGGAAGCATGAGAGGCATCAGAATCATCTGAACCTCTTCGTTTTCTTTCTGCTCGGCAGGAATGATGACGCCTGCACGACTTGCGTCGGCCAATCGGATAATCACATCCTCGCCTTGAATATTATTGATAATCTCAAGGAGAGACGGCCCTTTGAATCCAATGCTCATGGGATTACCAGAGTACTCGCAGAGTAGAGATTCTTCTGCTGACATTGCAAAGTCAATATCTTGAGAAGATATTGTCAACTTGCTAGGTGATAGCTGAAGTTTTACAAGTGTGCTAGCTGCACCAGAGAAAATCAAAACACGGCGGAGGGTTGCCATCAGCGCATCGCGATTAACAGTTACGATGTTTGGATTATCCTTTGGGATGACTGCACTATAGTTCGGAAATTTTCCCTCGATGAGTCGGCATGTCATTTCGAAATTTTCTGTGTAAACATCAGCATTTCGCTCATTAAAGAGGATACGAACATCGCCCGTCTCTTTTTGTAAAACATTCTTTAAGAGTCCTGCAGGTTTCTTAGGGAGAATGAAAGCTCCTTCCTTTGAAGCTTGAGTATTCAATATTTTATTGCACGTCAGCTTTTGTGCATCTGTTGCAACAACGGTAGCGTTATTGGAATCTATGTCGAAGAATACTCCATTCATTACGGGACGAAGAGGATCGTTGGCTGTGGCAAAGATAGCGCGTCCCAGAGCTTCATAAAGTAGTTCTGCACCTACTGTCAGTCGTGAGGCATCGCTAGGCATTTCAGGAGTGATGGGATATTCATCGGCAGGTTGTGCCATGAAGTTATAGTGACCTCCTTGGTATTGGATAGTAACATCGAGATTACTACCAACGAAGAATTCCAATGGTTGATCTGGAATTTCCTTCATTGCATCTTGGATAGTCTTAGCGTTCACCGTGAAGCGGATGTCTTGTTCGCTTTCGATGAGTTCGATCGTCGTTTTTAGTGTACATTCATTGTCCGAGGCTGTGATACAGAGCTTCTGCCCTTCAATCTCAAAAAGAAAGTTGTTGAGAATAGGCAGACTGTTTTTTGCTGTAATCACGCGGCCGGTAAGTTGTAGACGCTGTGAAAGCAATGAACTATTGAGTACGAATTTCATGTATGTTTATGATTTGTATTTCTTAATTTTATTGTGCTGACAAAGTTACATAAAATTCTAATATGAGTAAGAAAATGCTTTTTTTTTAATCTTAAAATCCCTATAGCTCTGATTTTAATTGTAATTTCGCGGTCGTAGAAAATAAAACATAGATATAAATGGAAATTACAGGTAAAATTATTCAAGTTCTTGAAAAGCGTAGTGGTACTTCTAGTCGTAGCGGAAATGCTTGGGCCTCTCAGGATTATGTCCTTGAGTTTGTAGACGGCAATAGTCAGTTCCCTCGCCACATGGTGTTCAATGTGTTCGGTGAAGATCGTATTTCGCAGATGAACATTCAAGTAGGTCAGACTCTGACGGTTTCTTTCGATGTAGATGCTCATGAATATCAAGGACGTTGGTTTAATAATATCCGTGCGTGGCGTGTAGTTGCTGCCTCAGAAAATGCAGTCCCTCCTGTTGTAGATGCCGCTCCTATAACCCCTGCTACAGATATTCCTGCTCCTACAGCAGATGTAGCTCCTGCTAGTGAGGATAAAGTAGATGATCTGCCTTTCTAATTTAAAGTAAGATATTTCCTATACGGATGGAACTGACGTAAGTACAGTTTCATCCGCTTATTTTATCTTGTGAGTTATGAAAATCAAATTTGTCGCGAAGGTTTTACGCTGGATTGTTGCTAGTTTCTTTATTTCTTCAATAATAGCAGTAATAGCATATCGCTGGATTCCGGTATATGTTACTCCTCTGATGCTGATTCGTTGTGTGCAGAGTGTAGCGAATGGAGAATCGCCAAAGCTTTATCATCATTGGATACCTTTAGATGAAATGTCCGTGTACATGCCAGTTGCTGTGATGGCTTCTGAAGATCAAAACTTTCGTCATCATCATGGATTTGATATGAATGCTATCGTCGACGCAGCAAAAGAAAAAATGGAAGGTAAGCGCCGGAGAGGAGGTAGTACTATCAGTCAGCAGACTGCAAAAAATGTCTTCCTATGGCCTAGCTCAACATGGATTCGTAAAGGATTTGAAGCTTACTTTACTGTATTAATTGAGTTGTTTTGGTCAAAAGAACGGATTATGGAAGTATATCTCAATTCTATTGAAATGGGAGACGGGATATATGGAGTAGCTGCAGTGGCTGCTCAGAATTTTGATTGTGAAGCCAATCAGCTGACGCGCTCAGATTGTGCTTTGATAGCAGCAACTCTCCCAAATCCGAGACGTTTTAGTAGTAAACATCCTGGGCCTTTTATGCGAAGTCGGCAGCGTTGGATTCAGCGTCAGATGCGAAACATTGATGTTATGCGCATGGATTAAGTGCTCAAGTTTGAATTATTCCAAGGTTTTTATAGTGAGCTTTCGTTGAATTGAAATGGAAGCAAATCTGCAAAAGATTCAAAAATATAGATTTCATTCTTTCCGTAGAGCAGAACGCGAAAAGGATGAAATCTATGTTCTACTTCTGCTAAAACTTGGCGACATGCTCCACATGGAGAGATAGGGGAGGGTGTAAAGGAACTATTTGTTCCTCTTGCAGCAATTGCCAAAGTTTTTATACCAACTTCGGGAAATTGAGCATTGGCATAAAACATTGCGCAACGTTCAGCACAAGTTCCTGTAGTGTAAGCTGCATTTTCCTGATTACTTCCTTTAATGATTTCCCCATTATCAAGCAAAATTGCAGCACCTACGCTAAAATGAGAAAAAGGAGAATAACTAGTATGAGTGGCTTTTTTAGCTTGTTCTATTAACTGAAAGTCTTCTGTGCTAAGTTCTTCTTCCTTAGTACTTTTATATTGAATTTCGATATATTTAGATTCCATATTTATGTGATAGTTGAGTAGGTGCAAATTCCATCTTTCCGTGCAAACATACGAAAAAACTCTAAAATGAAGCATAACTATATCGGAAAATTGTAAACTTGACTTCCCAGAGTATAAAGTTAAATGCTAAAAAAGCCAATAAAGAACTGTTTATATGCTTTTGCTATCTGATACTTCGCAATATCTTAGTATTTTTGCACTGAGAAAAGAAATAGACATAAAAACAGGACTTCCTAACGATACGGGAGACCACTAAAAAGACGAAAATTATGAAAGAGAAAAAATTAATTGAAATGCTGCAGTATCGTATCAATCGTTACAAAGAGATGAGAAATGGATCAATGTGCCAGAATCTCAACCAGCAGCTCCAGCGCTTAATGGCTGGTAAAGGCGCACAGTAAAGAACATTGTAAAGCATAATATAGCCGTGGTTATTACAACCACGGCTTTTTATTTTTTCTGGAATTACAATGTGGCCTAGGATGAACGCAAGATGATGACACAGCGTAAAATGCTATCTTTTAACTTGTTTTTTTGTAGAAATAATTCTTACTCTATGGAGCTGAGAATGCGTTGAAATCCAAGATTAGTGTATGAGGGTGGAGATAGTGCAGTAATGAGACGTTACTGAAACTCTCTTTTCTTCAGCTCTTTAAAGGAGATATTTATTTTTCTATTATAGAGATTGGAAATACAATAAGGGGATTTTTAATCATAATAAGGTTGTTGGCTGCTATCCTTATTGATTTTTCAGAGAGAATAAGGATGCAGAGACCTTTGGCATCTGTTTCCTAACCTGTGTTTCGATACGATTGTGGCAATAGAACAGTTCAATATTTATAAAAATAGAGAGTAATTTTCCTCTTTCCTTTTTGTTTTTGAGAAAAGCTTGGAGAGCTATAAAAAGAAAAAGCATTCAACTTAAAACTGTTGAATGCTTTTGAAGTTGCGGAGGCTCGACTCGAACGAACGACCTCCAGGTTATGAGCCTGGCGAGCTACCAACTGCTCCACTCCGCGATATTCAGGATATTATCTCCCGTTTGCGAGTGCAAAGGTAGTATAAAGTTTTCGACCAACCAAGGATTTTTCAAAAAAAATGCAATTTCCCTTATTCTACCTCTAAAACAAGTCCCTTTAGATACTCCCCTTCAGGGTGATAGATATTGATGGGATGGTCGGCAGGTTGATGCAGCTGATGTAAGATGCGGACATGGCGGCCAGCTTGTGCTGCTGCTGTAAAGACTGCTAAGCGGAATTGGTCTTTATTCACGGCCTGCGAACAGCTGAAAGTAAAGATGATTCCGCCTTTACGGATTTTAGAAATAGCAATAGCATTAAGGCGCGTGTAGCCTTTGAGTGCATTGCGAAGCGCGCCCTTGTGTTTCGCGAATGCTGGAGGATCAAGGACGATAAGCTCGTAATCGTCGCCTGCCCTTTCAAGGAATTTGAACGCGTCTTCTGCATAAGCATCATGTCGGCTGTCACCTGGGAAATTGAGTTCTGCATTTGCTCGCGTCAGATCTATTGCTTTTGCACTACTATCAACACTTGTGACGCGTGTGGCTCCACCTCGGAGTGCGTAAACACTGAATCCACCTGTGTAGCAAAACATATTAAGCACGTTCTTTCCCATGGAGTACTGTTCCAAGAGCTTTCGATTCTCTCGCTGATCAATGAAGAAACCCGTTTTTTGTCCTCGAAGCCAATCGATATGGAACTTGAGTCCGTATTCTATAGCTATGTTATCCTCATTGCCCCCAATGATAAAACCGTCCTTCTCGTGTAGATCTGCCTTGAAGGGAAGTGTGGTTTCGGACTTATAGTAGACATTTTCGATAATCCCTTTGCAAACGTCAATGAGCGCAGCTGCTATTTCTTTACGATAGAGGTGCATACCAACGGAATGGGCTTGCATCACTGCTGTTTTACCATATAAGTCGATGATGAGACCTGGTAGTTGGTCGCCTTCTCCATGAACAAGACGAAGAGTGTTGTTATCTTCACGCCCTACCAATCCAATTGAACAACGCATATTGAACGCTTCGGAAAGACGTTCTTTCCAGAATTCATTATCGATTTTACGTTCAACAAAGGACAATACGCGTATAGCGATAGATCCAATTTGATAATGTCCGATAGCTAAAAATTCTCCTTTGTGGTCAATGACTCTTACTAACTGGCCTTCAGTGAGATTGTCGGGCATTCTTTGGATGGCACCAGAGAATATCCAAGGATGGAAACGTTTAAGACTTTCGGCTTTTCCGTGACGTAATTGGATGGTTGGATACATATATTTTTGAATAGTTTACAAAAGGAAGGATGAAACGAAAATAATTGTTTTGGCTATCTTTCGTTTCTGTTATTAAAGGCTTATTGGGGTGTTTCTGCGGCAGGCTGAGGTTTTAGCAGTGTAAAGCCTGTTTCGCGTAGATGTTTAAGTTCGTTGTAGAGCATGATACAGGAATACGCATCTGTAGCTGCATATGTTTTTTGCGCGGGGCTAAGAATATCAGCTTCCCAATTACTAAGTTGAGCGCTCTTTGAAATCCGTTGATGAAAAACATTTGCAAAGATTTTCTGAAGGCTCATGTCTTGAATACCCATTTCTTTTACATAGTCCTGCAAATCAAGAAACCGGCCAGGAATAAAGGCATGTCGTTGAGCCAGCATGTGGATGTCGTCTTTTAACGAAAGACCAACTTTTAAAATCTCTTTGTTGGCTAATAGTTTGCGCAATGAGGGAATGAAGCCAAAGGAGTTGAGGCGAAAAAGAAAGCAAATGTCTTCGGTTGCAATTTGCAACAGTGCAACTTGGTGAAACACGCCTTTACGGAAAGATGGGCGAGTTTCAGTATCTATTCCTAAAATCTTGGATTTCTCAAGTGCGGCCACAGCTCGTTCTGCTTCTGCTTCACTTTGAATGACAACGATGCGCCCTTCATACTTGAAGCGCGGCAATCCTGCAATGAATTTTTTATCGGTCTTAATGAAGAGTTGTTTCATTCTTGATAGTTTCCTCCGAATTGAGCATCATGCAAAGCTCGAAGAGCATTAAGAAGCGTCTGTCCCCAGTAAAGTTTGAATTTTTCAATAGCTTCGAAGAGTGCTACTTGCATAGGTTCTTCGAAACCTTCACGGAAAGTTTCGACTAATTCTCTAAGAACCTGATAAATATCTGCTAAATTCTCACTGATAGTACAAAGTACTGGTTGGTCTGAGTATTTGAAATCCTCTACAAATACGTCCAAATAATCGTCTCGTTCAGCTAAAATAGCTGCGACATTATGGCGGATATAATCGTAGTCCGCCTCGGTAAGTTTTCCTTCATTGAAACCAGGAATTTCTGGAACATCTCCCAACAGAGACATTTTGAGGTAAATCATAGGTAGAATACCGCGCATCACTTCAATAAAGTGGTTGCGTTCTTCTCCTTCTGTCTGCTCCACTTGCTTGCAATATTCTGTCGCAATGGTAATCAAGTCGAGCACTGGTTGGCTGTAAAGGAAAGAATTCATGAATATGTAAAAAATAGAGTGATAAGTAAACGGGAGCACTTGCGTCTCCCGTTTTTCTTAGTATTATAAATCATTTCGTGCGATACGTCCCATTGCCATAACGAAGTGGAGTTGTTGCTCCTTATCATAGATGACAATGTCAGCATCTTTACCCTTTTGGAGTGAACCTTTGCGATCATAGATGCCCATGATCTTTGCAGGCGTTTCGCTCACCATGCGAATGGCGTCTTCCATTGGTATGTGAGCTTGCTGAACTGCCGTACGAACGAGGCGATCCATTGTAGCTACAGATCCTGCTATGGCAGAACGATCTGCCAGTTTGCAAACACCATCTTCAATAATAGTTCCTGGGTCGAAGCACTTAGTAGTGTCGCTGGCAGCAACGGCTAAAGAGTCGGTAATCATGCTAGTTCTTTCTACGCCTTTGAACTTGTAAATCATATTGAGGATGACGGGGGGCACATGGATACCGTCCGCAATCATTTCTACCGTAATATCATCCATATCATAGATAGCTTCAACAGTTCCAGCATGCTTAAATTCGCGTACTTTGTAGAAACCGCGCATAGCGTTATAGAAGTGATTGGCATGTGTGAAACCTACTTGTAAACCTGCCTTTACTTGGTCGAAGTCAGCCTTTGTATGAGCAATAGCATTGAGCACTCCATGCTTACGACAGCATTTACCAAATTCTAAAGCACCCGGAAGTTCAGGGGCAGCACTCCAGCGCTTAATGCAATTAGTGCTATCGAGGAGAGGAATATATTCTTCAGGATCTGGATCCTTAATATTTGCAGGGTTTTGGCCACCAGCCATATCTATATTAAGGTAGTGTCCTTCAAGATGAAGTCCCATGACAGGCGTATTTTCCTCTTTCATCATCTTCTCGGTTGTGCTTACTGCCGCATAAATCATGGGCATCGTTGAAGACGAAAGAGTGGGGTAGATAGCCGTGGTGCCATGCTGCATGTGCGCATCTATCGCAACCCGAAAAGCTTCTTCGGTGCCTTCCATGAAGTCACGGCCACCACCGCCATGGCAGTGTTGTTCTATTCCACCAGGGACGATGTCGCCTCCTTTAGCATCTATGCGCTCAGCTCCAGCAATGGGGAGATCGCTATTTGAAACTTCAAGAATTTTGTTGCCCTCAACAATCACAGAGCCACCTTCTAGCCAGCCTTCTGGAGTGAGGATCCGTCCATTAAATATCTGTTTCATTTGTAGTAATAGGTTTAGTATTCTTATGCAAAAGTAAGCATTTCTTCTGACTATATACAATAAAGAGAGGGTTTTTGCGGTTATAGAATAGATGTAGAAAGCCTCTTTATGTGTGGCTGAAACTTCTTGCGCGTTGCGTGTTTATCAGACTGAAAATAATTATGCTAAAGAATATATCTTTACTCCTTCTTATATTTATAGGTGTGAGTGCCTGCTCGCCTGTTGATCGACTTATTCGTCGCGGTGATAATGCGCTTGCTATTGGAGAATATGCAGAGGCTGCAGCTTTATATCAGCGAGCGTATAGGCAAACTCCTGCGAAAGAGCGAGAACAACGAGGCCGACTCAGTTACAAAATGGGAGATGCTTATCGTTGTTATGGGAATGTGGCAAAAGCTGTTGGAAATTATGCAAATGCTGCTCGCTATTATTATACTGATACGCTCACTTGGCTTCGCCTTGGAGATATGCAAAGAGCTATGGGGGAGTATGGAGAAGCTAGTAAGTCTTATCAGAATTTTATAACAGAAAGTTTATCTCCGCCAACAGAAAGATTTAGCCAATCTTCTAAGAAAGTGGTAAGTGTTCGTAAGTCTAAACGTGGCAATAGAAAAACGAAGGAGACGACGAATTCTGATACTTTGTCTGTGGCTACTCCAACCCTGAAGACTAAGAATGTAGATTCAAAGTATATTGAAATAGCTCACAGAGGATTACTTAATTGTGAAGCAGCCATAGAAAATAAGAAAGACGTCTCTGCTTATACAGTTCGCCAAGCAGTTCTTTTCAATTCTCCGCGCGCAGATTATTCTCCGGCTCTTCTTCCTACAGAATATGATCAAATCTATTTCTCTACAACGCGCCGTCAGACACAGGGTAATGATATTAGTGGCATTACGGGAATGAAGGCGGGAGATATTTTCTATTCGCGCAAAGACGAGAAGGGAAATTGGAAGCGTGTAGAACCTGCAGAAGGAGGTATCAATACTACTGATGATGAAGGAGCTTGTTGTTTTTCTCCGGATGGCTCAACGATGTATTTCACGGTATGTAGAACTGATGCAAAATATCCTCGTATGGCGGAGATTTGGCAATCTACTCGTTCTGATGCAACTTGGTCGAAACCTACACAAGTAAAGATTTCTGCAGATACACTTTCCGACTATGCTCATCCAGCAGTTTCTCCTGATGGTAAATGGCTTTATTTTTCCAGTAATATGCCGGGAGGTTTTGGGGGATACGATTTGTGGCGCATACGTATAGGTGAACATGGAGCTGGAGGTGTTGAGAATCTTGGTTCAGAAATCAATACTGATGGTAATGAAGAATTTCCTACATTTCGCCCTAATGGCGATTTCTATTTTTCTTCAGATGGACGTACGCCTAATTGGGGCGGGTTAGATCTTTATTGTGTTCCTCAGTTTACCAAACGCTTTAGGGGGGAGGATGTGTTATTTGATGCAGAACAGACAGGGCTGGTAGATACTCTTCATCAACAACTTATTGTAGATCATCTTCCTACTCCTATGAATAGTCAAGGGGATGACTTTGGTATTACGTTTGATGGTCTTCATAACCGCGGTTATTTTTCCTCCTCTCGTAGTACGGGAGGTCGTGGCTGGGATAAGATATTTGAATTTAGTTATCCTGAACGCTTACTGACTGTGAAAGGTTGGGTTTACGAACAAGATGGCTATGAACTACCTTCTGCCCAAGTGTATATTGTAGGTACAGATGGGACGAACCAAAAGATTAGTGTGCTACCTAATGGTTCTTTTGAAGCCCCTGTGCAGCCTGGGGTTAATTATCTCTTGATGGCTGTGTGCAATGGATATTTGAATGTTCGGCAACAGTTGCGCCTTGATACGCTTTCCCAAGCAGATGTGGAGAGAGCAATAGCTCGTCAAAATAAAAATCCTCGAAAAGATGCAACGCAATATGTTTTGCAGTTTCCCCTTCCTAATATTAGTATCCCAGTCTTAGTCCGCGGTATTTATTACCAGTTTGATAAAGCTGCTATTACGGATAGCAGCAGCGTTGCACTCAATCGGTTGGTTACATTATTGAAAGAGAATCCTAATGTTACCATAGAATTGGCAGCACATTGTGATTATCGAGGGACAGATGCTTATAATGACCACCTTTCTCAGCAACGCGCTGAGGCTGTTGTGGCTTATCTTGTGAAGCAAGGTATTGCGCGTGATCGTTTGACACCTATGGGATATGGAAAACGCCGTCCTAAAGTTGTTACAACAAAGTTGCATGCTGAATACCCATTCCTTGCTGTTGGTGACACTCTCACTGCAGAGCGTATCAGTTCGTTACGTCCAACTCAACAGGAGATTGCCAATGCTTTGAATCGTAGAACAGAGTTCCGTGTTCTTCGTACAACATATGGTCTCTTTGATAAAAATGGTAATTACGTAGCTCCGGCTACTAAGCCTAAAAAGTCGGAGGCTGATGAGCCTAATGCTGTAGATATTTATTAGGAATGAGTGTGAGATTTTAAGAAAGTTAACTAGCCTTAGAGATGTGTCTTTTTAATCTTTCTGCTATCTTGTAAAAAAGCTCACGACATAAAGAAATATGTTGTGAGCCTTTTTTTATTCTCCTATTGCATTTTAGAGTCGATGGTTAAAAATGTAATGAATGGCCACTTATCGAAATGAATCTGTAAGAAGTTTTATTTCGATGGCAGGAGAGATTCGTTCATAGAGGATATTGTAGACAGCATCAAGGATAGGCATATTCACATGGAAGTGCTTGTTGAGTTGCTTCATGCACGCTGTGCCGTAGTAGCCTTCAGCGATCATCTCCATTTCGATTTGTGCCGATTTTACACTGTAGCCTTTACCAATCATCGTGCCGAAGACGCGGTTACGCGAAAAGTTGGAATATCCCGTCACAAGGAGGTCACCAATATATACACTGTCGTAAACATTGCGTGGAATAGGATAAACAGCACGCAGAAAACGGTCGGTTTCTTGTACAGCATTTGCCATAAGAACCGACTGAAAGTTGTCTCCATATTTCAATCCATTGCAGATACCTGCTGCTATGGCATAGACGTTTTTCAATACACTGGCATATTCTATGCCGATGATGTCATCGGAAGTCTTAGTCTTGACATACGACGAAGCGAGCATAGAAGCAAAGGCTTGAGCATATTCTTGGCTCACGCTACCTATTGTGAGATAGGTGAGGCGGTCGAGTGCTACTTCTTCTGCATGAGAAGGACCTCCAATAACGGCTAAATGATCATCTGGAATATTGTAAGCCTGTCGAAAGTATTCGCTGACCACGTAGTCCTCATCTGGAACAATACCTTTGATAGCCGTAACGATATATTTATCATAGAGTTTCTCTTTGAGCTTGCGGAGATGGCTCTTTAGGTAAGGAGAAGGGGTGACAAAAATTAAGGTGTCATTATCGCGTACAGCTTCGTTGATATCGGCCGTAAAGTGGATGCGATGAGTATCGAAGTGGACACCGGTGAGATAGGAGGGATTGTGCTCGAGGCGTTTAAAGCTTTCGATGGTGTCCGTTCTGCGCATATACCACGTGATGCTGGGGACTTTCTCCAGTACCATTTTGGCAATAGCGGTGGCCCAACTGCCACTCCCCATTATTGCTATCTTTCCTGTTTCCATTTTATTCTTGAAGAAGTGGAAGAATTTCTCCGTTTTCCTCATAGAGTTATTGCTTCTCTCTCATGTTTTTAGAGCGGAGATAAAATCTTTTTACTTTATGAGAAAGACGGAGAGATTTTCTTAGTGACCGTTTATTTGTCGGCAGAAACCCATTTTGTAATTTCTTCTAGTGAGGGCTTTTGTATCTCGACAATGTTTCGGTATTTCTTCTGCAATTCGCTGAGCTGTTGCAGGATTTTCTGCGGGTTCACCTCTTTGAGGTCGCTAACGAGATTGTAGCCAATTTTTTGGAGAGCTGGAACCAAATCTTCGGGAATGCCAATACGCGTGTAAGCCTCAGCGTTGTCGCGAGGAGCTTTGGCTTCTGGCTTCATCTGTGGGAAGAGGATAACTTCCTGAATGAAAGGATTCCCTGTCATAAGCATGACAAGGCGGTCAATACCAATACCGATACCAGAAGTGGGAGGCATACCATATTGGAGTGCGCGGAGGAAGTCGGCGTCTATAACCATAGCTTCATCGTCACCCTTATCTGCCAAAGACATTTGGTCGCGGAAACGTTCTTCTTGGTCTATAGGATCATTTAGCTCCGAATAAGCATTTGCTAATTCCTTACCATTAACCATCAACTCGAAGCGTTCTGTAAGATCTGGCTTGGAGCGATGTATTTTAGTGAGTGGTGACATTTCTACAGGATAGTCCGTGATGAAAGTGGGTTGGATGTAGGTACCTTCGCAAAATTCGCCAAAGAGTTCATCAATCAGTTTACCCTTGCCCATTGTTTCATCAATCTCCATGTTCAACTTGTTGCAAATCTCGCGGATTTCATCCTCTGTCTTGCCCTCCAAGTCGTAACCCGTCTTTTCCTTGATAGCTTCAAGGATAGGCAGGCGGCGATACGGAGCTTTGAAGCTGATTGTCTTGCCGTCGATAACGCATTCGCTCTTGCCATTCACGGCAATGCAAATAGTTTCGAGCATCTTCTCCGTGAACGACATCATCCAGTTGTAATCTTTATACTGCACATAGAGCTCCATGCAGGTGAACTCAGGATTATGGTTCTTATCCATGCCCTCATTGCGGAAGTTCTTTCCTATTTCGTAAACGCCCTCAAAGCCGCCCACGATGAGACGTTTCAAATACAATTCGGTAGCGATACGCATATACATATCCTGATCGAGTGCATTGAAATGCGTGATAAATGGACGTGCACTTGCGCCACCCGGAATATTCTGTAGTGTAGGAGTTTCTACCTCTGTGTAGCCCGCACTGTCCAACACGTTGCGGAGAGTGCGCAGCACGATAGAACGCTTGTAGAATGTATCTTTTACATTGGGATTAACAATGAGGTCAACGTAGCGTTGACGATAGCGCATTTCTGGATCGGAAAAACCATCATATACTTCACCATCTTTCTCCTTCACGATAGGAAGAGGGCGGAGACTCTTGGAGAGTAGTGTGATTTCTTCAGCGTGTACACTGATTTCGCCAGTCTGTGTACGGAATACAAAGCCACGAACGCCGATAAAGTCGCCCAAATCAAGCAACTTTTTGAAGAATTTGTTGTAGATGTCTTTATCTTCACCAGGGCAAATGTCATCGCGGGTGATATATACTTGTATACGTCCTTTGGAATCAAGGAGTTCTGCAAAGCTGGCTTTTCCCATCACGCGGCGGCTCATTAAGCGGCCAGCGATGCAGACGCGGCGAGGAGTTTCAGCGTTTTCGTCGAACTCGCTGCGGATGTCTGTACTGTAAGCATCAACGGGGAATTCAGCTGCGGGATAGGGGTCGATTCCCATTTGTCGAAGTTCCTTTAGGGCCTCACGACGACCCAATTCCTGTTCGCTTAGTTCAAATACGTTCATGTGATTTTTTGTTTCTTTATATTATTGTATGTGCAAAATTACAAAGAGAAAGCCATAACTCCAAGAATAGCACAAAAACAAGTACAAAGACACGCCCTTTGAATTATTTATTAAAGAGATTTTTGCAAAAAAATAAGCTTTTAAATAATTTTGCTTCATGTAGGTGAAATTCTAAGATTTGGTTGGTGTAACCCAATGTTGTCTTGAAGGGGCAGTTTTCAGTTTTAGCTACAATATGAGATATTTGATTGAAGGTGTTTTTGATGTTAATATTCAACTTATCCTTATACTAATGATTTTACTCCCATAGGGGAAACACTTATGGATGCGGATGAACGTGGATATATTATTTATTATATTGAATAAGAAGCTGTGGTTGCAGAAAGTTCGTAAGTGTACGGCTCAAACTAAAAGATATTGGCTGATATTTATATTGGGGGTGGTAATCTTGTCTATCTTCACCATCCCTTTCCTAAGCTTAAAGATGTTTTGGTATATTGCGTCATTATCAAAATAAAAACGCCATATTTGTCAATATTTTTCGTATTCTATTGCGTTGAGAATAGCTTGAAAATAAAATTTAAATTCTTCGGGAGGAAATAACGCAAGGAGGAGCTGTTACGCTAATAGGAGGATTTTGAAAAAGGTTACTAGGAATTTTATTTTCTATACTAGGAATTAAAAAAACAATACTGCAATTTTCAAAAACAATAAGGATGTTGGCTGACATCTTTATTGTATCAACCGACAAAATAAGGAAAAAACTGGCTCTTTGAGGTCTTTTTGTTGCTCTTTCTATGAAAAATCATAGCTTCCCTTATGTTTTTTACTGTTTTATGGAGTGACATTTTTGGCTGATAGATTCATTTTTTCGTCGGCTTTAAATCTTTTTAGACTTTCCTTAATAATCTTTGCTTCTAGATTGGGAAATCCTGTTGTAAAGAAAAATCTTATTTTTGAAAGCTGGGTTGTAATTGCCAGTTGTCACGGCTGAAAGGAAGAATACAAGGGGATAATTTTTTTACAAATTTATTTTACCGTTCAGACGGAGAGAGAGGGAATGGGAAAAGTGTCCATTTCCTTCATTTGCCTTCATTCGTGAGCTTTCACAAGCTTTAGCTTATTTTGTATTCTGCAAAAATAGTCTTAACTTTGCACTTGAAGAAAGCAACAACTTCTAAGAATCGATGAAAATCGTATTGATGACAACGCCATTTTTCTTTGTCGAGGAAAGCCAAATACTAACGGCACTCTTCGATGAGGGGCTTGAGTTGCTTCATCTTCGTAAGCCGGATACTGAGCCGGTTTTTTCTGAACGCCTTTTATCACTTATCCCCGAATCTTATCATCGACGAATCGTTACTCACGACCATTTTTATTTGAAGAATGAATATGGGCTGCGTGGTGTACACTTAAATGATCGTAATCTAGAGTTGCCGGATGGTTTCAAAGGAACGATTAGTTGTTCCTGCTATACGGTAGAAGAAATCGAAGCGCGCCGTCGGAAGATGGACTATGTCTTTCTACAATCCACTGACTTTAATGTTCCTGAGTCCCGCGAAACTTCATGGGAGCTCTGGGAGGGTGCTGCGCACCAGATGTCGGAAAAAGAACTCAAGAAGGTCTATGTTTCGGGGGGCATCACGCTGGACGATCTGCCTCGCTTGCGCAGTTTGGGCTTTGGAGGTGCTGTGGTTTATGGCGACATTTGGAACAGGTTTAATATCTACTCTCAGCAAGACTATCAGGAGTTAATCCTACATTTTCGTAAATTGCTGAAATGATAATATGGACAAAACTAAAAATATACAAGGCATGAACGATGGTGGCCAACTTAAAAAGAAAGATGCTACTTCTTTTGTGTTCTGGCCGTTGAGGCAGTTGTCCGTAGCCCTTTGTAACTCGTTAAATATCTTTCTAATATGAGCTCTGATTCATTCATGGTATTCTCTGGTACCAAGACTCGCTATTTGGCCGAGAAAATCTGTAAGGACCTTAACTGCCCGCTTGGCAATTTGGTTATCACGTATTTCGCCGATGGCGAATTTGTAGTAAGCTTCGAGGAATCCATTCGTGGTCGCGATGTCTTCTTAGTGCAGTCCACTTTCCCCAGTGCTGACAACTTGATGGAGCTGCTCCTGATGATTGATGCTGCAAAGCGCGCGAGTGCTAAGAGTATCAATGCAGTGATCCCTTACTTTGGTTGGGCGCGACAAGATCGCAAGGATAAGCCGCGTGTGTCTATCGGTGCAAAACTTGTGGCTGATATGCTCAGCGCAGCTGGTATCGACCGCTTGCTTACAATGGACCTCCATGCCGATCAAGAACAGGGATTCTTCGATGTTCCTGTTGATCATCTCTACGCTTCTACGGTGTTCATGCCCTACATTAAGAGCTTGAACTTGAAGAACCTTTGCATGGCTAGTCCTGATGTTGGTGGTTCGAAGCGTGCCAGTGCTTACGCAAAATTCCTTGATGTGCCCCTCGTTCTTTGCCATAAAACGCGTAAGAAAGCTAATGTGGTAGCGGATATGCAGATTATTGGTGATGTGCGCGATATGGATGTCATTCTGATCGACGATATTGTTGATACGGCTGGTACTATCACGAAAGCAGCTCAACTGATGATTGATAATGGGGCTAATTCTGTTCGTGCCATGGCAAGCCACTGTATTATGTCTGGTCCTGCTGATGAGCGTGTGGCTAATTCTCCATTGCAGGAAATCATCTTTACGAATAGTATTCCATACCGCGGAACTTGTTCCAAAGTGAAGCAGCTCAGCGTAAGCGAAGTTTTTGCTGAAACTATTCGTCGCGTAGAGAATAATGAAAGTATTTCTTCTCAGTATCTTATCTAATAACTGAGTTACTTTCTTATTGATAAGTTTATCACTAAAAATGGACTGCCTCTTTTTCCTTTATTAAGGAGAAGATGAGGCAGTCCGTTCTTAGTGAATTATTATCGGCTTGTTCTTTTTAGCCGATCAAGAAAAATGCTATTATTTCGGCTTTGATGGGGGAAGAATCCTATACCATACTTTCCAAGATCCATCTTTTTGATGTTCTACATGAATCTCAAAATCAGCATCATTGGGTATTTTATACATGAGAGTATTAGCTAGTTTATAAGCACCCCATTTAGTTTTGCATTGTCCAATGTAAATCCAAAAAGGCTTGGATATTTTATGCTGAGTGCCTATGGAGTAGCTCTTGACTTCTGTAGATTTCTGTAGATGGTCGTATACGATGTTGCCCATATTATACGCAAACTCGTCACAAATAACGATGCTATCTAATCCTGCATTGTATGCAATATAGCCTCCATCATTATACTCTTCGTTCTCATTTTGGATGATTTGGTCTAATGCCAAAGAAATTCGTTTTGTGAGGACTTCTTTAGTAGAGTCCTTAAAACTATCTCTCTCATCATTTTGGCTGCACCCTATTCCACTAATCAGAACGAGTGTCAGCAGTGTAAAAGAAATGAAATAATGTTTCATAAGTTTTTTAGGTTGAATTGTTTCCTACTCTATAAGCTTTTCGGATTCTGCTTTAATTTCGCATTCTAGAATATGCGGATGTTATAACATTGCAAATATAAGTACGAAAAAACTTAAGTGCAAATTTATTTTGTTTTTTTTTAAGTAAAATGTCAATTATAGATGAGTGGAAGTTTCTTTTTTTCTTAAAATAGCTGTTTCCTTTTTCTTTTTTATATTTCAGAAGGGATGAGTAAATGGAAAAACTCCGAGATTCAGGTAGTGTTCCTAAAAGCTTACACGCTCTCGGGCACGGGCAACGAGATGGCACAGTTCTGGCGCGCCGTCGAGTTCCTGCGCGAAGACAGCCAAATCTTCTACGGTGGTGATTATTATCTGCGCCTGAAGAAAGAGTTCCGCGGCGAAGACATCTACAAGGTCTATGCAAAACCCCACCGCTTGCTTTATATCTCCACCAACCGCATTTTCACGCTCTACCGCAAAGCAGCGCTCAGCGTGGGCAACACGCCCCTACCGGAGGACTCGCTCATCGAATATCTCAAGAACGAGCCTTACTTCCTTTCGCGCTCCTATGTGACACGCATGAAAGTGTTCAACAAGGCGGGCTATCCGGAACAAATCGTGGAGAACGGCCACAGTCGCGACAAATACCGTCGCACGCGCTGCTGGATTTTCGATTATGATGAGCTGGAGAAACTCTATCATATCAACCTCGAGGGGGACGACACCCCCGAAGCTATCCCCGAGGAGGACAATTCACCTATTCAAAATCAAAAACTTCCATTATGAGTATATTAAAGAAAATTCAAGAGTTTGCGGCCAATGGTGCACGAGTATTCGGCAAGGCTGCCAAGGGACAATACCATTCTGAGTCGGAAGCAGTAAAAGAGATAAAGAAAGAAATCATGTCAGACTCATCCAGTCGCCGTGACGACACTGCTAACCGCTTGAGAGACCGACGCAACATAAACGCTGATATTCGAAGATGCCTCAAATAAATAACACAAAGGCAAACCCTACAGTCTTATTTTTTTATGCGCTGACAAAAAAACACTACAACTATTTGTATGTTCTAAAATCTTTCTGTATGTTTGCGATATAGAAACAATTAAAGGATGTTGGTTATGTCTGGAATGGATCTTGGTGTTAGAATATTTTTCGGAGTATTGATGCTTCTTATATTCTTATTTCATCTATATTGGCTCATTTATGCTTGGCATCATCTTGATGCAGAAGATTTCTATAAAATGAACTCTGACATCAAATACTATCGCCAAAAGAAAAGAGAAAGCTTAAACAAAGCCATAAACGAAGATTTATGGGGCGAATAGTCTTTTAATACACATACATAAAGGTGTTACTTTGCTAAAAACAGAGTAACACCTTTTTTATTATGAATAGCGAAGCAGTAAAAGAAATAGTTCTCAAGGTCAATGGTGATTACGCCGAAAGAGAACTAAAGAAAATCCAGCAAAACATTGTAAAAGCACGAAAAGAGAAAGAAGCATTTTTGAAAAATGCGCCAGATGCTTCCTCGTGGACGAAAGAACAAGAAAAACAGTGGAGGGAACTCAACGCCACCATCGGGAAAGGAGAACGACAGCTCAAGAGATGGGGCAACAGCGCTGAAGCTATCCCCGAGGAGGACGATTCACCTATTCAAAACCAAAAACTTCCATTATGAGACGAGAACAACAAAAAACACTTCAAATATTTGTATGTTCTAAAATCTTTCTGTATGTTTGCGATATAGAAATTATTAAAGAATGTTGGTTATGATTCCACTCCTGTTAACTATTCTTGTTGTTGTTGTAGGCGTCTTACTCTCAGATAAAGAAGACCTCCGCAAATATGATGATACGGATTTTTTAGGTAATAAATAATCGTCTTTTAATACACATATATAAAGGTGTTACTTTGCTAAAAACAGAGTAACACCTTTTTTTATGGAAAATCAAGAAATCCGTACCATTGTTTTACATCTAAATGATGAGGAAGTAAAACAAAAAACTGAAAATCTCAAAACACGTCTGCGAGAAGGGTAATGTCTGAAAATGGGGCTCAAACACGAATAGTTCAAGGGCAACCTGAAAAGAATGATGGAGAGCCTTGACTTGACTGCTATTTGAATACCTTTTACAAGTTGTCTAAAAAAGCGAATGTTCATGGGGGCTACTCCAGTGAGTAGCACTCATAAAAATTCGCTTTGATTCTAAGAATTCTATTCTATTCTTATCTGATTCGCCAACGATTCTTATTACGCACTAGTTGGATCATAATTTCTTCAGTACTTCCATCGACATAAGACACATTGAGAAAGGCATTGGACATATTCCCCTTATCGTGAACCTCCGTACGCTCTAGCTTTACGTGTTTTACGCCTTTGTGTTCTTCATCAATATAACGCGCGTGTTGCTTGAGTGCATCCTTCATTTCTTGCCGATAAGTTTCTGGCTTATCATCACAGGACTGCATGGCATCAACATACGCATTATAGTTGCCCGAAGTGTAGAGTTTATAGAGCGAAAGAATTTCTTCCTCCTTAGGTCCATTATTCTCTATGCTTGTATTGCTCTTGTTTCCACAAGAAAGAAGCAGCAAGCCCGCGAAGAAAGCAAATAGTGGACGCATTATTTTTGACGAATGAAGATGTTGATAGGTGTGCCGGAGAAGTTCCATCGTTCGCGTATCTTATTTTCTAAGAATCGCTTGTAGGGTTCTTTTACATATTGTGGCAAGTTGGCATAGAACACGAAAGAAGGAATCTGCGTGTTGGGCAATTGCATACAATATTTGATTTTGATGTATTTACCTTTGATTGAAGGTGGCGGATAGGCCTCGATGAGCGGTAGCATCTCTTCGTTGAGTTTGGCTGTGGTGATACGTGCCTGACGCTGAATGTAAACATTCTTAGCTGTTTCAAGAAGTTTGTAGATGCGCTGCTTAGTGAGTGCTGACGTGAAGATGATGGGGAAGTCATCGAATGGAGCCATGCGTTCTCGAATAGTGTCTTGGAAATGATCGATGGCGCGCTGGCTCTTGTCTTCTACAAGGTCCCATTTATTGATGGCAACAACGAGGCTCTTTTGGTTGCGTTGAACAAGCTGGAAGATGTTCATATCTTGGCTCTCAATACCGCGTGTGGCATCAATTAGCAAAATACAGACATCGGAATTTTCAATGGCGCGAATAGAGCGCATAACAGAGTAGAACTCCAAGTCTTCGCTTACTTTACTTTTCTTTCGAATACCTGCCGTGTCGACAAGATAGAAATCGAAGCCAAACTTGTCATAGCGTGTCAGAATGCTGTCGCGCGTAGTTCCTGCAATGTCCGTAACGATATGACGGTCTTCTCCAATAAACGCATTGATAAGACTGCTCTTGCCAGCATTTGGGCGGCCTACAATAGCAAAGCGAGGGATACGTGCTTCCTCTTCCTGACGAGTTTCAGGGCCGAGCTTCTCAAGAACGAGGTCGAGTAAGTCGCCCGTGCCGCTACCAGTTGCCGCAGAGATGCAGTAAGGAGTGCCAAGACCGAGCCCGTAAAATTCAGCACTTTGGTAAATATCCTTATTGTCATCGCACTTATTGGCACAAAGAATAACGGGAACTTTGGTTTGTCGGAGGATGGTGGCCACTTGCTGATCGAGATCAGTAATGCCATTGTCGTTATCTACTACAAACAAGATACAATCTGCCTCTTCTGTGGCAACAAGAACTTGTTTGCGAATTTCTTCTTCAAAGATGTCATCAGAATTTACTACCCATCCACCAGTGTCAACGAGAGAAAATTCACGGTTGCACCACTCGCATTTTCCGTATTGTCGGTCACGTGTGGTACCGGCATGTTCACTAACGATGGCAGCACGAGTTCCCGTTAACCGATTGAAGAGGGTAGATTTTCCTACGTTGGGGCGGCCAACGATGGCTACTAATTTGCTCATATATAAGAAAGTTAGTTAGCGCTCTCTCCAACTCGTTCTTCACGAACGGGGTAGTTTCTCCTGTGGAGCTACCTGAGAAAGCTTTGGATTGATAAAAAATGAAAAAATTAGATATTATGGTATCCGTAAGCGTTGAGACGGCGGTCATTATTGCGCCAATCTTTATCAACTTTCACAAAGAGTTCCAAAAAGATATTCTTTTGAAAAAAACGTTCCATCTCTTTGCGTGCTTCTGTAGATACTTTTTTTAACGCTACTCCTTGGTGTCCGATAATGATGCCTTTTTGGCTCTCACGTTCCACATAGATAATGGCGTTGATATGTATGGACTTCTCTTGCTCCTTAAAACGTTCTACAGAAACCTCGCAAGCGTAGGGTATCTCTTTATCGTAGTAGAGTAGGATCTTCTCTCGAATGATTTCTGTAACGAAAAAGCGGGCAGGCTTGTCGGTCCATTGATCGCGTTCGAAATACGGTGGGGCGTCAGGTAGTAATTCTTTGATACGGCGTAGGACTGTATCTACATTAAATTTCGCCTTTGCTGATATGGGGAAAATCTCAGCTTTTGGCAGTTGTTCGTGCCATTCGCTAACGAGCCTCTCAAGGTCTTGTTGGTTGGAAGTGTCTATCTTATTGATAAGAAGGAGTACGGGAACAGACATTTCTCGAACTTTTGCCAAGAAATCTGCGTTTTTATTCGCTCGCTCAACTACATCTGTGACATATAGCAGAACGTCTGCATCTTGCAGAGCGGATTCAGAGAAAGCAAGCATGGCTTCCTGCATCTTATAGTTCGGCTTTAGCACTCCAGGTGTGTCAGAAAAAACTATCTGAGCATCATCTGTATTGACAATACCCATGATGCGGTGACGCGTCGTTTGGGCCTTGAAAGTAGCAATGGAGATACGTTCTCCCGTTAATAAATTCATCAAAGATGATTTACCAACGTTTGGATTTCCCACTAAGTTTACAAAACCACTTTTCATATCGCGATAAATTTTAGAGAAGCCCCCTACAGCCCTTTATTAGGGAAGAAAAAGGCTGTAGGGGGTAGAAAAAGGCTAAAAACTTTGATTTATTTAGCGTTATAGCCCCATTTGAGTAGAGCTGCACCATATGTGAAGCCTGCTCCGAAGGCTGTAAGGATGATGGAATCTCCCTTCTTTAATTGTTTCTCAAAGTCCCACAAAGCTAAAGGCAGAGTGGCGGCAGAAGTATTACCATAACGCTGAATGTTTACCAAGACTTTCTCCATTGGAATCTCAAGACGATTGGCTACCGCTTCAATAATGCGGATATTAGCTTGATGGGGGAGTACCCAATTCAACGTTTCGTTATTCAATCCGTTTCGTTCTGCTATCTGAGTACTAACGTCACTCATATAAGTAACGGCATACTTAAATACCGTGCGACCTTCTTGGTGGAGATAGTTCATGCGGCGGTCAATGGAGTAGTGAGAGGGAGGACAAACAGAGCCGCCAGCCTTAACGCAAAGGAAGGGAAGCCCTAAACCATCAGTGCGGAGGATAGAATCTGTCCAACCTACTTCTTCTGTTGTTGGCTCCACCAATACTGCTGCAGCACCATCGCCAAAGAGAGCGCAAGTGGATCGGTCTGTATAGTCAACAATGCTGGACATTTTCTCAGCACAACAAACAATCACTTTCTTATAACGTCCGCTTTGAATCATACATGCAGCCTGGTCCATCGCAAAGAGGAAGCCACAGCAAGCTGCCTGCAAGTCGATAGCGTAAGCATTTGTCATGCCTGTACGACCAATAACAATAGAGGATGTAGAAGGTACTTTGTAGTCTGGAGTCGTTGTTGCTACGATGAGGGCCTCCACGTCAAGCGGATCTGTTCCTGTCTTTTGGAGCAACTGCTTGACAGCTTTACGAGCCATGTAGCTCGTACCGAGCCCTTCTTCTTGTAGAATATGACGCTCCTTAATACCTACGCGAGACATAATCCACTCATCGTTGGTATCCACCATGCGCGAGAGTTCATCGTTGTTTAGAATGTAATCTGGAATATAGCCACCGACACCGGTGATTGTAGCATTGATTTTTTCCATAGAGATATTACAAAAAATTTAAGGTCTGACGTATAGAGAAATAGGACAGTATTTAATATGACTTCTGCCTCTTGCTCTAAACGTCAGACCTTTTAATTGAGAATCTGATTATTCAGCTGTTTCTTCCTGTGCTACTGCGAGCTTGCCGCGGTAGTAACCACAAGAAGGACATACCGTATGGTAGATATGCCAACCACCACAATTAGGACATGCAGCTAACGTAGGAGCTACTGCCTTATCGTGAGTTCTGCGCTTCAGAGTTCTCGTCTTTGATTGTCTTCTTTTGGGATGTGCCATGGTTCTATTTTATTTTAACTAGTTATAATTCTATTTTTATGTGCTAAGCATCGAGTTCGTTAATAGGCATTTCCGCAGAAAAGCGGGTGAGCATATCTTTATCACATTCACCTTCGGGGTGGACTCTCTCTAGGGGGAGAGATGTCACGGCAATCTCATATATGTCCCATGCGATGTTGTACATATTAGAGTTGTGAGGTACGAACTTTAGATCGTAATCTGTTGTTTCTGTTTCATCACCATAGGAGACTCTCACTACATCTGAAGTGTTAATGTCAATAGAGAGTTCATCAAGGCAGCGGTCACAGAGGACAATTACCGATCCTCGTAAGAAAATCTTAATTTGATAGATGTCTCCAGCTGTTTCACGTACCTTGACAGTTACATCGAGCCTTCCGCCTTTGATTTCATCTTGCTCGAGTTCAGCAAAGAAATCATCGTGCAGGGAGAAGTGTAAAGGCTCGATTCCGCTTGCAGCCTTCCTTATGTCTATCAGCATATTGTCCTTACTAGCCATAGCGGCTGCAAAATTAGAGATTTTAGCTTGAAGAACAAAATGAAATCTTTATTTTTTGAGTATTAAATCCTTTCTGCGTCTTGTCAGATGATGGGTCGGACAAAATCCTCTTGATGTCTTAAGCTTCTTATCTTATTTATAAAGGTGCGGAAAGGCTGGAGTATTGCGTAGTGATGAAGTGATGCTCCATATTTACGAAGCTCTAATTGTTTTGTGAGTCGTCTAAAAAGAATGATGGGGGTGATTATCCAGCACACCAAGAGAAACAAGCTGGAGATGTCCGTCAGAAGGTGTATGAGTTCATATACTTCTGCGGTTGTTGATTCGTAAATGCGACTTGCTATATATGTGCTTTCTGTTAGCAAGAATAGATATGTAGCCCAACTAGCAAACGCTTCCCGTAGTATCCACCAATGTGCGTTCTTGCTGAGGTGTTTTTGAATAGCCGTAGAGTACATTCGCTCTTTATTAAGTACGGATGCGTTGGGTAGTTCTTGAAGCATGGTAGCTTTCGTGTCCCATATAAAACTGACATTCTCCTTCGTGGCCAATTGGTCAACGAGTAAGGCGCAACTACCAAACGGAAGTTCTAAACTACCTGCAAAACCGTGATTATCGAGAAAAAATTGTTTTGAGATAATGAAGTTTGTTCCATCAGCTCCACAGGCTTTTCCTCGGGAACCTGCACGTAGTACGCGAAGTTGTGAGCAAATACGCTCGTATATAGCTCGTCGTGCAAGACTACTACCGTCGTCTATGTAATTGGCATATCCGATTGTGATGGGCTTTAGATTTCGAGACATTGTCTCGAGCCATAAATCGCTTACTGGGTGACAGTCGGGCGCTGTTAGAAGGCACCATTCTGAATGTGCTGCTCGAATTCCTAATGTGAGTGCTAATTTTTGTTTGTCTATATAACGAGAAGTAGTGGGAACAAAGGTGTGTCGAAGATTCCTGTACTTTGCCTCCATGCGTTTTAGAACATCACTCGTTTCTGCATTAGAGGCAATGTTTACTACCACGACCTCAAAAGAAGGATACTTCTGTTTGAGAAAATACGGAAGATTTTGTTCTAGAAGTATCGCTTCCCTGGAAACAGGGATAATGACGGATATCTTAGGCTGTTCTTCTTTCACTGTTTTTGGTTGACATTTACATTTTTGAGGAAGTGTATAGTCACGCCAGCGTAAAAGATATAAAAGTAGGAGAGCTATACTAGCTACTCCTAAAAGTATGATTTGGATATAGAAAAGCATGATTAAAATGTTAAACCTTTTGTCGGAATGCTGCACAGGTAATAGCTGTAGCAATAGCCACATTTAAACTCTCCACAGTTTTACGGTTGGCAGGATAGTTAGGGATGAAGAGTTTTTCCGTCACCAGTTGTTCCACTTCTTTGCTAATACCGTTCCCTTCGTTACCCATTACTATAATTGCATTCTGTTGTAATTTTTTTTGGTAAATATTGTCGCCTTCTAAGAATGTTCCATAAATAGGTACGTTCTGTTGGCTCAAGAAAAAGGGGAGATCGACATAGTGAATATTCACGCGGGCGATAGCTCCCATAGAAGCTTGTACTACTTTAGGAGCATAAGCATCTGCTGTATTCAATGAGCAGAAAAGCACATCAATACCAAACCAGTCGGCTAATCGGATGATTGTCCCTAAATTGCCTGGATCTTGTACGCAGTCAAGAGCTAATGATAAGCCCGAAGTTGGACAGACGCTCTCTGTCGGCTTTTCAAAAATGGCTAAAGCTTCTTGCGGTGCTTTTAGAAGCGAAGCTTGTTGTAGTTCCCTTTCTGTGATTTCCTTGATATTGTATGGTTGAAGTTCTATGTGATTGTCAATAAAATGCTTTGTTCCACACAGCATTTTACACGTACAAAGACCAACCAGCTCTCCTATAACTTTGGGGCCTTCGGCAAGGAACACATTTTCCTTATCTCGATGTTTTTTCTGTGCAAGGGATTGGATGTATTTTATTTCATTCTTTGTCAGCATAGATACAAGCTTCTTTTTGTTGCTGCAAAAGTACGAAAAAATCTCTTCTTATAAGTCCTGCGTAATTCCATACTAAGCAGGAGTAATGAAAAGCTTTTTTTGAGGGATTCCTATTATAATATGTGTAAAGCATCTGTGAAAATGTGGTATATTTGCAGGAATAAAATCGATAATTTTGAAAATCTCTATATTCTATAAGTTTGGATGTCTTCTCCTTCTAATAGGTTTTACAGCTTGTAATCCAACAAAATTTTTGCAAAAGGATGAAACAATGCTTCGTTCTGTGAAGATGACCTCGGATAATAAGTCGCTGAAGGTGGGAGATTATCGTTCGTATGTACGCCAAGAACCTAACGCACGCTGGTTTAGTTTGCTGAAAGTACCTTTGGCTATCTATAGCATTTCTCAGTCCGACACTACACGCCGTGCTGGCCGCTTCTTTCGCCGTATAGGGCAAGCTCCTGTAGTCTACGACTCTACTATGACAGAGTTCTCACGTAGAAACTTAGAAGCAGCATTACAGGCAAAAGGATATATTCATGCTTCTGTTCATACTGATGTTATAGCAAAGAAGCGTAAGACAGATGTGATTTATCATTTGCGGCCGGGGCGTCGCTACTATGTTGCAAATCTTTACACAATAGTAGATGATAAGGAAATGCAGAAGCAAATCGATAGTTTATCGGCTAAAAGTTTGCTCTATAAAGGGATGCCTTTCGATGCAGCGGTTCTTAGCGAAGAAAGAAATCGAATTATCGCAGGACTCCTAAATGCTGGTTATTACCGGTTACAGAAAGATTATGTGACGTTTCGTGTAGATACTGTTTCCAATGATATGGGCGTCGATTTAACTATGACCTTTTCGCGCCCAGTGGGTGTAGATAGTACTAAGGATTATGAGCGTTTCACTGTGCGTAGGTTGGCGCTCTATGAAGGTTCTTCTGCTTTCCCCTTGTCTACTACTATAGAGTCTCAGAAAGCTTTTTCTATTGATGGCTTTTCTTTCCAAAGTGACGGTAAGAATCCTTTACGCACGAAAGTTCGGAAGACAGTGTATCTAAACCATATACGCTTGCGTCCTGATAGTTTGTATCGTGAATTAAATGTTCAGGATTCATATTCTATGCTCAATAGTTTGCCGATAGTTAGTTATTCCTCGATTCGCTTTCAAGAAGTGCCAGGAAGCAAACCTCAACTGGATGCAGACATACAAGTGGTACGTAACAAACTGAATAGTATTAGTTCTGAATTGGAAGGAACAAACACAAACGGTGATTTAGGGGCTGCAGTAGCGGTAACATACACAAATCGCAATCTCTTTCAAGGGGCAGAAGCCCTGTCGTTGAAGCTAAGAGGTGCATACGAGGCTATTCGCGGCTTGGAAGGTTATAAAGACGAAAACTATTTGGAGTATAGTGCAGAACTTTCTTTGCGTTTTCCCGCCACACGACTTCCTTTTAGTTTCCGCCGAGGGACTAAACAACTCATGGTGACTAGTGGTGTGTCTTTCATGTACGACTCTCAGAATCGTCCAGAATTTCACCGTCGCGTTTTAACGGGGGATTGGGCTTTCCGTTGGCGAAATTCTTCTCATCCAGGTTTCCAACACCGCCTCGATATGATAAGTCTCAATTATGTCTTTGTTCCTTGGATTTCTTCAACATTTCGTCGTAATTATTTGGATGGAGCAGATCCCCGAAACTCCATACTTAGAGCTAGTTATGAGGATCTCTTTATCATGCGGTGGGGATATTCTTTTATCTATAATAGTCAGCAGGATAAGATGCTGCAGAATTCGCTATTAGGCAGTGTGTCTAATCTCACGCGGGGATGGCAATTAAAATATAATATAGAAAGCGCAGGAAACTTACTGCGTGGAATGAGTGCGTTAATCGGCGCAAAGAAGAACCGAAATGGGCAATATGAAATGTTTAATATTGCCTATTCTCAATATATTAAAACCGATGTGGATTTTGTACGATGTATTCAATTTGACGAACGAAATAGTCTGGCCTTTCATGCAGCCTTCGGTATAGCCATCCCTTATGGCAACTCTTCGATTATTCCGTATGAAAAACGCTATTTTGCAGGTGGAGCAAACAGTGTTCGTGGTTGGGCTGTTCGTGGGCTGGGACCGGGCTCTTATGCGGGTAAGAACGGAGAGATTGACTTCATAAAGCAAACGGGTAATATTAAGCTTGATTTGAGTGCAGAATGGCGTACTCATTTGTTTTGGAAACTAGATGGTGCAGCCTTTGTTGATGCAGGTAATATTTGGAACACAAGAGACTATATTAACCAAGATGGTGGTAAGTTTAAGTTTAGTGAATTTTATAAACAAATAGCAGTAGCCTATGGAATTGGGTTTCGCTTCAATTTGAGTTATTTTATTCTTCGCTTCGATTTAGGCATGAAAGCCATTAATCCTGTTTATTCTTCGGTAAAAGAACATTATCCAATTATTCGTCCGTGTTTATCGCGTGATATTGCTTTTCATTTTGCTGTAGGACTACCATTCTAGTCTTCTATAAAGATATTAATGAAGAGAAAAGGCTACTATTATATAAAACATTGGTAATAAATTGCTACTTTTGCCAAGACAAAATATAATCACTAAAATGAAATTTATTAGCTTCGGTTCAGGTAGTAGTGGCAATTGCTATTATTTGCTCGAGGACGGCTTTGGCTTAGTTATCGATCAAGGTATTGGCATACGTAGCTTTAAACGTTATTTCCGCGATTATGGACTGTCACAAGGAGAAATAAGTGCCATTTTAGTAACACATGATCACACAGACCATGTTAAGGCGGTGGGAGCAATAAGTCAGGAATATCACCTACCAGTCTATGCTGCTGGGAAAGTTCATGAAGGGATGGAGAACAATTATTTAATGTCGAAAAAAATTGCTGAAAATAACAAGCGCGTTCTCATGCCAGGTGAAAAGATTGTCTTGGGGCCTTTTACAATTACAGCTTTTGAAGTACCACATGATGCTAGTGCAAATAATGGATACTTTATTACGACTAACTCTACCAACTTTTGCTTGATGACAGATTGTGGAAAGATTACAAAAGCGATGTGTCGTTTCATTAATCAGGCAGAGAACTTAGTTATTGAGGCAAATTATGATGAAGCCATGCTTATGACTGGCCCTTATCCGCTTTATCTGAAGAATAGAATTCAGAGTGGTTTAGGTCATAGTAGTAATGTAGAAACTGCTTCAGCGCTGGTTTCTTCTTTATCCCCACTCATTAAGCGCATTTGGCTTTGCCATTTAAGTGAAGAAAACAATCATCCTGAGTTGTGCAGAAAAACTATTCAAGAAGCATTAGATAGTGTAGGGTGTACGGCAGAGTTGTGCGTCTTGAAGCGAAGGATACCAACAGGTTTCTTTGATTTGTGAAAAAGTTAATAATTAATTTGGTCAGTCCAAACTTTTCTAATATCTTTGCACTCGCAAATCAGAAATGATAGCAATGGTACCTTGACCGAGTGGCTAGGTAGCGGTCTGCAAAACCGTCAACAGCAGTTCGAATCTGCTAGGTACCTCTTCAAAAAAGGATTCACACTTGTGAATCCTTTTCTTATTTTAGAATCCTGCTGATTTTTCTTACTTCATGCTCTTTATCCGCAATATACCTGAAGAAATATTGCTGATATTTGTATGTGGGAAAAGTTCTCTCCTTTTAGATAATGTCAATATCGTCTATGAGTCTTTGGGTAGAAGAGCTGCTGTGCTATAAGAAGGAAATGTATATATAATAAGCGTATCAGGTGATAGTCTTATTCTATTTGCTGACATCCTTATTGTATTTGAAAACACAATAAGGATGTTTACACTTATCTATGATTTTTATTTTATGGAAGTTTTTCGGCCTTTCGTGTGAAGATCATTTCATCTGCAATTTTTACAAGTTTTCGCCCTATAGCTTTACTGACATTGTTTCCATTCTTCGTGGAGTAAACGTAGGTATTATCAGCTTTTCGGGTAAAAAGAATAGTTTGGGAGTCGGAACCAATATCATTGGTGAATCTTAGTTCGGCTTGGTTGCCTTGAATCTTATAGTTAGTGAGCATCCATATACCATAGAGATATTGACTGGCATCCCCTTTCATATAGCCGTTCATTTTTCCGAGAAATTCGTAGCCTGGAACAGATATAGATTCATGATAAAGGTCGATGACCAGTTGAACATGATAACGAGGAGAATAGAAGTCACCCTTGAAAATACTATCATTGGCCGTTTCTGTTGATGCCGATTGGGCAAACAGAGCAGATACTGTCATGCAGAAAAAGAGTATGCAGAATAGTTTATGCTTCATCGTCTGTTTGAAGTTTCAGAATAATAGTGGCAGCTCCGATATTGATGATACTACCGTTTCCAATTGTGGCTCTCTCACGATCATTCAGAATTTCGCCTTGCAGAAAAGTGCCTGTGCCAGATGGTGCATCTCGAAGAGTGATGGTTGTTCGTCCGTCTTTGAGAGGCTTTACATTCACAATGCAATGAGTGGTATCGATGCTAGGGTCCACTGTTTTGAACGCAGCATTGGCATTTGTTCCTTTCACAAAGCGACCTATGATATTGTCGCCTTCGTAGAGTGGAATATCAGTCTTGAGCTGGAAATCGTTTTCAAGAACAGTGAGTATGCCAAAAGTGGGACGTTCTTCTTCTTTTTCTGCGTTTGTTCGTGGAATACGAATCTTAAATTGTTTTTGACATTCAGGACAGCCGAACACGAGGATGCGTCCAGGTTCATAGAGTCTATCGTCAAACGATATGGCAGTGTCACATTTAGGACAGCGTATGCGTTTCATAAAAAATAGAAAAAGTTGGATTACTTGAGGTGCATTACCCAAGGAGAACTAATTGCTGGATTGTTGCTCAAAGTGTGGAGTTGTTGATAGGCTTCACTCTCTGTTTTATAATGTCCATAAATGACGCGAGTGGTCTTACCTGTTTGAATCTCAGCTTCTTTTAATCCTTTGCTATGAAGCGATTTTACATAGGTCTCTGCATTTTTTCCGGAGACCTTTGAGGCTAAGACAATGGTATAGGGTTTCGATTCTTCACGCGTGGTAGTGGTCTCAGTATTAGTTTGTCCTTTTTGTACATCTTGTTGTGCTTGCAAAGCTGGCTTTTTGGGTAAAGCTCCTTTTGGAGTCGCTTGCTTGTGGACTGGTTTTGAGAATATAAGTTCACTTTGCAGAATTGTGGCTCTTTGATTGCCTGTATCGATAGTCCCAACAGGTGTAGCCCAAAGAAAGTAGGACACTACGGCTATCATTACAGCAGCAATGTAGTTTACAACCTCCCGATTGATCGTAATTGTATAATCATCTTTTTTCTTTCCTCCTTTTACAGAAAGAATAGGAGAGGGGGACGTTTCTTCTTTTGCAGGTAAGTCCTCTTGATGGATATTGAGAAGTTCCAATGCATAAGAGTCCAATCCATACAAGCAAGGCGATATAATCCCTGCAGGAATAGGTTCGAAGTCGTAGTGACCTTCAAGATTGTGAAGAAGTTTCCCAATATTCCCTATTTCAACACTTCCTGTTTCTTGTAGTTTGTGCTTGAGGATTTTTACTTCTTTCTCAATATTCTTTTGAGCTTGCTGATAAGTGAGGTGGTATGCTTGCATATATGACTGGATGAGCAAGCCGTCATTCATCGTTAGGCGCGGATTAAAGCCTACGCTTCTCAGGGGGGGGAGAAACAACTGTTCATCGGCAACAAGGCGTGCAGGAACATATTGCGTGACAAAGCCCCCTAGGCCTGGGACAATGACACAGTAATGCTCCAACAATAAGTTACCTATATGTTTCGATAATTCAGTCATCGTGGCAAAGTTACAGAATATCTTATTTCTTCTGTACAAATAGAATAATAAATCTTAATTTTTTTTCTCGAGTTGCGGGAGTTTTATTACGCTACCAATTGTAATAATGTCTGGATTTTCTATCTTATTAAAGAAAATAATGTATTTAGCAAAATCGCGATTTCCGTAGGTTTGCTTAGCTAATCTGTAAAGGTTTTCTCCACTTTGTAGTTTGTGTATGCCAATAACACCTACAATCTTATAGTTGCTACCTTCCATTTGTGCGTACTTATCTTCTGGCCGCAACTGAGGAGTAAGAGAAGCAGCAGAAGCGGTAGTCTGTGGGAGATCATCGGACTTGTTCGCTTCCGTAGTCTTCGCAGATTTTCTTTGTGAGGAATCAGCCGGTGCAGTTGTTGAGCTTGCTTGTGGAGCAGAAGCTGTGTGGTTAGAAATTGTTGAAATTTTAGCTGTTTCCATGTGGTCGCCAAAGATTCGATAATAACCTGCAAAATAAAAGGCGGTTAATAGTGTTAAGCTACATAATATGACGCTCACAACTTTCAATAGACGTATTATACTATGACTTGCTGGAGACATTTGTTCTTCTATTCTGTCTTCTTCAGTATTATCCATACTGTCTGTTTCGTATTTATAGTTTTCAGAATGCCTCTCATTTGTGGGAATAAAAGAAGTCCCTTCAGAGGTTTCGATGAGTGGAGACTTTTCTTGTTCTAATGCATCCTGTACTTCTAAATTGTTGTCAAGGGAACTAATATCTTCTCTTTTGCTAGATTTTTTTACCTCTGGTGAAACGCTACAATTAGATTCTTCTTTGATAAGAATATCTTCTGTGGATACAGAATCTTCTGAGAGCATAGTATGTCCTGAAATCAAATCTTCTTCATTTTGAGAACTGGTTTCAGTTTGTGCTGTTGTTTCATTTTCAACGAGAGCCTTAGTAGCTTCCTTTTCAGCTAATTCAATTTCTAAAGCAACTTTGCTGTCTATTTCTGCAAGATCGCTATCTTTAATATCTTCATTAAGTGTTACGGTCTGGAATTGTGCAAAGGGTTTATTGATGGATTCTTTTAGTAAGGTGTCGGGTGTGAATGTGATTTTCGGATGACTACTAATCTGAATCCGCTCTCCCGTGTTCACATTGATACTCTCTCGTTCTCCTACAATTATAATCTTGAAGGTACCAAACCCTTTTATTTTTACAAACTTATCATCGATAAGGCCAGATTCAACCGTGTCGAAAAAACTGCGAATGAAAGTTTCAGCATTTTTCTTCGAGATGCCTTGGTATTGAGCAAAGAAAGTTGCAAGATCTTGTGGTGAATACTTGGTGTTCATTAGCTTATTGGGCTTTATCCTTGAGTGTGTTGCTTGCTTTGAATGCAATGGTAAGTTTGGGAGGGACAAGCATACGTTGCTTTGTTGAAGGATTTATAAGGATACGTTCCATTTTCTTTTTGATTTCAAAAGAACCGAAATTTTGGATGGCCAGCGTATCGCCTTCCTCCAATTTCTCAGAAAGAGCTTTAGAGAAAGCTTCAATAATTGTCTGTATGTCTTGAGGAGTTGTTTCAAGACGCGCAGCCAAATTGTTGAGGAAATCTTTATTATTCATAGTCGTAGTGTCTATTTCAGTGTAGTTCCATATAAGTCGTATTCATCAGAATCTACAATGTCTACGTTGTAGAACTTTCCAATCGTGAGTCCCTCCGTGGCAGGAATAAGAACTTCACAATCCACTTCTGGAGAGTCAAATTCTGTTCGGCCGATAAAGAATTCTCCTTCCTGTCGATCAACGATAGTTTTATAAGTCTTACCAACTTTTTCAGCGTTTAATTCCGTTGAAATCTCCATTTGAAGTTCCATCAGTTTGTCTACTCGTTGTTGCTTTACTTCTTCTGAGATATCATCTTCATAGTGGAGAGCTGCAAAAGTTCCTTCTTCTTCGCTATAGGCAAAAACACCCATGCGATCGAAGCGAGTATCACGAACAAAATTATAGAGTTCTTTGAAGTCTTCTTCTGTTTCACCAGGGAAGCCAACTAGGAGTGTTGTGCGGATACACAGATTGGGAACTTCTTCTCGCATCTTCTTGATAAGATTGAGAGTTTCTTGCTTCGTAACATGACGCCGCATTCGTTGCAGTACGTTGTCGCTGATATGCTGCAATGCGATGTCTAGGTAATTACATACATTGTTGTTTTCCTTGATGACACGGAGTAAGTCAATAGGGAAGTCATTAGGGTAGGCGTAATGTAAACGTATCCATTCTACTCCAGGTATCTTAGCCATTTCCTCAACTAATTCAGCAATCATTGGCTTATTATAGAGATCGATGCCGTAGTAAGTGAGTTCTTGTTCAATTACCTGGAATTCTTTTACTCCTTGTGAAACTAGTCCTCTAACTTCATCAAGAATTTCGTCTTTAGGTCGGCTTACATGGTGGCCAGTGATGAGCGGGATAGCACAGTAAGCACACATTCTATTACATCCCTCTGCAATCTTAATATACGAATAGTGTGAGGGGGTTGTTAAGACACGTTCTCCAAGAGTTTGAGTATCGTAGTCGGACTGGAGATCTTTCAGCAAATCCTTCCAATTGAATTTTCCATAGAATTTATCTACTTGTGGGATTTCTGCTTTTAATTCGTCCATATATCGTTCAGAGAGGCAGCCCATAACGAAAACTTTTTTTAGTGTTCCTGCATCTTTCTGATTGCAAAGATTAAGAATCATGTTGATGCTCTCTTCCTTTGCTGAAGTGATAAAGCCACAGGTGTTGATGACTGCTATATCGCCGTGTGTCTCGTTCGGATTGTGGTATGCTTTAAATCCGTGTTCTGCAAACTGATTCATGAGACGCTCTGAGTCTACAAGGTTTTTGGAGCATCCCATGGTGATAATATCTATATTCATTGAGTGAATTTCTTATTTTTCAATGTTGCGAAGTAGGACTTCTTCTATGATTTTAGGGAAATGTTCAAGTTCGAGTTGGTGCTCTTTCTTTGCAATCTCCTCGATGCTATCGTCTGTACTGATATGCGTTTTTACTTGTGCTATAATTTCTCCGCCATCACAGATGTTTGAAACGTAGTGGACAGTCATGCCTGTTTCTTTCTCTCTTGCGTCTTTTACTGCTTTATGGACATGCTGTCCGTACATTCCTCTTCCTCCGTATTTAGGAAGTAGGGCTGGGTGGAGGTTGATAATCCTTTTGGGGTAGGCATCTATGAGGTAGTCCGGTATCATCAATAGAAAGCCTGCTAGAACGATGAAATCTATATCTCTCAGGAGTGGGAGTAGTTGTTGAGGAATTGAAAAAACTTCTTTGTTTGCTATGCAGGTGGGTATGCCTAATGCTTTTGCTCTTTCCAACCCGTAAGCGTCTTTTTTGTTGCTAACGACAAGTGAGACATTTATGTAGGCATTGTCCGCAAAGTAACGAATGATGTTTTCGCAGTTTGTTCCTTCTCCTGAGATGAAGATTGCAAGATTCATTTGTTTTTATCTTCTTTAAACAGACTTTCTACAAAGCTTTTGCTATTGAAAGGTTGCAAGTCTTGCATCCTTTCACCAAGTCCTATGTATTTTACTGGTACTTTAAGTTGGTGTGAGATGCCAAGCACTACACCACCTTTTGCTGTTCCATCAAGCTTTGTGATGGCAAGACTAGTAACGTCTGTAGCTTTGATGAATTGTTTCGCTTGTTCGAATGCGTTTTGTCCTGTTGACCCGTCGAGGACAAGTAGAATTTCGTTGGGAGCATCAGGTACAACTTTTTTCATGACATTTTTGATTTTTGTCAATTCGTTCATGAGGCCCACTTTATTGTGGAGTCGTCCTGCGGTGTCGATGAGGACTATGTCTGCGTCGTTGGCTTTTGCTGATGAGAGGGTGTCGAAAGCCACGCTAGCAGGGTCGCTGCCCATTTGTTGTTTTATAACGGGAACTCCTACACGTTCTCCCCAGATGCAGAGTTGTTCAACAGCTGCTGCTCGAAAAGTATCGGCCGCGCCTAGGTATACGCGTTTCCCTTCTTGTTGGAATTGGTAGGCAAGTTTTCCGATAGTAGTGGTTTTTCCTACTCCGTTTACTCCTACTACCATTATGACATATGGTTTTTTGTCTGCGGGGATAACGAAGCCTTCTCCGTTGTTGTTGCCTGTCTCAATAAGGAGACTTTCTATTTCTTCGCGCAGGATGCGGTTCAATTCAGATGCACCCACGTATTTGTCGCGGGCTACGCGCTCTTCAATTCTCTTTATGATCTCGATCGTTGTTTCGACACCTACGTCAGAAGTGATGAGAACCTCTTCAAGGTTGTCAAGAACTTCGTCGTCGACTTTTGCTTTTCCTGCAACAGCGCGGGCAATCTTATTGAAAACGCTACTCTTGGTTTTTTGTAGTCCTTGGTCAAGTACTTCTTTTTGCTCTTTTTTGCTGAATAAATTGAAAAATCCCATTGCCTTGATATTATGTGAGAACGACTTTTCTTGTTCTGCAAATTTACAATTTTTTCTGATAACAACGATAAAACCCAGAGCTTTGGCTCTGGGTTTTATCGTTGTTATCAGAAGGGACTTATTAGTTCTTGAAGAATTCTTGAACTTTGTCATTAGGAACCATCTGTTCATCAAAGACGTAAGCACCAGTCTTCGGTCTCTTAACCATCTTGATGACTTTTGTGTAGGAACGGCCGTCGGTTCTACCTTCCTGCAACGTTGCGACTGCTTTCTTTGCCATAGTGCTTTATCTTTATTTAATTTCTTTGTGAATGGTCATGCGACGGAGAATGGGGTTGTATTTCTTCACCTCCAAACGTTCCGGCGTGTTCTTACGGTTCTTCGTCGTGATATAGCGAGATGTACCGGGCAGACCGCTTTCCTTCATTTCTGTGCATTCTAGAATAACCTGAACGCGATTACCTTTAGCTTTCTTTCCTGCCATGATGTTTAAATATTAACCGATTACTTTAATAGAGTTCCAGTCGCAATAACCTTTGGCAACCGCGTTGTTCAACGCAGCGTCAAGGCCAACCTTATTGATAAGGCGAAGACCAGCAGCACTGATGCGAAGCTGAATCCAGCAATCCTGCTCTACATAGTAGAACTTTTTGCGGAACAGGTTCACGTCAAAACTGCGCTTTGTGCGACGCTTTGATTTGGAAACATTGTTGCCAATCATGGCTTTCTTTCCGGTGATCTGACAAATTTTAGACATTGCTATCTACTTGTTTTTTAATTCGTTGTTAGTGTACTTTCCCAATACGAGGTGCAAAGTTAGTGTAAAATAAACGAAGAACAAAATAATTTTATATCTTTTTTGTTTTTTTTCTTTGCCTAGCCATTATAACTCATTGTTTTGTCGGAAGTCGGGGGCTTGGGGTGGTGAGGAGGTTGAAGTCCCGTTCTTAACGATAAGTTGCTCTTTCGATTAATCCTCTTTCGGGCAATTTTCTTTGAGGTAGTCGAGGAGTATGTGGATGGCCTTATTGGTGGCGCTTTCTAAATTGCGTTCACGGCCATTGTCTTCTTCAATCTTGTAGGTGACGATGTTGTCGCTAGAGCCTACGGCTATCCAGATTGTTCCTATTAGTACGCCGGGGCGGCCTGTGCCGTCGGGGCCGCCAGGACCTGCAAAGCCACTGATGGCTACTGCGTAGTCGCTACCAAACATCTTGTTGGCACCGGCTACCATTTCCCTTACTACTTCTTCGCTCACTACACTGTGTTGCTCGATGGTTTCGGGGGATACACCAAGGTACTTCACTTTGAGCTCGGTGGCGTAGCAAACTAGGCCTCCTATATAATAATTAGAGCTTCCAGGTTGTGCCGTGATGATGCTGCTAATCCGCCCTGCGGTGCAACTCTCGGCTGTGGAGAGTGTTTTTTTGGAGTTCCACAGGAGTTCGTTGATTTCTTTACTGACTAATCTTACATCAAAGTCCATATTGTGAGGTTTTATAGTGTTGTACGTGAGTAGGCTGGTTTGTCGATAGGACAGAAGTCTTTGTCTAAGTATTTGTAATAGCCTGTAATGGCTATCATGGCTGCGTTGTCGGTAGTATAGCCAAACTTAGGGATGTAGATGGTCCATTGTTTGTTGTCTTGCCTGGTCTTGAAGGCTTCGCGTAGTGCTGTGTTGGCACTCACGCCTCCGCTGAGAGCTACTTCTGTGATGCCGGTTTCTTTTACGGCTTGTGTAAGCTTCTTCATGAGGATGTCTACGATGGTTTTCTCCAATGAAGCTGCAAGGTCTTCTTTGTGGTGTTCTACAAAGTCGGGATCTCTCTTTATTTCATCGCGTAGGAAATAGAGGAAAGAGGTTTTCAGACCGCTAAAGCTATAGTCGAGACCTGCTATGTGGGGCTTGGCGAAGGTGTAGGCATTGGGATTACCTTGACGTGCCAGCTTGTCGATGATGGGGCCGCCTGGATAGCCAAAGCCCATCACTTTCGAACATTTGTCCATGGCTTCGCCTGCGGCGTCGTCGATGGTCTGTCCGAGTATTTCCATGTCGTTGTAGGCGTTCACCTTTACTATTTGAGAGTTGCCGCCACTCACCATTAGGCAGAGGTAGGGGAAGGGTGGGACGCGTAATTCCTCTCCTTCTGTCAAAATGAAGTGTGCCAGAATGTGCCCTTGCAGGTGGTTGGCCTCGATAAGAGGGATGTCTAGGGAGGTGGCAAGGCCTTTGGCAAAGCTAACACCAACGTGAAGTGATCCCATGAGACCAGGGCCTAGGGTTACGGTGATGGCTGATAATTGTTCTTTGGTTATACCTGCTTGCTTGAGTGCTTGATCTACAACGGGCACTATATTCTGCTGGTGTGCACGTGAAGCAAGTTCGGGCACTACGCCTCCGTAGGCCTTATGAACGGCTTGCGAGGCTGTGATGTTGCTAAGTAGGTAGCCGTTTTTTATAACGGCAGCGCTCGTATCGTCACAGCTGCTTTCTATTCCTAATATATATATATCGTTCATCGTTCTAATAAGTCAAGATTTCAACTCCATCTTCTGTCATGAGGAAGGTGTGTTCCCATTGTGCGCTGGGGAGCTCGTCTTCTGTCACAACGGTCCAGTTATCGTCGGAGTCGATAAATACTTCTCGCCCTCCCATGTTAATCATCGGCTCTATGGTGAAAACCATGCCTGGCACGAGGAGCATTCCGTCTTGGTGGGTGTCGTAGTGGTTCACTTCTGGTTCGTCGTGGAAAACGAGTCCTACGCCGTGACCACAGAATTCCTCTACAACGCTATATCCGTTGCTGTGGGCATGCTTACCGATGGCTTTACCTACATCGCCAATGAAGCCCCATGGCTTTGCTGCTGCTGCGCCAATATCGAGACATTCTTTGGTCACTCTGACGAGGCGTTCTTTTTCTGGCGTGGTTTTGCCAATGATAAACATTCTGCTGGCATCGCTAAAGTAGCCGTCTTTGATGGTTGAAACGTCTACATTAATGATGTCGCCCTCTTCGAGAATATCATCTTCTGAGGGGATGCCGTGACATACCACTTCGTTGATGCTCGTACATACGCTCTTGGGGTAGCCTTCGTAGTTGAGATCTGCGGGTATGGCCCCGTGTGCGGTGGTGTATTCGTATACGATGCGGTCGATTTCTTCTGTATTCATTCCGGCGCATATTTTCTCTGCCACGGCATCAAGAACGCCTGTATTGATTGCGCTTGAGCGGCGGATGCCTGTTATCTGTTCTTCGTTTAGAACTAAACGGCGAGGAGGGACAATGTGTCCTTGGTTTTGCAACTCCAGGATACGTTTGTCGAAGTCGGTCATCTGCTGACCTTTGGGCACAAACCAATTCCTTTTTCTTAAGCTGAACATGTCTTCTGCTTCTTATTTTGTGTCCAAAAATACAAAGAAAAAACTGAAAAACGGTAAATATTGCGGATTATAGTGTGTGTTCTGTAGATATTTCCAATCTGAAGAGAGCGTCAAGGCTGTTGAGGCTTGGTTTGGGGGATTTGGACAAAAAGTTATGTTTGTCCAGAAAAGATGTGTTTGTATTTGAAGTTCCTGTAGAGGCATGAAAGAATTCGCGATTTATGCCTAAATCTAGAAAACTGTGCTAATTTGGGCTAGGCTGTGCTTCTGAGGGGCTCTTTTAGGGTGCTTTGTTTGTTTTGAAGAGAAATATTATTAGTGTATGGCTTTCTTGTATCGTACTACAGTGTGTTGCGTTCTCACTATTGGCTGCGGTAGTCAACTTTTGCGCTTTTGGGGTACGAGAAGGGGGGGGGTAGGGTGATTCATTGATATGTGTTGTGTGGTTATTGATTTCTGTGTATAGAGCAACTGTTGTATGTCTACTTTATCTCTAGGGAAAAGTCTAAGAGTACGAAAGTTGCGAACGGAAAAGTGAGAGACGAGGGTGAGAAATATTTACATTTATAGCTTTTTCTATGAAGTGACTCTTTCGTGTTGGTTTTTGGTATTGTTTTGATTGAGTTTTTTCTTATTTTGTCAGCTGGCTTCTTTATTGCATTGTAGTATTCTATTATCCTCTATATATAAGTGTTATGTATTTTTGTTATTAAAAAAGAAGTTATACTTCTTGTATAACTTCTTTTTGAGTTTGTGGAGCAGGAGGGGATTGAACCCTCGTCCAAACAGGGAGCTAAAATGGTTTCTACATGCTTATCTCTGCTTAAGTTTTTCGGGTGTAGATAAAGACCAGAGCCACTAAGTCTGCACCTTATCCTCTAAAATTTAATCGAGGGTGCGAGGCTACCCTAGACGATTCCCGAATTGTCTGCACCACTTGACCCGTGAGCCTCGGAACAACGGCTGTGGAGTGATGTCTCGTCACAACACCTAGTGTCGTGATAAAGCCCGAACTTACTATACTTCGGTTAGGCAGCGAGAGCGTAGTTGTTTTCGCCAGTTAAATTTTTGAAAGCCGATATTAAGGTGCCCACTTTCAGGCGCACCGCATGCTTGCACTTCATCTCGACCTGCTGTCAAATCCAGTCTGCCCCAGATGTATGTGCTTGCAAAGGTAAAAATTTTTTTTAGAATATCTGTGCTTGTCTTGCATTTAACTGCTTTTTGCTTTAAATAGTTGCTTTAAGATGCTGTGTCTTCAGTGCTTTTTATTATCTTTGCTCTATCTAAACAATATAAACGAATTGCTATCGTTTAACATGTTACAATGAGGTTTGCCGAAAGTGGAAATGCTAACTTTACAAGCTGGCAGAAGCTGGGCTGGATGCCTTATGAAAGGTGTCGTAGTTGAAAGAAAATGAGGGAAGCTTCGCGTTGTTAAATAGAAAATAATGTCAAATGAAAAAGGCAGCGATAATATTGATATGTATGCTCATGCTTCCTGTTGGTGTGTGGGCGCAGTCGTCTATGACCGACAATCAAATAATGGAATACATTATTTCGGAGAATGCAAAGGGGGCTTCGCGCTCCCAGATTGTGACGCACTTAATGGAGCGTGGTGTGACAGTGGATCGCATTCGTAAGATCCGAGCAGCATACGAAAAGCAAAAGAAGGGCGATGTTGTTGGAGCACGTAATATTTCAGGATTGTCGCAAGAGCAGCAAACGCGTTTGCGTAAGAATAATGGAAAGAATCGTGATGATTATGATTCTGATACTCAACCGGAAGTGTTTAATCGTGTAAAGAGTGAGAAGAGCCTCAGTGACAACAATGTGAAACTGCGCCGCCGCCAGATGAGTGAGGACCTCAATTTTGTCCTTCCCGATTCGTTAGCTATGTTTGATGAGCTGATGGGCAATAACGAGAAACCTAAAGGCCGGCAAGTGTTTGGACGCAATATCTTCAATAATAAGAATTTGACTTTTGAAAGCGATATGAATATAGCTATGCCTAGCGACTATCGCTTAGGGCCTGGCGATGCAGTATTTGTGGATGTTTGGGGGGCATCTCAGAAGAGTTTTCAAGCGACTGTTTCTCCCGATGGTTACATAGACTTGGAGGGCTTTGGCCCTGTGAATGTGGCAGGTCTAACAGTGGCGCAAGCCAATTCCCGTCTTCGTGGAACGTTAGGAAGTCGCTATCAGAGTAGCAATGTTCGTTTGTCAGTGGGACAAACGAAGACAATCACCGTCAATGTGATGGGTGAGGTGAAAAATCCTGGTACATTTACGCTCTCGGCCTTTGCCACCGTATTTAATGCTCTCTATATGGCTGGAGGAACCAATGAGATTGGTACGCTGAGAAACATCAAGATTTATCGTTCAGGTCGTTTGATTTCAACTTGCGATATCTACGACTATATTCTGAATGGACGCATGACGGGCAATGTGCGTTTGGCATCGGGTGATGTCATCGTGGTGAGTCCCTATGAGGCCTTGGTGAATATCACCGGTAAGGTACGCCGTCCTATGTTCTATGAGATGAAGCACAATGAGAGTGTGGGTACTCTTATCAAATATGCTGGCGGCTTCCGTGGCGATGCCTATACCGCCAATGTTCGCTTGGTGCGTAAAGCCGGCGGTATGTATAGCGTGTATTCTATTGATGAGTTTGAGCGAAATAGGTTTCAACTTGCCGATGAAGACTCGGTGAGTGTAGATAGTGTTTTGGATCGCTATTCCAATATGGTTGAAGTGAAAGGTGCTGTTTTCCGTCCTGGTATGTATCAGATGGATGGAAATATCACTACAGTACGACAACTATTGGAAACAGCAGGAGGAACACGCGAGGATGCCTTTGTCGACCACGCCATCTTGCGCCGTTTGAAAGACGATAGAACACACGAAGTGGTGTCGGTTGATGTGAAAGGCATTATGAATCACGATGTAGCCGATATTTCGTTGAGAAATGGCGATGTGCTCTATGTGCCTTCAAAGCGCGATATGCAAGAGAAGCAAGTGCTTACCATTATGGGCGAGGTGGTTTATCCGGGTGAATATGAGTTTTCTGACAATATGACGCTGGAAGACTTTATTCTTCAAGCGGGCGGTTTGACAGATGCAGCTTCGCTAGTGAAAATAGACGTTTCACGCCGTATTCGTGACAACAAGGCTTTGTCAAGTGAAAACGTCATCGCAAAGACGTATAGCTTCTCTCTTCGTGATGGTTTTGTTATCAGTGGAGAGAACAATTTCAAACTGGAACCCTTCGATGAGGTTTATGTTCGCAGAAGTCCTGGCTATGTAGAGCAGCAACACGTGACCATTTCTGGTGAAATAGCCTTTGGCGGTAAGTACACCCTATCGCGCAAAGCTTCTCGCTTGAGCGACCTTGTGAAGAACGCTGGAGGTTTGACAGCTTATGCTTACGCTAAGGGGGCGCGCTTAGAACGTCTGTTGACACCGGAAGAGAAAATCAAGCTGCAAACTATGCTAAAGATCATTACGGTGAATAGTGAGGACTCAACAAGTATTTCTAAAGTGCAGTTAGGAGATACGCGTACGGTGGGAATAAATCTCGATAAGGCATTGGAGAATCCAGGTAGTCAATGGGATGTAGTGCTGCAGGATGGTGACAAACTCATTATTCCGCAGTTTAATAATACAGTGTCTATTAACGGCGAAGTGATGTATCCCAATACAGTGGCTTATACCAATGGGGCTGGTCTTAACCACTATATTAACCAAGCTGGTGGCTATGGTCAGCGTGCAAAGAGTCGTCGTGTGTTTGCTGTGAATATGAACGGAACAGTGACCCGAGTACGTTCTAAGGAAGATATTAGTCCAGGATGTGAAATAATCGTTCCTGCCAAGAGCAGACGTAAGGCCACTAGTTTAGCAGAAATAATGGGCTTTAGCACCTTAGGTGTCAGTCTTGCCTCTGTCGTCGCTGCTATCTTGAAGCGTTGATGTAGCCAGTGTTTAGAAAGAAAATAAAGCGAGTTGTAGTAAGGATAGAACCTAACTGCAACTCGCTATTTTTTTGAGAGAGTGGGAAATCTTTCATACGAAAGTAATGTCACTGATAACTTGCGCTTGTACGTAAGCATTTAATTGTGTTTTTAATTCCTGCTTTCGTAGCGAGAGTTCGGAACGAAGAACAGGGGAACTAAGTTTGACATAGAGCGTTTGATTCTTGATGTACAAATCTTGCGTTTTACTCTTTACTAGTTCACCCGTAATAATAGGCCACGCCTGCTTCAGTCTATATTGATTGAGTTGTGTTTGTAGTCCAGTTTCCTTGAGAAAACGGGCCACAACACTGCCTAAGTTTTCTTCCTTTATTCTTTCCATGAGATGCTATCTTGAATTTCTCATTCAAAAATTTCTCCGTCTTTGACTTTGAAAAGCTTATAGTTGCTATTGGCTGATTCAAGAATCAAGTCCAAGTGCTCTCGATTGGTATCGGTAATAAAGATTTGTCCCAAAGCACTTCCGTTAGCGTAGTCAATGATTTTGCCCACTCGGCCAGAATCCAACTTGTCGAAAATGTCGTCTAGGAGGAGGATCGGTGTAGTGGTGTTGTTAAGACTTGTAGCTTGTAGGTGTTCTCTCAAAAAGATGAACTGGGCCAATTTAAGTGCAATAAAATAGGTTTTAGTCTGTCCTTGTGATCCCTCTCGCTTCACTAGATAACCATTTAGTGACAGGATTAAATCGTCCTTGTGAGTACCATGAAGTGAATACCCTAAGAACACCTCTTTGCTTCTACAATCAGCAAGTTGTGACTTTAGGGGGCCGCGTGAGAGATGAGAAGCATATTCTATGCTCACTTGCTCTTTGTCTGTGTTGCATAGCTGATCGTAAATGTTTTGGAAGATAGGTAGAAACTTCTGGTTGAAATCAATTCTCGCCTCATATATGGCTTGTGCGTCCTCAGACATCATTTCCTCTAAAACATCGATAACATCTGTGGGTATATTGCGTACGTCGTCTTGCGCTTGCTTGAGAATTGCATTTCTTTGTTTTAGCGTCTTCTCGTAGCGTATAAGACATTCTAAATAGCTTGAATTGTATTGCGAAATGGCCATATCCATAAAACGCCTTCGCTCTTCGCTACTACCGCTTACCAACAGCGAATCAGCAGGCGAAATCAAAATGAGCGGGATAGAACCAATATGCTCAGAAAATCTGCGTATTTCTTTCTGATTCTTTTTTACATGTTTGTGACTCCCTGCTTTCATGCTGCAAGCTACTGTTTCCGTTTTTCCATTAGTTGACACATAATCTCCTTGAATTATAAAGAAATTTTCATTGTGCTTTATATTTAAGGAATCCTGTGTATATATACTACTTTTGAGAAATGACAAGTAGTAGATTGCATCTAAAACATTTGTCTTTCCCATTCCATTGGCCCCTACAAAGCAGTTTACTTTTGGGGAAAAATCAAGCTCAACGGAAGATAGATTCTTGAAGTTTATGATGGAGAGATGTTTGAGAATCATTTGAGATTAAAGATAGAAACGTTAGTCTTAATATCGTGTGAAAGACTGCTTTTTATCGGAAGCACAGGCAAAGTTAGGCAATTCTTAAATGAAAAGAATGTGCAAGATAAAAAAAACAGATTTTATTTTTTCAATCGATTGGAAAAGGCTAAATTTGCAGTGCTTTCTTATGAAAATAAAAAACGCCAAATATGACAAATAAAAAATCTCAATTGGAAGTAAACGATGCCTTGGCGCAGTCTGAGGCCTTTGTTATTAAGTACAAGAAACAGCTGATTATTGGCCTTGTAGCGTTGGCAGTTGTTATCGCAGCGTGCGTAGGTGGTTACTTCTGGCTAAAGTCGGCAGAAGAAAAGCAACAGTCTCAGCTCACTCTTGGTATGGCTTATATCTCTCAACAGGATTATGATAAAGCGCTGAAGGGAGATGGTAAATTTCCTGGCTATATCAAATTGGCAAGCAATCACTTTACAAATGCTTCCAATCTTGCTAATTTCTATGCAGGTATCTCTTATGCTCGTAAAGCAGAAGGTGAAACCGGTGCTGCTCAGAAAGCAGATGTTAAGAATGCAATAAAGTATCTCGAGGCTTATTCTCTCCAAGGTGACCATACTATTACTCCTGCAGCGTTGGCAACGTTAGCTAATAGCTATGCAAATGATGGACAACTCGACAAAGCTGTAGAGACTTTCAAAAAAGCAGCAGATCGTGCAGCTAATGCCGCTATGAGCCCTGAATATCTTATTCAAGCAGGTGAGTTGCTAATGGCTCAGAAGAAAAATGCTGACGCTAAGGATGTTTTTCTACAAGTTAAGGAGACTTATCCCAATAGCCGCTATTGCCAACCAGGGCAAGCTCCAAATGGTACAATTACAGACCCCGCTATTGATGCTTTTATTGAAGCTGTAAGCAAATAAATTGTATAGTAAATCATATTTTAAAATAATTGAGAATTGAAAATTAGGCACTTTAGTGCTCTGCTTTCAATTCTCAATTTTCAGTTATAAACTTATCTTATATCTATATAAATGTCTTCATCTGTTTTTATATTGAGTGATAATAATATTCCTGATGCTTCAGAAATGCGCTTCGGTATTGTTTGTGCAGAATGGAATAACAATATAACTTTCAAATTACTTGAAGGAGCCCTGTCAACATTGAAGGAATATGGAGTGCAAGAACAAGCAATTAAGGTGATGCATGTTCCTGGTAGCTTTGAACTTATCCATGGCTGTGCAGAGTTAGCACGACATGGCTGGGTAGATGCAATTATTGCTATTGGCTGTGTCATAAAAGGAGATACCCCTCATTTTGATAATATATGTCAAGGTGTTACGCAGGAACTTGCACGTCAGAATACCAATGGTAAGATACCAGTAATCTATGGCCTTATTACTGTCAATACTCTAGAACAGGCAGAAGAACGCGCAGGAGGTAAGCTTGGAAATAAAGGTAAAGAGTTTGCCATTACAGCTATAAAGATGGTAGACTTCGATTGGCAGTTGCAAAAATAATTGAAGAAAAATGCAGATTCATTTGGTAGTGTTGTGAAAGATTACTATCTTTGCACTCGCAAATCAGAAATGAAGTGCATGGGCAAATACCAGAGTGGCCAAATGGGGCAGACTGTAAATCTGCTGGCTTACGCCTTCGGTGGTTCGAATCCATCTTTGCCCACGAGTTTTTCGGTGCGTTAGTTCAGCTGGTTAGAATGCCTGCCTGTCACGCAGGAGGTCACGGGTTCGAGTCCCGTACGCACCGCAAAAAGAGTTGAAGTTATAAACTTCAACTCTTTTCTTTTATAATTATTCTTTTTCTGATGAAGTAAACATTTAGAGAGTAATGATAATATATTCTTTATGATCTCAGTTTCCATTAAAAAAACTCCCAATGCGTCATCTTAGGACAGGTTTACGACGTCTCACGTTCTTTTCCTCTTATAGCAATAATCTATGATATTTCTCTCCCTCTAAAATGTTTTTTTATGGAAGAGAAATATATTATTTATTGTCAAGATAGCAAGGATTATCTTGCAATAAAAGACGAAAGATTTCTTTGCATAAATAATATATCTTCTCTAAACTATCTTTAATTGATGGGATTTCTTGTGTTATAATAAAATAAAAGACGGTAAATCTCACGATCTGCCGCCTTTTGTGTTTCGATAGGTAATTAGAATTTCTTAAGGTAAAAAGATTGTTTCAGGATAACTGTGAGCAAAGATAAAGGATTCGTACCGAATTAGCAAATTCTAAATCTATGTTATACAACATAATTTGAGTATTAAAAGAGGAAATGGCTTGTAGACTAATAAGTTACGTGTGCGAAAAAAGTCTGCAAGCTCTCTTTCTTTTTTAATATTTTGTCAAATGCGTTCAAGTACAAGTCGAATGAGGTTTTCGATATTATTCTTGTAGTTTGGCGTAGCCTTGTGACTCACACGGTTTGCGATGACCATGCAGCATGTCATTGCTCGATGTCCCATGAGTTTGGCCAAGCCTGCTACTGCAGAAGATTCCATTTCGAAATTAGTAATGCGCCATTCGTTGTGCTTAAAATCCATGATTTTCTGGTTTTGATTAGGATCAGCCAAAGGCAAGCGAAGTTCACGTCCTTGGGGACCAAAGAAGCCACCGCAAGCAATAGTTACCCCACGGACCATATCGTCTTTTGCTATACGTTCGATCAGTTCAGTATCAGCATCAATGGCATAGGGGTGGGCAATACACGTAGAACCGGTCCATTTCATGTGTTGAAGGAAGGCTTCCTCAAACTCTAAATCACACACTTCATTGCGTCCAGCATAGAAGTTAAGAAGACCATCAAAACCAAGGCTTTTTGCTGAAGCAATATATGTTCCTTCTGGTGTATATGGTTGTAGACCACCGCATGTACCAATACGTACTATTGTAAGCTGGCGCTGTGTAGGACATAACTGACGTGTTTTGAAGTCTATATTCGCACAAGCGTCTAATTCGTTCAGTACAATATCAATGTTGTCGCAGCCAATACCTGTACTAACGCAACTTATACGTTTTCCTTGGAACATACCTGTGATAGTGCGGAATTCACGATTTTGTATATCGCATTCGATAGATTCGAAATTTGCAGCAACTAAAGGTACGCGACCTGGATCACCTACTAGGATAACATTGTCTGCTAATTGTTCAGGAAGAAGATGGAGGTGAAAAACGCTCCCATCAGAATTAATAATCAGTTCGGATTCTTCAAAGATTTTCTTTTCCATTATAGATAAATGTAGTTTGAGGTTTATTTATTTTTTTTCAATGTGAGAATTTGTAATTTATCAGCAGGCTGATTACGGTCAGTTACAAGTAGTATACTTCCGTCTTTCCTTTTTATATAAAGTAAATCGTTATATGGTGAATTGTAAGGTATTCTGAGTTGTTCGGGTTTTAAAAATTTATGAGAATCAAAATCGTATCGAGTTATGAATAAGTCAAATCCCCCCAAAGATGTGGCTCCCTGTTCAGCAAAATACAATGTTGTACCATCTGTCGACATGAAAGGAAAGTCGCGATCTTTGTCTGTTGTCTGCAACCCAGGTAGAGGTTGAGGAGATGTCCATTTATCATTTATCTTCAAACTGCGATAGAGATTGTGTAGGCCAGAACTGTCTGCCATTGAAAAGTAAGCTATATCGCCCCAACCATTAATATAGGCACTATTTCCGAGGCGAGCAGCATATTCAGGAAAAAGTTGAACTGCAGGGAGCAATGTTCCAATGTCGTTTGAGAGTTCAAGAGCAGAGAATAGTTGTGTTCTATCTATCACAATGGTATCGGAATAAACCACGGTGTCTGCGTGGAGAATCATATTTTCTCCGATGCGTGCTCGCTGCAAAGCTGCCTCAAGTATTGTTGTTGATTGGTTTTGTTTTCGAGCTTTCTTGATTTGTTGTTGTAGCAGTGTTGCAGCTTCTGTATATTTTGCGTCAAAAAAAAGGCGGTTAGCATCCTGTCGTTGCGCAGAAATGCTTTGCGTGCAGAAAAGCCATGCTATAGCCGCTTCTAAAAAATATATCTTCATAAATCAATGCTTTTTGCACAAGCGAATATACGTAAATCTTATGATAGGAGCCAAATACTCCATCAAAAATATGTATTTTTGCAGACATAATTAAGAAGAAGTTATGAAGTTAAGAAGTTTTTTACTAGCATCTGTTTTCTTTGTTTTGTGTATAAGTGTTGTTGTGGCACAAACAAGAGTTGTAGAGCATACGGTTGTTAAAGGAGAAACGTTGTATAGGCTATCAAAAAACTATGGCGTTACAGTTGAACAAATTGTGGCTCAGAATCCGGGGCTTACAGCTGAAACTCTTCAAGAAGGTCTGCTAATTAAGATTCCTAGCACAGGAACAGCTCCTTCTGCTATGTCGCAGAAAGAGTATTCTCGCTATGCCACTCATAAAGTACAGAAGGAAGAAACTATATGGGGGATTGCTAGAATGTATGGAATCTCTGTTGATAGTTTGATGGAAAGTAATCCGCAGATGAAAGAAGCAAACTTCAAACTTAAAAAAGGTTTGGTATTACGAATTCCTCAGATTGTCCCAGCACAGAAGCAACAATCCAAAAGTCTTGCTCAGAACAGTGTGAGTGCAGCAATTCTTCTTCCACTCACTGCTACGGGAATAGAAGGAGAGAGAAGCGTAGAATTCTATCGCGGCTTTCTTATGGCTGCTGATAAAGTTCGAGAGAATGGAAGCAATATAAATGTATATACCTATAATGAGCTTTCCTCTTCCACTAATCTTACAGATATTCTGAGTAAAGTAAAGAACAACAGAGTTCAGTTCTTAATAGGTCCAGTCTATCCTTCTCATTTCGATGAAGTTTCCAGTTTTTGTCGGAGTAATGGAATAAGAATGATAGTTCCTTTCTCATCTAAGGCAAAGCAGGTGAATGTCAATCGCTACGTGTATCTCCTTAACACCCCTGCAGAATATGAGAAAATACTAGCAGCCGACCTTTTCTTGAAAACTTTTAAAGGAAAATCCGTTCTTTTCTTACATACAAACAAAGCAGATCAACCGGATTTTACTCAATATCTTCGTCAGCGTCTACTGGTGCAAGGTGCTACCGTGGTAGATGCTAATGAAGATGCAACGATTGCTCAGTTGAAAACGGCACTCAACAATAAGAGGCATATAATTGTGGTCCCTGATGCTTCAGATGTCTCCGCTTTGCAGAATGTGTTCTCAAAACTCAGCGAAGTACGTCAAGCAATGCCTAAGACCGAATTATCTTTAATAGGCTATTCCTCATGGTTGAACCAATCAGATAGGTATGAAGGAGAATTATTCCTCAACGATACTTACATCTTCACCCCTTCCTATTATGAGCCATCTTTTGCTGATGTCAGGCAGTTTAATGCCGACTATCAAGCGTGGTTTAAGAAGCAGCCCTTAGATGTTATTCCAAGAATGGGCTTATTGGGGTATGACACTGGGCTTCAGATGTTACAGGGTATACTCAAATATGGTGAGAAGTATAATGTGCAAGGAACAGAGAAAGGTTTATTGCAGAGTAATCTTCGCTTCGGCCGCACCGAAGAAGATGGCGGCTATATCAACCAAAGTATGTTTCTCATCCACTACAAGCCCAATAGAACAATTGATAAAATTACTGCAAAATAGTTTATAATGAAGCGCTTTCTGTTATTTCTTCTTGTTGTTATCCCCGCTTTAGACACATTCGCCCAAATTGGAGAATCTAGGCGTGCAATATCTGTTGGTGTGAATGCAGGTGTACTTATGAACAAAGTATCCTTCACTCCTTCTATTAAGCAAAACTGGCACGTGGGACCAACTTTTGGATTGACGGTGCGAATCATGAGTGAGCGTTATTTCAAAACTTATTGCGCCTTACAATTTGAACTGAATTATGCACAATTAGGTTGGAATGAAAACATATTGAACTCCAATATAAAACCCTTACCCGACACATATCAGCGACATCTCAACTATTTTGAAATACCTTTCTTGGCACGATTGGGATGGGGAAAAGAATCAGAGGGATTGATGGGCTTCTTTGCTGTGGGCCCCCAGATCGGATATTTATTTAGAGAGAAGAGTAAGCAAAGTTCCACTTGGACATTTGATAGCGCAGGTCATCCTGACCGACCTAATGGCATGTTTGCACAATATTCAATGAGCGTTAGTAAGAAATTTGATTACGGGATAGCAGCAGGAGCAGGTATAGAGCTAAACACGAAAGCTGGTCATTTTATCTTAGAGGGGCGCTACTATTACGGTTTGAGTGATTTATTTGGTAATTCCAAAAAAGACGTCTTCTCTCGTTCAAATAATGGAACAATCCAAGCTAAAATAACATATCTCTTTGACATTCGTAAAGAATCTCCAAAAGATCTATGATTTTCATAGACCTTTTTCTTTTGTCCTATTGCAAAAGAATGTTGTGATTAGAGCAGATGCTTCTATATCGCAGAGTTAGCTCTGTAGTAACTTCTTCCTTTGTTCCTTCGAATAAATATCCTTATTGTTTTCTCGGCTACAATAAGGATGTCTGCCGACAGGCTTATTATGTCAGCTGATACAATAAGGATTTTTATGCTCAAGTTGTATAACCGAGAAGAAAATTCTAGTGATGGAGTCCTTTTTATTGAAATAAGCTGAAGCTCAAGATTAAGCTTCAGCCTATTTTTTTGAGATAAACTGCAGAATGAGTTCTTCCTATGCTGTTATTTAACGAGAGTTCGACGAATTATAAGTGTCTATAAATTTGGTGATTAGCGAAATTTGTTGTA